>Ga0315336_1000766_pt1 | contig 77768 bp, 69 predicted proteins | sample ASW5metaG_FD_204512 | JGI IMG/M metagenome (GOLD analysis project Ga0315336, IMG submission 204512) | Ammonia-oxidizing marine archaeal communities from Monterey Bay, California, United States - ASW #5 | ecosystem: Environmental > Aquatic > Marine > Intertidal zone | place: USA: California... | reverse complement strand
GCCGCGGCGAGCGATGCCGGGCCGACGAGCGGCAACAGTCCCGCTGCACCCAATCCAATTGTGAAGGCCCGCCGGTCGAGCATCCCGCGAACGCCCTTCGTCATCCCTTGGCGTGGTTTTCGTAACCGGGCCGCGCCTCAAGCCAGCCTTGCCATTTCGCGACCTGTCGGTCGATCACCGGCTGAGGCACATTCATGCGTTTTAGCGGCACGACCGAGTTGGAGATGTCCTCGTAGCGCGCGATCTTGCCATCCTCCATGAAGAAAAGGCCGACGCCGTCAAAGACCACGCGCTCGCCCTTGATATGCTGCGCCGTGCCCGTATAGCTGAAGAGCCAGTGCGCATAGCCGACCTTGCCGTTGGTCACAGGGTCGTGAAACTCCCAGCGGAAGTCCTTGGCATCCCGGTGGAAGAGGCCTTCCAGCATCTCCTTGATGGCGGCGTGGCCGTGGAAGGAACCGTAGAACATGTCGTGATAGACGCCGTCCGCCGCAAACAGATCGGCAAGCGCGCCGCCGTCGCCGGCCTCAACCGCCGCCCCAAAGGCTTTGACGATTTCCTCAAACTGCATCCTTGATCTCCTCTGAATTTGGTTCTGCCGCGAGCCAATCGCGAAGCTCGGTCTTCAGCACTTTGCCGTAGTTGTTTTTCGGCAGCGCCTCGACGAATCGGTACGCCTTGGGCCGTTTGAAACGGGCAATGTTCTCCAGGCAGACCGCGTTGAGTGCTTCCTCGCCGAGCGCCTGGCCCGGCGCGCGGACGACGAAGGCAATCACCTCCTCGCCCCATTCGGGATGTGGCCGGCCGACCACTGAAACCTCGGCGACGTCAGCATGCGTCAGCAGCACCTCCTCGATCTCGCGCGGATAGATGTTGGTGCCGCCGGAGATGATGAGGTCCTTGGAGCGGTCCTTCAAGGTCAGGAAACCGTCCGTGTCAAAGGCGCCCATGTCGCCCGTGTGCAACCAGCCGCCAGTGAGGGTCTTGGCCGTCGCTTCGGGATTCTGCCAGTAACCCTTCATCACCACGTCGCCCCGCAACACCACCTCGCCGATTTCGCCGGGCGGCAGTTCGTTGTCGTCTTCGTCGAACACCTTCACTTCGACATCGGTGCGCGCGATGCCGACCGAGGCGAGGCGCTCGCGATAGCGCGGATGGCCGGTGTCGCCATGCATCGCGCGCGGCACGCCAGTGATCGTCATCGGCGCTTCACCTTGACCGTAGACCTGCACGAAGACCTGGCCGAAGCGCTCCAGCCCCTGCAGCAGGTCGGCGACATACATCGGCCCGCCGCCATAGACGATGGTCTTCAGGTTCGACATGTCGGCGCCGTCGAGGGCCGGGCTTGCCAGCAGACGCACCACCATGGTCGGGGCAAAGAAGAAGGTCACGCCGGAATAACGTCCGACCAGCTCGACGATCTCGCCCGGATCGAATCCACCGGATTGCGGCACCACCTGATTGGCCGCCCGTGCGATATGCGGCAGACCGATCACCCCCGATGCGTGGGACATCGGCGCGGAGTGAATGATGCAGTCATGCTCCGTTACCGCGTCCACATCGGCGAGGTGGTTCATGGTCATGGCCATAAGATTGCGATGGGTGAGCGTCGCGCCCTTGGGCCGGCCGGTCGTGCCGCTGGTATAGAAGATCCAGGCGGCGTCGTCGGGATCGGCATCGGCGAGCCCGGCGGGCGGGCTTTCCAGCAGGCGCGCGAAGTCGGCGCCGCCGGTGTCGACGATCCGCTCCAGCGCGGCGATTTCTCCGTCGAGACCGCCGACCGCTTCGTCCATGCCCTTGTTGGTGAACACCACGCGCGCGCCGGAATTCTCCAGGATGTAGGCGAACTCCTTGCGGTGCAGCTTGGCGTTCATCGGCACCGCGGTCAGCCCGGCGATCCAGGCCCCGAACAGCACCACCATGAAGGCGGGATCGTTCTTCATGGCGATGGCGATGCGGTCGCCGGGGTTCAGGCCAAGCGAAGCCGTCAGCCCACTCGCGAGGCGAGACGCCTGGGCCGCGAAGTCGCGGTAGCTCGCGACTGTCTCGACACCCAGCGACAAGGCAGGGTTGTACGGCCATGTCGCCGCCGTCTTGGTCAGCAATGCGGCGATGTTCACCTGGTCGATCCTCCCCGGTGCGGCCCTAACGAATCCTGACAACATTATGGGCTGCGTCTCCCGTGCGGCCAAGGGGAGTGGGAGCGCCGGCCTCGCAGGAAGTGCCTTAGCCTGGTTCCCCGAAAGGATCGCCGGCAGCGTGGTCGCGCAATACTTCCAGCAGGCCGGCGGCAGCGGGCGAAAGCGAGCGGCCGCGCTGGCGGATGAAGCTGATCGGCCGCGAGACTCGCGGTGCCTCGATGGGGGCACTGGCGATGGCGAAGAGCCGGGCGAGGGCGCGGGCATAAGCCGGCAGCACGGCGATGCCGAGGCCCGCCTCGACCATGGCGATCGCGGTGGTGATCTGCGTGACTTCGAAAGCCGGATCGCCGGCCACACGGGCGGCATCGAGCGCCCGGTCGATCAGCACCCGCAAGCCGCTCTCCCGGGTCAAGGCGATCAGCGTCTGACCGCGAAGGTCGCTCCAGTTGGCCCGACGGGCGGCGAGTGCATGGTCGCGGCCGCAGAACAGCATCAGCGTGTCGGTCATCAGCTCGCTGCGTTCGATGCCCTCGCCGCCGGGCGGGAAGGTGCCGATGCCGCAGTCGGCCGCACCGCTATTCACAGCCGCCATGATTTCATCGGTACGAAGATCGCGCACGGCGATGCGCACATCCGGGAATCGTTGGCCGAAGGTGGCGATTGCGCCGGGCAGCATGGCCGCGGCCAGTAGCGGCGGAGCGGCGATGGTGACGCGCCCGCGTCGGCGCTCGGCCAGGGCCTGCGCGTCTTGAACCGCGTGATCAAGTTCGCCCAGCAGCCGAGCGGCTGAGACCCGGAATTCGCGGCCGGCCTCGGTCGGCTCAACGCGCCGGGTTGTACGGTCGAAGAGGCGCAGGCCGATCTCCGCTTCCAACTCGCGGATCAAGCCCGAGGCCGCCGATTGGGTGATGTGGAGCCGTTCGGCCGCATTGGTGAAACTGCCGTCCTGGGCCACGGCGAGAAAGGCGCGGAGCTGCCGCAAAGTGATATTCATAAGAATATCTTCTTAATAGATCGCAAAAAGTCAATTGTCTTATGAGTTGGAGTGGCGTTCAATGTCGGACGCAGCGACTTGACGGCGTGCAACGCGACAATCGTCACGCCGAGGGCTCACGCACCTCGGACGGGCGCACATCGCAGATGAGGGACACCATGACCGCGCATCCAAGACTGAAGCCGTTTAACTTCAAAAAATGGGTCGACGAAAACGCCGACAATTTGAAACCGCCGGTCAACAACAAGCTGCTGCACGACGAGTCCGGCATGATCGTAATGGTCGTCGGCGGTCCCAACACGCGGGTCGATTTCCACGACGACCCCGTGGAGGAATGGTTCTACCAGGTCAAGGGCGACATGGTGCTCAAGATCGCCGACAACGGCGATATCTATGACGTCACGATCCGCGAGGGCGACGTCTTCATGCTTCCGTCGCACACCTCCCACGCTCCGCAGCGGCCGCAGGAAGGATCTGTCGGCATCGTCGTAGAAGCGCCGCGAATGGCAGGCATGAAGGAAGGCTTCGAGTGGTACTGCTTCGAGTGCGGCGACCGGGTCCACCGCATCGAGGTGCCGCTGGCCAACCCGCAGGGCATAGTCGATCAGCTGCCCCAGATTTATGAAGCCTTTCACTCCGACGAAGCGGCGCGCACGTGCAAGAAGTGCGGCACGCTCCATCCGGGCAAGGGCAAGCCGCCCGAGGGTTGGGTCCAGGTCTAGTCCGCCAACGAGGTTGAACGCTGTCCCGGCGCAGCCGGGCCGGTGTTTTCGTTGAGCGACGAGACGGGTCGTGCTGCCATGCCAAGCAATGAGAGCAATACATCCAACGGCCGCTGGATCGGCCGTGCCCGCAGGCGCGTAGAGGATGCGCGGCTGCTGACCGGGCAGGCACGTTTCGCCGGCGACGTTGTCCCCGCGGGCTGCTTGCATGTCGCTTTCCTGCGGAGCCCTTACGCGGCAGCGTCTATCGATGAGATTGATACGGGCGAGGCCGCTGCGGCGCCTGGGGTCATCGGTGTGTTCACCGGCAGCGACGTCGATGGGTTGGGATCGCTGCCGGTCAATCCGTTGGTCGAGACGTTGCGTGTTCCGCGTTTCCCGGTGCTGGCTCGTGGCGCAGTCATGGCCGCCGGCGAGCCTGTCGCGGCGGTGGTCGCCCGCTCCGCCGCAGAAGCGCTCGATGCCGCCGATCTCATCGAAGTCGATTACGAGCCTGGCCAACCAGTGGTTTTGCGCAATGGGTCGGTGGACGGGCCGGACCTCTTCGATGCGCTGCCGGACAATGAGGCCACCGCCCAAACATGGGCCACGGGCGATGTCGATGCCGCCTTCGCAACGGCGCACACTGTAGTCCGCGTCGAAATTGAGCAAGCTCGGTTGGCGCCAACCAGCCTGGAGCCGCGCGTCATTGTCGCCGAATGGGATGACGAGCGGTCCTCGATGACGGTTTGGCTTTCGACCCAGACACCGCACCGGGCCCGCACCGACCTGGCGGCGATCGTCGACTTCGACATAACGCGCTTGCGGGTTATCGCGCCCGATGTCGGCGGGGCGTTCGGGATGAAAGCGTCGGTCTATCCTGAAGAGGTTTTCGCGGTATGGGCGGCGGCCAAACTGCGGCGAAGCGTGCGTTGGTCGGCGACACGCGGCGAGGATTTGCTGGCGGCGACCCATGGTCGCGGCGCCGCCAGTGTGGGCGAACTGGCCCTGGCCGCCGACGGCGCGATCATCGGGCTGCGAGCTGACATCACCATGCCGCTCGGCCATTGGCTGCCGTTCAGCGCCGTGGTGCCGGCGCGCAATGCCGGGCGCATCCTGCCGGGGCCCTATCTTGCGGACACGATCGCGGTGACCGCACGCGCCAGGGTTTCGAACACCGCGCCGGTCGGCATCTATCGTGGCGCCGGCCGCCCGGAAGCCGCGCTTCTGATCGAGCGGCTGATGGACGAGGCGGCATGCGCGCTTGAAATCGATCCGGTCGAGCTGCGCCGCCGCAATCTGATCGGGCGCGAACGCTTTCCCTACCAAACGCCGACCGGCGAAACTTACGATTCCGGCGACTACGCCGCATTGCTCGACCGTGCTTGCGAAATAGCGGGATACGATGGTCTGCGCGCCGAGCAGGCCCGCCGGCGCGCCGGCGGTGAATTGGTCGGGATCGGCGTGGCAATCTATGTCGAGCCCAGCGGGCAAGGTTGGGAGAGCGCGCGATTGAGGCTGGAGCGCGACGGCGGGATTTCCGCCGCAACCGGTGCAAGCGCGCAGGGCCAGGGCCGGGAGACCGCCTACGCTCAGATCGTGGCTGACAGATTGTCAATCTCGCCGGACTGTGTGCGCATCATCCATGGCGATACCGCCGCAACACCGGACGGCATCGGCGCACTGGCTAGCCGCAGCACGCCGATCGGCGGCGGGGCGCTGGTACTCGCAGCAGACGATATTCGCGACCAGGGCCGACAGGTTGCCGCCGAACTGCTGCAATGCACGCCGGGCGAGATCGGGTTGTGCAATAGCGGCTTTGGGCAAATCGGAAGAACCGATGTGCAGGTCAGTTGGCAGGCCATCGCCAAGCACGCCGGCAATGCCAATGAGGATGACCGCGTTCCGGCATTGGAGGCCGACAAAGTGTTTGAGGCCCCGGGCGAGGCGTGGGGGGCCGGCGCCTGCGTTGCCGCCGTCGGCGTAGATCGGGAGACGGGCGAGCTCAATATCGAACACTTCATTTGGGTCGACGATGCCGGCACGGTGGTCAACCCGATGCTTGTCGAAGGTCAGCTCACGGGCGGCATCGCCCAGGGCCTGGGAGAGGCGTTGATGGAACGGATCGTCTACGATGACGAGGGCCAACTACTGACTGGCTCTTTGATGGATTACGCCGTGCCGCGCGCCGCCGATATGCCGGCGGTGGAGTTCGACCGGATCGAGACACCCTCGCCCTTGAACCCGCTGGGCGCCAAAGGCGTCGGCGAGGCCGGAACCATCGGCACACCGCCGGTGATCCTGAGCGCGGTGCTCGACGCCCTTCGGCCGCTCGGCGTAACGCATATGGACATGCCGCTCACCAGCGAGCGCATCTGGCAGGCGATGCGGGATGCCAAGTGACCGACGCCAACTTGAAGGCCGATGCAAGCCCGCCCGGCGATTGAGGGAACGATGAAATGAAGTACAAGAAATCCGATGCCAAGGGATATGCCCGCGAGAAACTGCGCGGCATATACGCTGCCAATCTGACGCCCTTCGCGGAAGATCTGAGCGTCGATGAGGCGGGACTGCGGGCGAACCTGCGGCACTGGATCGACGACCTGCAGATCGACGGACTGTTCGTCAACGGCAAGCAGGCCGAGTTCTTCTCCATGTCGCTCGACGAGCGCAAGCGCCAATTCGAAATCGTCATGGACGAAGTTGGCGATCGCTGTGGCACCATGCTGTCCTGTTCGGACGAGAACCTGGACACCGTGCTGGCGCTTGGCCGGCACGCGCAGGACATCGGTGCCGATTGGATCATCGTTCACGCGCCGCCGTTCTACTTCCATCAGGACGTCGATGCCGTGCTGACCGAGTACTACCGCCACATCGCCGAAGAGCTCGATATTGGCATCGCGATCTGGCACCAGCCTGACTATGGCTACGTGGTGCAGCCGGACACTTGTGCTCGAATTGCCGAGTTGCCCAACATTGTCGCCATCAAATACAGCGTGGAACGGGCGCTCTATAAGCAACTGACCGAGATGGCGGGCGACAAGCTGATCGTCAGCACGTCGTCGGAGGACTTGTGGCTGGAGAATATTCTGGAACTCGGCTGGCAGGTTTATCTTTGCTCGACCCCACCGTTCCTGATGCAGACGCGCCACGACCAACGCATGAACGACTACACGCGCCTTGCATTCGCAGGGCGGGTCGACGAGGCCCGAACCATCCGTGACAGCTTGAAACCGGTTCGAACTGCGCTAAAGAGCACCCGCCCGGCCGACAAGCCCCAGGCTCAGCAGAAATACTGGCAGGATCTGCTCGGACAGGTTGGCGGCCCCGTGCGGCGACCGCTTCTGAATCTCACTGAAAAGGAAAAGGCCGAAATCCGCGAAGCCTTCGACGGCTGCGGTCTCGATGTGGATGGCGCCCAGGCGGCGCAGTAGATCGCGTGTTGACCTATTCGCGTCGCGGGCTAGTCGAATAGCGCGTCGATTTCTTCCTGGGAGATCGCTTCGTCGGCCAGTTGCGGTCCGTTAAGCAGCGCCTCGTCGCCCTCTCTTGTATCTCGCGAGCCCAATTGCTCGCTGAGGGCTTCGATTTCGGTGCGCCCCCAGAGTTCGACCATGTTGGCGACCCGCTCCTCGACGAATTTGACGGAGTTGACGATCTTGGAAATGCGCTGGCCGGTGAGGTCCTGGAAACTGCAGGCCTCCATGATGGTCATGGTCTGCTCGGAGATTTGCTCGCCCAGGGCCCGCGTCTTTGCCGGATCGGTCTCGTCCTGCAACGATGCCGCGGTTAGGTTTATGGATTCGGAGGCCTCCAGGATCGAGTTTGTCGCGTGTTCCGTGGCAGTCACGATCGCGTCGAGTTGAACTGACATGTCGTCAAAAGCCGTGCCGTTTTCTTCGGCCTTCGACATCGTGGCGATTTCCGCGCGGAGCCGCTCGATATACTGGACGAGATTCACAATTTCCAGGCGCAGCTTGGTATCAATCTTTTCGATCGTGGCCATGGATCTCCTCCGCAGGGTCTCTGAGGTCTTCTTTTCGATAGGACGCCCCGTCTGCAGTGGTTGTACATATGGCGGTAAACTCGCTTCTTTTTCGTAAACGTGTCCACAGTCCAAGCCCGAGGGTGATAGGGCCAGTGGTGCAAACGCGGCCGAGGATGCGCTAGCATCGGCGCTCCAGGCCAATCGACAGGCGGTCACCGAGGTTGGTATCTCATGGGAGTAGGGAATGGTCGAGACGATCCATCATTTGATAGCCGGCGAGCCGATTTCCGGCGCCAATGGCCGCTTTGGCGAGGTCGACGATCCGGCGACCGGCGAGGTCACGGTCCGGGTGCCCTTTGCCGGCCCCGATCTGGTCGACCAGGCCGTTGCGGCGGCCAGCGAGGCGCTGGCGGGCTGGGCGCAAACGCCGCCACTGACGCGCGCCCGTGTCATGTTCCGCTTCAAGGATCTGATCGAGACGAATATGGACCGCCTCGCCGCGGCGGTTACGGCCGAGCATGGCAAGGTGATCGAGGACGCCAAGGGCTCGATCACGCGTGGCCTGGAGGTTGTGGAATTCGCTTGCGGTATCCCGCACCTTCTTAAGGGTGATTTCACCGAAAATGTCGGCCGCGGGGTCGACAGCTATTCGGTGCGCCAGCCGCTTGGCGTCTGCGCCGGTATCACGCCGTTCAACTTCCCCGTCATGGTGCCGATGTGGATGTTCCCGGTGGCGATCGCATGCGGCAACACTTTCATTCTGAAGCCCTCGGAGAAAGACCCGTCTGCCTCGCTTATCCTGGCAGAACTGCTCGCCGAGGCTGGATTGCCAGCAGGCGTATTCAACGTCATCCACGGCGACCGCGAGGCGGTCGACGCGATCCTGGAGCACCCGGGCATCGCTGCCGTCTCATTTGTCGGCTCCACTCCGGTCGCAGAGCACGTCTACCGGACCGCGGCCAATGCCGGCAAACGAGTGCAATCCCTGGGTGGGGCCAAGAACCACATGATCGTGATGCCGGATGCCGACATGGATCAGGCCGCCGATGCGCTGATGGGCGCGGCTTACGGCTCTGCCGGCGAACGCTGCATGGCGGTTTCCGTCGCCGTCGCGGTGGGCGACGCCGCCGGGCCGCTGATGGAGCGCATGGTTCCGCGTGCCCAGGCCTTGAAAGTCGGACCCGGCGTCGATCCCCAGGCGGAGATGGGACCGCTCGTCACCGCCGATCACCTGGAGAAGGTCAGCGGATATGTCGATTTGGGCGTCGAGGAGGGCGCCAAGCTGGCGGTCGATGGCCGCGGGCTCAAGTTGCAGGGCTATGAGGGCGGACATTTCATAGGCCCCTGCCTCTTCGACAATGTGCGCCCGGATATGCGTATCTATAAGGAGGAGATCTTCGGGCCGGTGCTCTCCGTCGTCCGTGAGCCCGATTTCAATGCCGCGGTCGATCTCGTCAATGCTCATGAGTACGGCAACGGCAACGCAATCTTCACCCGCGATGGCGATGCCGCGCGCGCCTTCGCGCAGTCGACGCTGACGGGCATGGTCGGTATCAACGTGCCGATCCCGGTGCCAATGGCCTTCCACAGCTTTGGCGGCTGGCGGCGCTCGCTCTTCGGCGACACGGCAATGCACGGGCCGGAGGGGGTGCGCTTCTATACCCGGTTGAAGACCGTGACGTCGCGCTGGCCGACCGGCATCCGCGCTGGTGCTGACTTCATAATGCCGACGATGAAGTAGGAACGGGCACGCCCCGGCTAGGCAAACAAGGTTGGAGTGGGCGATCATGGTTCACGGTGCGTTAATCAGGCAGTGCGAGATTGCCAGGCGGCCGATGTCCAGCCGTTCCGAATACCGGCGCGTTGACCGACGCCGTGGCCCATGATTGTGGAGGCCCTGGATGGTGAAGAAAGCGGCAGTGGCACGCGCTAAGCGCTCTACCGCCAAGCCGGCGGGCAAGCCTAAGCCTTCGGCCTCAAAGAGCGGGGCCAAATCAAAGGCCGCGGCCAGGCCCAAACAGACGGCTAAGCCCAGGTTGGCGGCCAAGCCCAAACTGGCAGCCAATCCCAAGCCGGTTAAGTCCAAGACCGGTGCGAAACCAAAATCCCGTGCGACCGCCAAGTCGGGCGCGGGGCAACGGATCAGAACGGCCGCCGCGCGCCGGCCGGCTGGGCCAACAACCAGCAAACCGGCAGCCGCGCCGGCCGAACTCGGTGCCGGCAAGGGCGGGCTGCCGACATTCTACGTGGCGCCGCGCCCGCTCAGCGCCGAGAGCCATGGAGCCGCGGTGCTCCGGCAGGGTGCGGGCCATGGCTTCGCCGCCCGGGCCAATTCCGTGCCGCTCAATGCCGCGGAATTTCCCATGGCCGCGCGCCATTACCCGGTTCTCTTTTCCACCGGCGAGCCTGCGATGGGTCTTGCTCTGCTGGGGCTGCGCGACAATCAAAACCTGTTCGTCGACGCCGATGGCGCTTGGGAGACGGGGATTTACGTGCCCGCCTATATCAGGCGATACCCATTCGTCTTGATGGATGCCGGCCAGGACGGGCGTTACATCCTCTGTGTCGACGAGGCGTCGGAGCACTATTCCACCGGCGGCGAGGGGCGCAAGCTGTTCGAGGATGGTGTGGCCAGCGAAATCACCAACCGGGCGCTGGAGTTCTGCAAGGTTTACCAGCAGCAGTCGGAATACACCCGCCAGATTGGCATGATGCTTGAGCGGCACGGCCTGCTCACGGCGAACCGCGCCAACGTGAAGCTAAAATCCGGCGAGACCTTGGCGCTGGGCGGCTTCCGCATGATCGATGCCAAAGCGCTGGAGGCGCTGGGTGACGAGGCATTCCTGGAATTGCGCAAGGCCGGCGCCTTGCCGCTCATCTACGCCCAGATCCAGTCGACGACGAATTGGGCGGCGTTGGTTGCCCGCGACCACGCTCCGGCTTAGAGAGCCTTGAAAGAAACTTGGTTCGGGCCGTGGGGGCTCAGGGGCGCACGCCGGCACGCTTCAGATACGCTTTCAGTCCGCTTGCCGGTATGGCGTAGGTAATGCGCGGCGACACATATGGCCGCTTGGTGGTGTCGCCGAGCTCGTAGCCGGCGACCATGCCGATCAATGCTCCACTTCGGTCGAAAACGGGGCCGCCGGAATGTCCCGATTCGACCTCCATACCGATCTCGATTGCGTTCTCGATCTTCCAGCGATTGTACTCCAGCGCTTCGTTGAGGCGGGCGATGCGCACGACGCCCAGGGTGACGGCGCCCCGGGCCCGACTGGGCGACCCCACGGCAAGCGCGAAGTCGCCTTTCTTGATGCCGCGCAACCCGACCAGCCGGGCCGGCTTCATGCCGGCAAATGGTTCGATGCGCAGCAGAGCGAGATCCTCGCGTTTGTCGATATGAACGATGCGCGCATCGTGCTCACTGCCGCTACGGGTGACGATGCGGGCCCGGTTGAGGGTCGACTTTGCGATATGCGCGGCCGTGACGATGTATCCGCGCCGGTCGATGATGATGCCGCTGGCCTGTTGCAGGATGCCTGGCGGGTCGTCGCTGGCGAGCGGGTCGCCCGGATAGATGATGGTCACATGCACGTAGGCTTGCGAGGCCCGCTCGGCGAGCGACCGGATGCCCGCCAGCTTGGCTTCGTCTGCACTGAGATACGGATAGGATAGGGTGATGGGGCGCGCCGCCCAGGCCGCCGTCGCGACCAACGCGATGAGTATCGAGGCAAGGCTGGCCCCGAACGGCGCCCGAATACGCGATCCATTCCACCCCGATTGCGGCCAATATTTGCCCATTCAAAGTCCGCGCGATTGGCTCACAAGTCTCGTGGCAAAAATGTCACGAGATTGCAGCAATTTAGGATGCTCCTGCCTATCACCGAAGCATTGGAGCAAACAAGGTTGAACCGTTACACAAGAATCAGTAAGCCAAATCATCGACCGGGCAAATACAAGAAGGGAGCCTGGTCTGCTCTAGGGTGCGTTTATTGGCGGAAAACGAGGGTATTTGCCGATGCCGTCAATGCGGCCGGGCCTGCGAAGGATCGACGGTGAGCAATTTTTCGACCCAACGTCCCCCGCGTAGTTTTGTTCATGAGCGGCGCGTGGAAGCGGTGTCGATTTCGCGTCGAAGCGCTGCACGGGAATTGCAGGTTCGCGCCGATTGCGCTAAACGTTGATGGTTAATGAGCGTTGCATATGAGGGTGGCGGATCGGCTTTGCCGATGGGGCCTGAGTTCCTTGGGTACCGATGCCGTTGCTAAGGGGGTCAAAGTTTCGCCCAACATGTTTTCCCGGCCACTGGTGCCTGTGGCGAGAAATGGGGCGGAATGGGAGCTGGCTTACTGGCACTTTTTGCTTGATGTGAACGAGCCTGAGCTTGGGAGCATTTTTTTGAACACCTGTAGAAACGAACCCACAAAGAGGGGAAGAAGATGAGGAAACTTGCACTCGCTGTTTTCGCGGCGGGGATACTCGCCGCCTCGGGCGCTTCTGCCACAATCGGCCACTATCTTACGGACAATCTTCGTGCCCTGATGGCAGCTTCTGCGACCGGGTCTGCGTTTAACGGCGCACTCAAGCAGGAGTACCAGCAGCTTTGCGATGAGGCTCTGAAAGAGTCCGATCATATTCATGCCGCACGCTATTGCCGTAAGGGCTGGGGTGCTGCACGTGGTGCGAATGTGCTGCCGGAGAATCCGTCGACGTGGCTTATCCCACGCCGTGCCCGGGCCGAACTGGCCTCCAACTATGGCAGGCTGATGGCTGCGCTGAACGGCAATGGCCGGACTCGCAACCCAAGTGCCGCTGCTCGTGCCCAGGCTATGTTCGACTGCTGGGTCGAGGAAGAGCACGAAGACATCTGGTGGCGTGCGCCGGGCATGGAAATGCCTCCGGGAGGCGGCTACTACCAGCCCGCCGACGTGCGTCGCTGCAAGGAAGGCTTCCTAGCCGCCATGCAGGAGCTCCTCGGGGCCCCGCGTCAGGCTTTCATCATCTTCTTCGCATTCGACCGCGCAAATCTCGATGCGGCCGCGATGAGGGTGGTCCGCGACATCGTCGCAGCAGCCCGCCGCGCACCCCGCGCTCGTGTCTCGATCTTTGGCTTCACCGACACGGCCGGCTCGTCCGCCTACAACCTTGGACTGTCCAAGCGCCGTGCGAACGCGGTTGCTGGGGCGCTCAATGCCCGCGGCGTCGCACGCCAACGGATTGCGGCTTCCGGCTTCGGCGAAACCCGCCTGCGGGTTCCGACGCCTGATGGCACGCCAAACGCTCAGAACCGTCGTGCTGAGGTGACGGTTCGGTAAACCGGCTCCAACCCGGTTCACCTATTCCAGGGGGCGCTGGCGACAGCGCCCCCTTTTTTGCGCGCCCGCCGCCTCGCCGAAGCGTCTGTGCTATCGCGATGCTGATAGTTTCAGTACACTCTGTCGCAGGGACATGTGTGCGCCGTGCCACGTATTATTCGATGAGGCATTTCGGCGGCAGGCGTCCCACCGAGCGTGGACAATTGACAGCAGACAATCGCCGGGATTAACCGCCGCGGAGACGGCGCTTTGATTCCTTAATTGGCGGACGTGCGGTCGGGTCCATGGGGGCGCCGGTTGGTACGGGACAACACTGGACACAAAGGCGGACCGACATGCGCAAAATTTTGATCGGACTGGGCGTCGTGATCGTGCTCCTGGTCGTAGCGGCATTCGTTGTACCGATGTTTATTCCAACGGAAACCTATAAGGCGGAAATCAAGGAGCGCGTCCGCGCCGCGACCGGACGAGAGATCACCATCAAGGGTGATCTCAAATTTTCGATCCTTCCAACCCTCGGCCTCAAGGTGAACGACGTGGCCTTCGCCAACGCGCCCGGGGCCACGACCAAGAATATGGCGACCTTCAAGCAGCTCATCGTCAAGCTGAAGGCGATCCCGCTGATAAGTGGCGATGTCGAGATCAGCCAGTTTGAGCTGGTCGAACCGGTGATCAATCTGGAAGTCGACAAGGCGGGCCGGCCGAATTGGGTATTTTCCAAACCGGCTGCGTCTGGTGCGGCACCTGCCAAGAAGGCACCGGCCGCAAAGCCGAAAACGGCAAAACCCGCGGCATCGAAGACTGCTGCATCGGGCGGCGGTTCCGGCGGCGGTGATCTCAGTAAGTTCAAGATCGGCGATGTGCGGCTGGTCAAAGGCAGCGTGAGCTATATCGATCGCCGCACTGGCGAACGCCAGCTTATCCAAAACGCTAATCTGACCGTCTCGATGGCGGGCGTCACCAGCCCGCTCCGGGTCAAGGGCGACCTCTCGTGGAACAAGGAGGCCGTGACGATCGACATGCGGCTGGACAACCCACAGGCATTTTCCTCCGGCGCCGGATCGCCGCTTCGCTTGTCTGTGCGTTCCAGTCCGGTTCGGCTTTCCCTTGGCGGCACCGCCAAAGGCGGAAAGACAATTGCGTTTGGCGGCAAGCTCGACATCGACGTTCCCTCGGTCCGCAAACTCGCAGCCTGGACCGGCAACCCCATCGCCATGAAGGGCAGCGGGCTTGGCCCCCTCAAATTGGTCGCCAATCTGGGCCTGAGCGAGAACCGGATCGCGCTGACCAAGGCATCGATCAAGCTCGACAAGATTACGGCCAATGGCGACATCGCAGTTGCGACCGGTGGTCGTGTGCCCAATGTGACGGGCAAGCTCGATGTGCCGGTCCTGGACCTCAACCCGTATGTCGGCGGCGGCGGTGACGCGGCGCCAGCGGGCACGGGCAAGGCGCCGGCGACCAAGCCAGGCAAAACGAAGGCGGCAGCGCGCCCGTCAGGTGGCGGCAAGGGCGGCTGGAACCGCCAGCCGATCAACACCGCTGCCCTGCGTACCGTGAATGCGGACCTCACGCTCAGCGCCGGCGGCATCCTCTACAAGAAGATCAAAGTCGACCGCGGCCAGCTGCGCGTGAAACTTGCCGGCGGTCGTCTGGAGGTGCAGCTTCAGAAGTTGAAGCTTTATGGCGGCAGCGGCGGCGGTATCGTTGTGCTCGACGGTCGCGGCAAAGTGGCCACGATCAACCAGACTTTCGCCGTATCGAAAGTCCAGGCCCGGCCGTTCTTGAGTGCCGCAGCCGGGTTTACCGACCTTTCCGGTTTGGGCAGCGGCAAACTCAAAATCACCGGTGGCGGGGCCAGCCAATACGCGATCGTGCAGAGCCTGAACGGCAACGGCTCGTTCGTGTTGCGGGATGGCGCCATCCGCGGGGCCAGCCTGGTCGGCATGATCTGTTCCTTCAATCCGGCGCAGCTGATGAAGGGCGTCGGCAAAGGTAAGGAAACCAAATTCTCCGAGTTCAATGGCCAATATACAATCCGCAAGGGCCTATTGACGGTCGCCGATTACAAGAACATGCAGCTCAAATCGCCGCTGATGCGCCTTTCCGCGAAAGGCAACTCCAGCTTGCCGGCGCGTAACCTGAACTTCCGAATCGAGCCCAAGATTGTCGGTTCCTGCAAGGGCCAGGGATCGACTTTCGCCAAGAAGGGCGTCGCCGTGCCGCTGTTCCTGAAGGGCACGTGGGACAATCCCCGGTGGGGCATCGACATGGCGGCGCTGCTTAAGATGGGTCCCCTCGGAAAGGGCGGCCTGAAAGGCGCGGAAAAGTCGGTCAAGGGATTGATCAAGGGCATCAAACCAGGTGCCGGCGGCTCGAAAGGTGAAAAGTCCAAGTTGCCGGGCAAAGATTTGAAGAAATCGATCGGCGGTATCCTCGGCGGCAAGAAAAAGAAGTAACGCCCGGCACGAGTTTCATAACCGCGGCGACGGCTCTGAGCCCGGTATCGGCGTGTCGGTTTGGTGCGGGCGTCACAGGCGCGCGCGAGCCGTCACACCTGCATTACGTGGCTGACGAGGCCTTCACCGGCGATCCAAAGATGGAGCATGTAGGCCGGAGGGTCGTCGGCCCAGATTGCCCGTTCACCGAGCGTGATGGTGCCGCTGAGGTCGAGCTTGAGTTGCGCGGCGGTGCTCGGCGCTGCGGTCGCGGCGGTGCCGTAAAACCGCACATGCGCGGCGCGATGGAGGTGGCCGCAAACGATGCCCACAATCTGGGCATGTCGGGCCACCAGCGCGCCCAGCGCCTCGCCGCCCATGCAGCGCATGCCGTCCATTGCCGCGTATCCTGAGCGGAACGGCGGGTGGTGCATCACCAGCACTGTCGGACGCTCGGGCGCTTCGGCCAGCCTTGCGGCCAACCACTCAATGCGCCCGCCGTCGAGCTCGCCGTGAGGCGCCAAGGGCACGACTGTATCGAGCGCTATCAGACGCAGCGGATGCCCTTCGATCACGTAGTGGAGAAAACCGCCGTCGCGCGGCAGATACTCCGCATCGGCAAAGGCCGCGAGCATGCTCTCGCGGATGTCGTGATTGCCTGGGATTGCGTAGAGCGGCGCTCGGAGCGGGGCGAGCGCCTCGCGCAGCGCCGTATATTCCGCCGGCTCCCCATCCTTGGTCAGGTCGCCGGTCGCCAGCACTAGATCGGGGGCAGGGTCGAGCGCACCGATTGCCGAGACGCAGCGCTGGAGATTGCCGAGCGTGTCAACATTGCCCATGGTTGCGGCCCCGGCGGCGGAGATGTGCATGTCGCTGATTTGTGCGATAAGCATGGCCGCAGATTGCCTGATAAACCGGCTGGCCGGCAAGAGCGCCACACGCCCTGTCGTCTGAATTCCGCCCCGGAGCGAAACAAATGACCCATGCCCGCCACCGCCGATGGGGCGACCTGACGACGCAGGACTTCGGCGCTCTCGATCCCGAACGCACGATTGCGTTGTTGCCGATCACCGCGACCGAACAGCACGGGCCGCATTTGCCGCTGTCGACCGACGCCGACATTGCCGACGGCCTGATCGCCACCGCCGTCGAACGGCTGGACGATGGCCCCGACCTCCTCGTGCTGCCGATGCTGGCGGTTGGATTGAGCCCGGAACACGCTGATTTCCAAGGCACCCTTACGCTGGAGCCCGAAACGCTGTTGGCTGCCATCGTCGAGATCGGCGCCGGCGTGGCCACTGCGGGTGTACGGAAGATCGCACTCTTCAACAGCCATGGCGGACAGTCGCAGATTCTCGACCTCGCGGCCCAACGGATGCGCCGCCGTCACCGCATGCTTGCCGTCGCCATAAATGGGTATCGCTTGTGGCGCGCCGAGGAGCTCTTTCCCGAAACCGAGATCCGTCACGGGATTCATGCCGGTGCCGTGGAGACGTCGATCATGCTTCACCTCAAACCGGACTTGGTTCGTAGCGACAGGATCGCGGCTCACGGATCGCTTTCCGCCATGATGGAAGGCAACTATGAGCGCTTGACCCCGTTCGGCAGGATCGGGTTCGGTTGGCAGACCCAAGATCTGAGCCCGTCAGGTGCCTGCGGCGATGCGACTTTGGCCAACGCCGATGCAGGACGTGTGCTGCTCAAGCAGGCGGGGGAGGCGCTGGCGACGCTGTTGGGCGAGATAGCCCGTCTTCCGATCGATACATTGAAGGAACGACGCTGACGCTTGACGTTTGAGACAGCGAATTGTCCCGCTCAGGCCGGTTATCCCGCTTGGCGCATATTGATGATCCGGTCACCCGGGAAGGTCAATTGGACCGTCGTTCCAACGCCGGTCTCGCTTTGGATATCCAGCGTGCCTCCGTGCAGCTCGACCAGCGATTTCGTGAGCGGCAGGCCGAGCCCGGTTCCGTCGTATTTGCGGCTGAGCTGGTTGTCGATTTGAACGAACGCCTCCATCGCCTTGGGGAGCTGGTCTTGGGACATGCCAATGCCAGTGTCGCGGACTTCGACGGTGAATCCGGCTTCGTCATTGGATGCCAATGCGATCGTGATCTCTCCTTCCGGCGGAGTGAATTTGACCGAATTGGAGAGCAAGTTGAGCAGGATCTGCTTCATACGCAGCTCGTCCGCTCGCAGCCACGGCAGATCCGGTGGGGCGTCGATCGTGATCGACACCTCGCCGGCCCGCGCCCGTTCGGAGACCAGCCGGATGGCGGAACAGGCGATCAGTCGGACGTCGCAATTCATCTCCTGAAGCTCGATTTTCCCAGCCTCGAACTTGGAGACGTCCAGGATGTCGTTGATCAGATTGAGCAGGTGGCTACCACTGTCAAAAATGTCGCGCGCGTAATCGCCATAGTGCCGACTGCCGATCGGGCCGAAAACCTCGTTCTGCATCATCTCTGAGAAGCCGATGATCGCGTTGAGCGGCGTGCGGAGCTCGTGGCTCATATTCGCCAGGAACTGGCTCTTCGTGCGATTGGCGGCCTCTGCCGCCTCTTTGGCTTCATTGAGCGCCTGCTCGGCGCGCTTGCGCTCGGTGATCTCTCCAATCGAGCCGGCCATGCGGTAGGCTCGTCCGTCCTCGTCGCGGAGTGCGAGCGCTCGATCGCTGAACCAGCGATAATTGCCATCGGCGTCGCGCAGCCGGTACTCGCACTCGTACTGAGCGGCCTCACCCTTCAAATGGGCGATCATTTGTTCGCGCTGGCCCGGAATGTCATCGGGATGCATGCGCGACTGCCAAGCCTCATCCCCGGTTTCAATGTCGTTGGCCTCAACGTCGAGTATCTGTTTGATCTGGCGGGACAAGTAGACCTCGCCCGTGACGATGTCCCAATCCCATAGGCCCTCGCTGGCGCCATCCATGGCCAGGGCATAGCGCTCTTCTGACTTGCGCAATGCTTCCTCGGCCAGCTTGCGCTCGGTGATGTCGGTATAGGTCGTGACGATGCCGCCCTTGTTTGGCAGAGGGACGCCGCTGACCTCCAAAACTCGCCCATCCGGCCGGGCGCGTTCAAACCGATGTGGTTCGAACTTGCTGGCCAGCTCGACGCGTTCGCGAACCAATTGCTCAACGTCGCCGTCCCCATACTCGCCGCGTTCGGTGTTGTAGCGAACGAACTCTTCAAACTTCGCGCCCGGTTTTCGGAGCTCATTGGGAAAATCAAGCAGGTCCATGGCCTGGTCGTTGAAGGCGGCAACATTGAGATCTCCGTCGATCATGCTGATGCCCTGATCAACATTGTCGAGCACGAGCTGAAGCGTTGCGCGCGCTTGGTCCAATTCCGCTTCTCGGTTCTTCAACGCGGTAATGTCCATATAGACAGAGACCGTCCCGCCATCTTGGGTCCGGTGCTCCTCGACCTGAACTTGGCGGTCGCCAGGCAAATCGCCGAAAAACGGCCCTTGCGGGTTGCGGTGAGCGTCCACGCGCCTTTCGATCCAGGCCTTGGTTTCTTCATCAAGCGGGGTTGCTCTGTCGTACTGTGTGATCGTTTCGACCATTTCACGGTACGGAGTTCCGGGTTCGACCGCTTCGGCGCAGCCCTTGGCCACATCTTCTCGGTAGCGCTTGTTGCATATGACGATCCGATCGTCGGCATCGCAATAGAGAACGGCAGCAGGAACGCCCTCGATCGCCTCGACCAGACGGTCCTTGGCGCGGCGCTCTTCGGTCACGTCAGTATGCACACTGACCGTTCCACCCTCCCGGGTTCGGTACTCGCGGGTTGAGATAATGCGGCCGTCTCTTAGGCGTTGTTCGAAGGGCTCGCCCGGATTGGCGTGGCGCGTCATGCGTTCCGCCAGCCACGCGTCGGGATCGTCGGTTGCGTTCTCGACAACCTCCATTTCCGTGCAAGCGGCAATGATGTCCCGAAACTCTGTACCGGGTTTCAGGCGATCGCCTGCATTGGGGTAATAGAACGATTTGTACTGGCCGTTGCACAACACCAGACGGCTGTCCCGGTCGAAGAGCGCGAAGCCTGTTTGGAGGCTTTCGATAGCTTCGCTCAACTGAATGCGGGCTTGCTCTGCGGCCAATTTGGCTTCGACATGCGGAGTGACGTCCGAAGCCGTCCCACGATAGCCGATGAATGCGCCGCCTTCGTCGAAGATCGGATGACCCGTCACCCGGGTGTGTCGTGTCCTGCCGGTTTTGTCGCTACTGGAATAAACGAAATCTCGAAACGGTTTGCGCTCCTCCAGAACTTTCATATGTTCGGCTATATTTGGATCGTTCGCAGCGATACCGCTATGCTCATCACGACGTTTTCCGATGATGTCTTCGCGCCTATATCCCGACGACTTTTCGTATTGGCCTGCAAGCATTGTGAAGCGCAGATCAGCGTCGGTTTCCCAGATCCAGTCTGAGGAGGTTTCGGCGATGTCCCGGAAACGCTCCTCGCTCAAGCGAAGCTCGCGTTCTGAAGCCGCCAGACGATCTCTGGCAGCGCTCAATTCTAGCTGAGCGCTGCGCTGGACCAGCACGATCAGGCAAAACGCTGCGAACATGTTCAGCGGTAACATCGACATGACGCTGAATAGTTCCAGTGCTCCCGAAAGCGCCAGCGGCTGAAATCCTTTGGCGAAGGCGAGCGGAATGAGACCAACCACTGCGGGGAGCATCGGGATGTTGGGGACCGACTTGCCAATTCGCACCAGCGCCCAAACCGCGCCAATGAGCAACGCTGCTGCGGCAAAGGATTGGATCTGTTGGACGCGAACGGCCGGCATGCCCAGCGATGGCAGCAAGGCCGAGGCGAGCAGGGATAGGGCTACCACGGCACCAAGCCAGCCAAAGGGTATGCGCCTGCCGGTCGCCGTCAGCACACCGCAAAGGATGGCTGCGCCCGACAAAGCGAGAAACACATCGTGCGGTGCCAGCATCCCGGGGAGGCCACCGAGCCAGTTGCCGGGCAGAGTGCAAGCCGTGTGCAAGCCGTCGAGCGCGAATGCGGCCGCCCACCACTTCAGCGCGGGGTTGCCGTGCCGATAAAGCGGCAGCACGAGCATGGCAAGGGCGATGGCGAAGTTGCCAATCACCAGGCCCAATGTCGCCGTATAAAGTGATAGCTCGGCCGTCACCGCAGGCTCCGAGAAACGCCGCGGCACGGTAAGTCGAGGCGCTCGCCGGCGGACAGTACTCTTGATCGGTCCGGACGCAGTGGTGTTCGGCTCGATCCCCCACCTTCGATGATGCCTTGGGTGTTGTTACATTTGAGTTAATTTGTTGCTTTGCGCGCGCTCGGGACTTGCACGCAACAGATTGATATTCCAGAATAATCGGTTTGAAATCTCGATCGGTGCCTGTGCTCAGGCGTCGTAGGCGACCAAGGCCTCAAACGGTATGTTTACGCGCTCGCGTCCGCCTAGAAAGTTGAGCTCGATGATGCAGGCGGCTCCAGCCACGACCGCGCCGACCGAGCCCAGGAGCTCGATCGTCGCCGACAGGGTACCGCCGGTCGCCAGCAGGTCGTCCAGGATCACCACGCGCTGGCCAGCCTCCACAGCATCGGCCTGGATCTCGATCGTATCGGTGCCATATTCCAGGTCGTAGGTGTATGGGGTGGTCGCGCCGGGCAACTTGCCCTTTTTTCGTACCATGATGAAACCGCATCCGAGCGCAAGCGCCAATGGTGCTGCGACAAGGAAACCGCGAGACTCAATGCCTGCGAGGACATCTGGCTTCTGTGGCCGCACGATCTCCGCCAGTTGATCAATTGTAGCCTGCCAGGCCTGCGGATGGGCCAGCAGGGTCGCGATGTCGTAGAACAGGATGCCGGGCTTGGGGAAGTCCGGAATCTGGCGAATGTGGTCCCTGATATCCATGAAGGCTCCTTGCCGACGCGTTCCCAACGAGTTTGGGCGCGGGGACGCTAGGCGAAAGGGCCGGGAACCTCAAGCTCGCCCGCAATCATCGTTGCGGCCGTCGCTTTCTTGCGGGGCCGATTTCGCAGGGACCGAAAATGCACTAGCATTCGCGGCCTCGCCAGTTCCAGGAGTTGCGCGCCATGACCCACGTCTTCCATCGCAACCCCCTGGCCGCGATGCCGACCGCCGCGCGTGGCGATGGCATCGAGATCATCGACACTGAGGGCAAACGCTATATCGACGCGTCCGGCGGGGCGGCAGTCTCCTGCCTCGGCCACAGCCATCCAACGGTTATCCAGGCGATCAAGGATCAACTCGACGCGATCGCCTTCGCGCACACGTCCTTCTTCACCAATCCGCCCATGGAGGCGCTGGCCGATATGCTCTCGGCGGCGGCACCAGGCGATCTGTCCCAGGTCTACTTCGTTTCCGGCGGTTCGGAAGCTGTGGAGGCGGCGCTCAAGATGGCGCGCCAGTATTTCGTGGAAATCGGTGAGCCGGAACGCCGGCACATTGTCGCCCGACGCCAAAGCTATCACGGCAACACGATCGGGGCGCTGTCCGCTGGGGGCAACGAATGGCGGAGAGCCCAGTTCGCCCCGCTCCTGGTGCCCAATGTCCGCCACATCGCACCGTGTTATGCCTATCGCGACAAGGCGCCGGAAGAGAGCGAAGAGGCTTACGGATTACGTGTCGCTGACGAGCTTGAAACGGCCATCGAGGAACTGGGGCCCGGGACCGTCGCTGCCTTCATCGCCGAGCCCGTTGTCGGGGCTACGGCAGGGGCGGTGCCGCCGGTTCCAGGCTATCTGGCGCGCATTCGCGACATCTGCGACCGGCACGGCGTGTTGCTGATCTTCGACGAGGTGATGTGCGGGATGGGCCGCACTGGCGAACTTTTCGCCTGTGATGTTGACGGCGTAACCCCTGACCTCCTGACCATTGCCAAGGGCCTTGGTGCCGGATACCAGCCTGTCGGGGCGGTTCTGGCGAGCGGAGCGATATATCAGGCGATCTGCGACGGCTCGGGTTTCTTTCAGCATGGCCACACCTATATGGGCCACCCGGCAGCCTGCGCGGCGGCGTTGGCGGTTCAAACGGTGATACGCGACGACGATTTGTTGGCCAATGTTCGGGCCATGGGCGCTTATCTAGCCGAGGCGCTGGATGAGCGCTTCGGCAATCATCACCATGTCGGCGATATCCGCGGCCGGGGGCTCTTTCGCGGGCTGGAGTTGGTCGCAGACCGCGTTTCCAAAGCCCCATTCGATCCCGCGCTCAAGCTCCATGCGCGGGTCAAGCGCGAGGCGATGGCGCGGGGCCTTATGTGCTATCCGATGGGCGGTACCATAGATGGCAGACAGGGCGACCATGTACTGCTCGCCCCGCCCTTCATCGCGACACGGTCTGACATTGACCAAATCGTCGACCGTCTTGGCGATGCCGTCGACGCAGCGATTACCGATGTGAAGTAGTTCCGCCACCGTGAGAGCGGGAGGCATCACGTAGGCCGGCGAAACAAGCGCACTCAACCAAGGGTTAATGAACATTTAGCTATAAACACGTAAGTAATTGGAACAGCGAGGGCCCCCGGAGTAACCAGCTGCAAATTCAAATGAACGTTTACGATCTATCGGGTACCAAGATTGTCGTCGCAGACAGCAACCGCTACATGCGCCAGCTTTTGTGCGCCATTCTGGATGGCCTGGGGGCACCGCGCCCTTTCCTCGCGCCGAGCGGAGAAATGGCGCTGCGCATAATCGAGGAAGTTCAGCCTGACGTCCTGTTCGCCGACTGGGATACGAGCCCGGTCAGCGGGTTGGAATTGGTCCGTCAGTTGCGCGACGAAGAACAAAGCCCCTCGCCGACACTCCCCATCATAATGATGTCCAACAGCGCGTCGGTGGATCGCGTGACGGAGTCGCGAGACACTGGCGCCAATGAGTTTCTCGGCAAGCCGATCTCAGTCGAAGCCGTCTATCGGCGGATCGTGGCGCTGATCGAGCGGCCGCGGCCATTCGTCCGGATGGACAACTATTTCGGTCCGGACCGACGACGCAGGATTGAGGATTTCGGCGGAGACGAGCGCCGCCGCGTCGATGCAATCATTGCCGGACCGCTGGAGGCGGCCGAATGAATTACGGGATACCGGGATGAGCCAGTCCAAAAAAGTCGAGCTCTTTCAACCGCCGAACCCGCTGGCGGGAAATGCCGCGCTGCTGCCGGGAGTAAGCGTGGAGGATCTCTACGCGAAGGCCGAGGCTTCACTTGAAACGGTCCGAGGCGAGACGATGGCGGCTCTTGAAGCGCAGACGGCGAGCCTTCGATACGCCAGCGAGGCCGTTGCGCCGGGCCAGGAGCTGGAACAGGCCGGGCGGGACCGTATCGGTAGCTCGGCGTCGATCTTAAGGGAGCTCGCCGGTAGCCTGGAATACCCGCTGATCTCCAAGATCGCCAACTCACTCCACAACCTGGTGGCGGGGTCGTTAGTCTCCGATCCGCGGGCCGTCAGTGTGATCAAGCTGCATGTCGATGCGATCGAGGCCGTCTTGCGTGACGATCTGAGGCAGGATGGCGGTGAGACGGGGGCCGACATTGTTGCTTCCCTGCGGGAAGCCGTCCGACGGTTCTCCGCCGATCAGACGATGGCGTCCACCGGCGAGCCCGCCAAGCCCGCCGAGCTAACCTGATCGGACCGAACGGCCTTCGGCCCGACATTGATGCGGGCTTCAGACTTGTGGCGCGTCAGTGCGCAATTTCCACAATGCCATCCTCGGCCAAAGCGTCGACCCGCGCGCTGTCATAGCCGAGCAGGTCTTCCAACACCTCGCGGCTGTGCTGGCCAAGGCGCGGTGGTGGCGCGGCCGGCAGTTCGACATTCTCCGACAGCATTGGCGGTGTGCGCGCAAAGCGGTACGCGCCGACATCGGGATCGTCGACGGGCATCAAGAGCCCACGCGCTTCGACCTGGGGGCATTCAAAGACGTCCTCGGCGCGATTGACCGGGCCGGTCGGCACGCCCGCCGCGTTCAGCGCATCGACCGCCTGGGTGCGGGTGCGGTCCTTCAGCCACGCCTCGATCAGCGGGTCGATCATGGTGCGGTTGGCGGCCCGCGCGGTGCCGTCCTTGGTGCGCTCGTCCTCGGCCAGGTCGGGCCGCCCAATGGTCTCCGCAAGTCGCGACCAGATCCGGTTATCGGGCACATTGAGCGCGATGTAGCCGTCCTTGGCCTGATAGGCGCCCCGCGGATAGGCATTCTTGGGCACGCCGCGCCGGTTCGATTGCTGGGCCACGGAATAGAGCGCGATCATGGCTTCGTTCAAGCCCAGCATGTTGTCGTACATCGAGCTGTCGACCCATTGTCCCGCGCCGGTGCGTTCGCGCATGAAGAGCGCCTGCATGATGCCGTATGAGGTCACCATGCCCGAATAGACGTCGGCCATCCCGTAAATCGTCCAGGACGGCGGCTTGTCGTCGAAGCCGACCAGGTGCATCACCCCGCTCATGGCTTCGGCCACGATGTCGAATGCCGGCCGGTCGCCGTATGGACCCTCCTTGCCCGGCAAGCGCCCGAAGCCGGAGATCGAGGCATAAACCAGGCGCGGATTGATCTCGTTCAGCACCTCGTAGCCGAGCCCCATGCGACCCATGGCGCCGGGCCGCAGATTGTCGACCAGCACATCGGCCTTCTCCGCCAGCCCGCGCAGCACCTCGCGGCCCTCCGGCTTGCTCATGTCCAGGGCCAGGCTCTTCTTGTTGCGGTTATATCCCATGAAGCCCGCGGCCTTCTTGGCGCCGTCCTTCTCCGCGAAGGGTGGCATCGAGCGGCGCGGATCGCCCGAACCGGGGCGTTCGATCTTGATGACCTCCGCGCCGGCGTCGGCGAGGAGCATGGTGCAGTAGGGGCCGGCCATGTACTGCTCCAGACCGACCACGCGGATGCCATCTAGGGGACGCGCGCTCATCGCTAGTCTCCGATCCATTCGACCAGCGTGGAGACGCCCATACCGACGCCAACGCATAAGGTCGCGAGCCCGTAGAATGGCCGTGGGGCCGTGGCGGCGCGCCGTTCCATCTCATGCATCAGTGTCACAAGGATGCGTGCGCCCGAGGCGCCGGTCGGATGGCCGAGCGCGATGGCGCCGCCGTTCACATTGGTGATCGCATGGTCCATGCCGAGCTGGCGCATGCAGCCGAGCGCCTGCGCCGCAAAGGCTTCGTTGAGCTCGATCAGCTGTATGTCGCTAACACTCAGACCGAGCCGCTTCAGGAGCTTCTGCGTCGCCGGCACTGGGCCGAGGCCCATCACGCCGGGATCGACCCCCGCCACGGCGGAACCGAGCCAGCGCAGTTTCGGCTTGAGGCCCAACTCTCCGGCCTTCGCTTCGCTGGTCAGCAGCAGCGCGGCTGCGCCATCGTTGATGCCGCTGGAATTGCCGGCAGTCACCGAGCCGTCCTTCTTGAAGGCCGGCCGGAGCTTGGCCAAATCTTCCAGCGTCGTCACCACCTCGTAGGATCCATTCGCCTGGCGGTAGCGCGGGTGTTCGTCGGTATCGACCACCACCGGATCGCCGCGCCGCTGAGGCACCGAAACCGGGGCAATCTCGTCCTTGAAGCGGCCGTCATTGATCGCGGCGACGGCGCGGCTCTGGCTTTCCAGCGCAAATTCGTCCTGCTCGGCGCGCGTGATCTGCATCTCTTCTGCGACCCGCTCTGCCGTCTCGCCGAGGCTGATGATCGGATAGAGCGTGTCCATCTTGGGGTTGTTGTAGCGCCACCCCACGGTGGTATCCCACATCCTGGGCGCCGCCGTCGTGGGTGCGCCGGCGGGCTTCGGGACCGACCAGGGCGCCCGGCTCATACTTTCCACGCCCGAGCCGATGAAAACATCGCCCTCGCCCGCCAGGATCGCCTTGGCCGCCTGGTTGACGGCCTCCAGCGCCGAGGCACAATTGCGATTGACGGTGACCCCGGCGACTTCGACCGGAAAGCCCGCCAACAAGGTGGCCATCCGGGCCACGTCGCGGTTGTCCTCGCCGGCCTGGTTGCCGCAGCCGGCATAGACATCGCCCAACATTGCCGGGTCGAGGCCCGTGCGCTCGGCCAGCACGCTATAGGTGTGAGCCAAAAGATCGTCGGGCCGCACGCCCGAGAGACCACCGCCGAACTTGCCGATCGGGGTTCGCACCCCGTCAATGATGACCACATCCGTCATCGCTGATTCCTTTCTTCTGTGCCCGGTTTGACCGGATTGGTCGGCAATAAAGGCCGTTGCAGGCACTATCGTTGGAGGGGCGCGCCTGTCAAGCAAACCGCCACGCGCATTGACGGCTGACCACCGGGGCGGGCATAGTCAGCGGCAGGTTCGTGCACGGTCCTCGATCCGAACCCTGCGGGTTACGCCGGCCAATGGTCGGGGCGCATGGGCGAGGGGCGATGACGAAAGGAACCAAGGTTCTTCCTCGACGAAGAACCGCGGGGTTGGCGAGGGTGGCGGTCTCATTTCCGAAACACGTCACACGCGTCCCGGCTGCGGCTTTTTCCCGCGGCAACTAACCAAATATCGTCGAATGAACGGAGGAGGAAACAAACCAATGAAGAAAATCTTCACCACGGCGGCAGCGACGGGTTTTGCGGCAGCCGTCATGGCAACCGGCGCAGGCGTCGGCTCGGCGCAGGGCGCTGAGTTCATCAAGATCGGTACCGGCGGACAAACCGGCGTCTACTACCAGGTCGGCCAGGCGATCTGTCGCCTCGTCAATCGCGGCAAGTCCAAACACGACATCAACTGCACGGCGCCGTCGACCGGCGGCTCGGTTGCCAATCTCAACGCGATCCGCGCCGGCGAGCTGGCGATGGGCGTGGCCCAGTCGGACTGGCAGTATCACGCCTATAACGGCACGTCGAAATTCAAGGACAAGGGTGCATTCAAGGATCTGCGGGCGGTGTTCTCCGTGCATCCCGAGCCCTTCACCGTCGTCGCCCGTGTGGGCAGCGGTATCAAGACCTTCACGGATCTGAAGGGCAAACGCGTCAATGTCGGCAATGTCGGCTCCGGCCAGCGCGGCACGATGGAAGTCGTGATGGGTAAGCTCGGCTGGAAGATGAGCAGCTTCAAGCTGGCCACCGAGCTGAAGTCCTCGGAGCAGGCCAAGGCGCTCTGCGACAACAAGGTCGATGCGATCGTCTTCACGGTCGGCCACCCGAACGGCTCGATCAAGGAAGCCACGACCTCATGCGCGGCGATGCTGGTCCCGGTCACAGGCCCTGCCATCTCCAAGCTCGCTTCCGATAACGACTACTATGCCCCGGCGATGATCCCCGGCGGCATGTACAAGGGCACCAAGGGCGACACCATGACCTTCGGCGTCGGCGCGACCTTCGTGTCGTCGACCAAGGTCAGCGACAAGGTCGTCTATACCGTCGTCAAGGCGGTGTTCGACAACATCAAGCGGTTCCGCCGCATGCATCCGGCGTTCAAGCATCTGAAGGAGAAGAACATGATCAAGAACATGCTCTCCGCGCCGATCCATCCGGGTGCCGCCAAGTACTATAAGGAAAAGGGCTGGATGTAATTTTTCCGGTCTAACGAAAATAAAAGGGCGGGAGGGAACTCCCGCCCTTTTTCTTTGCACATTTGTTCCCAAACAATAATTTTTTACTGGCCAGTTCCGCTGGTTCGCGTTTCAATTGAAACGTCAATACAAAAACCGGAACGAACCGGAACCGATCGACCCAATTGGCGATCGAAGGGGAGGGGAGCATGGCGGAGCCGAAACCGGCCGATGCGCAAGCGTCGGCCGACAGTGCGGAAGATATCGTCGCCCAGGTCGATACGGGCGCCCGCGACCCGGGTGGCAATCCTGCAAGACTGATGGCCGTAGTGGCGATTTGCTGGTCACTGTTCCAGCTCTGGATCGCCTCGCCGTTACCCACGGCGGTGGGCACGATCGATCTCGGTTTCGTCAGCTTCAACCTTGTCCTCAACGATTCGATTACCCGGCCGATCCATCTTTCGTTCGCCGGATTTCTCGCCTTCCTCGCTTTCCCGGCGCTGAAGCGCAGCCCGCGCGACCGTATCCCGATCCAGGATTGGGTCATGGCGTTACTCATCGTGGTCGCGGCCATGTATCCGGCCTTCATACAGAAGGAACTCGCTAGCCGGGTCGGCGCCCCGATCGCTCAGGATATCGTCTTCGCGTTGGTCGGCGTGGTTCTGCTGCTGGAGGCGACGAGGCGCGCGCTGGGGCCGCCGCTGATGGTGGTCGCCATCGTCTTCATCCTCTATTCGATCTTCGGGCGCTATATCCCGGGATCGCTGGCCCATGGCGGCCAGTCGATGGCCGTCTTCGCCAACCACCAGTGGCTGACCCAGGAAGGCGTGTTCGGCGTGGCGCTCGGCGTGTCGACCGATTACGTCTTCCTCTTCGTGCTCTTCGGCGCGCTGCTCGACAAGGCGGGCGCTGGCAATTACTTCATCAAGCTCGCCTTCTCGCTGCTTGGTTCCTATCGGGGCGGGCCGGCCAAGGCGGCAGTCGTATCCTCGGGCATGACGGGGCTGATCTCCGGCTCCTCGATCGCCAATGTGGTGACCACCGGCACCTTCACGATCCCGTTGATGAAGCGGGTCGGCTTCTCCTCGGAGAAAGCGGGCGCCATCGAGGTTGCCGCCTCGACAAACGGACAGCTTACGCCGCCGGTGATGGGCGCCGCCGCATTCTTGATGGTCGAGTATGTCGGCATCAGCTATTTCGAGGTGATCAAGCACGCCTTCCTGCCGGCGATCATCTCCTATATCGCGCTGGTCTATATCGTGCATCTGGAGGCGATGAAGGCGGACATGAAGGGACTGCCGAAACCGGGCGTGCCCAAGACCTGGCAGCGCCGCATCATCGGCTTCCTGTTCGGTGCCATCCTGGCCATGGCGCTGGCGATGGGCGTCTATTACCTCTTCGGTTGGATCCCCGGCGTATTTGGCGCTGCGACCCCCTACGTGTCCGGCCTGGTGATCTTCGCTGCCTATCTGTTCTTGGTCCGCTATGCGGCGAGCGTTCCGGATCTGGAACTCGACGACCCCGACGCACCGGTCTTCGAGTTGCCGGAAACCAAGAAGGTCGTGCCGACCGGCTTGCATTTCGTGCTGCCCATCGTGGTGCTGGTCTATGCGCTGATGGTTCTGCGCTGGTCACCGGGGCTGTCGGCCTTCTGGGCGACAACGGTACTGATCTTCATCATCCTGACCCAGCGTTCGCTGGTGCATCTTTTCCGCGGCGAGAGCGACTGGCTGCAAGGTTTCGGGCAAGGCCTGCGTGAATTCAAGGACGGGCTGCTCGGCGGCGCGCGCAACATGATCGGTATCGGCGTCGCGGTGGCGGCCGCCGGTATCATCGTGGGCGCGGTGACCGAGACGAGCGTGGGCCTGAAGCTGGCTGCGATCGTGGAGTACCTCTCCTTCGGGTCGGTCTTCATCATGCTGATCTGGACGGCGATCCTGTGCATCGTGCTGGGCCTCGGCCTGCCGACAACGGCGAACTACATCGTCGTCTCCGCCATCATGGCGCCGGTCATCGTGGTGGTCGGCCAGCAGAACGGGTTGATCGTGGAGCTGATCGCGGTCCACCTCTTCGTGTTCTACTTCGGGATATTGGCGGACGACACGCCGCCGGTGGGCCTTGCCGCCTTCGCTGCGGCGGCCGTCTCGGGCGGCGATCCGATCAAGACCGGCGTGCAGGGCTTCATGTACGACATTCGCACCGGCGTGCTGCCCTTCATGTTCATCTTCAACACCGACCTCCTGCTGATCGATGTCGGCTGGTTCAAGGGCATCTACACCTTCATCATTGCGGTGATCGCACTGTTGTGTTTTTCCGCGGCGACCCAGGGCTATTTCTTCGCCCGAAGCAAGGTCTACGAGACCATTGCCCTATTGCTGATCGCGCTCACATTCTTCCGGCCGGGGCTGTGGATGGATCAGGTTGTCCATCCTTGGAATACGGTCAAGCCCGATACGCTGATGACCGTCATTGAGAAGGCGCCCGTCGGCAGCAAGCTCCGCTACTACATCAAGACCGAAACGGATGCGGGCGAGCCCTTCAAGAAGTTCGTCGAGTTCAAGGTCGGGGCCGGCAAGACTGCCAAGGAACGCCTTAAGAAATTTGGCATCGAGGTGGTCAAGGAAGACGGCGTGTGGATCGTCGACGGGGTCGATGAAGGCACCGAGGCCAGGAAGGTCCACAAGTCTTCCGATGAGATCGAGCAGGTCTTCGTGCCGGCCGATCAGCCGCCCAAGCAGCTCTTCTTCATCCCGGCATTCCTGCTGCTGCTGCTGATCATCTTCACCCAGCGCCGGCGTGCCGGCGGTGCTGGCCGCGACCCGAGCGCCCAACCGGCCGCGGCCGGGGCATAGGGAGATAGATGCCATGTTTAATGAGATCCTGGTGCCCATCGACCTGGATGAAGAGAGTTCGTGGTCGAAGGCGCTGCCCACGGCAGTGGAGATGTGCCGCAAGTTCGGCCAGAAGATCCATCTGATGACGGTGCTGCCGACATACGGTATGTCGATCGTTGGCGGCTTTTTCCCCAAGGATTTCGAGAAGAAGGCGTTCGCCGCGGCGACGGAGAAGCTCGCCGCATTCGCCAAGGAGCACGTCCCCGACGACGTGCCCGTCGACTGCATCGTGGCGAAGGGCACGATCTACGAGGAGATCGTCAACGCGCGGGCCAAGCTGGGCGATGCCTGCGATCTGATTGTGATGGCCTCGCACCGCCCGAAGCTCGAGGACTATCTCCTCGGCCCCAATGCCGCCCGCGTGCTGCGCCACAGCCGCGTCACCGTGATGGTGGTGCGGGAGTAGCAGACCCGGCGTTCTAGTCGGTATGACTTTCGCCTTTCCCTGAACGAAATGAATGGCTTTCCGCGCTCGCGCTGTCTGCGTGCCGAAGAAAGTACGCTCGTGTGCGCGGCGTCACTGCGCAGGGAGAGGAACGCGCCTAGGTTGGATGCAAGTCGCGGCGATAGCGCCGCACTCCACTCCACCCGGGAAGGACACCATGCTGACACTCAACTCCACATTCTCCAGGACGCTTGCCATCGCCATGTCGGCACTGGCCGCGCTCATGCTGCTCGCTGGTGCAGCGCAGGCCCGCCGCGGCCACGACCGCCAAATATCGGGCGGCAAGGTCGTAATCGAGATTAACAAACGCACACAGCGGATGACCGTCTATGTCGGCGGCGTGCGTCGTTACGTCTTCCGCGTTTCGACCGGCAAGCGGGGCCACGCGACACCGCGCGGCACGTTCCGTCCGACGCGCCTCCACAAAAAATATTTCTCGCGCAAGTACAACAATGCGCCGATGCCGAACTCGGTCTTCTTCACCCGCCGCGGCCACGCCATTCACGGTACTTCGGCGGTGCGCCGCCTCGGCCGGCCGGCCTCACATGGTTGCGTCCGCTTGTCCCCGCGGAATGCAGCGATCGTGTTCGCGCTAGTCAAGCGCTACCGGATGCGGGGCGTTTCCATCCGCATCATCTAGCTTTCGCGTCGCCGTCCCCTCGTGTTCGATGGGGGCGGCCGCCGGAATAACCGGCCCACGCCGATTGATCGCTGTCCCCAACGAGAAACGGGCGTCCTGAAAAGGACGCCCGTTCGCTTCGTCGGCCCGAGGGCTAATTCACGCCCCAGGCGATATTTGTTCTTCTACCGTTTGACGCGCTGCTCTTCGGGCAGGAGCATCATGGAGTCCTTGTCGGCCGCCGCGATGTGGCACTCGTAGCAGAACTTGACCTTGTCGGCGCCCTTGCCGCGCGTGGTGCCGAGCACGGTGCCGTCGGGCATGACCATCGTGTACTTCCAGTTGCCCGAAGCCTTGAACCAGCCGCGCGCCATTTTCTCCATTAGGAACAACGGACCCAGCGCCAGCTTGCCGTTCGGCTGGGCTTGGAAGCTGTCCTTGGCCAGGATGGAGCCGACCGGCATGCGCTTGATCTTGTCGTAATTGATGTAGCGGCGCGCCGTCCGGTTGCCGAAGTTGTTTACGTAGCGGGCGCCATGCGTGTCGGACACATAGGCGACCTTGTTGTACTTCTTCCAGCGGGCATAGGACTTGGCGACCCTGTTTCCGGACTTGGAGTAGGCGGCCTTGAGTTCCTTGATGAGGCATTTGTAGGCCGCCGCGGCTTCCGACGGGCTCAGCTTGGCGCCCTTGGCACCGCCACAAGCGCCACAAGCGCCGCAGGCACCGCAGCCCTTCTTGGCACCGCATGCGCCGCAGCCTTTCTTGGCGCCACAAGCACCGCAGGCCTTCTTGGCGCCACAGGCGCCGCAGCCCTTCTTGGCGCCGCATGCGCCACAAGCCTTCTTGGCACCGCAGGCCCCACAGCCTTTCTTGGCGCCGCACGCGCCGCACGCGCCGCAGCCCTTCTTGGCGCCGCACGCGCCGCAGCCTTTCTTCGCGCCACAGCCTTTCTTGGCCGCGCAAGGATTGGCCTTGGCGAGACGAGGAACCACACAGGCCGCGCTGACCGCGCCGCCGCCGGCACCACATGCACCACAAGCACCGCAGGCTCCACAGCCCTTTTTGGCGCCACATGCGCCGCAGCCTTTCTTTGCGCCGCAAGCGCCACAACCTGCTTTCTTGGCGCCACAAGCGCCGCAGCCGGCCTTCTTCGCGCCACAGGCGCCGCAGCCTTTCTTGGCGCCGCAAGCGCCGCAGGCCGCGAGTTGGACGGGACGCGATACCGCACGCGGCAAGGCGTCCGATGAGGGCTTCTTGGCGGCGGCGGGCAAGGGACCGTTTGCCGTTGCAGGGGCAGGCGCGCCCGCCATTGCCAATCCGATGCCGACGGCAACCGGGATCACCGCGCCGGATAGCAACCGGCCTTTCAACGACATACGTCCAGTCCGCTTCATGTAACCCTCCTTGAGCGTGAATTCGCAGCCCGTTCCCGAGGTCTCCCGGAGGACTGTTCTGATCTATCTTCGAAGTGCGCCATATTAACGCAGCTTCCCCTAGCATAAAGGCCGCCCTGCGGCGCTGAACAATCACTATCGGTTCAATTATTCGTGACGCGAGTTGAAACCGCCGCGACTGGCAAGCACTTGCAATGGCGGGTATTTTTTCGATGCCGTGTCTCCCGGGCGAGGCGATGCGGGACAGGAGCACGACCGAAATGCCGGGTGAGCTGGACAGAAGTAACGCCACATCGCTTTTCGCGGCCCTTGCTGCGGTGATGGTTCTGGCCGGCGCTTCCGCTACGGCCAGCGAGGTTGTGCGCGTGCCCCAGGTCGTCGAAGTCCCGGCCGGTGCATTCATTCGCGGCTCGGACGCCGCCGAACGCGAGGCGGCCTACCGCCTCGACGAACGCGCCTATGGACACAGCGTGACCCGCAAGCGCGGCTGGTATGACGATGAGGGCAAGCGTCGGCGTGTCGCCCTGCCGGCCTTCGCCATCACCCGCACGCTTATTACGGTCCGCCAGTACCTGGCCTTTGTCCGTGCCACCGGGCACCGTGTGCCGGACGTCGATCCCAAGACCTGGCGGGGTTATCGCCTTATTCACCCGTGGCGCCGCACGCGGAAATTTGCCTGGATCGGCGGCAAACCGTCCAAGGACAGGCTCGATCATCCGGTGGTGATGGTGTCCTACGGGGACGCGCTAGCCTATGCGGCTTGGCTGACCCGGGTCAGCAATTGGCGTTGGCGATTGCCGAGCGAGCCGCAATGGGAGAAGGCCGCGCGCGGCAACGATGGCAGGCGCTTTCCTTGGGGCGACACCTACGACGCGAGCAAGCTCAACAGCCACGATGCCGGCCCGTTCGACACCGTGCCGGTGGGACGCTACCCCGCCGGCGCCAGCCCCCATGGCCTTCTCGATGCCGCGGGCCAGGTCTTCGAATGGACGTCGACGCCCGCGCGCGCCGGCCGTTACATCGTGAAGGGTGGATCTTGGGACGACAAAGGCTGCGGGATATGCCGGCCGGCGGCGCGCCACAGCAGGCCGCAGGGGATCAAGCACATTCTGGTCGGCTTCCGCTTGGTGCGTGAGGCGAAGTAGTTAAAATGCACGTGACGAAGACGGCAAGGACGGACAGGACGGCGCGGTCGCGGGTCAACGCACCGGGGCGAAGTTGATGAGTGATATGAGCAGCACGAAAAAGAAGCACGGCAAGAACGGCAAGGAACCTGCGATTCGCAAGCCCGCCGAGCCCGGCAGCGTTACCGAGTTCCCCAAGCCGGTTCCGACCACGATGAACAAGGCCGCGCGGATCGATCCGATCGATTTTTCCGCGCTGCCGGACGATCGGCTCGAAGCCATGGCGGAGGCCGCCGAAGAGGTCGTGAACTGCCACCGCGTACTCGCTAAAACCAGTGACAACATCGTCGGTGAGCTATTGCGCGGCGTGGAGACGTTTTTTGAGTGGGATCACTATCCCGACGGCGACATCTATGACGGCATAACCCACTCGCAATTCTACTATCATGCCCACCCCGAGGACGAACGTCCGGGCGAACACGGGCACTTCCACACCTTCCTGCGCCCCGATGGCATGCCCAAAGGGATCAAGCCGGCGAAGGTACCGGACTACGAGCCCAAGGAAGACCCCGACGACGAACTCAGCCACCTGATCGCCATTTCGATGGACAAATTCGGCGTGCCGATCCGGCTATTCACCGTCAACCGCTGGGTCTCGGCCGATGTCTGGTACGACGCCAAGGATGTCATTACCTTTCTCGATTACTTCGAGATGGACATCGTGCATCCGTCGTGGCCGCTCAACCGCTGGATCACCGGCATGGTGCAGCTCTTCCATCCGCAGATCGCGGAACTCAACCGGGCCAGGGATACCCGCGTGGCCGAATGGCAGGCCGAACATCCGGACGGCAACGTGTTTCTGGATCAAGACCTCGAAACGACGTCGCTACTGGAGATCTCGATCGACGAACAGGTCGCCAAGATCACTGCGGAACTCAAGCGACGCGGATAGTAGCGGCGAGACCAAGCGCCGCTCGGCGCTACTTGACCGTTTCAAGAAAGGCGATTGCGTCTCCCCGGTCTTTGGCCTTGGTCAGCTTGAACGGCATCTTGTTGGACATGGTCTTGCCATTCACCTTGGCCAGGTACTTCTTGGGATTGCTCAGATATCCCGCGAGGTTGTCCTTCGACCAAACCAACCCCTTGGCGGAAGCGGCTCTCATCGCAGGGGAGTAGCGATAACCTTTCATCGTTCCGGCCTTGCGTCCGACGACAGCGTATAGGCTGGGACCGATCTTCTTCTTGCCGGCGACCAGCGAGTGGCAGACGGTGCAGCGTTTGACGATGCGCTTGCCGCGCTTGGCGTCGGCGGCATGGGCGGCGGGTGCCAGCGCGATGGCGCAGCTCAGTGATAAAGCGATGAGGCTAAGGGGTCGCATAGGCGGGATCTCATTTTAATGGTTGCTGGGGATGAAGCTTGGATGCGCTGTGCAGGGCAGGGGTTTCAGCACTTGGCGCAGGGCCTCGTCGGCAATTTGCGGGCGATCCAGCCGGGGGCTCTACCGCGGCCTATCATCCCCTCCGGCACGTCGATCACTTTGCTGAACCCGTTGGCTTCCAGGAAACGCTTGCCCCGCGAGGAGCGGTTGCCGCGCGCGCAGATCAGGGCGATCGGCCGGTTCTTGTCGCCACCGGCCGCCTGGAGAATGCCGCGCAGGAAGCCACGCGAGCCCTGATGTATCGTGACGGTCCGGGCGCCCGCTGGCACGCCGGTGTCACGCCATTCACGCGGCGAGCGCACATCGATAAGTACGATCCTGCCGGCGCTGGCCTGGGCGAAGGCTTCCGGTGCCGTCAATGTGTCGCCGGCGCGAGCAAACCCTGGGTTGAGCGCGATGCAAACGGCCACGGCAATGCCGTTCAAAACCGCCCGGCGGGCGAACTTAGACCGGCAAATTCCCGCAGGATGGTTAATAGGGCGCCTTTCGGTCGGCATGAGGCTGTCTCCGAGATCTTCGCACCAACACTACCCGAAGGATACGCGAGCCCGACACCCTGCATGCCCGGAGGTCACGGCATCGTGACCCGGTTCCGCCGCGATCAGCCAAAAACCTGGCTGTTTCAACGCCCTGAATCCACGCTCGTATTAGGGGAAGTTTAACCGTGTCGGACAAATACTGGCCGACGCGAAGTACCGAAATCGCCTCCATTAAGGACGTAGCTCATCGTGGGAAAAGAAACGAAGAAGGCCCTGGGTGCGGTCGATGTCGACCGCTTGTTGACCGATCCCTCCGCCGCGGTGCGAGCAGATACCGCGGCCAAGGTCGCGGGCGAGTTCGCCGAAGGTGCACTCAACGACAGTGAACGTGAGGTCGCCGAAGACGTTTTCCGGTTGTTCCTGCGCGACGTCGAAGTTCGTGTCCGAGCCTCGCTTTCCGCCGCTGTGAAGGAATGCGCCGACCTGCCCCACGATATCGCTGTGGCGCTGGCCAAGGATGTCGACCAGGTCGCGTTGCCGATCCTGACGTCCTCGACCGTCTTGACCGACCAGGATTTGGTCGAGATCATCTCTGAAGCCAACAGCGCGAAGCAAACCGCGATCGCCAGCCGAGACAGCGTCAGCGCCTCGGTGTCCGATGCTCTGATCGAGCGCGGCGACGAAGAGGCCATGCGCACGCTGGTTTCCAATCATGGCGCCGATATCGCCGAAGAATCGCTCAATCGTCTGCTGGACCTCTACGGCGACCGCGAAGCGCTGCATCAGCCGATGGCCGAGCGCCCGGTTCTGCCGGTCACTATCGGCGAACGGCTGGTTACCATGGTCTCCGAGCAGATCCAGGACCACATCTTGCGCAATCATCAGCTTCGCCCGGCCATCGTCACCGACTTGGTGGTCGCAAGCCGTGAGCGAACCACGGTGGCCCTCCTCGACAGCGATACGCAGGAGAAGGACGTCATGGATCTGGTGCGCCAACTCCACGTAAATGGCCGCCTGACGGCCTCGATTATCCTGCGTGCGATCTGTTTGGGTGATGTTCGTTTCGGCGAGGCCGCCTTGGCCGAACTTTCCAACGTCCCGCTGATCAACGCCCAGACGCTGATGCACGATTCCGGGCATCTTGGGCTCAAGGGCCTCTACGACAAGGCCGGTTTACCGAAAGAGTTCTACAATGCCTTGCGCGTGGCGCTCGATGTAGTGCGAGAAATGGACTACGACGAACGCGAGCATGACCTCGAGCGTTTCCGCCAGCGCGCTATCGAACGCATTCTGACGCGCCTTGAGGATGTCGGGGAGGAAGACCTCGATTATCTGCTGAACAAGCTTACCGAACTCGGCCAGGCCATCAGCCGGCCCGCATCGAACGCGACACACGCATCGTAACTATCGTGGCGCCTTAGCCACACAAAACGGCGCCGGGCTGGAAAAACCGCCCGGCGCCTTTCATTTCAACCCGGCACATCGCCAGGATCGTATTGGATTAGCCTTGCGGCTGCGGGGCGGGGCCGTTCGGCTCGCCCGACGCTTCCGGCTCATCCTTGCGGTGCTTGCGGTCATCCATGAACTGGTCGAACTCGGCCTTGTCCTTGGCGTGACGAAGCTGCTCCAGGAAATCGCGGAACTCCTTTTGCTCGTCTTCCAGGCGGCGCAACGTGTCCGTGCGGTATTCGTCGAAGGCGCTGTTGCCGCTGGAGTGCCGGTCGTGGCGCCAACTTTTCCGGCCCGACCTGCGGCCGCCATTATGCCACTGGCCCGGCGCCCGGTTCTTCATGCATCCCATACGTCCGCTCCATATCAGATAGCCAAGGATTGCGAGGCCAATGGGCCAGAACAGAACGAAGCCCACAACCATAACTGCGATCCATGCCGGTTTTCCAAGATCGTCGAGTTTTGCTGCTAGTTCCATCGGTCTCTCTCGTAGTGGTCAATGTTAATGTTGTTTACATTTACATAAATGGCCCTGGTGGCCCGCCCTGTCAAGGGAGATTCGTGGCACCGGAGCCGGTTGTCGTGAATCTCAACGTTTCCGAAGCGTTTACCCGTCGTTTCGCAGGCCCAGTCCCTCCAAATAAATCAGCAGGCTTGCTTCCAACAGATCGTCAGGCGGCATGGGCAGCGGCCGCCGCGCTTCGTCGCCTCTGGAGAAAAGCGAGGCCATGCCATGGGCGAGGGCCCATATATGCAGGCTCACCATGGTGACCGGAGGGCGTTTATCCGGGGGCAGCGTGGCGCAGAGCGTCTCGCAGGCATCGCGGAGCACGGCGAGCGCCTTGTCGCCTGCGACCGCAAGCTCGGGGTTTAAATCGGGCGGCAATCCGGCTTCGTACATCGCCGTGTAGAGGGCCGGCTCGTCGTTGGCGAAGGCCAGATACGCCCGGCCGAGATTGTGGAGTGCGGCCAAAGGGTTGGGCCGGCCGGTATCCCACGCCTTGGCGAGGCGGTCGGCCAGCTTCTCGAAGCCGCGTTGGGCCACATCGGCCATCAAAGCATCGCGGTCGCGAAAATGGCGATAGGGCGCAGCGGGGCTGACCCCCGCCGTCCGTGCGGCTTCGGCGAAGGTGAAGCCGGCGGCGCCCTTGGAGCCGATCAGCTCAAGCGCCGCATCGACTAGCGCCTCGCGCAGATTGCCGTGATGATAGCCGCGGCGGCCTTTGCCGCGTCCGTGCTTCGACCAGTTCATGTAAGGAACCTTTACATGATCGCCGGCAATTGCAAGGGGCACGAGGTTCGGATGGCAATTCTGCCATCGTTGCAAAGTGCTTTGATGGATGGAACAAGCAGCCGCGGCCCAGGCTTAACCGCCGCCGCTATAGGCCATCCTGGGCAGCCAAAGGATGAGCTGCGGGAAGATGATAACCAGCGCCAGGCCCACCGCCTGCAGGAACAAGAACGGCAGGGCCGCCTTGAAGATCATCGCCATGGTGATGTGCGGCGGGGCCACGCTCTTGAGGTAGAAGAGCGCGTAACCGAAGGGTGGCGACAGGAACGACATCTGCATGTTGACCATGTAGACGACGCCGAACCAGAGTTGCATCGTTTCCTTGATCTTCTGGGGGTCCGTTAGCCCCTCGGTCGGCCCCGGCAAGCCGAACAGCCCTTCGAATTTCAGCTTCAGCATGATCGGCACGAAGATCGGCACGGCGAGCAGCAGGATGCCGACCCAGTCCAGGAACATGCCGAGTACGACCAGGATGATCATCATGATCAGCAGGATGCCGTAGGAGCCGAAGCCCGTGGCGAGCAGGGTCTCGGCGACGAACTCGCGGCCACCGCTCAGGCTGTAGAAGCCGACGAAGATCGAAGCACCGAAGATGATCCACAAAACCATCGATGAGGCCTTGAGCGTGGTGATCGCCGCTTCCTTGGTGCCGCGCCACGTCAAGCGTCGGTGGATGGCGGCTACGAAAAAGGCGCCGAAAGTACCGATGCCCGCGGCCTCGACAGGCGTCGCCACGCCGCTGAAGATGACCCCCAATACCAGCGCGATCAGCAGGACCGGCGAGATGATCCCTTGCAGCAGGCGGGCCTTTTCGCGCAGGCTGACACGCTCTTCGGGCGGCAGGCCTGGCCCCATCTCGGGGTTCAAATAGCAGCGGACCGTCACATAGAAGATGAACAGTCCCGACAGCATCAAGCCCGGGATGACCGAGCCGATGAAAAGGTCCCCGACCGACTGCTCGGCGACGACGGCGAACAGGATCGCGAGGATCGAGGGTGGGATCAGTATGCCGAGGGTGCCGCCCGCAAGGATCGAGCCGCTGGCGAGCTTGGGTTCGTATTTGTGCCGCAGCATGGCGGGCAGGGCGATCAGCCCCATGGTCACTTCCGCGGCGCCGATCACGCCGACCATGGCCGCGAGGATGGTCGAAGCGATGATCGTGGCCGAGGCTAGTCCACCCTTGATGCCGCCCAGTAAGCGGTAGATGACGTCGAAGAGCTCCTCGATGATGCCCGCACGCTCCAGCATCGCCGCCATGAAGATGAAGAGCGGGATCGCCGAGAGCTGATAGTCGGTCATGAACGGGAAGATGCGCGAGGGCAGCAGGTTGAGGCTGTTCAGGTCGCCGAACAGGAAAAGAAAGATGCAGCCGAGCCCGCCTGTCACGAAAGCCAGCGGCAGACCCGCCATCAACAGCAGCGCCAGTGAGCCGAACATCAGCACGGTCAGCCAGGCAATGTCGATTTCCCAGCCCATGCGCTCAGGCCCCGCCGGCGCTGCGCAGGCTGCGCAGATAGAGGACGTCGCGCATCAGTTTGGCGACGCCCTGGAGCAGCAGAAGAAACGCGCCCAGCGGGATGGCGAGCTTCACCGGCCAGTACTGGATGCCCCATTCGTTCAGGGTGGTTTCCTGGACCTCGATCGCATCAAACGCGAAGATCATTCCGGTGCCCATTAGCGCCAGCACAAAAATGAAGAAGAACACCGAGGTGACGATGTCGATGATCGCCTTGGTGCGGAAGCTGCGCTGCTCGTAGAGCACGTCGACCCGCACATGGCTTTCCTCGCGGTAGGCGTAGCCGCCGGCCAGCAGATACTGCATGCCGAACATCAGGAACATGCCTTCGTGCGCCCAGTTGGTCGGCGCGTTGAAGACGTAGCGGGCGACCACTTCGTAGTAGTAGACGAAGACCGCGATCACAGCCCAATAGGCCACGAAGGTCCCGGCCCAGCCGTTGATCCGGTCTACGATTCGGGTCAATGGTGTGTGAATGTCACGCCGGGGATCGGGCTTCGGTCCGCGCTCCATGACCTGGAAGTCGTCATCGGAGACCGGTGGCTCGTTGGCGAGGCAGGCGCGGTAGAGCTTGGGCAATCGCCAGGCATCGAACAGCAACAGGATGAATGTGAGATAGGCGAAGAAGCCGGAGAACGAACCCCATTCGGCTCGCTTTCGCCGCGCCGCGGCGAGTTCCGCGGTTGCCGTCTTAAGCATGGCTTGGGCTTTTTCAAGCTCGGCTTTGGCTCCTGATCGCCCCTGTTTGAAGCGCCGCCCGAAATGTTTGACATCGGACTTCGCGATCTTGACGTCGTTCTGCCCTTTGGAGACGGCTTCACGCTCCACGGCGCCATTGCTGCTGCCGTGAAGTACGAGGAAAAACATCGCGATCAGCGCGAAAGCGAGTTTCGGGGCTTTCAGATATAAGCGGTGCAGCCCCACGAAGCCGGCGGTAATCAGAAACATGTAGCCGACCGAAAGCGTGACCGGGCGCCCGGAGCGCTCGCGCTCGGCGCGCTGGACCAGATAGGCGGCGATGAGCGGGAATCCAAAGATGCCGGCCCAGTAGATCCAGTGGGGCAGCACGAAGGTGATATCCGGCAGCTTGACCCAACCGGGCAGGATCGCGTGGAGCGCCCGCGCCAAGGCGGCGGTGATCTCGGTCATGGTGCAGGTCGTCTATCGAATGAACGGCAGTCCATCAAGCGCCGCCGGGGGAACGCCGCTCGGGCGCTCCCCCGGTCGTAACCGGCGTTAATGGAACAAGTCCGGCCCTAGCTCCACTTCAGCTTCTGGCCCTTGATCATGTCGGGCGTCACATAGCCGAGGCTGCCGGACATCATGTAGTCGAGCTGGATCTTGAAGACGCGCGCGGCGTCCTTGTCCTTGTTCGCCCAGGCGTACCAGCGCGGCACGGCCAGCTTGGTGAACTTCTCGACGTCTTCCTGGCCGAGCCGGGTGACCCTGGTCCCTGCCTTCTCGAACAGCTTCCATGCGTCCTGATCGGCTTTTTGAATCTTGGCATGGTGTATGTCGGAATAGGCATGCACTTCGGACTCGACGAAATACTTCATCGTTGGCGACAGCGCATTCCAGTCCTTCGTGCTGACGGTCAGATCCATCAGATCGACGGGCTGGTAAAGCGACATGAAGCCCGGAGGGCCCATGGAGATGAACTTGGTCGCCTTGTGAAAGCCGAGCGAATAGTTGATCGCCGGACCGACATAGTCGGCGACGTCGATCGTGCCTTTCTCCAGGGCCGGGAAAATCTCCGAGCCGGGCAGGGTCGTCGTCTTGGCGCCGGCCGCCTGGAAGACTTCGGAAACCATGCCGCCTGGCAGTCGCATCTTGCGGCCTCGGAAATCCTCGATCGAGCGGATCGGCACTTTGGAGTGGATGATGTTCGGTCCGTGCTGGATCGGTCCGACATAGTGCATGCCGTGCGCCGCGAACAGCTTGCGGGCGATCTGGAGCCCACCCAGCGAATAGAAGAACACGTCCCATTCGTGCGGGTTGCGCGGCCCGAGCGGATAGGAGCTCAAGAACACCGAAGCCGGAATGCGCTTGGCCCAGTAGAGCGTGAACGGGTTCATCGCATTGAGGACGCCGCGCTTGACCGCGTCGAAGAGCTGGAAGTCGCCGACTACCTCCTTCGCGCCGAAACCCTGGAAGGAAAGTTCGCCGCCGGTCTTCTCCTTGATGCTGCTGCACCACTCCTTGAAGATCGTCAGGCCGATGCCGCCCGGCCATGAGGTCTGGATCTTCCAGTTCTTGCCGGCGGCCTTGGCGGTCCCGATGAAAGGCGCATTGACGACGCTGCCCGATGCTAGGACGGCTGCCGTGCCGCCGGCAACGGTCGCTGCCTTGATGAACCGCCGGCGCCCTTCGATGACGCCCTCGACGGATTCACGATGCTGTTTGGTTTTCTTGGCCATGTTTTGCGTACCTCCCTTCGCGTTGCGAATACGACCGGAGCGTTCTCGTTGACGCCTTTGGTCGGTGGAATACATCTCAAACTTTATGCCGGCGCTTTAGTCCGGCCAAGGTTTGAGCTCGTCTCAGTGCATAAACAAATCGCGATGCGAACTTATTCGACCGTGCGCCGTCATTTTTCGCCGGCACGGTTGATCTCTCGCCGTGGCACCGCGCACAACGCCGTTCCGCCAAATGCCCGAATGTCCAGTCTATTGCCGCGAAACGACGTAAAGCCCCTGTAGCTTAGTCAATCCGCGATTTGGCGGAAAGTTGTTCGTTCAAACAAAAATTGACGTACATATCGGGCTGGCAGGCTATCATCGGTTATCGCGTCGATCACAGTGCCCTGGGGCAAATGACCTTGCGGATTGGGACTGTGCCGCGACAGGGGCGCAAGCCGGGAATGGAGCCGCTATGACAGAGCGCCTGTTGGTTGGCCGCAGCAAGCTCAGCGACCGGCTTTACAACGACATGCTGAACAGCATCCTGATCGGCGACTTTCCGCCGCACACGCGCCTGCCGCCGGAGGAACGCATCGCCCACGACTACGGCGTTTCGCGGGCCACCGTTCGCTCCGCCCTTGGGCGGCTGAAGAGCGAGGGCTTCGTGGCCTCGCGGCAGGGCTCCGGTACCACCGTGAACGAAGCGCGAGACGATGCGGCCTCCCGCATGGCGCCGCTGGAGAGCCTGGCCGATCTTGAGAAATTCTACGAATGCCGGATCGCGATCGAGAGCGAAACCGCCTTCCTCGCCGCCCAGCGCCGTAGTCCGGAGGATATCGCGTTCATGGAGAGCCACATCATCACAATGCGTGAGCTCACCACCAGCGGTGCGGTCCAGACATCGGAAGACGCCGAATTCCACGTCCGCCTGGTGGGGATGGCCGACAACCAGTTTTTTGAGTCGATCATGGACTCGATCCGCCCGCACCTTCTCTTCGGCATGAATGTCAGCAAGACGCTGCCGACGCCCTCGCGCCGCAAGCACGAGGCCTATGCGCTGAAGGAACACGAGCACGTCGTGGCCGCCGTGATCGCGCAGGACGCTGAGGGTGCCCGCCAATGCATGCGCCATCATCTTGAACAATCGCGCAAGCGGTTGTTCGGCGGGCGGTAGGGTCGCTCGGGTTACTTGGTCAGGCCGGACAACCCGGCGATCAGGAACGAGACCAGCGCGTACCCCTTCGCCTTGTGAAAATAAAAATAGTAACGCGGACCGGCTGAGATGAGGTCGATGTCGTAGTGGACCTCCCGCAGCTTGATAATCGGCAGCAGCATGTCGAGGCTGTAAGCGAGGCCGACATTGTAGTGGCCCGCTTGGGCTTCGGGTGAGCGGCGGAAGACGAGTGCGCCGATTACCACTAGCCCGAGGACCCAGAAAATCGCGTAATGCGTCCGGTAGCCAAAGCCGATGAAGATGAGCTTCGTGGCCGACCAGAGCCAGGCAATCCGCTCACCGCGGCCCCAATCTTCGTCCATTTCGCGCCGTTTGCTGGCGAATAGGATAGTGTCTGCCTTCTCGGCAAAGCCCGCGGCGCGCAGCACGCTGGCAAGCTGAGTGTATGGCTGTGGAGAGTATTCCGTATCTCTCTCAAGCCAGGCAATGAACCACTTGGTGTCTCGGCGCGACATGTCGGCAGTATCTCCTGTCCCCTGAAGGCCACCTAAGCGCTTGTAAACGAAGCCATCCAATACGAGACGCTGCGGCCATGCATCGATCCGATCCTGCAAGGCACCGATTGTGGAATTGCGTAGATTCAACATAGCGCCTTTGCGCCAGCGCGTAGCTTTGGACTTAGATGAACCCAACAGCAGCTCACCGGAAACGCTCGTTCCGGTTAGGTTTAAAGTGCCAAATGTTGCGTCGGATAGAGTCAACAAGCCGCCAACACTGGATTCGACTATTTCCACCGCTCTAAATTGCGCCCCATCGTCCATGAACAGGCTCTGTCCTACATGGACGCTATCCATGATGAGCCGGCCAGTGAACTTCGAACCGGCCATTGCGATCTGGCCGCCGACCTTGGCGCCGCGTAAAAGGACAAAACCGAACTGGCCCCCGTCTCCCAATAACAGGCTCCGTCCCACCTGGACGCTGTCCATGATGAGGCCGCTGGTGAACTTAGAACCATTCATGGAGATTTGGCCGCCGACATTGACACCTCGTAACACGACGGCCTTGAAGTGAGATCCACGCATGAACAAATCCGAACCAACCCGAAGGCTATCCATGCTGAGCAGGCCGGTGAATTTGGCACCAACCATTGATATTTGGCCGCGAACATAAGCGCTGTTTAATCTTACCGCCGCGAATTCAGCCTTGCCGCGCATTTGCAAGCTGTCGCCCACCTGAAGACCGCTCATCTCAAGTTTTCCGGCAAATTTTGAGCCAATCATCGAAATCTGGCCGCCGACGCTCGCGCCCTTTAGGTCGACCGCCCTGAAACTGGCCCCGCCACGCATGATCAAGCTCCTCCCCACCTGAATGCCGTTCAAAGAGAGTGCGCCGATGAAATTAGATCCGGTCATGGAAAGCTGACCGCTTACGTGGGCGTTTCCAAGTTCGACCGCACCGAACCGTGCCCCGCCGCGCATAAAAAGGTTCTCGCCCACCCGAAGGCCGCTCATGTCCAGCTTTCCCACGAAGTGAGAGCCCGAGAATGAAAGGCTTTCGGAGAAAGCTGCACTGCGCAAGATCACGGGGCGTTCGAAGCGCGAGGCGTGGATCCAGAGCCCGTGCTTTACGCGTGCGCTCCGGAGATCGATGCGTTGCCAGATCCAAGCACCAACGATGCGTACCCCAATCCGTGTTATGGCGGATCGATAAGGCTCATGAAGCAACACGGTTTCGAGGAAAACGGAACTTAATTCGCGTGTATCGTCCCATCCTTTCGCCTTCAGAAGATCTAGCCTCTTGCCGTATCGACGGTTGAAGTTGGCGGATCGGCCCATGCATATTTGCGTCCAGGCCCACCGTTCCGTCGCGCTCCAGCTTTCGGCGGCTGGGATTTGACACTGTTCGCCGGGCCGGGCCATACGGGCTTGCGTGCGCGCACAGATGAGCAGCAAGGCAACGGCAACGACGACCATTCTGTTCAGACGATTATCGATCCGCATCAAGACGTGCCTGCGTTGGCTTCGTATTGTCGAGCGTAACACTCCGCGCGATATCTTCCAGTTCTAGAACCACCGGTTGCGCTGCCGGTACCGCTCCGACGCGCCGCACGCTCACACCCAATCCCTGCCCCCACTTACCCCCGCCCACCGAACGAAGTGCCAATGCGCGATGGAGACGTTGTGGCAACGGATCGCCCAGGAGGCCTATTTCGGCTGTGTCCTGCTCCTGGGCGTCGTGGGGGCGCTGCGGCTGCGCTACGGCGGGCTAACCGACCAGCTGATCGTCCCTTGCAAGGAAACCGCCGCCGGCATGGCGAGCATCGCGGCCAAGCTGAACGGGGCCGGGCTCTTAACGAGGTATTGCGCTGCCCCCGCTCAAGCCGTGGCCGATAGCCGCTCATAGGCCGGCAAGGTCAGGAACTCCTCGAACTCGTCGGACACCGTCATGTCCCAGAAGAGGTCGCGGGCCTCGCCGTACTTGCCGGCCTCGTAGTTCTCCTCGCCGACGAGGTCCTTGATTTTGTCCATTTCCTCGGCGAACAGGCGTTCCAGCAGTTCGTCCTCGATCTCCGGTCCGTCGGTGATCGCGGCCCCGTGCTTACGCCACTGCCAGAGCTGGGAGCGGGAAATTTCCGCCGTGGCGGCGTCCTCCATCAGATTGTAAATCGGCACACAGCCATTCCCGCGCAGCCAAGCCTCGGTGTACTGGATACCGACATTGATGTTGGTGCGCACGCCGTCCTCGGTGATCGTGCCTTCCGGCACTTTCAGCAGGTCGGCTGCGGTCACGTTCACGTCCTGGCGCTGGCGGGCGAGCTGGTTGGGCTCGGGCATCATGCGGTCGAAGATCTCCATGGCGATCGGCACCAGCCCCGGATGGGCGACCCAAGTGCCGTCATGGCCGTCGCCGGCCTCGCGCTCCTTGTCGGCGCGGACCTTGCCCATTGCGGCGTCGTTGGCGTCCGGGTCGCTCTTGATGGGGATTTGCGGGGCCATGCCGCCCATGGCGAAGGCGTTTCGGCGATGGCAGGTTTTGATCAGTTCCTGCGAATAGGAGCGCAGGAAATGCACGGTCATGGTGACCTGGGCGCGGTCGGGCAGCATGAAATCCGCGCGGTTCCGGAACTTCTTGATGAAGCTGAAAATATAATCCCAGCGTCCGCAATTGAGGCCGGCCATGTGGTCGCGCAGCTCGTAGAGGATCTCGTCCATCTCGAAAGCGGCCATAATGGTCTCGATCAGGACGGTTGCCTTGATCGAGCCGCGCTTTATCCCGAGCGCCTTCTGGGCGTGGACGAAAACATCGTTCCAGAGCCGCGCCTCCAAGTGGTTCTCCAGCTTTGGCAGGTAGAAATAGGGTCCGGTGCCGCGCTTCAGCTGTTCGTCGGCGTTGTGGAAGAAAAAGAGTCCGAAATCGGCGAGCGCGCCCGACATGGGCGCCCCGTCAACGAGAATGTAATTCTCCGGCAGGTGCCAGCCGCGCGGGCGCACCAGCAACGTCGCCGTGTCCTCGCCCAGCTCGTAATGCTTGCCGGAATTGGGATCGTCATAGGTGATGGCGCCGCGCACGGCGTCGCGCAGATTGAAATGGCCCTGGATGTTGTTGTCCCAGGTCGGCGCGTTCGAATCCTCAAAATCCGCCATGAACATCCGCGCGCCGGCGTTGAGCGCGTTGATGACCATCTTGCGGTCGACGGGCCCGGTGATCTCGACCCGCCGGTCGAGTAGGTCCTTGGGGATCGGCGCCACGGTCCAGTCGCCCTCGCGGACGCTCTTGGTCTCCTCCAGGAAATCGGGCAACCAGCCGTCGTCGAGCTTGGCCTGCACCTCCTTGCGGCGGTCCAGCAGTTCAAGGCGCCTGCCGTCGAATTTGCGCTGTAGCCCTGCGATGAAGGCCAGGGCCTCGCCGGTCAAAATCTCATCGTAGCCGGGCTTGATTTCGCCTCGCAGCGTCACGCCTTCGGGCACGGCGATGGTAGTGTTGCTCACCACGTTCGGGTCCCCCCTTTTGCAAGTCGTCTTGCTGGTTTTCTTGGCGCCAAGCATCGCCCGAATGTCGCGAATGTCAACGACAGGCGGGGCAGAGCAACGCGCGGATCAGCTAGGATAATTGAGTGTTCTGCCGGCGCCATGCAACACGCCCGCCCCTCCCGGATGGTGGGAGGGGCGGGAGCTTGGTGCCACAGGGAAGTTTCGAAGACGATGATGGGGCCGGGTTTTTAAGCTCCGCCTGGCAATTTTCCCCGCCTATTTCGCCTTGCCGCCGATGGTGAAGCGCTTGCCGACGCGGAAGCGTTCTTCGACCAGACGGTACTCCTGTCCGCCGCGCGGCCGTTTCACCGGTGCATTCGCCATCATGCTGATACTGATCGTGACCGGTCCGGCGATCGGAGTGTTGGGATAGTACGTCTTGGACTTGAAGTCGTAGGACCGTCCGCACAGTTTCGCCTTGCTGCAGGTTCCGCCGACAAGACGCGCGCGCTGGCGTAGTCCCAGGCGGCCCTCGGACATCTTACGCCGCATCACTTTCTCGTTGGCATCGGTTATGCGGAAGACGGCGGTTACCCTGTCCTGACGCTTGGGGTGGCCGCTCCGGCAAATGCAGATCGGGCTCCACTGGGTGACGCGATTCGCCGATTGAACCGAAATCCTGGCGGCGTCTCGTGACATCGGTTTGCCGCCAACCGTGAACTTGTTGCCTACGCGAAAGAATTTCTCACGCAGCCGGTAGACTTTGGTGCCACGTTCGCGCTTGGCTGGCGCGTTCATCATCATGTTGATGCGCACCGTAACGGGCCCGGCGATCGGCTTGTTGGGATAGCGTTTCTTGGTCTTGAAGTCGTAGGACCGCCCGCACAGTTTCGGCTGGCTGCAGGCCGGCCCCTTGAAGGTGGCGAACTGGCCGAGCCCGAGACGGCCTTGCGAAATTTTCCGCCGCAGGCTCGCCTTGTTCGCATCGGTGATGCGGAAAATGGCGCTGACGCGATTGCCGCGTTCAGGATGGCCGCTCTTACAAATACAGACCGGTGTCCAGTCGGTGAGTTTCATTTGTGCTTGGGCTGCTGGAGCCGCCAAAAGCGCGGCGCATGCGATCAAGATCAATCGTGTCATTTTTGTTGGTTCCTATTCCTGCCTCAGTCGATAACCGCACGCATTATAACGTGTTTCGGCCTCTAGGTCGCGCAGGATGTGCCGGCAGCTGAAGGCCATCTGCCTACGGTTAGGATCGCGCATAACACTTTATGTCGGCTTGTGGACGAAGCAGCTTTGAGCGAAAGGGTCGCCGGCCCAATCTCCGCGGCACTGCGTCTAGACTAGGAACAGCCGCCCGTAACCTGCGGCGCGGTCGTCAGCCCCGGCGAGGCGCAGACACATGCGAGGACTTGCGCACCGCCGGTTGGAATTGGACTTTAGATCCTGCTCAGGCGGCAAGGAAAGAATTGCAAATACCGCCATATCGATATATCTAAATTATCGATATATCAATAATACCGATATATCTACAAACTATTGTATCTCCGCATGGAGGCGGACGTGACCAAATCAACGAAAAGACATTCCCCCGATAGTCAGTCCTCAAAACAGCCCGACGGCCGGCGCCGTCACGGTGGCGAGGGCAGGGTCCGAATGGGACGCTTTTTCGCCCACGGCGATCTTCGCTTTCTGATCCTGCATCTGATTTCGCAAAAGCCTCGGCACGGCTATGAGATCATCAAGGCCATCGAGGACGACGTTGCCGGCCATTACAGCCCCAGTCCGGGCGTGGTCTATCCAACGCTAATTTTGCTCGAAGAGCTCGACTGGGCCCAAGTCGTTGCCAGCGACGGCAGCAAGAAACTCTACGAAGCGACCCAGAACGGCGCCCTGGCATTGACCGCGAACCGAACGATCGTCGAATCGATCCTGGCCCGCATGGCAGAAGTGCGCAAATCCGGGGTACCGGAAAGACGAGGCGGCAGGCGACTGGAGCGGGCGGGACTGCCTCCAAGACTCCGCCGCGCGTTCGGCAAGCTGACCGATGCCATGGCGGCTCAGCTCTCGGATCGCCCGGTCCCGCGCGGCCGTGTGGCGGCGATCGAGGCGGCCCTCGTCGCGGCCACCGAATCGGTCAAACAGGCCTGACGCCCATGACGGATTCTAACGCCGCGCAAAACAAGCCAGCCGAAGGCAAAACATCATTCGCCGCGTTGCGGGTGCCTGGCGCACGCACCTTCTTGTTGTTGATGGCGCTGGTGATGATGGCCGACAGCATCGAGCACGTCATCAGCTACTGGGTGATATTCAAGCGCTACGACTCGCCGGCTCTGGCGGGCTTTGCGGTCATCTCCCACTGGGTACCGTTCCTGTTGTTTTCGGTTCATATCGGCGCGCTGGCCGACCGGTTCGATCCTCGGCGCATTGTCCAGATCGGCATGGTGCTGTTCATCGTCGCCTCGCTCGGCTGGGGCGTGTTGATCTTCGTCGACAGGCTGAAAGAATGGCACGCTGCCGTGTTGTTGGTGATCCACGGCTTGGCCGGGGTTTTCTGGGCGCCGGCAATGCAGGTCTTGCTGCACGACATCGTCAAGCCGGCGCTACTCCCGAGCGCCGTCCGTCTGCTGGCGACATCGCGCATGCTTGGTCTGCTGCTCGGCCCGCTGGTCGGCGGTGTCATGCTGCTTGTCCTCAGCCCCTGGCTGGGACTGGTGCTCAACGCTCTGCTCTATGTACCGGCATTGCTGTGGCTGTGGACGGCGCCATACGGCCCTAGATTTCGCACTGAGCCCCAACGACCGGCTGTGGCCATGCGCGGCTTTGCCGATATTTGGAATACCATCCGCGTCGTGTCGGGAAATCCGATCCTGTCGTCGATGATCGCTATCGCCGGTGCAGCGTCGTTTTTCGTCGGTCATGCCTATCAGGCGCAGATGCCGGCCTTTGCCGCGGCTCTGGGGCATGCGGATTCCAGTGCCGGATACAGCCTCTTGCTCGGCGCCAATGCGGCCGGGGCGCTGGTCGGCGGGATCATCTTGGAATGGCGCGCCCTGCTGCCGCCGCGGCCGCGCACGGTCTTCGTCCTGGTGGGGCTTTGGTGCGTGGCGCTGGGCGGGTTCGCCGTGGCCACGAACCTGATCGTCGCGCTGGTCCTGCTGTTTGTCGCGGGATTCCTGTTCCTGGCTTACGGCGCCATGGCGCAATCGCTGGTGCAGATCCATGCACCGCCGGAAATTCGCGGCCGCGTCATCGGGCTCTACAACACTTCCGCGCTCGGCTTGATGTCGTTCAGCGGTATCACGGTCGGGCTCGGCGGCAGCCTGATCGGCGTTCACTGGTCGCTGGGTGTCAGCACCGTCGTGCTTTTCATGTTTACCCTGGTGCTGGCGCCGATCGTCAAGCGGCCACACAGCACCGCCTAGCCAAGGGCCCAATCCAAGGCCGGTCAAGATTGGACGACTGTGGCTTCACGCCGCGCTACGCGGCTTGCCATGCCTGTCCGTCTGCCTATATAACGCCGGCACTTCAAGGCCCACCCGATCGACGACCCTTGGCGGGGAGTAGCTCAGCCTGGTAGAGCACTACGTTCGGGACGTAGGGGCCGGAGGTTCGAATCCTCTCTCCCCGACCAACACCTTGAGAAAGGGCTCGGCCGCGTTCGGCCGGGCCCTTTTTTCGCTTGGGTCCGTTCGCAAAATTTGCGGAGCGGCTGACCGATGCTAGCGTGGCCGTATCACTCATTATTCGAAGGCCCGAAACACTATGTCCGACCCGACGTTCAAAGACCTCGAACACGCCGGCTGGCTGAAGAAAGCGGCGGCCTATGACGACTGGTTCGCCAAGATCACCCGGCAGGCGATCGAGCCGATGTTGGATGCCGTCACCGGCGAGTATGAAGGCGCCCGGCTGCTCGATATCTGCAGCGGCACAGGGCATCTGGCCGGTGCGGCGGCGCGGCGTGGAGCCGTGGCCGAAGGGCTCGATTTCGCCGATACGATGGTCGCCCTGGCCAAGGCGAACTATCCCGATATCCCGTTCACCGGCGGGGACGCGGAAAACCTGCCCTACGACGACAGCTCATTCGACGCAATGGTCTGCGGCTTTGGGCATCTGCATTTCGCCGATGCCGACCAAGCCATCGCCGAGGCGCACCGGGTGCTGGTACCGGGCGGGCGCTACGGATTTACCGTGTGGTGCGGCCCTGGCCAGGGGGCCGGGCTCTTCAAGCTCATCGTCGATGCCGTCAAGGAGCACGGCACCACCGACGTGGACCTGCCGCCGGCCCCTCCGCTGTTCCGCTTCGCCGACCCCGAAGAAAGCCGCTCGACCATGGAGCGCTTGGGGTTTGCCGATGTGGAGACCAGGGTGCTCGACCTCATCTGGGAGCCCGCGCGCGCCGAGGACATCCTGGATATGATCTACAAGAGCATCGTGCGAACGCCGATGCTGTTCGAAAGACAGGCACCTGAAGCCCGCGAGCGTATCCACGAGGCCATCGTCCAGAACGCGGAAGAATACCGGGTCAACGGAATGATCAGGTTGCCCTTTCCGGCAGCGCTCGTCACGGGTACCCGGCGCTAGTTTAGGGCGGCTGGGCGATGCTGACGGCGTTCGTGGCACCGTTGCCACTGCAATGGACGGGCGTTTGCTACGGCAAAGTTGTGCGGCCGGGGTCGCGGTTCCGGCCTCGGGAATGATACGGTTGGCGGCACATCTGGTCGTCTCCGCTGCTTTTGAAAGGTCGTTTCCATGAAGATGATGATTTTTGCTCTCGTAACGCTGCTTCTGGCCGCCGGCAGCGCCTCGGCCCGATTGCCGTACGAATATGACGTCACCGGCATCGCCAAAACCGACACGCTCAATATTCGCCAGAACGTCCACCATGGCTCCAAGCCCGGTGATGCAAAAATCGTCGGAACAATCCCGTGGAACGCCAAAGGCGTCCTTGGCACGGGCAAATTCATCCGAATCAAGAAGGCCAAGTGGCTTGAGATCCGTTATCGGAATCTGAGAGGTTGGGTGAACGGCGCCTACCTCAAGCCCCTTCCGCGCAAAGGCGCGATCAAGTTTCCCACGGCCTTGCATTGCACGGGCACAGAGCCGTTCTGGTCGCTAAAGTTTCGAGACAAATCAGCCGAGCACAAGATTGTCGGTGGGGCAAAGGCCCGTTACTCGGTCACACGCAGCCGCAAGGCGTTTAACCGCCGCGACACCTGGGTGCTCTCCCTGAAAAAGGGGGGGAAAGCCGGGACGACGCTGGCCCTGATGGTCAACACCGACCGGTGCAGCGATGACATGTCAAATTTGATCTATCCGATCCACCTCTACCTGCTGTGGCCGGAAAAACGGCCGCTGACGGGGTGTTGCACGGTCGTGCGCTGACTGCGTTGCGCGCTGAATCAGTTGCCGGTCTTAACCGCAGATTTCCTGCGTTTCACTTTGTGACGGCAGTTCGCTGTCTGGGCGATGTCTTCAGGGTCACGGCGACGTCTTCAGGGTCTCAGCGAGCGCTTGCGCGACCATCTCCGAATAACGGAGTGCTGCGCGGCGATTCACATGGTTGGCGTCGAAGAAGTCGGCGGGGTTGTCCAACGCAGTGATGAACGACCGGTAAGGCGCACCCCATTCCGCGGCTAGGCTTGCAAAACGCGCGAAGAGTGGGCGCCGGTCGACGCCGCAGGCGATCAGCCATGGCGCGGTCACGAAGAGGACTTTGACCTTTGCCGCCCGTGCGCGCTCCACGAAGCGCTTCAGCAATGCGAGCTTGAAGGCATCGAAAGGTGGGCTGACCGACGGTCCCGCCTTGCAGGGCTTGCCCTTCATGGTCCCGTCATGGGCTATGAAGCCATCCTCGCTGGTCAGCCGGCCGCGCTGCGAGGGAAACAGCCGGTCGACCAATATCGGTGCGATGGCTCCGTTGACCCGGTAGGTCCGCGAGAGAAACCGCAATCGGTTCCAGGGGTCCAGGCGATGAAAGATCTCACGCGCCGTCGCCGACGAGCCGTAGAGGAACGATGCGACTTCCACCGCCTGTTGCTGGGAGCGGTTTCCGGCCGTGAGATCGAGATGATCGAGTTCGTAAACCACAATGCGAAGATTTGGATTGCGCTTCAGCAACGCTTCAAACGCGATGATCTGGTAATGGATCGACTGGCCCGGCGCAGTGCCGTTGAAAAAGGCGAGCCCGGTCCGCGCCTTCAGAACCTTGGGCGCAATGGCGCCGGCGCGCGAATCGCCGAGCACGATTCCCGGCTCGCTCCGGCCGATCAGCCGCGCCACCTGGTTCGGTCCCCAATTGCTGTCCGTGGTTGGAATCAGGCGTTCGACAAGACGGCCCGCGCCCTGGTCGAATACGACCAGCGCCGCCACGAACAGTGCGACGGCGCGCCACGGCAGGCGTCGGGCCTGCTCAGAACTGAAAATAGATGAACTGGCCGCCATTGAGCTGTCCCCAGGCGAGGGTGAAGATGAAAAGGCCGGCATAGCCCGGTATTGCCACGGCGGGCTTCACGAGGAGCCGCCGCCAACGCTCCTCGAATGCCTCCCAGGCAAAGAGCAGGGCCAGGGCCACGAAGGCGTGCGCGAAGACCATAAGTCCGGAAAAGGGTATGGTCGCCGGCTGCACCAGCCGGGCGAAAAATCCGAGCGCGCCGTCGAGCGTCGGCGCCCGGAAGAACACCCAGGCGGCGCAGACGATGTGGAAGGTGACGAACACCGCGACGATATTGCGCGGATTGAGTCCATGTTTTGGCGGGTGTACGGGCGTTTCGCGCCGCCAGCCGGAGAGAGCCTTCTCCAGCGACAGGATCACGCCGTGGATCGCGCCCCAGATCACGAAGGTCCAAGCCGCGCCATGCCAAAGCCCGGAGAGCAGGAAGACGGCCATCAGGTTGCGGTAGGGCCGCCAGCCACGCGCGTGCTTGCCGCCGAGCGGCCGGTAGATGTAGTCGCGAAACCAGGTCGAAAGCGAGATGTGCCAGCGCCGCCAGAACTCCGTCAGATTGCGCGCGAAGTAGGGCCGGTTGAAGTTGAGCCTGAGATCGATGCCGAAGAGCTTGGCGCAGCCGCGCGCGATATCCGAGTAGCCGGAGAAGTCGCAATAGATTTGGAACGCGAAAAAGTAGAGCGCGATCAGAAGCTTCCAGCCGGTCTGCCGATCGAAGGCACCATCCACGTATTGTGCCAGGTGGTCGGCGATTGCGACTTTCTTGAAGAGCCCCAACGCGATCAGCAGCACACCTTCGTTGATGCGCTCGATAGTGACCGTGCGCGGCGTTTGGATTTGTTTTAGGAGATGCCCGGCCCGCTCGATCGGCCCCGCGACGAGTTGGGGGAAGAAGGCGACATAAAGCGCATAGTCGGGGAAGTTCGTGGTCGGCTCGACCTCGCCCCTATAGGTGTCGATCGTGTAGCTCATCGACTGGAAGGTGTAGAAGGATATGCCGACCGGCAGCACGATCTGGAGCACCAGCGGCACATAGGCAATGCCAAGCCAGTTGAGCGCCACCAGCACGTCTTCGATGAAGAAATTGTAGTACTTGAAGAAGCCGAGCACGCCGAGGTTCACGACGATCGCAGCAATGAGCGCCAATTTGCGGCGCATCGCCCGGTCGGTATTGGCGATCACCAGCGAGGCCGTAAAGTCGGCAACGGTGGTGAGCAGGATGAGAGCCAGGAACTTCCAATTCCAGGCGCCGTAAAAGACGTAAGAGGCGGCGAGCAGCAACAGGTTCTGCGCCCGGTGCTTTAGAACCCAATAGAGCCCCAGCACCGCAACGAAAAAGACCAGGAACTGAACGGAATTGAAAAGCATGGCGCGGACGCCGCCCCCAAACGAGCCGATGCGCTTGTTTATCGGGCGGGAGCGTCCTTCGCCAGCGCTGCGAGCCGATGCGCACTAGCTCGGCCCCGGTGCATGACAATGGATCGTGACCGCCGGGCTACCAGCGGTCACCGGTTCCGCAACCGATGGCAACTGATTGGCGGCCGTTTGCGGGCATTGATGGTGCGGTTGGCCCGATGGCCGGCGGCCGAGAGCGAGATTTAGTTTAGTAGTGCCCTAGTCCAATGTTGCTCAAAACGCGATCCCGACTAACAGATGGCGCACCAGCTCGGACCCCATGTTCAATCGGTCCGCTCCGCAGTGCCATCCGCATAGATTGGCACTTCGGCCTTGGCGCGCCCGATTGTGCCGTAGAGTTCGGGCCGGCGCTGGTCCATCAACGGATAGCGCCGCTTGACTTCGTCGATGAAGCCGAGGTCGATTTCCGCCGTAACCACGCCCTCCTCGTCCGGGGCCGTTGCCACGACCGTGCCCCACGGATCGACGATCATCGAGCGGCCGACAAAAGCGATGCCCGACGACGGTTCGGTGCCGTACTGGCCCGAAGCGACGACCCAGCATTGGTTTTCGGCGGCGCGGGCGCGTAGGAAGAATTCCCAGTGATCGTAGCGGGGGCTGAGAAAAGCCGAGGCGCAAACGATCACCTCGGCCCCATTGAGCGCCATTTCGCGATAGACCTCTGGAAAGCGTAGATCCGAGCAGACCGAGACGCCAACCTTGGCCGGCGCAAGGTCGAAGACTGGCAATTCCGTCCCGGCATGGACCTTGTCGGATTCGCGGATGCCTTCGCGGATGTCCGGGCGGTTCGGCGCGTCGAAAAGGTGCGTCTTCCAATACTTGCCGACTATGCTTCCGTCGGGCGCGATCATGGGCGAGGAATTGTAGAACGCATTGCCTGCCTGCTCGTAGATCGAGCCGACGATATACATACCGTGCTGACGGGCCTTCTCGGCCAAAAGGGCGGTGGTCGGGCCTGGAATTTCTTCCGCGATCTCGGCGTAGGCCTTGTCGGTTGAGTATCCGAGGCCGGTCCAGACCTCGGGCAGCACACACAGCGCCGAGCCGCGTGCGCCGGCCAGGTCAAGAAAGTCCAACATACGTTCGACCGTGCCCGCCTTGTCGGCGTCGTTCGAAGTGATCTGGACTGCCGAGACGGTGATCTGCCGTTTTGCCGCCATGTCAATTCCTCGTCCTGAATACGCGATTCCAGATGCGCGATTATGAACCGTCAGCCAGACCGAGTGCAACGCGTCTGCATGGGTTGCACTCAAGGGACCTATCGAGGTTGCTGCGCCGCAATCTTGCCGGTTCCCAATGTGACCGGCTTGCCATGACGCGTTGCCTCATAGGCCGCGCGCCAGCTTCGGTCAGACCGTTCATGTCCCGCTGATGCAGAGCCCGCACCGGTTCCAGCGCCCCTATCGCCGTCTCGAATAAAGTCTGAGGCACATCAGTCGCGTTTGAGGACGGTCGCTCGCAGATCGCCGTGCCGGAAGAGATCATGGACCAATTGCTCGCGCCCAGGGGACCCCAGGTACTGGTCTTGAGGGAAGCCGACATTGGTCTCTGCCGGAACCTCTATTTCAAAGAACAAGGCATAAAACACGCCCTCGAAAACATTAATCATTAACACTAGTGGTTAATAAACGAAATAATTAACCACAAATTTTAGAGTAAATTTTGAAAAAATCTATTGATATACTTTGAAGATACTGTATTTTGCCCCATGCCTATTTCGAAGATTGGATGTGAATACAACAATATTGAGAAAGGGCTTTCTTGATGAATCGCAACCTTGTTAACTTTTTGGCCGACGAGTCCGGCGGATCCGCAACCGAATACGCCCTCATCGCTTTTATGATCTCGGTTGCCGCTTTCGTCGGGATTGAGGTGTACGGTGCCTCATTGGGTTCAATGTTCCAACATTTGGCAGGAACGATCGACGGCGTGGTTTCGTCGGGCAGTTGAGCCAGGTGCCGACCGCCTCCGTCAGAGGGCCGTGTGGTTCGGGGCCAACTCTTCGGCGAGTTCTCTTCGAATAAACGCATGGCGCTCGCTGCCGGGCCAACTTATCCCCGGCTTCAGCGGCGGTGCTCGGCGGATTGCAGTGTATTTGGAGTTCGTGACGGGGCCATTCGGGGCGGTTTTTTCGGGCAACAGAGCGGGACCTTTGCATGTTGATATGGGAATCGGTGCACGCGCACAGCGCTGAGCCATCGGGTTTGGAACCGGCCGCGCGTCGGCTGACGCTGCGCCTGTTCAAGTATTGGAATGAGCTTCGTGGAACCAGAACGTTCCCTGCGCGCGGGGATATCCGTTTCGACGCCTTGCCGGAGCTCAGCGAATTCGGTTTCGCAATTGCATTCGATGCGCCTGGTTCCAGACCGACAGTCAGTCGCCTGGGGTCCCGGCTCCGCAAACACGTGGACATGAACCTGGATGCCAGATCGATCCAGCAATCCGAAAACAGAGCGCTCAGTTTGGCCCTCAATATGGCGATTAGGCGCTTCCCTGAAGTCATCGAACAGGGACGGTCTGTCGATTTCGATTCTGATCGACTGGACAATCCGGCCTCTCAATATGCGTACCGAACGATCATGCTGCCGTTCAGTGAAGACGGCCGGCAGATCGACTTCATTCTCGGAGCCATCAGGTACAAGGAAAAGTTACCGGTTGCGGCTTTGCCCGATCGCTTCGAGAGCGACCTGACGAGATGCTTTCAGGAATGCCGCGAGTTGGTGTCGACCTGGCGTGCTGAAGAGATGACTAGCCAGGCCGCACTCTACCAAGCGTTGGAGCGGGCATATCAGTTACATTTTGAGGCCATGGGCGAATTGGGGGTCTATGAAGCGCTATGCGCGACATTCGGTGTCAATCTCCGATCCCAATTTCCTTTTACCGCGTTGATTAAGCTGGTTTTTGGGCGGGACTGCGACAAGGCGCTGGTCTCGGAATATGCGGCGTGTCTTTCGTTTGCAAAGCGAAATGGTCAACGGCCAGGGACGCTGAGAGAATTCATTGATGCGACGGAGGGGGGACTCCGAGGATGCGCGGCGGCAGAACGCGCTGCGCGGCGCACCGACCGTTGCCAAGGCAAAATTGAAGCATTGCAATAGCGATGCGGTCACTGCGGATCAGGGCCCGCCGCCGGCAGGTTCACTCGGTCTCGGTTGCGCCGGCGGCGACTGCTGAACCTAACGCGACCGGCTGGCCGTGAGGCGTTGCCTTGTAAGCCGATCGCCAAGACTCCGCCAGACCGGACAATTCCGTCCTGCTTAGAGCCAACACCGTTTCCAGCGCATCGGTCACCGCTTCGAAATAAGTTTGGGGCGTATCCGCTGCGCCATCCGCTATACGTTGGCGGATCGCAGCGCCGAGCGTTTCCGCCCAAACTTCCGGCGCGATTTGCCCGCGTTCGATGAGCACTTGCGACATCGCATAAACCTGGGCCTGCCAAGGCTCTTCAAAACCGGGTGAAGCGCCGTCTGTGAAATCAGTCGCCGTCGTCAAGATGGCTCTCCCACAAATCGAGGCAGACCCGGTCGGCGGCGCCCGTGCGTTCCGGGAACAGGTCGGAAATCAGGAACCGGACCGAATAGAGCGGCTCCAACTTTACTTCGTTGTGCGCCGCGGCATCGGCCACGACATGGGCGCCGTAGTAGTCGACGACTTCACCGAAATGGCCGCGAACATAAGCCGGAAGCCGGCAATGGCCGGTCGGGCTGATCAGGCTCGCACGGACGCGGTCGCCGATCTTGTAGGCCGGCGCCTCGTCGTAAGGCCGTTCGAACTGCGCGCCGCCTTGTTTAGCCTTGGCTACGGTTTCCGCTGGCATGGGTTGAGGCAGTTCCTTGGGACGGGAACCGTCGGACTTACCCGCCGCAAGCTCCGCGACCGTCACCACGCCGGCGCCTACCAGCATGCAGGCATAGGCCTTGTACCATTGATCGAAATAAGGCCGCGTCAGGTACAGCACCGGGTCTTCCAACTCCCGGGTATGGCGGAATTTGTCGGAGTTCCAGTCCTTCGGCCGCGATATGGCGCGGGCGATCCCCAACATGCGTCCTTCCCAGGCCTGGCCAAAGGCCGCGTCGTCGTGCGTGACCTTGATCGGACCGAAACCGAGCTTGCCGCCGACATCGTGTATGCCATCCATCGTCACGAACCTCCGGCATCGATCGGCAAGTCGCGCTCGGTCCCGATCATGGAGTTGCGCGTGACCAGCGCTGCGAGCTGCGCTTCATCCAAGTCTTCGGTGCCGGCTGGGCGCTGGGGCAAGACCAGGTACCGCACCTCCGCGGTGCTGTCCCAAACGTCGACGCCGATGCTTTCGGGCAGCGTCACGCCGAACTCGGCCAGAACGCCGCGTGGATCGCGAACCGCGCGCGAGCGATAGGCTTCGAGCTTGTACCAGGACGGTTGGATGCCCAGGAGCCCATGGGGATAACAGGAGCACAAAGTGCAGACCACAAGGTTATGAACCGTGTCGGTGTTCGCTACGGCCTTGAGATGGCCCAGCGCCCATCCGCTGATGCCGATCTCCTTGAGCGCCGCGGTGCCGTCGTCCAGAAGGCGTGTTCGAAATCCGTCGTCGCACCAGGCCCGGGCGACCACGCCCGCGCCAGTCTTCGGGCCGATTTCATCGCTATAGACCTCGACCCAGGCGTCGACGGCGGCGCTGTCGAGCAGCTCTTTTTCGACCAGGAGCGTCTCAAGCGCCTTCACCCGCAATGCGGGTTCCGAAGGGACATGCGAGTGGATTTCCGGGTGCAGTCGCTCCGCCATTGTTGCGTCGTACTCTTTCATGCTCACTATTCACTTTCATTCATAGGCTTCGACCTCGATCTCGCGATCGGTGTTCAGCCTAGATACTTTGCCCCGGCTCCGCACCCCTTCCCATGAATTCGGGGAACTTGGAATAGACGGTCGATGCAGCCAGGACCGGCCGATGAAGATCAGGATGCGAAAATGCACCTTTGGCGGCGTGACGAAGCGCCGGCAAATTCGCTATCCTAGAAACGGCTGGCCCAATACTGCGAACTGGCCGAAGACCGCGAACTGGCCCAAGACCGCGAACTGGCCCAAGACCGCGAACTGGAAGAGTGCTGATCCATGGATGTGCGCAAGACGATACTGATACGAGAGATCATCGAGACGGACGATATCGGCAAATCCTGCGATCCGATCGTCCGGGTGGTGGCCGCCGCTGTCATCCGGAATCCGTTCGCCGGGCGTATCGTGGAGGACCTCTCGCCGCTCTTCGACATAAGCGGTGAACTTGGCGGCCGGCTGATGGACGAAGCCGTGAGCCTGCTTTTCGGCCCGCCGGTGAGTTACGGCAAGGCCGCCATTGTCGGGGTGGCGGGCGATCTGGAGCACGGCGCGGCGATGATCCACCCGAAGCTCGGCAAGCCGATGCGCGCGGCCGTCGGCGGTGGCGAGGCTTTGATCCCATCGAATGCCAAGGTGGCCGCCGCCAGTGAACCCATCGACCTGCCGCTCGGGCATAAGGACGAGGCCTGGTCGTTCAACCATTTCGACACGATGACGGTGATGGTCGCCGGTGCACCGCGCCCGGAGGAAATCGTGCTGTGCATGGGTGTCGCCGATGGTGGTCGGCCGCATCCCCGGGTCGGTAGTCGCCCGATCACGGATTGATCGGCGCTCAGCGGCGGGTCGCGTAATCGCCGATGTATAGCGCATCCATGCCTGAGGAAAGATAAGTGCGGAGCGCATCCTCCGGCGTTTCCACGATGGGCTCGCCCGCCATGTTGTAGGAGGTGCTGAGCGCGACCGGCACGCCGGTGCGCGCACCGAGCGCCGACAGCAACCCATGGAAGCGCGGGTCGTGCTCCTGGTTCACGGTTTGCACGCGCGCGGTGCGGTCGACATGGGTGACCGCCGGCAAGCGATCGTCCTTGGCCCAGCCGACCCGGATCATCACCGGCGAGACGCCTTTGATGTCGAAGAACTCCTGCGCTGCCTCTTCGATCACCGCTGGCGCGTAAGGCCGGTAGGGCTCGCGCCGCTTCACCTTGCTGTCGAGCACCGGTTTGATGGCATCGGACCGCGCATCGGCAAGGATGTTGCGGTGGCCGAGCGCGCGCGGCCCGAACTCGCTGCCACCTTGGAACCAACCCACCACGTTGCCTGCCGCGATGGCGTCCGCTGCTTCGCTGACCAGCGCCTCTTCGTTCAAGCGTTCGTGCGTCACGCCGAAGCGTCCCAGCGCGCTTGCGATCTCTTCGTCACTGTAAGTGCGACCATAGAAGTCGTTGACCGGCTCGCGCGGTCGCTCGCCGGTGACCGCGTGATGCGCCGCCAGCGCTGCGCCAATCGCGGTGCCATTGTCCTCGCAGCTGCCGTTCTGGAAGACGTTGGCGAAGGGCCCGTTGCGGATCAGATGCTCGTTCGCGATGCCGTTCAGCGCCACGCCGCCGGCGTAGCAGAGATCGTCGGCCGGTGCGCGGGCGTGCAGAAATTCCGCCAGAGCGATCAGGAACCGATTGGTCTCCGCTTGTACAAGTGCGGCCAGCGCGCAGTAATGCGCATCGCTCTCGGCGGCGATGCCACTCGTGTTGGGCCGCGTCAACAGCGCCTTCAGCCGGTCGAAACGGACGTCGACCTGGCCATCTTCCATTAGCTCGATGAGCCGTACGCCGTCATGTTCAGCGGCATCGCCGAAGCCGGCCAGCCCCATGACCTTCCCGGCTTCGGAATCGTCCTGGAAGATGTAACGGGACGCCCATTCCCAAACATGGCCAATGCTCGGGTGATCGCGCATCGAGGCCCAGCGCAGGTCGTCCCCGATCGGGTAGGCGGTCCGGTAGATAAGGCTTAGCCCGTCGCCGTCATACCGATAGGCCGAGATCGATTCCTTGCAGCGCGCTGGCGCGAATTTCACCGCATCGGGCGCTTCCGCCTCGCGCAGCGTGAGGTCTGCGCGCGTGTGCTCGAAGGTGCCGCTGCCGTCGATTACCAGGATCACGGCTCGCTCGCTCTGTGTGTAGTGGAGCGCATACTCGGCGTGTGCCAGGTGGTGGGGAACCGTAAAGGTCTGGATGTTCTCCGCCTGCGATCGGGAAAGCTCACCCATAGCCCGCCGGAAATCGAAGGCGACGTGCTGCCACGGCGTTGTGGCGGCAGCCGCGTCCAGATCGGAGACCTCTAATCCCCGCGCCTCCAGGCAGTAGTGCACGCAGTCGCGCAGCGCCGGCGAGGCTTCATGAATGTAGAGGTCTTGGCGTTTGATTCTGCTGAGGCGCTCGCCCTGGATGGCGACCTCGACCTTGCCGTTTCGCAGGAGGGCTGCGGCCCCATTATGGCTGGCCGATATGCCGAGGGTCCACATGGAGGCTCAGGCTCCGACCCGCAGCCGCACCGCGAAGGAGACCGAGAGCCGTTCGCCGCCACCCTCGAAGGCCGGGACGCCGTGTGGCAGGAAGGCCGGGTGGAGGAACGCCATGCCCTCGTTGACCCGGATATGCATCTCAGTGCGAAAGGGCAGGGCCGCCGTGGCCGCGATCGCCTCGCCGGCGGGGTGTTCCAGCACAAGATCCCCGTCCGGCGTTTCGGTATCGACGATCGGCTTGGGAACCGAAACGTAATATGTTCCCGTCAAAAGAGCGCCGTCATGGGTGTGCGTGGGCAAAGCCTGTCGGGCGCGCAGGATCCGAGCCCAGCTCTCCAACTCCACACGGTCGCGCAAGCGTTCGGCACCGTCATACATATGCGGCAGCGCATTCGCCATATAGCCCGATGCGGCGTTGCCGATCATGGTCTTGAGTTGCGCCACGCTCTGGTCGTCCACCTCCAGAAAAGCCACGCCGTCGGAGCGAAAACCCCCGCCGGCCGGCTCGTCGTCGGCCGCCACGGGTTTGGTCGCAGCGGCGCGGATTGCTTTGGCCAGTGCGTAGTTGAGTTCGCCAACAGCCTCGAACTGACGAACCAGAACGGTGTTGGGAAAAGCGACATTAGGCTGGTCGTTGAACTTCATTCGCTTTCGTCCCGGCCCGTAGATTGCCTGCGTCTAGCGCCATGCCGCCCGCCCCATACTCGGCAGGCAAGCGCGCAGTTGTGGTCGGAACGGGCAGCCGAGTCAAACCCACCGCGGCGAGTTCAGTTCGGCACTGCATCGAAGGCGATGCAGATACGGTACTCGTCGCTCTTGAAGGGGATCGTGTGATGCCAAAAGTAGCTGGGGAAGAGCACCATCAGCCCTTCGGCGGGGACCGCAAGCTCGCTTAGAAAACCGCCTTGGCTGCGATTGCCGACAATATCCATGTTGGATGGGCCGAACCTCAGACAGCCGGCCTTGCCGCCGTCATCCCGTCCCACCGCGCCCGGCAGGCTCAAATAGTAGACCCCGCTGGCGAAGCCCGCGGGATGGGTATGCGGGCTTTGATGGCCGCCGGATTTGAGGACGACCGCCCAGCTCGCGAGCCGCCAACTTTCCGGCACTATCCCTCGATAGGTCGAACCCTGGCGCGCGGCGCAGTGCGCGACGAAATCCTCTACCGCGCCCTGCAACACCTGGCGTAGTGCAGGAACCACCGGGTGGTCGCCGGTCAGGAGTTCCAATGTCTGGCTGCCGAGCGTGGTCGATTTGGCCGGTCGGTCCCAGATCAGCGTCGGGTGGCCCAGGATGTAGTCGCGCAGTGCTGTGTTGAAAGCCCTTAGATCGTCATAGCCTTTCGGTACGTCGATCGTACGAAGCCGCACGAGCGCGCGGAAATCGTAGATCCGCGCGGCTTCCTTACGCCGCCCGGCCTCCTGCAGCGCGATCGCCATATTGGCGAGCGCCGAGACGTCGCCTGGCGCAATGGTTAGGACGCGTTTGTAAACCTCCACTGCGTCGTCAGGCCGGTCGTCTTCCTGCAGCGTCTGGCCGAGATTGGTCAGCGCAACGATGTTCTCCGGCTCCAAAGCCACGGCGTGTTCGTTTGCTGCCGCCGCGGCCGGGTAATCGCCCAGACGGTGATAAGCCGCGGCCAGGTTGGCATGCGCCATGGCAATGCGCGGCTCGACGTCGATCGCGCGCTGATAAGCCGAAACCGCGTCGGCATAGCGCTCGGCCTCAAGACAGGTTGTGCCAAGATTCACGTACGCGCTCGCCATACCCGGGGCCAGCGTGATCGCGGCCTTGTAGGCGGCCTCGGCCTCATCGACACGGCCCTGCGCTTGTAGGACAGTGCCCGCGTTGAACTGAAGCTCGGGGTTTCGCGGCGCCCGCTTCAGCGCTTCGCCGATCGTTGCCCGTGCCGCAGCGTGGTCGCCCAGCTTCTGCTGCATCAGCCCCAGATTGGTCAGCGCGCCGATATGGCCGGGCGCCATTTCCAACACTTCGGAATAACAGCGCATCGCTTCTTCCGGCAGCCCCAACTCATGCAACGCATTGCCGAGCGATAAGCGCGCGGCGTGATTGGCGGGGTTGCTCTCAAGCGCCTGGCGATAGGTCTCCGCGGCTTCCTGCAAGCGCCCGGCCGCCAGCAATGCGCTGCCGAAATCGACAAGTCGAGAGGGGTCCGCCGAACGATGCTGAAGCGCCTCGCCGATCAGCTCGACGGCCTCCGCCGCGCGGCCGACCTGAAGATGCAGCATACCGAAACCGTGCAAGGCGTCGGCGTTGTCAGGATCGGCGTTCAGGATTTCCACGTAAAGCGCACCGGCTTCATTGAGCCGCCCGGCGCGATGATGGGCGGTCGCGGCAGCGAGGTCGTTTCCGCCTGCCGGTTTGGCGCTGCCCGTAGGCGCGCGCCGCGGCCCGCCGGTGCTACGACTGCGCTTCGTTCGATTGCCGCGTTTCGCCATTGATCCGCCCGCCTTCAACCAAGGCGCACCATATCGCCGGACCCCGGCGGGTGGTAGGGGCGGTCCCGGCCACAAGCGAGGCCGGGCACGCTCCCAAAGCGGTCAGCGAGCGACCCTGGCGGCAAACCGAGGCGAGTGCCTGCAAGGCGGCACCAGATTGTCGGGAACGCTGCGTTGCCCGGATTTGCGCCGGACGACAAAGTTTTCAGGGGATCCTAAAACGCCCGCTCGATGGAGAAATCGACGGCTTCGATGAGCGCGGTCTTGGCCTCGCTTTCCGGGAAGATACCGAGCGCGTCGCGGGCGATGGCGCCGTAGTGGCGGGCGCGCTCCACGGTGTCCTTGAGCGTACCGTGCTTTTCCAGCAGCGCGATCGCCGCGGTCAGATCGCTGTCCTGCTGGTCCATCTCTTCCAGCGTGCGGCGCCAGAACTTGCGTTCCTTCTCCGAGCCGCGGCGGTAGGCGAGCACGATTGGCAATGTGATCTTGCCCTCGCGGAAGTCGTCGCCGACCGCCTTGCCGAGCACGGCCTGGCTGGCCGAATAGTCGAGCGCGTCGTCTACGAGTTGGAAAGCGATGCCGAGGTTGAGGCCATAGCTGTCGAGCGCCTCCTCCTGGGCCCGCGGACGGTCGCCGATCACGGCGCCGATGCGGCAGGCCGCGGCAAAGAGCGTCGCCGTCTTGCCGGTGATGACGTCGAGATAAGCGCTCTCCGAGGTCTCGGTGTCGTTGGCGGTGGTGAGCTGGGCGACCTCGCCTTCGGCGATCACCGCCGAAGCGCTGGACAGGATGTCGAGCACCCGTAGGTTTCCGTCCTCGACCATCAGTTTGAAGGCACGGGCGAACAGGAAGTCGCCGACCAGCACCGAAGCCTGGTTGCCCCAGACCGAGTTTGCAGTGGCAAGGCCGCGGCGTAGGTCGCTGTCGTCGACCACGTCGTCATGCAGCAGCGTGGCCGTGTGGATGAACTCCACGCAGGCCGCCAGCGCGATATGCCTGTCGCCGCGATAACCGCAAAGCTGTGCCGAAGCCAATGTCAGGCAGGGCCGCAGGCGCTTGCCGCCGGCGGCGACGAGATGACCGGCGAGCTGCGGGATCAGCGCCACAGGGCTGTCCATGCGCTCGACTATCACCTTGTTGACGCGCGCGAGGTCGGAGGCGATCAGCGCCGACAGCTTGTCGATGCTTGCTCGCTTAGCCTTGCCGCGCCCTTCGTTCAGGCTGACGACGACCGCCACGATACCGTCCTTCCCGTTGCTTCTCGCGCATCCCTATAGGAAAGCATATGATCCGTCCCCGGGCGGTCAAGGGGACAATAGCGCGCATGACTTCACAATCATGATAGAGCTCATTCGCACCAACGACATTGTTCTGCTGTCCTGGGCGGCTGCCGTGCTCAAGGAAAAGGGCATTGAGTCGTTCGTTCTGGACGGGCATACGAGCGTCCTGGAGGGCACGGCAGGCGCCATCCCGCGCCGCCTCATGGTGATCGACGAAGACGCCGAAAAGGCCCGCTCGCTGATCGAGGCCGAGGGCGAAGGCAAGCAATTGCGCCCGGAGAAACGGTAGCGTCGAAATGTTTCGTTATTCTGTCTGGTGCCCGCACCGGGGCCCTTTTGGGTGGCTGGCGCCTCGCACCGGGCGCTTTATGGCTCATGCCTCTGGCGGTGGCTGCACCGCGGCCCACACCCCCACCCGACCACCCATGAGCATATGATCCCGTGGGCGGTCGGGTGGGGGTGTGGGCCGGCCACGGCTCTGGCAAAGCCATAGAGCGTGGTCGGGTGGGGGAGCGGGCCGGCTACGGCCAGGCAGAGCCACGAAGAGCGCCCGGTGCGAGGCGCCAAACAAAAAACGAGCCGCGGCGTCAGGCGTCAGCCCAGCAACGCCCCTCAGTTGGCCTTGCGCTGATCGACTTTGATCACGACCGCCATGCCGAGATCGCCAGCAGCACAGCCCTCGAACAGGCCGATGCCACCGCCGCGAATCGTGAGTTCCTCGATCAATTCGATCACGGCGCGCATGCCTGTGGGTCCATTGGGATGGCCCCAGACCAGCGACGAGCCGTAATTGTTCATCTTCATCACGTCGTAGCCGGTCTCGCGCGCGAAGACGACGTCGTTGACGGCAAAGGGGTTGTGCGACTTGACCGCGTCGATGTCGGCGATGGTAAGGCCGGCGCCGTCGAGCGCCTGCTGAGCCGCGGGCACGGTCGCTGCGGGCATGAACTTCTCTTTGGTGCGCGCCTGGCCGACCGAGAGCACTTGGATGCGAATGTTGGGATCGCGCGACATCTCCCTGGCCTTCTCAGGCGTTGTGATCACCATGGCCGCACCGCCGTCCGCGGGATGGGTTTGGCCGCCCATGGTGACGGTGCCGCCTTCTCTCACGGGCTTCAGCGAGTTCAGCTTTTCCTTTGTCGTCGGATAGATGCCTTCGTCGCCCTCCATCGTGGTCATCGTCTTGCGGAAGCGTTGATCCGGCACTTCGAACGGCAGCGACATGTAGCGCTTCTGGAAGGCGTGGTCGTCGGCGACCGCGTCGGAATATTGCTCGAAGCGCCGCGCCACCACGTCATGCTGCTCTTCGGTAGTGATCTGCCATTCCTGGGCGCAGTTCTCCGCTGTCTCGACCATCGGCACGTCGCCGAATGGCACGAGGCGGGCGCCAGTGATGTTGTCGAGGAACCAGCGCTCCTGGTCGGGGGCGCCATCGAGCCCGTGCGGGTTGGGGTAGATGACGACCGGCGCGTTCGAAGTTCGGTCGCCGGATACCGAAAGCGAGCATTCCGCCAGGCCGAGCTCGACCTCCTGCGCTGAGGAGCTGATGCAGCGGGCGCCGGTCGCGCAAGCCTGGCTGACCAATGTGCCGCCCGCTTGTGGTGCGCCGATTTCGCTCATGAACCAGGGCAGGCCGTGAAAAGCCGATTGCTGCGGTGTGGTCATGCCGAATACGCCGTGATCGAAAACCTCCGGCGAGATATCACGCTTGCCCATTTCATGTTTGGCGACATGCGCCGCGAACAAGAGGCTGTGCAGATGCGACAGGCTGCCCTGCCATTTGGCGAAGGGCGTCGACCAATAGGCGCCGTAGGGGATCTCGACTTTTTCAAACATGAGCTTTGTATGTCCTCTGCTGGTTGGTTCTGGCGCATTATCAGGCGGATTTCGATAACTGGCGTAGCTTGATCTTGTCGACCTTGGCGGCGCCCGTCTTCGGCAAGGCCTTCACGACCAGCACGCTGGTGGGGACCTTGTACTTGGCGAGTTGGCTGGCGCAATGCGCGATCACCGCCTCGGGCTCCAGCTTTGCCTCGGCCAACGGCACGACGTAGGCGTGGATCGTCTCGCCGGCCTTGGGGTCCGGCACGCCGATGGCCGCGGCTTCTAGTATGTCGGGATGCGCGAAAAGGACCTCGTCGATCTCCCTTGGGAAGACGTTGAACCCGTTGACGATCGCCATGTCCTTCTTGCGGTCGACGATGACGATGTAGCCGTCCTCGTCGAGATGTCCGATATCGCCGGTATGGATCCAGCCGTCGCGCACGGTTCTGGCGGTTTCCTCCGGCCGGTTCCAGTAACGCTTCATCATCTGCGGGCCGCGAACGCGGATTTCGCCATCTTCGCCTGCCGGCAGGACGTCGGGCCCGGTCCCGACATCGACCACGCCGACCTCCACGCCGGGGCCGACCGGCCCGCAGGTCATCACCTTGTTCCGATTGCCTTCCGACGGGTTGAGCGAGATCGGTGCGCCCTCGGACATGCCGTAGCCTTCATGCACCACCGTGCCAGTGACCGCCTTCCAGGCGTTGATCGTCTCCATGGCGAAGGGAGAGCCGCCGCCGGCGCAAAGGCGCAGATGGGAGAAGTCGGTGGTCTTGAAATTCGGATGGCCCATGAGCCCATGGAAGATCGCCGACGGCCCGCCGGCGAAGATTGTGACCTTGTGCTTTTCGAACGCGGCGAGCACTTCGCCTGGATCGAAGCGCGGCATCAGCACAAGCGTGGCGCCGGCATAGACCGGCGTTAGCGAGGTCATGCAAAGGCCCCAGATATGGAATTGCGGAGCGACGTCGCACCAGCGATCCCTGCCGGCCTCAGACGGCCAGGCCCAGTGGCAGAGCAACACAGTGTTCATGATTTCCAGATGGTCGTGTTCCGCGCCCTTGGGCAGGCCGGTGGTCCCGCCGGTATATTGCAGCGACGCCTGGTCGCCTTGCTCGGGACGCGGTTCCGGGAACGGCTGGTCGTTGCGCGCTAACCAGTCGGAATAGGTGATGCCGCCGGGACCAAGCGCAATCACCGTCTTGACCCCGGCCGCCTCGGCGATAGGCGCGAATTTGCCCAGCGCCGCCGCGTCGCAGAGGACGATGGCCGGCGCGGCATCTGAGACCAGCGGCACCAGCTCGTGCTCGGTGTAGAGCGGGTTCAGCATTACGATTGCGCCGCCGGCGGCCCAAATCGCATAGATCGCCATCGACATCTCGATCGAATTGGCCATCAGCAGGACAACGCGCTGGCCTTTGGCGCCGAGGGCCCGTAGATCATGCGCGAGATTGGACGCGCCGTGCCGGAACTCGCGGTAGTTGATCGCCTTGTCGCCACAGATGATCGCGGTGACGTCGCCGTGCTCGTTGGCGGCGCGGTCGAGCACATCGACGATTGTATTCAGGCCGGCTGGAATCTCGAGAGCAACTGATGTCGTAGGTGCATTTGCCATCCCATCGTCCCTCAAATTCGCTGTCGGCGATTGTCCGCTCGTTTAGTTTCGCCAGATCGGCCGACCTGCGCAATGCGAGGCTTTGCCACGCCCGTCAGCCGGACTTGCCGCCGCGCCACCACCAGTTCGGCTCCTCGCGGGCGCCGAAGCCGAGCTTGATGTCGAGCCACAGCGCCAACCGCCGCAGCCGTGATCCCGCGAGCCGGCGCCAGAGCCGATAATAGAGGAGCTTGCCGTAAGTGGACGTGTCCTTGTTGTAGGGGCAGACGCGGATGCAGATGCCGCATTCTGTGCCTTGATTGCACCAGAACTTGAAGCATTTCTCCGCATCGACCGACCATTTGCGAATACCGACCACGTTCGACTGATTGATGGCTTCGGTCTGCGGTTCGCCCGCGGGGATCGCACGCGGCGGGCATTCGTCGGAGCAGCGCCGGCAGACGTCGCAGAATTCCTTGACCCCGAAACGCATCGGCCCGTCATGCGCCAGTGGTAGGTCAGTGAAGATCTGAGCCAGTCGAAATCTCGGTCCGTAGTCGGGGTTGATCACCATCGAATGGCGGCCGTACTCGCCCAACCCCGCCTGGATCGCATAAGGGACGCGCATGGCGGTATCGTTCATCGAGGCGACCGCGCGGTAGCCCATGGCATGGATGAATGTCGCCACGCATTGAACCAAATGAGCATCCACCGAATAGCCGAGCCCGACGGCAGCGCTGGCGGTGGTCGAGGGATAGGTCTTGATGATGTTGTGGTCCATCGACTTGCCGATGACGATGGTATTGACCAGTTCGGGTGGGATGTCGTTCGGCTTCTCGCTCAGCCCCTTGGCCTTGAAACGGTGACTGTAGTGCCAGCGCATGTCGGTCGCAGTGATCCCGACCATGTCGGCGCCGTAGAACTTGCAGGCGCGCTTGACCTCCTCGGCCATCTGTTCGGGGGAGGCGACCTCCATGCGCTCCTTGGCTGGCGGGAAGAAGACCTCCACGTCGTCCTGATAGCCGTCGCCGCGCCCCTTGGAGACGCTGCGTTCCACGGTCAGGTTGGAGAGCACCCAGCCGCCGCTCTTCAGCGCCGCATCTTTGGTGGTGTAGCCCTCACGCGTCTTGATATTGATGCCCGACATGAACATCCCGCGGAACCAGTTGAAGACCTTTTCGGAGCGTATGCGTTCGTCCCAGCGTCCGCGTGAGTAAATGTCGTTCGACTGGTTGAAACGCTGGTACCCTTCAAGGATATCAAAGCCGCATTCTTTGTCGCGCGGGTCGTGCAGTTCGCCTGGATAGACCTCAACCGTCGGCTGGTTGTCCACGGTCAACGGCAGCGGCTCATTGGGCTTCGGCGGGCTCGGTGCTTTCGCTTTCGTGGCCACGTCCCTCTCCCCGATTGTCAGCTGCCGCGCTCGCCGGCCAGCCGCCCGATCCAGCGGCGATCGGTTTCGAGCCCTGGCGGAACCTCTCCCTCTCCCTCCCGGCGGGTCATCTGGGCCAGCCGGCCGTCCTTCTCTGGCGTGTCCTCCGGGATCTCGTCCAAATGCGTCTTCAGAAACGCCTCGTAGTCGGCGCCGACCGGGCAAACATCGATGCAGCGCCGGCAGCCGCTGACAATCCCGGTGCCGTGCAGCATGGCGTCGAACATTTCCGAGCTGGTCCGGCTCTGGATCAGCTTGGCCTGTTCCGCCGGATCGGTCTCGTGCACGATCTCCGTCAGCAGATCGGCCAGCCGGTGATAGCCATTCGGCTCGCGAAATTTGTTGCAAGCGGTCCAGTCGCGGGCCCAATGCTGCACCGCGTCGGCCGGGCAGGTGCGCAGGCAGCGTCCGCATTCGGGGCCGAGGCAGAGCGCATCTTCGCGTTTGGTGTCCGGTTCGACCTCGGCCGAAGTCAACACGATCGCCAACACCACCCGCGGCCCGTATTCCGGCGTCAGCAACTGAAGGTTCAGGCCCAACGTGCCGAGCCCGGCTTCGACCGCCGCATGACGGGCCGACAACAGCTCCGCCGGCGGTTTTCCCGCAGTTCCGTCGTAGCGCGTGGGGTCGAGGAAGGTCGGCGGGATGGCAAGCGAAGGATGCCCCAGTTCGTCCAGCCAATAGACCAGATCAAGTGCGACGTCCTCGAGCGCCGCTATGGTCAGCTCGTCGGTGAATTGCTTGTTGCGGTCGCTCCATGCGGTCAACCGGGTGGCTCCGGTCTGGAAGCGTTTGGCCAGCACGATCGCGCGTTTGGCGTCATGCTCGGTGATATCGGCAGGCCGGCGCGGGTCGGCGGGGTCGGGCGGATGCGCGTCCATCACCGCGCCGTCGGCAATGCCTACGAGATCGGCGCCAAGGGCGCGGGCCTTGGCCTTGACGTCATCGGCGGTGATTGGGGTTGCCGAAAATTCGATCATGAGTGGTCCTCATCACGCGCGGCCTGCCGGCGCTTGAACGCCTGAAGCTGGCGCGCGACGATGCCTTTGTACCCCTCAGGGCCTACCCAGCGTTTGTTGTAGTCGCTGAGTCCCGGAACCTCGTCGCCTTCCTTTCGCGCCGCCTTGAAGCCCGCGACTTGTGCGCGCTTCGTATCGGTGGTCTCCGGGATCACCTTCTGTGGCTCGGCGAGATGGGCGTGGTAATCATTGCCGACCGGGCAGACTTCCAGACAACGCGGACAAGTGCCGTAGGACCCCACGACATGCGTCAGGCCCTGCCAGTAAGCGAATAATTCCTTTGAGCGCACGAAGCGCGCCTTGGCGGCGCGATCTTCGGTGGCGAACTTCCGCCAGCGCCCGGCGAACAACGGGAAACCCGTGACCTGTGCCGCGGTCATGCAAGCCTTCTTGCTGAGCCCGAAATGGCGCACGGCACTGACGGGACAGCTGTAGAGACAGCGCGAGCAACTCTCACCAATGCAGACCTGCTCGGTCATCGGCGTGTCGGCTTCGAGCTCGGCATCGACGATGATCGCTTCCAGGTTGGCGCGCGGCCCGTATTCCGGTGTCAGCAGATTGACTTCGAGCCCCAGAGTGCCGAGCCCAGCCTCCACGGCGAGATGGCGCAAGCTGACAGGCCCGTAGGTGCCCATCTTGAGCTCCCAGATCGTCCAGCTCGAGGGCGGCACGAATCCGGCCAAGCCACGCCGTTCCAGTGCATCGCAGACGGCGTAGGCGATTTTTTCCACGCGCCGGATGACCTGCCGATTCATGTAGGAGTAGGTGATGTTCGATTTGGTGCGATAGGCCGCAACGGGCACGCGTTTGGCGATGACCACGACGCTCTTGGCATCCGGTGTGTTGCGTTCGATGGTCTGGGGGTATTTCGGGTCGGGCGGATGGGCGTTGATCGCATCGGCACTGGCAATACCGACCAGATCGGCGCCTTTCTCGCGCGCGATTTCTTTCACTTCGGCTGCGGTGATGACCGCCGAACCCACGGAACCCGTCTCCCCTGCGCCTGCCGCGCAAGCCCCATACCCCACGGTATGGGAAGCGTAGGCCGATGATTTGCAGAAGTCAATACCCCGGGGTATGGTGCGGATGTGATGGAGACAGAATGAAGTCATCGGCGGCGAGCAAGATCGCGCCCAATCTCAGCCGCAACGATTGGATCGATGGGGCGCTCAATCAACTCGCTCGCGGCGGTATCGACACGGTTCTGGTGGCTCCGCTGGCCCGCGAACTCGGCGTCACCAAGGGCAGCTTCTATTGGCATTTCAAAGATCGCCAGGCTCTGCTCGACGCCATGCTCGAACGCTGGCACCGGACCGACACGGAGATCATGTCAGAAGTCCGAAATGTCCGCGGCGATGCGGCCGCACGCTTGCGCCTGATCATCGAATTATCGGTCAAACAGATCGGCGGACGCCTTGAGACCGCCCTGCGGGATTGGGGCCGCCGTGAGCCGAAGGCGCGGGCCGCGATCGAGCAGATCGACCGCCGTCGCCTGGTCGAATTGCGGGAGCTCTTCGGGGCGTTCTGCGTCGACCCGCAGGAGGTCGAGGCGCGGTCCTGGCTCCTCTATTCGATGCTGACCGGCGTCCATTTGATCGCCGCGCCGCCGGCGGGCATCGATCGCCAGGCCTTGTTGCTCCGCTGCCTTGAGGTCCTGGCGCCGAGCGCTTCGCCGGACGACTGAGCGTCGCTCGTACCGCTATCGGGCGCGCCTATTCCGCCGCGCGGCGCGCCAGCTTCTGCACCAGGCGCGGCGCAACACCCGGAAGGCTCCAGGGACATTCGGCGATGCAGATCCCGCAGCCGTAATGGTCGTTGAAATACGGCACGCACTTGTTGAAATCGACATACCATTTCAGCGCGCCGCGCACGTGCTGCTTTTCCTGGTAGATGGCGTCCGGTGGGCAGACGCGGGTGCACACCTGGCAGCTGGCGCAGAAATCGTCGGCGCCGAATGCGCGCGGCGCGTCGGCGACCAGCGGCATCGTCGTGGTCACCGCGGCGAGCCGGAAGGACGAGCCGTATTCGGGATGGATCATCGATCCGTGTTTGCCGAGCTCGCCGAACCCGCAGGCGATCGCCGGGGGGATCAGCGGGATGTCGCCGGTTGGGCGTGGTCCCGGCCGCGGCTCAGCGTCCCAACCCTGGGACCTGATCCAGTTGGTGAGCTCGTTGGAGACCCTGGTGATGCGCGCGAGGTTGACAGCGACTTCCACGGCTGATGTCGGATCCTCCGGGGTCGAGGGTGCGGTGGCCAGACGCGGCTGGTCCATGACCAGGCCCAGCATGATGATCCAGGGCTCGCTGACGCTGTGGCCCTCGTAGACCCATTCGTCGCGCATCGCTGCGATGCCGACCATCTCGCAGCCAAGATCAAGCGCTTTCTGGCGGACCTCCGCTGCCCAGTCCGCCGCCGGGCGCGAGACCGGGCGGTCTGCGAGCGGCGTCAGTTCGCTCGGCCCGCGGCCGGCATGATAGGCCTCTTTGATGGCGTCGACCTCGAAATAGGCCTTGTAGAAGTAGCCCTGCAAGTCGCCGTGGGCCAATCCTTCCGGAGCGTCCCAATAGACTATTTCGGGTCGCCGCGTATCACGTTCGCCGAGCCCATTTAAGTCGTTGGCCGAGACGTCGGGAAAGAGCGCCAGCTGCTCGTCGGACGGTCGCCAGGCACCATCGCGGTGCGCCCGGGCCCGCCCCCGCGCCGCCTCGATCCGATCGTCGATATCGTCGCTTGTCGCCCCATCCATGCCCAAGCTCCCAGGAACCCATCCCAAAATCGAATGCCCTCGCGCAAGGCGACGAATGCTGTCACAGGCAAATTACGAAGGCAAATCCCCGGGCCGGAAACACTAGCCGGCTGGTTTGGCGCCATTTGCCGGTTTGGCCCCCTTTGCCGGCTTGGCCGGGGTGACAGGCTTGGGCGGGATCTTTCCGAGGCCGCAGCCGACAATGATCGCCCGGTAGCGTGTCGCCGGATCGCGCTCTGTCCACAGCTTGGAATCGGCTAGCAGCAGCGTGTTGACCGCCTTGCGCACGCCGGCCCAATGCAGTTGGTCGACGCAGTCGATGAACGGCCGCAGGACTTGTTCGTTGACGCCAAAGGCCGGCCCGAGCAACACGCCCTCCACCAACCCGGCGACATAGGCGTTCTTCTGCAGGCCCTCCATGTCGAGGTACTCGCGTCCGGTAATGTAGCCGCCGTCGCGCCGCACCTCTCCGGTCGCAGAGCTCGGCTTTGGTCCGCGCCGGCAACCGGCGGCGAGCGCTCGGTACATTTTGGCGGGATTTCGGTTTTTCCAGCTGCGGTCGCGGTCCAGCAGGTAGCGCTCGATCATGTCGCGCGCGCCGCGCCGGCCAGCGCTTTGGGTGCAGACCGCCAACCAGCGGAGCCGCTTGGGATCGCCGCCCAGTTTGGGGGCCAGGAAAATACCCTCCAGCAGCCCGGTGACGTAGGCGATCTTTCGGATGTTCGGCATGTCGAGATACGCCGTACCCGAGACGAAGCCGCCATGGATGAAGGTTTTCTTGACCTTCGGTTGGGCCGCTTGCGTGCCGGCCAAGACGAGGCCAAGCGCCAGCGCCAGTAGTGTCCGAATGTCGCCGCGAACCATGAGATCTCCCGATGCGCCTGCACTCTTGTTTACGCCGGCGCGCCTGCGGTTCAGACTAGCGGAAAGCCCGGCAAGGTCCAGCGGATGCCGTCCTTCTCCCTCAAACAAGGGAGACGGCGCCGGTTTCCGTCCGACCGACAGCAAGGCGAGCCATGATGCCGACCGACAGCATCCAGCAAGAATTGGGCGAAACCGTGGACCGCCTGCTGGGCGGCCGCGTGGTGCTGCATCAGCCGGCCACGGGGTATCGGGCCGCCATCGATCCTGTGCTTCTGGCGGCTGCCGTTCCGGCCAGGGACGGTCAGCGCGTCCTCGATCTCGGCTGCGGGGTGGGGGCCGCCGCGCTGGCGCTGGCGGCCCGCCTGCCTGGGCTCAGTGTGACCGGCCTGGAGCGCGATGAGACGCTAATCAAGCTCTTCGACCGCAACATCGATGCGAACGAGATGACCGACCGGGTGGTGGCAATGGCGGGCGATGTGCTGGCGCTCTTGAAAGGTACGGCGGACGGTTTGGCCACGGGCGCCTTCGACCACGCCATGGCGAACCCGCCCTTCCTGCCGGCCGGCCGTGGCGACCCTTCGCCGGATCCCGGCCGGCGAGCCGCCGATCTGGAAGACACGGCCGCGTTGGCCGACTGGATCGCGGCGGCGCTGGCGGCGGTCCGACGCAAGGGCACCGTCACCATCATCCAGCGCGCCGACCGGGTGGACGAGGTGATCGTTGCGCTCCGCGCAGCCGGGGCCGGCGGTGTCAGCGTGCTTCCACTATGGCCGCGGGCCGGCGTGGAGGCCAAGCGCGTCATTGTGCGCGCCTGCAAGGGCGTGCGCTCGCGAGCACGCTTGCTGCCGGGGCTGGTGCTGCACGAGGGTGAGGGCTTCACGGCCGCGGCCGAGGCGATCCTGCGCGACGGAGCAGCACTTTAGGCGCTCTTCTTCAAGGTGAACCGGCACCGCCGTCGGGCACGTGGTGTTGCGGCCGGCGCCCGCATCGGCGTTTTTGGCTCTGCCGGTCCGTGGCCGGCCCACTCCCCCACCCGACCACCCATAGCATACGATCCCGTGGGTGGTCGGGTGGGGGAGTGGGCCGGAG
>Ga0315336_1000765_pt1 | contig 77789 bp, 65 predicted proteins | sample ASW5metaG_FD_204512 | JGI IMG/M metagenome (GOLD analysis project Ga0315336, IMG submission 204512) | Ammonia-oxidizing marine archaeal communities from Monterey Bay, California, United States - ASW #5 | ecosystem: Environmental > Aquatic > Marine > Intertidal zone | place: USA: California... | reverse complement strand
TGAACGTGAAGTAGCCAATATCAAAGCCGACATGGAAACTTCAAAGATTAATCGTCTGAGGGCCCAGATTGACCTCGCCTCGTACTTTGCCCCAGGCTCAGATCCGACTGGATTAGAAGCAGCTGATTGGTTGATAGATAATTCTGCCATCCCTAATCTCGACGTGCTCCTAGCCAATGCGTTAATTAACCGACCAGATTATCGTGCCCTAACACTCGGGCACGCACGATGGGAAACTGAACGGCGTGCGGCAAAGCGGCTTCGGCTTCCAGGAGCATCGCTCAGCGCGGGTTTAAAACGGACAAGATCATTAGCAATAAACGACTCGGGTTATGCCTTAACAGCGTCAGTGACGGTTCCGCTCTTCAACAGGGGCCAAGCGCAAGTAGCTAGAGCTGAAGCCGCTCGAACTAGAATTAGTACAGAACAGTTGTTACTTCGCACACGAATAAAGAGTGAGGTTCGGGAAGCACATGCAGTAGCCTCGAAATATACGGCGTTAGCGCTTCGCTATCGAACCGAGTCTGTTGAACTCGCCAACGAACTAGTCTCTATTGCAACAACAGCTTACGAAGAGGGCGAATACGGCATTCTAGAACTGCTCGATGCCCATAGTGTAAACCTCGAGACGGAGCAGCGTCTCCAAGAATTATCCGCTGCCGCTTGCCGAGCATTGATCCATCTTGATCAAGCAATTGGAAGGAGAAGGATGCCATGAATACTATGACTCACAGACAGCGAGCTTGGCGAATGGGATGGCTAGGACTCGCATCCACCCTTCTTTTTCTGGCGTGCGGAGGCACTCAATCAGGAGGACTTGAAGACCAAGAGATAAACAATGAACCTTTGCCAGTCGTCGAAACAAGATGGACAGAAAGGACTGAACTGTTTCTCGAATATGCACCCTTCGTTGCAGGTGAAGTGAGCCGATTCGCAGTCCACCTTACTGACCTCAAAACCTTTAAACCGATACTGACTGGCCGTGTCGTCATTCACTTAACCGGAGTCGAGGATCTCGAATTCTCGACAGAGTCGCCGGACCGACCCGGAATCTTTGGCGTGGATGTCACACCAACCCAATCTGGTAGCTACCGTCTCGAGCTTCTACTCGACACACCAGGACTTACTGATCGTCATGATCTCGGTGCAGTCACGGTATCAACGCCAAACCAAGCAGCGGATTTAACTCTTAAGGAAGCGGACGAAGGATTGATCACTTTTCTTAAGGAACAGCAGTGGACTCTCGAATTCGCCACAGCACAAGCCGTGCAGCAAGAAATAGCCGAGAGCCTAGTGCTTGCAGCCGAGATCGAACCACGGACGGGCGGTCAAGTTGACATAGCAGCTCCGATCTCCGGTCGACTATCAGAGAACAGACCCGCACGTTCAGTAGGGTCTCCGGTGGCTAAAGGAGAGACGCTGGTAGAGATCGCACCCCACAGCGGACACGGCGAGGATCGTCCGGAACTAGAGTTAGACGTGGTAGAGGCTCGCGGCACGTTAGAACTAGCACGAGCTGAACGCGCACGGGTAAACAGACTAGTTACCGCAGGAGCTCTACCGAATAGGCGAAAACTCGAGGCCCGACTCGCCGAGCAAACGGCTGAAGCCCGAGTAACAGCTGCCACAGCACACCTGGAACAACTGGATGCTACACGAACAGGAAATGGCAACGGTACTCGTGATACCCGTTTTATCGTGCGCTCGCCAATAAACGGAATCATTGCTGAATCAAACGCGCCACCTGGCGCTAGCGTTAAGGAGGGCACGCAGCTCTTCCGCCTGGTCGCGCTGGATCGCGTAAACGTCGTCGGATCGTTGCCAGAAGCAGCATTGCCTCGGTTGAATGAACTAGTCGGTGCTGAATTAGAGGTGCCAGGATTCTCTTCACCGGTTTCCCTTCACCATTTGGTTGCCGTAGGTCGTGTGCTTGACCCTGAATCCCGTACCGTTCCAATTATCTATGAACTACACAACCCTGATCGGCGAATCGCCGTCGGGCAAGCAGTTTCATTGCGCATCTTCTCAGCAGGGGCGACAAACGCAGTGACTGTTCCAGAAAGCGCGGTCGTCGACGACGCGGGAAAGCCAGTTATTTTCGTCCAAGTTGGTGGTGAACGCTTTGATCGACGTACCGTTAAGCTCGGCAATCGCGAGGCTGGTCAAGTGCAAATCACTGGTGAAATTATGGCTGGCGAGCGTATCGTAATCCGTGGCGCACCGCTCATCCGACTAGCTGCCCTCTCTCCGCAAGTCCCAGCGCATGGGCACACACATTAGGAACTCTAAGGAACGATTATGCTCGACATGCTTATCCAGTGGTCATTGAAAAATCGTCGCAGCGTAGTCGCACTGGCAGCTGCCTTCCTCGTTGGAGGTGGTTACGTAGCATCCCGAGTACCAGTGGACGTTTTACCCGATCTCACAGCACCGACCGTCACAATATTGGTCGAGGGACACGGAATGACACCGACCGATATGGAATCTCTCGTCACATTTCCAATAGAGGCAGTTCTTAACGGTGCTTCGGGAGTTCGACGAGTACGTTCAGCGACGGCGATCGGGTTCGCGATAGTCTGGATTGATTTCGACTGGGGCGAGGACATCTATCGTGCCAGGCAAATCGTCACGGAAAAACTTGCAGCAGTTACCAGAACGCTTCCGGCTGAGATCGCCCCCCCAGTGCTTGCACCGCTCTCTTCAATCATGGGGGAGATCATGTTCATTGCCCTCGAATCGGACACACACACACCGCTCGAGCTTCGGACGACTGCAGATACCATAGTCCGACGACGACTCCTAGCAACGCCAGGTGTATCCCAGGTCACAGTCATCGGTGGCGAACAGAAACAATTCGAAGTACTCGTAGACCCAGAACGCTTAGCCGATTACGGTGTCTCCTTGAGCGCTGTCGAGACCAGTCTAAGAGATGCAAATCAAAACACCTCGGCCGGATTCAGATTAGCGGGGGGGCAAGAGTACCTCATTCAAGGCATAGGACGTCTGCGTGATCTCGATTCCATTGGAGCAACAGTGGTCGGTTCTCGCAATACACGACCGATCTACATCAGGGACATCGCCGATCTCAGACTTGGCGAGTCGCTTAAGCGGGGTGACGGCTCTCACAATGGTCGGCCAGCTGTCATCCTCGGCGTTAACCGCCAACCCAACGTCAACACACTCGCACTTACTGCCAATCTAGATAACGTGCTCGAAGAACTTCAAGAAGAACTCCCAGCTGGTATGAAACTCGGCACACAATTGTTTCGACAGGCTGACTTTATCGAGCTCGCGCTCAGCAACCTAACAACGGCACTCCGCGACGGAACCATTCTTGTAGTTATTTTAACTCTGATATTCCTCGCAAACCTGCGTGCAGGAGCCATCACACTTTTAGCAATTCCGTTGTCACTCCTCGCTGCCGTTGCCGGACTTCGTCTCGTCGGCATGTCAGTGAACAGCATGACTCTTGGTGGAATGGCTATCGCTGTCGGTCTTCTGGTTGATGACGCAATCGTCGTTGTTGAAAACGTCTCCCGTCGACTTAGAGGAAACGCCATTCTACCGACCGATAAGCAACGACCGACCCTGCAAGTCATCTATGAGGCTAGTCGAGAGATCCGTAGTTCCATTATCTTCTCGACCATAATCGTTATACTGGTATTCCTTCCGCTATTTTTTCTCGCCGGAGTCGAAGGTAGACTTCTACAACCACTCGGCTTCGCCTATCTCATCTCGCTGTTTACATCACTGGTCGTTGCTCTCACAGTCACGCCAGCACTATGTGCGTACCTGCTTCCGGGCGTGAAAAGCATCTCTAAAGGACACGAACCCAGACTGACAACGGCACTAAAACGACACTATCGGAACGTACTCCTACTCGCTCTGTCCCATTCGCGACTGGTCATTGGCGTAGCTGCGCTCCTTTTCATCTTTACACTCATATCTATTCCATTCATGGGACGTTCTTTTCTGCCTACCTTCAACGAAGGTTCGCTCGTCATCAATGCCGTGACGCTGCCAGGCACGAGCTTGGAGGAATCGAATGCACTGGGCAGTACCATTGAGCGTCTCCTACTCGAAACCCCAGAAGTAACGGAAACAACCCGCCGAACAGGACGAGCAGAACTCGACGAACACGTACAAGGTGTTGAGTCGTCTGAGATCGACGTCCAACTTAAACCAGTCGGCCGACCTCGCCAGGTTGTGCTGCAAGAGATCCGAGATCGCCTATCTCTGGTTCCTGGCACCAACATCACTGTGGGCCAGCCGATCTCTCATCGAATCGATCACATGCTTTCTGGATCGCGTGCCAACATCGCCGTCAAGATCTTCGGAGACGACCTGGTCATGCTGCGGACTCTCGGCAACCAAACTGTCTCGGCAATCGAAAATGTTCCGGGTCTCGTCGACGTGGTGTTGGAGCCGCAAGCTGACATCCCAACCGTACGCGTTGACTTCGATCGGGCTGAACTCGCACGGCACGGCTTACCAGCCGGCCAAGCCGCCCTAGCTTTAGAAACGGCCTTGCTAGGTCGAAAGGTGGGACAGATTGTCGACGGCCAGATGATATTCCCCCTGATCCTGCGCTATATCCCAACTGACATGGCCGATCTCGACACGATGTGGCAAACGCGAATCGATATGCCCACAGGGACTCGTGTGCCTCTCGGCAGCCTCGCAAATATCACGGAGGACCGCGGTCCAAACTTCATCGGCCGAGAAAACGGACAACGGCGTATCGTGGTCACAGCTAACGTGGCAGGTCGTGATATGCATGGTGTCGTAACTGATATTCGTACACGGATCGCTAACCGCATCATGCTCCCCCACGGCTACCGCGTAGAGTACGGTGGCCAGTTCGAAGCTGAAGTCTCTGCCTCTCGCCTCCTATTCGGACTCGGCCTTGCTGCGATTGCCGGTATTCTTCTCATTCTCGTCAGCGCTTTTCGATCAATAGTTGATGCGACTATCGTCATGATCAATTTACCCCTGGCGTTAATCGGTGGAGCGGTAGGTATCTTCCTAGGAGACGGCGTGCTGTCAATTGCCGCACTCATTGGGTTTATCTCGGTCTTTGGTATAGCTACCCGTAACGGCATTATGTTGGTTTCACACATCCTCCGGTTACATGAGGACGAAGGTGTGACCAATGCACAAGAAGCCGTCATCCAGGGTTCGGTTAACCGACTCGTCCCTATTCTGATGACTGCGCTTTCAACTGGATTGGCGCTCATGCCAGTCGCCGTCAGATTTGGGGAACCGGGTAGCGAGATTCAGGCCCCACTCGCGATGGTTATTGTGTGTGGGCTCTTCTCCTCAACGGCGTTAAACATGTTTGTAATACCAGCTGTCTATTGGATCAAACTTGATAAGAAGAAGGCATCGGGTATCTAGGCAAACAACCATGAACCGGCATCGAATAATGTAACCAGATTCGGTAAGCCATGTCACCGATTGCTAGTGCCTTCGTACTGTTCGTCGGTGACGGCTTCAAGCCATTCGTAATCAAATCCAGCAGGATCATCTTGTTCGAAGGTCACAGACACTTGCGTCGAACCTTGATCCGGAACGGAACCGTGCCAGTGTGCGACACCACCAGCCAAATAGGTGCTTCCATGTAGATCAATTTCTTTCATTCGATCTCCATCCATCTGGTAACGCATTCGACCTTCTTGAACGAACAGCAATTGATCTTGCCCATGAACGTGCCAGTGTGACCGTGCACCCGCGTCGAAGCCGCGGCGTGTAAGATTAACCCCTTCGTTGTCAATCTTGAACGAATCTCCAGTAAAAGTTGTCGGTTCTTGCGCTAGCATCTCCCCCACGTTACCTAACCACGCGAGGTAATAAGCGGCTAGAGCTACCATTAAACACAAGCACACCCCTGCAACCGTAAGCAACCTAATGTTCATTTTAACCCTCCTAATAATCCAACAGTATCGCAAACCATATTGATACGATCTCGCAATTTATCGGTCCACCGTATTAATATAATAAAAAATCACCGATGACTACAGATGCCCATGCTAGACCAACAGACGATGCACCAGAACTGCTGTATGACATTAACGTTCCGACACCGACCTATGCCGAACGAGCTCGAACTCTGGTAGCACAGATTAAAACCGGCACACTCTGTACGTTAACGGATGAGCCTGATGGTTACCCCTATGGTTCATTCGTAACCGTTGCCTTCGATGACGGCAACCCAGTATTTCTAGTAAGCACGCTGGCAGAACACACGAGAAATCTTCAACGGGACACTAGAGCTTCACTCTTGGTAGCCGAGGATAGCGCTGAAGATCCACTCTCTAATGGACGAGTGACGTTACTCGGACCTTGCAAGCAAGTTGTCCATAACGTCGATAGTGCACGTAATGCATTTCTCGCTTTGCACCCGAATGCCTCCTATTACGTAGACTTTAGTGACTTTTCATTCTGGAAACTTACAGTAGAATCAATCCGCTATATCGGTGGCTATGGACGAATGTCCTGGATTGAGGCAACCGATTGGCGTACCGCTGAGGCTGATCCACTAGCTGTAGATGCTGGAAATATCATCTCGCATATGAACAAAGATCATCCTGAGGCACTAGCTCTCTACTGTAAAGCATTCTCGAAGGCAACCGATATTGATACCGCAAGCATGACGAGTATCGACCGCTACGGATTCGAATTATCGGCTATAACGACTAAAGGACCGCGACCTATTCGTTTGGGATTCCCTGTGTCAGTTCACACGCCTGAAGAAGCCCGAACCGCTCTCATTACAATGTTAAACGAAGCCCGGGACAAACTCTTCTAGACAACTAAAATCAGAGTGCCATCAATTCGGCACTTCGATTCGAATTAGCTGCGCCAAATTCTTGTTAGGCAACCATATCGTTGTGTGCTCAGTCGAAGGATCAACAACGACCTTACGTGCATCGTAGTACACAGGCATCAAATATTCAAGCGTCTCACCCGTCGTCGGATTGATACGCATAACGCGATCGGAACCATTGCTCGAAACCCAAACCTGACCATCGTAATCAGGTGCGGCAGCGTAGGGTGACATGTACTTTGTCGAGAGCCCGAACTCTTTAATGGACTGCGCCTTCGGATCGAGAACGCCTACCTTATCACCCCAAAACTCTGCAAACCAGTAACGACCCTGGGCATCGGGACGCCCTCGCCGAGGCGCGGCGTAAGGAGTAGGTGTTGGATACACGTCCGTCGCTCCAGTCTTTCCATTAACCTTAATAATGTTTGATCCGTAGAAATCGTTACATAAAAAGTTATCTTGTGGATCCCTAGCGATCTGATAACAGAAGACTCCTGTGTCTTCAATCCCGTGTTGATTAAGGGATAGTAGACCGGAAAAGTCCTTACCGGAGCGATCCACCATGACCGGATAACTCGCGTCAACCTTTCCTAACTTGTAGTTAAGACGATATGCCGTCAACGGCGCTGAGCCATCCGCCTGGGCGTTTCGTGCGATTGTCCAGATTGTTTCCGTCTGACCTTTGTGAAAACTGGGGAGAAATGCCCACGGAGCAATGGGCATATCAAAGTCCACCCACTTCTCTGTTGTCGGATTGAAATAGGCCATCTTATTTCCATCTGCGATACCAGCCACAACAGCCCATATATTATCCTCGGTATCAACCTCGACATCTTGCACGCCGACAACATGCTGACGCCCCTCTGCATCTGGCTTCCGATAATTCGGTGCCTCATATTCGCTGAACACACCGGTCTTCGGATCGAGTTTCCCCAAGTAGCTCCAACCGCTGTCACCGTACCAAACATTACCCTTCGAATCGACCGCAAGATCATGAATAACACTCGGCTGGCGTGGAATCGGATATACAGTTACGATAGCATTCGTAGCCTTGCCTTTCGGTCGAGGCATAGTCTTTAACGAGTAGTCCCACGTTGTCTTGCCCCCGCTTAAATTGATCGAGGCCAGATACTCAGCCAGCACTCTTGCATCCGCTCCCCCATAGGACAGCCCTTCCAGCGGAGCTGGGTTTCGCTCAGCCTGGAACCGACCTAAAGTTCGATCATCGCAGTACACAGCACTACCCGTCCCACACGCCGACGAATTGTCGGCCGCATAGGTGTTCATACGTGCGATCACAGACATCCATTGATCGGCAGAAAATTGAGACTTCGCAGTCCGCTCCATGTCATGACAGAATCCGCAATTGACAACCTTACGTATTAGCAAGTCCTTCTGGGCAGGCGTACCTGACATACTAGTCCACCAATCCAGATTAGTAAGCTGATGTGAAAGCTGGTCAGCCGTCGCCTGATTCAGAGTCAGAGCTAACTCTGACATCCCTTGAGCATCAACAGTGACTGATGTAGTCCCAGACCCCTCGAGCACATATCCTGCGGCACGGATGGTGATCGTGTAAGTTCCTGCCTTCATGCGATTGCGTGGGAAGCTGTACTGACCAAGGTTATTAGTCGTTACAGAGGTCATGACGGTTGAGCCTTCCCTCTGAGCCGTGATCACGACACCCTCCATAGCACCTTCGGCCTGCGAGGTTACCTCTCCTGACAGCGAGACAGAAGATTCTGATTGTGCCATTGAATTCCCACCAAGTGCGACTAGCCCAAATAATAACAGGGCCAATCCGCTAACTGCACATCTCATGGTCTGGTTCATCACAATTCCCCTTCTTGAATCATTTAACCATTCAGTTTAAAGTCGTAAAGGCTAAAAATACCAATAACTGCTTGTTTAGTCCAGGCTAATTGAAATACGTAATCGCTTTACAGCCAGTTCAAGATCAGGTCATTATTAGTATTCCAATACAGTTATTATAGACATAGGATGAAGAAGATGCTTAACCTAAAAAAATTAACAGCGTTTGCAATTGTTATTGTAATTGTTGAAATGTTAGCTCCTGTAAGCACCTATGCGCAAGAGTTAGGCAAGCTCTTTATGGAGGTCACGGATCGCAACGGACAAGCGGTCACTGACTTAACTCCGGATGAATTTGTAGTACAGGAAAACCAGATCGAATGCGAGATCGTATCAGCCGATTCCGGAATCACTCCAATGAAAATCGCACTCATGATTGACAATGGTGACATTATTAATCAGACAGGAGGAGTGAACTCACTTCGAGACGGACTAGAGTCCTTCCTTGATACGCTTCCAGCCCAGCATGAAATCAGCCTGTTTACTATTGGAGGCACAGTACGACGCCGAGTGGATTTTACAACTGACCGACTTGAACTTAAAGAATCGACTAAAGGTATCTTTGCTGAAAGAGGTGCAGGAGTCCGCATGCTCGATGGCGTTAGAGAAACCTGGGACCGCCGATTCGAAGGAAACGAGTCCTGGCCAGTGTTCGTATTGGTAGTTACAGATGGAGCAGAACAGAGTAGTTTTATGAACGATACTCGCTACAATGAATGGCTTACCTCGCTACTTCAAGCTGGGGTGCAGATTCACGTTATCATGGTGTCTTCGCGGGGGGGAAATAGTTATGCCCTCTCGAATCAAATGGCGATAACTGACTACTCCCTTAGTTTTACTCAGAACACTGGTGGGATCTATACAGCAATCGCTACCGTCACAGGAGTTGTAGATGCACTCACGACGCTGGCTACACGCATGAGCACGCACTATGACAAGGTATCTAATCGCTATCGCGTGATCTACAAACGACCAGACACTCCAGGAGCAAACCTACTGGCTGGAGTAACACGCCCAAACACAAATGTGCGTTTGTTTGTCGATCGGAGCATAGAGTAACCGTAACAGTTGTCATTTAAGAATTTCAACATTAAACCTAAGCATAGCGAACTGTACTTGTAGCTCTCTCGTGAGTGTGAGCACTCACAGTTAGGCAGGTATTTTTTAGTTCACTGTAGAGTCAGACCTGCTCCAGGCCCAACTGGAAAACCAAGTAACATCCAAATAACGAGCAAGACCGACCACGCTAATATGAACACTACAGTGTAGGGCAACATGGTCGAAATCACAGTTCCAATACCAGATTTCTTATCGTACCTCTCAAAAAATGCAACGATCAAAGCGAAATACGACATCATAGGTGAAATGATATTCGTTGAGCTATCACCAATTCGGTAGGCCGTCTGGGTAAGTTCCGGTGTGTAACCTAGCAGCATAAACATCGGCACGAAAACTGGCGCCATAATAGCCCACTTAGCGGATGCACTTCCCATAAAAATGTTAATAAACGACGATAACACGACAAATGCAAGCATCATCGGAATACCACTGAGACCGGAGGCGCGTAGTGTTTCCGCGCCCTTGACGGCAAAGATTAAACCGAGATTAGTCCAGTTAAAATACGCAACGAACTGAGCAGCAAAGAACACCAGCACGAGATAAGTTCCGAGTGTGCTGATCGTCTTGCCCATGCCCTGCATGACGTCTTTATCGTTCCTGAATTTCCCAGCACCTACACCATAAGACACCCCCACAGCTGTCCCGCCAAGAAAGATAAAAGCTACTATGCCAGAAAGGAACGGCGAGCGAAGAAGACTGCCAGTGTCTAGATCGCGAAGAAATCCGTCGGCTGGAACTATTCCCCAGAGGACCAAACTACTAAAGAGAATCAGTGCGATGAACGCATATCGTAGCCCTCGCCACTCCTTATCGGACAACTGATCGATCTTTGTAGATCTTTCTTCACCCTTGTACTCTCCAAGACGTGGAGCAACAATGTACTCAGTAACCCACGTTCCAGCAGCAGCCACTACAAAAGTCGACACAACCATAAAGAAATAATTTGCCGCGGGATTAACACGGTATCCATTGTCAATAATCTGTGCAGCCTCTTCAGATAATCCAGCGAGAAGCGGATCGACCGTGCCTAATAATAAATTGGCACTGTATCCGCCAGAAACCCCAGCAAAAGCCGCAGCTAAACCGGCAATCGGATGACGGCCAACTCCGAGAAAGATAATTCCGCCTAGTGGCACGAGCAACACGTACCCAATCTCGCTGGCGGTATTAGACAGGACCCCGGCAAGAACAATCACAAAAGTCAGGAGACGCTTCGGCGCAGATAACACGAGCAGGCGCAGAGCTGCTGCGATAAGCCCGCTAGATTCCATCACACCTATCCCTAGCATCGCTACCAGAACGACTCCGAGCGGAGCGAAACTAGTGAAGTTCACCACCATCTCCGTCAAGATTCGATGCAACCCCTCAACGGTCATGAGGTTAACGGGGTACACCATCTCACCGGTTCCAGGATGGACAACCTCGAGCCCTACGCCAGCTGCTATGCCAGAAATAATAACGATAACCACCGAGAGGATGGCAAAGAGTGTCGCAGGATGTGGCAAGGCATTGCCAACATGCTCGACAGTGCCGAGAAACACAGATGTCCAGTTGCTAAAGAAAGACAGGCGTTTGGTCAATGCTTATCGCTTAGTGCAACGTTGAGCTTTCCAAAGCTTTAATCTCAATAATTCGTGCACTGAATGTAAATTATCTTCCTTAAAAATATTTTTAGGTTCTTCATTGTTAAGGGTACCATCCGTTAAGATACCCCGCGAAACACACCAGTCGCCAACACCATCCAACCCAGGATCAAAATCATCCCCCCGATCGGCGTGATCATCCCTAACCAACGTTCGCCAGTTAACGCCAAAAGATACAAACTTCCAGAAAAAAGCACGATTCCAACAAGAAAGAACCAACCTGCAGCACCAACCCAACTACTTGGCCAACGAGAGAGTGCCCATGCCACGGCAAAAAGCCCGAAGGCATGAATAAAATGATAACGAATACCGGTCTCAAACACGACAAGCATGTCGGCTACTAGTCGATCCTTTAACCAGTGTGCGCCAAATGCCCCTAAGATTACCCCTATGCCACAGAGCACAGAACCTGTCACAAACCAACCAACTATCATTGACCCGTTATAATACATGTACCGTGACTGATATACCTCCAAAGAGTGCTATAGAGCTCGCAATGGAACGACTAGAGAGAGAAGATGCCGAGGCAGGTATCAACACACCATCGTTGACTAATAAACAAATATCAGCGATCGCTGACGCAAAACGCTCCTACGAAGCCCAGGTCGCTGAGTGTCGCATACTCCACGAGTCGGCCATGCTAACAACTTTTGAACCAGATGCGCGTGCCGAACTTGAGGCTAACTACCGACGAGACCTCTCCCATGCCACTAGCGATCGTGATAGCAAGATCGAGAAAATTAGAAAAAGCGGAGAGGTAGATACCAATACGTCGTTACCAACGAAATCGTAAAGTCAGATCAGATAGACCAAGAGCACTACGCATGAAATGTTCTACTTATCTCCTCAACCAACATTTGCTTATGCTCTACATCGCTTGAAAATGTACATATCTGAGGAAGTAATTAAATCGCACACTTTCTGATCTAATTGAATACAACACGCTCCACGCTCGGCGGAACTTCGTCAGCAAGCTGAGGGTGAACAACGTAAACATCATTTCCAACGACCGCTGCAGTTGTCCCTTGGATCTCATAAGTTGCAATACCAACTAAGGAAGCTGTCATCCACTCATCATCACTTCTTAGAGCAACCACACGATTCTCAGAGTTGCTAACGATGGCGAGGCTGCCTTCAACTGTCCACACCATGCCATCTTGCCCCTCGACCTCTTCCGACAGGGTTACCTCCATTGATCCAGATGGCTCATCGAGCGGAACTTTCCATAACGCTGAACCGCGAGCTACAAGAAGATAACCATTAGAGTGATATACGATCCCGTTTGGCCCTGCACCTTCAGGATCATCAAATCGATGCAAAACTGAAGCCTGATAATCACTGCTAATTTGATATATCAAATTCATACGCGTGTCTGTAACATAGGCTGTTCCATCATCGCCAACCGTAACATCGTTTGCAAAGTACACGGCTTCTGCATCAGAAACTGCCTCAGCCAAATCAACCATCGCGATACGTTCTCCGGTCGCTAACTGATATACCCCAAGCTTTGCCTGACCAGGAACGTTCCCCTGAAATGCTGACAGATCCGAATTGGCCACTAGAAGACGATCTCGTTCTTCGTCGACTTCAATGCCGACAGACGAAACCAGCTCCGAATCGGTCACTACAGCCGTAAGCTTTCCATTATTGTGGAGATGAAAGATAGAACCTTCTGTAAGAGACCCCGTTAAAATTCGATCGTTCGTGACATCATATTCGACACCCTCTGGGATGAATCCGCCACGCTCAGCCACAATAATGGACGGAATTTGTTCCGGACTAGTCATTCCAGTCTCAGTTTCAGATTCGGAAAGTAACGATTCTGGTTCTGCTGTGCATCCGACAAATATGAAACAAACAACGACTGCTAAAAAAAGTTCTTTAATCATAGGTAGGTCCTCAATGCGAATGTTAACAATAAACGATAGCTTTTCGTAGCATGTGCACTCGGCGGTTCACCCATAATGCCAGCAGGGTTAAACGTTAGGAAAATATTTAGATGCTACAAATCTCTCGCTGAACGCAATCTCTGATCCGAAAACGGGAGAACAGGAAAAGTCTTTAGGAACTCAGTGTAACAAAAAGCAAACAGCCCAAGGACGCCAGCCGTAATCAATACCTCAACTATACCAATCGGAATCCCTGGACCCTGCCACAATGACGGCACCACCAAAATAAATCGCTCAAGCCACATACCTATTAAGGCAACAACTGAAACTGTCATAAGACCCTTCGCGTTCATTTTGATTGCACGACTAAGCAACGCCACAAACGGAATAACAAAAACCATGACAAACACTGCCCATGCAAGAAACTCCCATATGCCATGCATACGATGGAAAAGAAATTCCGTTTCCTCTGGTAGATTGCCGTACCAAATAACCAAATACTGCGACCAAAACATATATGCCCACAGCATACAGAACCCAAATGACAATTTTCCGAGGTCATGAAATTGCGGACGCCAGACATAATCAGTAATGCCTAACCAACCACGACCACAGGTAGCAACAACAGACAGGAACGAAAACCCGATTACGAGATTGCCGATAAAAAAGTACCCACCCATTAGCGTTGAGTACCAATGCGGATCAAGCGACATAACAAAATCAAATGCTAAAAGCGTAAACACCCAGCCGTACGCAATTAAAATAGCGACCGCTAATCGATTCTGTGATCGTTGACTCGACTCACGCTCCACTTCAAGTCCGCACCATCTAGTGATTAATCGTTTGGATACACCAGTAGCCAGACATTTACCTGATTCGTGCAACATACCAATGTCTGGCCGAAGTGAACGATAGACATAGAACAAGCTAAGCCCACTCAACAATATAAAGGCTAACAACTCTCGGGCAACAAAGAACGGCACATTAAGCCATGATTCCTTGGATTCGAACGGTTGATGGACCCACGGTGCCCACTCACCTATTCCAGCCAACAAAATAAGTAACAAAATAAAGGCAACGGGGAAAAAAGCCGACGTTGCTTCGGCAAGTCTCTTCAGTGATCGTCCCCATTGCGAGGAAGTTACTTGCATGATCGCTGATATAACGACACCGGCCTGAGTTAAACCATAAAAGAATAGAAAATTAACAACTAGTACCTGCCAAACCCGCATCTCATCACCAAAGAGAATGCCATAAATAAACACACCGACACCGAGCAAGCCAAGTCCAAGACACAACCTCTGCATGCTTGTACAGTCCATCACACCAGTCTTACTGGAAGCCGTAGTCGTCACTCCGTTGCCACCACTGGCTTAAGTGTGCGAAGGTAATGGACGAGTGCCCACCGTTCATCAACCTTTAACGCATCGGCAAAGCCAGGCATGTTCAGACCACCCTCTCGGATTACGCTGTATACAAACCCCTCGGGGTAATTCAACACGTACCTAAGAGTAAGGTTTGGTATGCGACGATAAAATGAAGCCAGCTGTCCATCTCCCATTCCAGTCGTTCCATGACAAAGGGCGCAATAGATGCCGTAGAGCATCGCACCCTGCGATATCACCTCAGCTGTTTCGGTGAGTGGACTCTTTAAACTTAAACGCGCATCGCGTCTGTTCATAATTCGCTGACCGTCAACCGCGATCACGTGCTCTGGTGGCATACGCATGTCCGTCTGTGGAATGACAACTGGGCCAACCCACATGTTACGAATCCATGTTGTCTGCGCAAAAACCGCACAACTCGCAATAAAAACAAATAACACTATCGCTAGAAACCTGGAAACCGTGGGATCCTCAAGTTTCAACTTCGCTGGATCCTTCGAAATGCGATCAGCCCGATTTGAATAATTAAGCATCGTTATAAACCTTTACCGCATGAGCCCGTTCAAAGTGGGAACGGACAATGCTTACTTGTTCTTTTTGGCAGACCACTGCAACTCCAAAGGTATCATTAGAGAAAACAGGATCGCCGACGGATTGTCTTCCAATGCTTGGCAACCGAGCAAGTATGAGAAACCCAACCATGCCACCGATTGCACCAAACAGAATAGTCAACTCAAATGCGATGACCACGAATGCTGGAATCGAAATTAATGGCATACCTCCAGTTATTAATGGCCAGTCGTAAACTGTATAAATTGGAAAGGCGAATCCAACAATGCAACCAAAAACAGCCCCAACTAGTGTAAATATCCGTACAGGACTTACCGGACGCTTCTGTGCTAAAGCAATGTCGTGATGTAATACCGGACCGTACTCGTTCACGTTTTCAAACCCATCATCACGCAAGAACTTTATGGCAGCAGCTGCACTACTGCCACGATTAAAGACCCCGAGTGTTCTAATATTTATCATTAGTTAAATCGATTCCCGTCGTAAGTGGGTTTCCTCTAATCGCCCCGGTGCTTCAGATGCTTCCTTAGTCTCCGAAATAGAGATCACTGGAAAATTCTTAATAAACAATAGGAACAGAAAAAAGAACCAGGCAAAACTACCAGCGGTAATCGCCCCTTCAATCCAGGTTGGTTGATAGACATCAGTCCAATTGGCTGGATCGAAATCATGTGACAAAGAGCTAACGATAATAACAAAGCGTTCTAACCACATGCCAATGTTGACAAAGATTGATATTACAAAGAGCGCAAAAAGATTAGTACGGATCTTCTTCGAAAACAACAACAACGGAATAATGCCGTTGCAAATAAACATACCCCTCGCAAAGAACCTATACTGCCCAAACATTCGATCATAGAAGGTGCCTTGCTCAAATGTGCTGCCACTGTACCACGCAACAAAGAACTCAACCATGTACGCATAGCTAACTATGAGAGAAGTAACGATAATCAACTTCGCAAGATTCTCGAAGTGCCTGATCGTGATGTACTGCTCAAGTTTGAGTAGTTTACGTAACGGAATGAGAAGTGTAACAACCATGGCTAGTCCAGAAAAAATTGCCCCAGCGACAAAATATGGCGCAAAGATAGTACTGTGCCAACCTGGAAGGATCGCTACCGCAAAATCCCACGACACGATGCTATGCACAGAAATGACCAGCGGTGTCGCCAGAGCGGCAAAGAACCCATAAGTGCTATTAAAGTGAAACCATTGATTTGTCGATCCGCCCCATCCTAGTGCTAGCACACGATAAATTGGCTTGCGCCAATCCTTACAAGAATCACGTGCTGCGGCAATATCAGGAATAAGTCCGAGATACAAGAACATTGTGCTAACAGTGAGATAAGTCGTAATTGCGAAGAAGTCCCAAACAAGCGGTGACCGAAAGTTTACCCAGAGCTGACGCTCATTTGGATAAGGAATTAACCAATAGAAAAACCACGGGCGACCGATGTGAATAATTGGAAATAGAGCTGCCGTCGTAACTGCAAACACGGTCATAGCCTCAGAGGCACGAGCTACCGCGACACGCCATTTAGCACGAAATAAGAACAGGACAGCTGAAATTAATGTTCCAGAATGAGCAATCCCAACCCAAAAAACAAAATTTGTAATGTAGATACCCCAGAGAATTGGATGTTTGTATCCCGCTACGCCAAGACCGAACTGCACCTGCTGTGAAAAGGCATAACCTCCTATAACCAACACAATGAGAACCAGAACTAGTGAGCCAAAATATAGAAACCCAGGAGGCTGGAGTGCTCGTAAGATGTCAGTATTTATTTTCGCGTAACTCATTCAATGTTTAGGTTTGCGTAATTTTCTTAAGGTACGTCACTGCTGGACGCGTATTGGCAGCACTGAGAACATGGTAACCACGACTATTAGCAGATAGTTGTGAAACTTGGCTGTTTGGATCGTTTAAGTCACCAAAAACTATGGCTTGCGCTGGACAGGTCTGCGCACAAGCCGGAGTAACATCTCCATCACGCATTGGGCGTCCTTCATCTTTCGCCTGTTCCTTGCCACCTTGGATCCGCTGAACACAAAATGTGCACTTCTCCATAACGCCAGCACTCCGAGCTGTAACATCAGGGTTGAGTTGCAAATGAAGTGGTTCAGGAAACTCGCTCTCAGACCAATTAAAACGTCTGACCTTGTACGGACAGTTATTTGCACAGTACCGAGTACCGACGCAGCGATTGTAAACTTGTGCGTTTAACCCTTCCTCAGTGTGATAGGTCGCGTACACTGGACAGACAGTTTCACACGGTGCCTGATCACAATGTTGACAGAGCATCGGTAAGAATCTATTGCTGTTTTCATTGCCATTGACTGCATCTGGTTCAACAAATCTTTCGATTCTCATCCAAGACATCGTCCGACCACGAAGCGTCTGCTCAGCACCGACAACTGGAATGTTATTCTCTGCGTAACAGGCAGCCACGCAGGCATTACAGCCATTACAAGAATCTAGATCGATGGCCATACCCCAACGATGATCAGGGTGAGCGTGTTCTGGGTACAAACTGAAATGGGGTTCTTCTGAATTCTCGTTCTCGGCTGCGAGCGCTGCTAATGGAATAGACCTAACTAAATCTCGATCGTGTTGATCGAAAGTATTCTGAAGACGTGGAATCGGCCGTCTTACGTCGAGTGGTTTAACATCGAGACGAGTACCAACCCAGCGGACACCTCCAGAATGAACCTCAGGTTCTGGATTGAGTAACGCCATCGGGTTCACTCCACGACCAGTAGCATAACGACCGAAGTCAGTATGTCCCTGCCCAATAGGAATAGCGACCACGCCAGAACGAATCTGTGGTGTCACGACGACTGTAGCGTTGCTCGATCCGTAATCAGATTCAAGTACAACTAACTGACCATCCTCTGCACCGAGACTTAGAGCGGTCTCAGGAGACAGCTCTACACAACTACCCCAAGCGGTCTTTAATAGTGGGTCAGGAATCTCTTGTAGCCATGGACGATTTGCACCACGCCCATCATAGAAATGCAGTGAAGGATAGGTAATTAAACTAAGGGTCCGTGTTGTACTATCGACAACAATATCAAGACTTATTTCGTCAATCGCCTCGTTAAGCAAAACCTGCTCTGAATCATTGATGTGCCAATAGCCGCCACGGCGTAATGATGCAGCCCAAAACTCTTCGAATGAAAGGTTAGTTGAATCATCTGCAGGCGTTTGATTCGCAACAGATACCGACTGGTGCAACGACTGCCATGACTGTCTCAAAAACTCATAGAAGTTACCCTCTGGCCACACCGACACATCATTATTGGCTGTGCCATTTTCAGAAACAACAGCCCGACCCACATCAAGTAATACATCACCAAAGTGTCTCGTGTCGTACACCGGACGCATCGTTGGCTGCATTAAGCCGAGAAGACCATTGCCGGAATCATGATCACCCCATGACTCAAATGGCGTGTGCATCGGCAATACAAGATCGGCCCTGGCAGTCGTTTCGTCCGGAAACGACGACATAGCCACGACAAATGGAACAGCACTCATCGCACTTGAAAAATCAATGGCTGCCGGTAATGTGTGCACCGGATTAACGTTGTGAAGAATGAGCAGTTCAATCTCTCCAGAACGCATCGCATCGCTTAACTCCAACATGTCACGATACGTATTTAGGCCATCCCAAATCGAATCTGAGAAAAAGTTGATAGTCGATCCAACATTACCTGCCACATAGTTGAGAAGCGTAATGGCTACCTGCGCCGATGTAGCATTAGCTCCAGACGCTGCCACGCCACCACCAACGGCTAACGTGCGACCAGAACCTATGCTCGGATCAGAAAACGCACGCGCTAATTCGACAATTCGATCTGCTGGGATACCAACTCGAGCCGAAACAGCATCAGCAGACAGACCGCTCACAAGGCTAGCAATACGTTGAATCTCGTCGTCTGTAATGCTGTCAACCTGAACCCGTTGTTCAGAAATAATAGTGTGCACCATTGCTGATGCTATTAGCCCTTCAGTTCCCGGTTCGATGCTAATCCACTCGTCGGCACTTGATGCCGTTAAAGACAAGCGTGATTCAAATTGAACGAACCGAGCCTTTTGTCCGTCTCTTACACGACGTCCTTTAGTATGTGCTTGCGTATAGCCAACTGTAGATAACCATGTCTCCAAAAAGTCAGCACCAAACGACACCACTAGCTCAGCAGCAGAAAAGTCATAGTTCGGAATAGTGTCGCGATTAAATACAACGCTGTTCGCTGCACGTATTGCTTCGTATGAAAAAGGTTCGTAGCTAAATCGACGAGCACCGCCGACAGCAGAACCCCATTGACCGACTAGTAAGTCAAGCGTTCCACTCATCAAAGGTGTTACAACAGCAATCCGATCTGACTTTCCTGCATCGTGCAGTGCTCTAACTTTTTCAATGAGCACTTGTTGAGCATCGTCCCAATTAACTGGTTCAACAACAGACTGGCCAGTCTTAGCATTTGTTGTCTTACGTTTTTGGGGCTCTTGAAAGCGATCGGGGTTATAGAGACCCTGTAATGATGCTTGTCCGCGAATACAAAGCGCCCCTCCGTTAATCGGATGCTTGGGGTTGCCCTCGACTTTAACTGCACGACCCTCCCGTGTCCGAACGAGCGCACCGCAACCACTAGGACATTCTCCGCAGACGGTCGCATACCACGTCGATACTCCTGGAATGACATCCTCCGGCGGAATAACATAAGGGATAATTTTTTCTGGCGGAATCGGTGAGCACGCAGAGACAGCGATAGCAGGAGTAGCGCTTCCAATTACTTTAAGAAATGTTCGACGACCGACTTTTTCTTTTAATGATTCACTCGAAGTTTTATTCAAAATTGCTCTCGTTAATAATGACAAGTCAAACAATCGCGTGAGGCCCCTCGTTCTTTATGACAATCAAGGCACCAGCCCATGCTAAGCGGCTGAACCTTCTGCGCGATTTCCATGCGAGTCAGATCGCCGTGACAATTTGAGCAATCAAGACCAACACGAATATGTGCTTTGTGTGTAAATCGTACATAGTCTGGAAGATTATGAACACGAATCCAAGGAATCGGTTCCTTCTTTTCCCAGTACTCTAAAATCTTTTGAATCTCTGGCTGTTCACTGAGAATACTACTGTGACAACCGACACAGCGCTGCACAGAGGGAATACCAGCCACAGAACTATGCCTGGCGTACGCATGACAAAACTGACATTCGATCTGATATTCTCCGGCATGATGTGCGTGACTAAACGCAATTGGTTGTCCGGATGACTCACTAGCGATGCTAGGTGTTACAAGAGTCTCCGTCTCGTCTTTTAGCGATGGCTCATCCTGTGCATGCGAAAGTAAATCAGTCAACAAAAGCACGCCAACAAGGACTATTAAAATAGAACTCGCACACAACCACTTAAAACAAGCACGCAACATAAAATTAACAGCAAAGAAATGACTTCGTTGACTCCAAAAAAAAAAACTAAAACAAACCACCCTAATAATTATTATTAAATTCTAAATTTACAAGTCGTCCTAAATGAAGATTGCAGAACTATAAATCTTAACCTAAGCATACCAATTATTCCTTTTAATAGCTTCTGGATTATCGAAACGAAACGAACTAAAAACTAGACCGGATACAACTGGCTTGGCAAGTAGCTTAGCTTCTTTATCTGCAGACCTCGATTCCCACTGCTGGGCCACAAAAAGACGTGCTACAGACTCTCTCATTACGGGAGCATATATCTGTTCTAGCTGGTCACCTAACAAAGGAAGGTCTGATCCATCTAAGTAATTTTGTATATATCCAACTCCACGGTGCATAGGCCAGAGTTGATGCCACATCGATGGACACTGCGACGAATTCTGATTAACTATTAACTCATCAATGAGTCCATCTGTAATCCACGTAGACCACTGCAACTCAGTATTGCCTAACGGCGGTCCAAGGATATCCCCTCGTGCTACTCCAACAGCTAACCGCCGACCATCTTCGTGCAAAACAGAACTAATTTCACTGAGAAACTGTGTAATGTAATCTCCAAGCAAACTACGCCACTGCTCAATAAGCGAAAACGGTTCTTTTCGTGGATCCTGCCCATAGAGCTCGTAAAACTTCCGACATACCGGATCGTTAAATCCGTACTGATCGGCGAATCGTGCAGGTTTTGATTGTGAGCGAAAACATATAAAGAGTCCGTCAAATTGAGTCGAGCTTATCGCATCTAAAAATCGCTTTTTCAAATGTGCTCGAACCTCCGGATACGCAAGACAGAGAACACCGTGTTGTCGTGTGCGACCCGCTTGATCTACTACTATAAACTCTGGATGTGTTCGACTAAATATGCTCTGCTGTGCAACATCACGACCGTGCATAGCATTGTGGTAACTCTTGGCCCGAATACGAGGTGATGCCAGTGGCCATCCTTCGTCAAACAGAGATACATAAAGATAGGCTTTAAGACCGGCCTCGTGAGCTCTTGCTGGAACCACGGAAAAATCATCCCAGTCTAGGTCACAGCACTTCGTAATCCAGTGTTGCCGACTCCGTGCTGCCTGAAAGTAGGTAGGAACCCTCGTGCGCGGCATACGCCAGTGGATTGTGCCCGCCCCTAACTCGTTACGCCAGAACGATAACCGGTGAATAAGTGCATCGACAGTGGCTAATCGACCGTCACCCTCACCAAACACTAAGTGATCACTCCAAGCAACGCTTACAATATTTCCCATGCTGAACAAGAAGCCTAAATATAGTGTTTGGCAATTGAAACGTTCTATCTAAAGTTTGCGCGGTTATGCTTAACCACTAATCCAGATTACGCAGAACAAACCTCACAACCAACTCATCCTGACTCTTCCAGTAGAAATATCCATGTTCCCAATCGAACGCACGGTAATTTGCTCGAAGTTCGATCTGTTCGAGACTGATACTAGTAGCTTCCTCGATGTTTGCAGATACCTGTCTTATGGTTTCCGTCGCCTTGCCTAACTTGTTCTTCTGATTAAACTCTAACAATGAATCCCTAAGAATGTCATCGAGTTCTAACTCTTTCAGTATGGCCGTAAAGTTCTCTCGACGACCCTCCCCCTGTCCAATGAACGAGTATGTTGGTAAAGTTTCGACACGACGGTCAAAATCATCGGTTGATACATAGGTGCTCGAGTACATCGGATAATCAGACATAATCGGCTCGAGCTCAAGCCGTAATAAAGAAGCGGTTCCTTGCAATACACAGATAAGCGCTACAACCCAGACCTGCAACAAAGTCAACCTCATACACGAAGAATGTCGAGGCGAAATAGGACAAGCAACCGGGAAACGACGTGGTCGTGTAGCCGCTAGTCGAGTGTATACAATCTCTCCTAAGTGTCTAATTCCCGGAAGAACCGCGATTGGTAACAATGGCCAAAGCGGTAAGAGCGACATTCCAATATGCAGATATGCACGATAACCTTTGACGTATGTCCCATTGGAACAAACTACATACATCGATGTTAACAACTCATCACGCTCAACTTCTTTAATAAGTGTTCGGCTATTTAAAGCATCGTTAACCGTCACCAAATGCAGACGATCAAACCAATCCAATGCCCGAAGTAGTCGACCGGTACCCCGACATCGTGGACAATCGCCGTCAATAATCACAACGTGAGCTGGAATCCATCCCCGAATCAAACGTAGCAAAGTAGGCCACGGCAGAAAGTACAAGGCCCACAACATCCACCACGCTGCCCAAAACTCGTTCTGGAAGAGGTAAAACCCGCTAAGAAGTGACAGACCAACAAAGGCAAGTGGTAACCGTCTCAGATACGTGCGGATAATCGGTGAAAAACCAAGACTGATCTCGGACCCAACAGCGAGCAAAGAAAATATCACGGCCCACGTATGATGAGTCGCAATCCAGAGTCCCCACTCTGTCGGTGCGTTGACAGCATCAATCACAAAATGATATTTAACGGCACCCCCATATATCCACTCAAACCCGCTACTACGTAGCTTAGACACACCAGCAGCAGCCATAGCTGTCCCTAGAACGAGACCTGGCAACCATAAGGCGAAACCATAACTTCGTCCACGCCGTTGGCTGTACGTATTTTGACCACGGAGTCGACGTATAGTCTCGTCTAGACTGAATCCGTCTGACCACCGAATAGTAAGTAAGGCTAATACTGTGACAAGTGCTACACCCCAAGGATGCACACTAGTATGCTGAAGACGAATCAGTGTCCACACAGTAAGCTGTAGTGCTAGAAATGGATATGTTGCTCTCGTCCATAAACCAAACCCAAAGACAACAATACTGATCAGAATACCTTGCTCAAGATATAAAACAACCGATGGTTGACTAGCCATCCAGTGCACCCACTCCCAGTTTGCAAGTAACGCACGGTCTAGATGAAACTCACGGGGAAAAGGTCTGTGAGGCAAACGCAACGCCCAAAACGTTACCCATAACATCACAGCAAACCACACTCGAAAGAATCCAAGCTCTCTTGCTGTTATTGAATGAACTCGCGTTCCAATAAACTGAACTACGCCATTGACAAAGCCGACCGAACGAAGGATGAGATAGATCCGCGTCCTAATAGATCTAACAGTTTCTTTACTTATCCTGATCTGAGTAGAAACAAAATTGCGGTCGTGTGAATATCTAGATGCAAAAAATGAGAAAAGGGTTGGGATAACCAATACTACTAGTAGAACCATAAATAATATTGGTGCAACGAATGGTGTCTTAATGATAGGTAATCGATCTCCGATCCAGATTCGACTTCGCCCTTTTTGACCATTCGCCAATGGCCGGTAAGTGTCGATGTTAACGCCTTGGAGCGACCTAACCGCTGCGTGCGATATCAGCGCACGAATATTCTCGGTAGAAGTATCTATAAGGTCGTAATCATAAAATTCGTCTGTACGAGCTTGACGATCAACCAACTGAAACAAGCGCTCCAGCTGAATGCGTTCTGTGGTGCTAGAATTCCATTCAACAGTAATCCGTGGTGCCGAATCGCGAGTAGCAACAAAGGCAATAAGAATTACAAAGATTACCAGGGCAGATATACGTGCCGCATATACTAAACAGTGCCTTAATAAGCCATCTTCCGACGCGAGACACTTAAAGTCGAGACAAAAAATGTGTTTATTCACATCATTTTGGTAAGAATAAAATTTCTACCACTAAACCAGGGCTTGCTTCCCACAACAGCTAGAACACCAATTGTAAAGCCAAGCAAACGCAGCTCCAACAAAAGCACCATCCACTATTCCATATAAAGTACCCACTAATACCTGTCCGAAACTTCCGTCAATGGTATAACCTGGATAAACAGATGCCATTAACTCAAGAAAAGCTTGACCGTAACCTGGCATAACTAGATTCGCCACCCCTACAAGAAACATGAAGAATATCCCCCAAAATAGACTGAGCGTCAAAGCTGCTACTTTAATGTCTAGCTTCATAAATAAATCCTTTCCACTTATCCCTACATAAGTTCAACCTGTTAATTACTTGCTACGCCTCAGCAAGATGCTTTAAATATTAAAGCTACATAATCGCATCTAATACGCTGTCGCCTATTTAAAAATATGCTGGAATCATTGAGCTGTTCGTATCTATACACTACTCTAGAGAAGTTCAACTAACCACACTATCGACCAGATACATATCATAATGGGAGCGTACTAAAAACAATGCTTACGGCATTTACCCAAAAGACAAGCAAACAACCTAATTTAATTGACGTCTCGATCGCCTGGAAGCGACGCATTCGTCTGTGGGCTCTCATCTACTCACTATTGACGCTGGTCGTGTCTGCACCCGTCGCACTAGTATTAATTTATTCAGGACGACCACAAGCAGCAACGATGGCAATCGCAGTGGCTGTGGCAGTCGGGGTGTACGCTTGGAAGACCAGAAGAATTCGAAGGCGACAAACTATTCTAAATAAACCATTTCCACCAGAATGGGAAACAGTACTACAACGAGACGTCATTTTCTTCAGAATCCTCACTCCAGAAGCGAAGCATAGGTTTCGCAATCAACTCCAGGTGTTTCTTGGAGAAAAACGTATTACTGGAATCAAATTTAGACTCGACACAACAACACGCGTACTAGCGGCTGTCAGTGCTATCATTCCGATCTTCGGATTCCCTGACTGGGAATGGGACCAAATCAATGAGGTCTTGATCTACCCCACCCGTTTCGACAGCAATTTTACATTCGGCAATGAGCAAGGTCATAACATACTCGGCATGGTTGGAACAGGAAACCTAAACCGATTAATGATTCTTTCCAAACCGGATCTCATCAATGGCTTTAGAAATACAACTGACAAACGAAGCGTTGGCATCCATGAGTTCGCTCATCTAGTCGACAAAACTGACGGAAGGATCGATGGCATACCGAAAGTAGGACTAGACCGACAAGCAATTGGACCTTGGATAGATTTGGTACGTCGAAAAATGGTCGAAATAGAGGCTGGGCAATCAGATATCAACCGTTATGCACTAACCAATGAAGCAGAATTCTTTGCAGTAGTATCAGAATATTTCTTTGAACGCCCAAACATAATGCAACGTAAACATCCAGAACTCTACGCAACCCTTGAACGTGTATTCAACCAGGATCTTCGTTCACGAGCAAACGCATTACGGAATGAACTCAAACGGGGGCGGCCGAAATTTGGCCGGAACTCCAGATGTCCCTGCGGCAGCGGATTAAAGTTTAAGAAGTGTTGTCTGCAATGAACCGGTGCTATCAGTTAAACGTTGCCAAGCAATCGACTGTTCTATCGATACTCATCGGCCACCACCCAGCAAAGTCTGAGTCCGAAGAAGCAATTTGCAAAACAAGATCAAGTTTGGCCGGATCGAAAGAGGACACTCCCCCACTGTCTCTATAAAGAGACGCAAGTTTCGATCGAAAGTGAGCAAATTCAGGAGAATCGAAGACGACGTAGTATAACTGACGGTTTCGACCACCGACCCGTTCCCGTTTAACCGCCATGCACACTGGCACTAAACGCGCATCGTCTAGTCCAGCCATGCGTGCAAATTCAAGAATCTCCATCGGCGAGAACACCTCTCGAAGACTTGAGACAAACTCATTCTTCAGCACAACCGGCATCACTGACTTCGTAGGTGTCGTTAGTGATTCCATTGTTCGGGCAAAGACTTGTTGAAACAGATCCGGCACTAGACTACTTGGCGGCACAAGACTGATCAGAGCTGGTATAGGCTGCTTTAGTTCATTTATAGACAGTGTCCAATTGTTTAATGACTCTATATTCATAGAGTACGGTTCAGCGAGTGTGCTTCTGACAGTGCTAAGAAATAACCAGGAGACTCCAAGAAAGAGCATAGAAGCTATACCAAGCTTTAATAAAGTTGTTTTTCTCATGCAGTCTTCACACAAAAACTTTCAATAAAAAGTGCCGAGGGCGGGGATCGAACCCGCACGACCCGTAAGGGTCACAGGATTTTAAGTCCTGTGCGTCTGCCAGTTTCGCCACCTCGGCATAAGGGCATTTCACCACTGCAGTAGTGTAAGTGCGTTAATCTTTCCCAACTCTAGACGCACATCAAGCACGATAGAGTCAGTTTATGCGAATTGTGTACGAATATCAGAATGATTGGTCGAATTCAATTTGACAGTGGTTGGCCTCAGAGATAGAACTTCGCCTAAACAAAAACTGATTTCAAACGAAAGAATAATGAAAACTTGAAAATACCTGGACTGACCAAACAGAGTGGTACAGAGAAGAAGCTGAGAGTAATATCCTAAATGTGAAGTGCCGGAGCGAAGCCGAAAAGCTTCACTCCGGCAAATCCGGAGGTTAGTAATCTATCGATACACCAAACTTAAACAGACGAGCCGTCAAGATAACTGAAGCGTTACCCCAAGACGATCCAAACCGACCATTAATCTGTTGAACATCGTTGGCGTTTAACAAGTTAAATATTTCAAACCGTGGTTGCACACGGAATTGTCCCATATCCATGTTGGCCGCTATTCGTAAATCTATCTGCTGCTGCCTAGGTTCGAATTGCGTGTTGTTCGGATACAAGTCAAGCGTCTTTGTTGCGGTGCAAGCAGCGCCAGTAGCACTTCCGCACGCAGACAGGTCGCGTCCAAGCGAAGGCGCAATCTGTGCGTTTGTAAAGGTAGCTTGAGCCCGCCGAGAAATTCCCGGAAGGTTGAGGTATGTTCCGCTTATCACTATTCCAGCGACGGGTAGCGGATACTGACCTGCTAATTTAACGTTGTGCTGTCCCGACCATGGTGGGCTAGCTTGACGACACCATTGCGGAGGAACGTCAGGATGTGAACAGTTATCGATAATCGTTTCACCTGTATTAAATCCACCCTGCAACGTAGCCCCGTTGTCAAACTGCGCATCGATTAAGAGATCGACACCGTTATAGATCTGACTGTTATCAGACAACGCATTAACGAAGCTGGCCTGACCATACTTGTCCGGGTTGATGTCATATGCACCACATATCGTCGCGCCACTATTCGGAAGGCGTGAATCGTTCGGGTTTGTCACGCAGTACTCTGTGTGGTCTGCTGGGCCTATAAAAATATTCTCCCGAGTAGTGAAATTTCCGTACGTAGTACGGTAGTAACCGAAGCTCACCGCTATGCCAGGCACCAACTGGTGCTGGAGGAGAGCGGACATAACCCACTGATACTGACGGTTACCCCAACCAGACTTCGCATCGTCATTGTAAGCAACGATCGTCGTCGCCGTGCCGAAACCAGAAGCCGACAGGGCCCCACACTCACCGTTAGCCGCATTGTTTTGCAGGTCACAGTCAGGGAGATAGTCCCCATTAGCGTCGGACCAGGTGCGGTTAGCTTGCGAAGTCATCGCGATTGCTGGATGTGTACCCAGTATTCTAGCCATTCCTTCGTTGACGGCATTCTTTCCCATGTTGAACTTGAACGCAGTTCCACCGGTTCCAAAAATGTCATACGAAAGACCGATACGCGGCATAACATCGTTGAAATTACTGAATCCGGACATCGCAGGAAAGTCGATCTTATCTAAGAAAAAGCCTCCCGGCCTGGAGAATGCCGGTGAGAACGAGCGCGTGTGATCGTACCGAACACCTATATTGAGCGTTAAGCGGTTGACTGTCCACGCATCCTGCGCGAAGAGTCCCAAGTCAAGCATTCTAAGGTTGTAATAATTAGGGGCCGCGAGCTGATTGATTCCAATAGGCACCCGATTAAGCAACCAGTACTGAATCGCTGGCGAATACATCGTGCCTGTTGACTCCTCGTTATACCGTTGCTGAACAGACTGCATACCAAATTTAAAGGCATGCGAACCAGTAACGTAGGAGATTTTGAACTCTTGGGAAGTGTCGCCCTGATCACCCTTGTCCCCTTGCGTGTTGACCCACCCAGGGTTCGTGGTAAACGGGTTGGTAGTAAACAATTGCCCGTACATCTTCCCCAACCCCATGTCAAACACCGCAATATCATTCTTGCCGACTCCATCGATTGCGGGGATGTTGTTATGAACCCTCCAATAACCAAACTTTGCCTCGATTAACAACGAATTCGAGGCCGGATAGGTCCACGTGGTGTTGAGCATATGCTGACCACCCAATGGACCCTCGAAATAGTGCGGGAAGGTAGCTTCTGGCGCAAAGAACGAACCCTGCCCAAAGAAACAACCGCAGTTCTTTTGAAGGACATGCTGGAAAGTCAATTTGTGTTTTTCTCCAGCCTGCCAGGTTATTTTCGTCTGGCTGTCACGATCATACGCTTTCGTGAAAGCCGGCCGACTGAGATCGTTTTCGTGGAACGGCGGCATCTGGCCCTGAAGCTTGTTGTAAAACACGCCAGCCATGAACTCCTGCGCTTCCCAAATACGACTGGAATGGAAGAACCACAGCTTGTCTTGCTGAATTGGACCACCAAACGAACCGCCAACATCATAAATTCGCTTAATTTTTAACGTATCGCTAATGCCTCGTTGCTGAATCTTGGAAGTAAGGTTATTGCTCTGCATCCCTGGAGGAGCGACCTCGCCGATGAAACTTCCAGCGAAGATATTTCCTCCATCTTTCGAGATAACACGAACACTCGAACCCCCATACTGCGTTTCCGCAGTGTTACCGCCGATGTCGACAACGACTTCTTCGACAGCCATATTATTAATGTGAAACAGGGTCATTCTAGTGCCTCGGAAGCTAGTGGGTTTTCCATCGAGGGTTAGCTTTCCATCGGCGTTACCGTGAACATTCAATGCTCCCGAATAACCATCTCCTCTGGTGCCTCCAACATCGCGACCAGCGGTCGGTGTCGTGAGACCACCAAGGGCTCCCACTGTCATCGACTGCAATCCGGCATAGCCCTTTCCTCTAGGCACCGCATCGAGTATTTCTCGTGAGAGCACTGTCTGCGCTCGAGAGTTTTGAATATCAACCTGAGGGCTCTCACCAGAAACAGTAACTGTTTCCTCGAGTCCACCAACTTCGAGTTGGGCATTAATAGTAGCAGTGAATCCAGTCGTTAAAGCTACATCTTCTCGAATGAAAGTTGAGAAGCCAGGCAATGTAAACGTTACCGTGTAAGTGCCCGGAGTCAACTGAACGATGCTGTAACGACCTGAGCCGTCAGTCACCGCAACACGACTGGGTCCGATAAGCGACGGACTTGACGCTTCGACTGTCACACCAGGCAAGACAGCGCCAGTGGTATCACTGGCTTCACCAGTTACACCACCAAGTGTTTGAGTCGATCCAATCGACGTTATGGCTAGCGCAAACATAGCCACAAAAAAAACAATGCCAACTCTCTTCGATCTACCCATCTCTAAACCCCCTCGTTTTCCAACGAAGCTAATTAAAATAACTAAAATGCACCTAGATAAAATTCTTCTTTATAAAAATAATCGTATGAGTATACACCTATTTCAGATTTGTCAACACAATTTCGTTATTTAAGAACCTTAAAATTAAAGGTTATTTTGCTACCCTACAATATGAGAAAAATGGATTTATGCCTTAAAAGTTACCCATTGAGCTCTGACAATAAGGCTAATCCTTATTAGTACACGTAATCGATACTAACTTAGCACTCAAATTAGGTATTTTTGCCAGTTGAAGGCAACTTAAAGCCAGTTGACTGCATCTTATCGAGAAAAAGTTTTAAAGTGTAAGATCCGAATGTTATTATAATAAATCGTTACAAACACACAGAAGAGGTTGGAGGCGAGCGCATGAAACTCCTTATTAGCTGCACATTTATTTGGTTGTTGCTGATTGGCACTGCCATAGCACAGGAACCTTCATCGGAACCAGTAGGAAACCTTGCTCATGTTATGCGCGGTATTTTATTTCCAAATTCGAATGTCCTATTTGACGTGCAAACACAGGACCCAGGAGCTCCGCCTGAGGAGAACGCAGCTGAGGGTGGGGCCTCGTCTAGATTCGCAGGCATCTACACTGGATGGTCAGTGGTTGAAAACAGCGCCGTAGCACTAGCTGAAGTCGCAAACTTACTCATGCTACCTGGTCGCCTTTGCGAAAATGGGGAACCTGTTCCGATAGACAGAGAAAATTGGGGTCAATTTGCCCGTCAACTGGAAGAGGCTGGAAATGCTGCTCTAACAGCTGCGCGTGCCAAAGACCGAGAACTGGTCAGTGATGTGACCAATCAAGTTGCTGATGCTTGCTTTTACTGCCATGAGGCGTACCGTGATGTGCCTGGAGGCAATGCAGAACGGTGCAAGTGAACCTCTCACTTTATTTATTCGCAAGGCTCTATAAGATAAAGAAACATCAACGTGGAAATTCTACAAAGTTTATTCGAATGGATTCAGGCATTTCCAAGTAGCACAGCAATCCGCGAATCAATCTTCGGATATCCTGCACTGCTCACTGGACACGTGATCAGTATGTCTTTTTTTGCAGGATTGATCATTATGATGGACCTTAGGCTGGCTGGATTAGGAAATACTCGAACGCCAGTATCCCAAATTCAAAACCGTCTATTCCCCTTGCAAATGCTTGCATTCGGAATGAGCGCCGTAACCGGACTCCTGTTGTTCTATGGGCAACCAATGCGATTCTACGGTAATTTTTTCTTTTGGCTGAAGACAGTGCTGATGGTTCTCGCTGCTTTGAATGCTTTCGTATTTCATCAAATAACTTATAAGTCCGTGAAACTGTGGGATAACAGTCCAATAACTCCATTGGGAGCCAAAATTGCTGGCGACGTATCCTTAATACTTTGGGCTTGTGTTGTTGTATCCGGACGACTGATCGCCTACAACTGGTTCGATTCGAGTTTTTAACTCGTCGGCAATGATCATCGTCCGGTAGATTCTTGAGAAACGACCCATTTAGTTAGGAACTGAATCTATGTCTCTACTACCGTTTTTTGAGTGGATGGAAGCTCTCCAACTCAGCGTTATCTTTCGTGAATCAATATGGTATACAGCCGCAATTCAGGCAGTGCACCTTGTGGCTTTAACGGTATTTATGGGTTCAGTGCTTGTGGTAGATTTGCGCCTCCTCGGTCGAGGACTAACACAACAAACAGTCTCACAGGTAGCCAAAGACGCTCAACCCTGGTTCATTTTGGGACTTGTCATACTGATTGTGACCGGCATTCCTCAGATGACATCAACAGCAATTAAACAGTACTACAGCCCCTTCTTCTGGTTGAAAATGGAATTCTTCCTGGTTGCCATAATATTTACGTTCACCTTGCACAATAAGATCACACGCACAGAAGAATCAAAGCTTGGTCTCTTGTGGCCAAAAATTGCAGGAATTGTTTCAATGGCGCTATGGGCTGGCATTGCTATCCAGGCACGCCTAATCGGACTGCTCTCCTAATCGGACTGCTCTAGTCTAAGCCTAACCATTTCACAGAAGTACCGTCATTTAACGAAGAAATCTAGTGAACTGAACTTTCCGTAGTAGATGAATGAGCCAGCACGCGAGTAATTGCCTGGGTTAACCAATCAACATCAACATTAAACGTTCCCGCAACAACAGCTCCGCTAGAAACTTCAATAGCAATCGCCACACCATCTTTAACAGGCGTAACGATCCAACTAAGCCCAAGAAAAGATACTGTGGGATCCTCCGCATCTGGATTCCCCGCACGATTAAATTCTAAGAGTATTTGCTGAAGCACTTCGTGCACATCTTCGTCTGTCCAATTCGCTGGGTCGAGTCTGTCATAAGTCACAGATCGCACTATCACTTGATCCTGTCCCTTAAGGAGAACTTCAATCTCATACGTCATCGCATAGCACCACATTCCTTTAGCTGTACATTAAGAGCCGAAACATCCGTAACTGGTTTCTTGCAGGTAAAGTCGCTGCATACGTAGGCAGTAGGTTTTCCATGAATCATCTGCATTGACTCAACAAATGGAAGATGCTTTAAAAGGATTTGCTGCTGATTGCTAGGATCAACGCTCACGCGAACAGCAAACGGCAAATAATGTCGTGCAACACATCGCCACAAAGCACGCGTGCCCTGATCATCGCTCTTTCCTACCACAACAATTTGTGATGTTCTCGAATAGTGCGAGGATAACGCAGCAGCCATCATTGGAACACGGCGAGCATCCTTGCCTAAACTTGAGCCAAACCTTGCCAATGCCTGAACCAAACGTGTTTTTGTTTTTTGATTGCCTGTAAGATGAAAAAACGTTTGGAGATTTAAAACTGATACTGAACCGGACGACAATTCAGCCCCATCGTAGTCTTCTTTTATGCGTAGTAAAACAGAAGCATCTAAACCTGTCGTGCTAAACCAACCTCCATCGCAAGCATCCCAAAACAACTCGTCTTGTCGGACCTGTAACTTCCAGGCCCAATCTAGCCAGAATGCCTCACCATCAACCTGAAACAACTCAAGCAATCCCCATATAAGATAAGCATAGTCTTCAGCATATCCGTGAATTGCCACTTGACCTTCACGAAAACGACGCCAAAGCGTTAGATTATCTGCATCCCACAACCGTTGTTTTATAAATTTTGCAGCCCTTTGAGCACACTGCAGTGCAACCCTGCCGAAAGGCTCGCCCTCAAAAACATGTGCAGCTCTCGCATAGGATGCAATCATCAAGCCATTCCATGCAGTTAGTGTCTTGTCATCTAAATGCGGCCTCGGGCGACGTGATCTTGTTTCGAGCAACTTCTGGCGAGAGCGCGATAAAATATCTATAGCTTCTTTCTCAGAACAACCGACTACTTGTGAAGCTTCTGTAATAGTCCGAGCTTCGTACAAGTGATGTTTCGCCTGAAAATTTTCTGCTTGATCATGCAAGACGTTACTAGCTGATTCTATTCCATAACGGAATTTAAAAATCTTCGCATCAGCCCCAAGCAACAGGTCAATCTCTTGACTTGTCCATACATAAAATTCTCCTTCCTTTTTCGAGACTACCGATGACACTGTTTGTTCACGATCTGATGGAAGACTGTCGGCATCTTCAGCGGAAAAAAACTCGCCTTCCGAACCAACTAATTCACGAGAAACGTAGCCTAACACCTCAGCTGCAATCTCCAGAAACCGAGGCATGCACATCGCTTGGCCAGCCTCAAGATAAGCCAGTGCCAGCTGTGCTTGATCGTAAAGCATCTTTTCAAAATGTGGCATGCGCCACTCTGCGTCAACAGAGTACCGGTGAAAGCCACCTCCCAAATGATCTCGCATCCCACCCTGCGACATGGCATGCAATGTATGCACAACCATATCTAAAGATTGTTGGTTTCCTGCACGAGCGTATTCGCGAAGAAGAAAAAATAGCTCTGCAGGTCTTGGAAATTTTGGGGCCGAACCAAAACCGCCGTTGGTCGAGTCAAATGCCTGGATAAATTGCTCAACACCATCACTAAGCACTTCGACATCAGCTACTACCCCAACTTGCTCGTCTTCATTTTTAGGATTGGCACCGTTTAATTGACGCAAGCGGTCCAACATAGTATCGGCTGACCCAACAAGCTTTGAACGATCCTCATTCCACAATCGAACTACTTCCTTAAGAATCTCAGTAAAACCAGGCCTTCCCAAACGTGAAGTGGGAGGAAAATACGTCCCGCCAAAAAATGGCTTTAGGTCCCAGGTCAACCAGACACTCATCGGCCATCCACCTGAGCCAGTCATCGCCTGCACAAACGACATATAAACTCGGTCCACATCAGGTCGTTCTTCTCGATCAACTTTGATCGAAACAAAGTGTTTATTTAACAAATCTGCCACATCATTGTTTTTAAAAGATTCTTCCTCCATCACGTGACACCAATGGCAGGTAGAGTAACCAATCGATAAAAAGATTGGCTTGGTTTCATCACGTGCCTTAATAAAGGCTTCCTCTCCCCACGCATACCAATCAACCGGGTTCTTGGCATGCTGAAGAAGATAAGGACTAAACTCACTTGCTAATCTGTTTGGCATCTCAACAAAGTTGTACAATTACTAGTTGAGGGATCGTGCATGAAGACTACTACCAATAACAGCAACAAACAAACTGCCAGCAAACGGGTTGCACTGCTTATCGAACAAGACTTCGAAGATCGCGAAGTGTTCGAGTTATTAGAAACCCTTCGCTCGGCTGGTATAGATGTCGTTATCGTTGCGCCCGCTGCATCTACCGACTATCAGGGGAAACAGAACGGAGTGGTAACCTCCATGCTCGCCGCTAACAAAGCCAAGGTTGACGACTTCGATGCCATAATTGTGCCAGGCGGATGGGCTTCAGACCGCATGCGCATGCGTCACGCCATGGTAGACCTAGTGCGTAATGCCTCTGCTTTTGGAAAAACGGTTGCAGCAATTTGTCATGGACCTCAGATGCTTATCTCGGCAAATGTTGTTCGAGACCGAATGATTACATGCTGGCCCTCAATCGCAATAGATGTTAAAAATGCAGGCGGACTATACGTCGACAAACCAGTCGTCGAAGATGGCAACTTAATCACCTCTCGTAAGAGCACTGATGTCCCTCTCTTTAGCAAAGCACTCATCCAAGCGCTATCAAAAATCTCAACTCCGTCTAAGTAAACATCAGTCCACGACAGTCTTTTTATCAACTTCTTTCCATGCAGGATACGATCCAAGCGTCCGAACGGACGGAGCAAACTCGGCTAAGTGCATCAGTGCCCGAGCACATTTAAAATCTTCACGATTGGTTGCTAGATCTACATAAAAAAGGTACTCGAACGGACGGTCTGGAATTGGTCGAGATTCTAACTTTTTGAGATCTATATCCCTGAGCGAAAAGACGCTCAGGGCTTTAAATAGAGCTCCGGCCTCATTGGTAACCGTAAAAACGATAGTAGTCTTATCGGGTTTACTCAGAGGAGTTGCCTGACGACCAATGATCAAAAACCGAGTAATATTATCCGCGTAATCTTGGATTGCTGATTGCAAAATTTCCAGACCAAAAAAAGTTGCCGCCCGCTCAGATGCAATGGCAGCGCTGTCACTTAAATTCTCCTCTTTGATTTTCTTTGCGCTACCAGCAGTATCATAAGTAGCTACAATTTCAACTTGCTTAAGCCCTCGCAAAAAACGTTCGCACTGCGCTAACCCCTGCGGGTGTGAATAGACTCTCCTGATCTGATTTAGTGTGGTTCCAGGATTAACAATTAAGTGGTGCACTATAGAAAGTTTCACTTCAGCCACGATAGGAAGTTCGTATTCAAGCAATAAGTCGTAATTACGGTGGATCGTGCCACCAATAGTATTTTCAATCGGCAGTATGCCATGCGCAACCTCCTGCTTCGCAACAACTTCAAAAACGTCCTCAAAGGAGGTTTGGGGTAATAAGTCTGCCGTCGGATCGAAACGAAGAGCTGCTGCTTCACTATATGCGCCTGGTTCCCCTTGATAAGCAATACGCATGGCTTAAGCATACCCCTGATTCTTAAATGAAAATCGTTCACGCATAACAAAACCTGACCATGTCCAAATGTAATCACTCACTAATGAATCAAACCTTAATCCTAACCTAATGATCAACGCAACTGGACTAAAATGAAGTTCAGTGAAAGTCGCGGTCGGACTGAAATGTTGCAGGTGATGAATCCGGATTCAGAACCTTATCCAGTGTCCGTCTCCCCTCTTCAGCTGCCTTACGGGCTTTCTCAAATGTATTTTGAGTTTTTTGGAGTTCCTCGATCGCCGAGTCAAGTAAAGACTCGACCTGTTCACGAAAGTTCTTTCCACCCTGAGTCTTATACAGACACCCCAAAACACATCCAAAGAAAGCACCAACCATCGTTGTTACAAGAACCTGTGAGCGTTCGTCCACGAGATACTCCTTATTTTCGGTCTAACATATAGACCACTGCATTACCTAAAAACCAACCCATCTACATTATTATCGCAATGATAAACCTAAGAAAGACTTTCCTATTTAAGTCCTGTGTATTCTTAACTAGCCAAATTTCCCCTGTAACGGTACAAAAACACATCCTTCATGTTTTTCTTCTTGAAAGCCCTGACTGGTCCGTCGGATGACAGTAAGCACTTGGTGTGAACGTGTCCCTATTGGAATACCTAACCGACCTCCTTCGGCTAACTGTTCAAATAGAGGACTAGGGACTTTGGGAGCCCCTGCTGTCACAATGATTCCATCAAATGGCGCTTCTATCGATCCCAAGCCACCATCGCCAGTGATAACACTCACATTCTTAATACCTAAACGTTTAAACCTATTTCTTGCGATCTCAGCAAGTTCTGGCACCCATTCAAAAGTTATGACCTTGGCAACAAGGTGGGATAAGACAGCTGTCTGATAACCAGATCCCGTGCCAATCTCCAAGAAACTGTCTGATAATGCCGGCTCTAACACAGATGTCATCAAAGCTACGATATAGGGCTGAGAAATAGTCTGATCATATCCAATCGGTAGAGGATAATCGTTATAAGACTCGGAACGATATTCTACTGGCACAAATTCATGACGGGACACCTCTGACATCACGCAAAGGACTGACTCGTTTTTTATACCACGAACCCGTAGTTGCTCATCAACCATTCGGCGACGTGCTTTGATCCATTTGCAATCTTGAGTTGCATCCATAATGCCTAGCAATATCTGAGTTTAACGCCTTTGGAAACAGCTTCTAATCTCCTTCGAATTACGATCTATAATCTCACCATGTCGGAATTAAAAAAAAATACCTCATCCCGATCTGAGCCATCAAAAACTTCATCCGATGCAGCAGTTTTGTGCGAACGATGTGGAGCCGAAATGTTTAGAATGCATGCCGTCTGGCGTTGCCCTATGTGTGGCTACAAAACAGACTGCTGCGGCTGGTAACTACCCTCTCTATACCTTGTGGTCGAATAACTAACTAGAATACTCTTGTTTGAAATAGGCTAGACTCCGATCTAGCTTATATAACAGACCATCAGAAAATATTGCCTTAGGCTAAACGGAGACTACGAACTAGACACTGCAGGTTGGGTGCTGCTTTCAGCTTCTTCAAGCGCGCTGACTACTTCTTCAAAGGGCACCATATTAATAGCATCATAGTCTGCTGGACAGCCGAAATCTCGTGGCTGCGGAGCGGTAGGATTACCGATTGTGACACATAATCCACAACCGATACATTTGTCAGCTAGAACAGCACAAACCCAACGACCATTTTGATCTTGTTCCTCGATAATGCATTCTTCTACTGGGCAAGCAGCCTGACAGATAGAACACGCAAACGCCCCAAAACAGGAATCGGGATCGATAACTGCTATATTCTTTGGATTCCTCTTCCGAGGGTTATTCATTAACTTAGTCCACATAGGCTACTCTATTATACCTGAGGCTGAACCAGTCTTCTTAGTTCCTGATTAATATAAAAAAAAAGAAATGCTACAGTCGCCTACCAAAGCAATTTACTTATCGGAAATCCAGCATATCCAGTCATTTCAAGATACCCACGACCATAGACACGCTTCCCAGCTCTTAGTCCGGTGACATCGACTGCTCCCTCCCAATAAGTCACACCAGTAGAACGATTCGTTTGAAGTTCTTGGGAATTCGTAACGGCTCGCACATCTAGCTGGAGCGCCTCCAAAGGGATACTCAAGTTCCATTCAACAGGGTAATTGGCTCCGCTCTTAGGTGACAACCATAAACGGCCAGGAACCAAGCGATAATCGCTAGCACTAAACTGATAGGCTGAACCATTAGCATCGACTACGGTTCCACCCGAATACTGGTCAAGTGAACCATCTTTTTGCCGAAGACGATAAACCATAATGTCAGCACCGTCGTCCAACTGTAACGAAAACCAATCCCAACCTTGCTGAGATGGTTCAAGAAAACTTGTTCCAAATTCGTGGTCCATCCAACTTAATCCAGAAACTTCTATCTTTTCATGGTTAAGAATAAGCTGTCCGCTAGACCCTAACCGTGTCAAGGAATAATAATAGGATGCGTTTCCGCTTTGAGACCCCTTTCGACTAAACCCGTCAAGTCCGTGCTTCACTGGTTGCTTTTCAGCTTCTAAACGAATATCTACACCAAAACCTTCTTGCTCGCTTACTGCACTGAGAACATGCGTTGTACCATCAAGCCTGACCTGCCATCCTTCATTCCATACGTGTAGAGTGTCTGTGCTAGAACCAGCCCAGCCAACCCCAGCACGGTTTAGACGCTCAGCAAAGAAATGGTTTCCATTCTGGACATCAGTCACAGCCAAGTGAGCCATGTAGAGATCTCGAACAGCCCATCGTGAGGAATTTATCGGATCAGAATCTATTCCAACTCGAAAAAACGTCACCTGATATCCGAAGCGACGACCGTCAGTAGAGAAAAGATTGCCTGTATAGTACCACCACTCAATGCGATATTCAGGGTGACTGGCATGATCAAAGGGAAATTGCAGTGTGTATCCTTCAGCGGCATATTTCCAATCAGTGCGAGGTCTTTCCTGCATATCAGCTGACTTGGTCATATATACCAACGCCATAAATAACACTGCTACAACAATCAGAACAGCTCTCACCAATTTATTATCCCTCTGTTGACAAATCAGCCATATGAAAACGTCTAGCTAAACTTGCTGGATACAAACCAGCCAACGCAGTGCCTGCAATAATAAGCAACCCAGCCTGTATTAGAAATGCTATGGGAAGATTAAACTGAATCGTCCAGCCGAAACTTTGGACGTTAATCACATATATTAAAATTAGTGACAACAATAAACCGATCAACAAGCCTATTGCTAAACTTACCAAACCTAAAAATATTGCCTCGATCACGATAACTCGTCGAAGGTGTCGATTCTCTGCCCCAACTAAACGGAACATTGTGATCTCTTTTCGACGCTCTAGAGTCAGAGTAAACAGGGTGGCGGCAACTCCAAACATCGAAACAAAGAGCGCAATAGCTTCAAGTGCATACGTAATAGCAAAAGTGTTGTCGAACACATTAAGAACATCTCTCCTCAGCAACGCGTTCGTACGAATAAGAACTTCACGAGATAGTCCTATTTCGGCAAGCAACTCTTCCCTTGCACGATTAGGATCAACCCGGTCTTGAAGATAGACGGTCAATGCAGACGGACGACGGTCATCATAATACGTTGCAAATGTTCCCCAATCCATAATGACCTGTCCTCGATCAGTGGAATAGTCGTAATACACGGCACCTACCTGAAACGAAGTTGGGCCTCTAGTCGTGGGTAACTCGATGAAATCGCCAATTGTTTTATTAAACTTAAGTGAAAAGCTTTCAGATATTAAAACTACTAACTGCCCTTGACTGTCTGCTATTGCATCTCGCCAATTCGACGGTGTCTTAAATAATAAGTTACCGTGCTTAAACAGAACATCAAAATGTCCTGAACCAACCATTATCAATGAATCGCCATAGGTTAAATCAAGACTACGAAAACTATCTATGGCCACGACCCCTGGATGAGAGGCAACCGCATCTTCAACCTCAAAAGAAATTGGCGAACGATCGCCAATCGAAGTCTGACGTGGAGTCGTAATAAATAAGTCAGCCTGTAATGTCTGTTCTACCCAGTACATCACCGTATTGCGAAAACTACTGATCATAACTGCAATAGCTACCATCATTGCTAAGCTGACAGCCATCGCGCTAACAGATACAGACACCCTACGAAGCGCACCCGCGATATTTGCTCGCGCGAGCTCTCCTTCAACCCAAAACCAACCTAAACTCTGACTGCGAAATCGTTGCAACGCGAACAACGCTGGTGGAACTAATAAGACTCCACCAAAGACAACAGCCAGAACAGCTAGAACCCCGAATACAGGCAACCCAGCGACTGGTGATCTTGTAATAAACCAACCAGCGGCTAGAAAAAGGAGCGCCGCCCCAACCATATATCGTCGTGGAAGTTTTGCACGAAAAGCTAGCTCTGCTTCGCTTCTCAACGATCCAATCGGTGTTACTCGAAAAGCCTCAAGAGCTGGCAGAACTGCGGCGACGAGGGCAAGTGGCACTCCGACGATAAATGCAAATCCAATATGCCCAACATCAAGTGGTGGCACTTGAGCTACCGAAGCGACCCAAAACCTACTCACCGTGGACGATGTCATTTGCACTGCTCCTTGCGCCATCAACCATCCAAGTGGAACACTGAGCACACAACCAACAGTGGCAAGACTAAGTGCCTCACCTAAGAACATCGATAGCACCGTCCAACGTGATACGCCAACAGTTCTTAGGATCCCAATTTCTCTTCGTCGCGCAATAACCGAGACTGACACCGTGTCGTAAACTAGAAACAAACCCACCAGAAGGGCAATGTAAGACAAAGCATTTAAGTTAAAGTGAAACGCCTCTAACATTCTCTCAACTTGAACCCCTCTCCGCTCTGGACTCTGAACAGAAAGACCTACCGGCAATTGAGACAAAATTTCTCGTTGTGCCTGATCAACCAACTGGCCGTTGATTAATTGCACATCAATTCGATCAATCCAACCTAAACGACCAAGCGCTAACTGTGCGGCAGCGATATCCATCAACACAAAGTTTCCGTCAAGAACTTTCGAAAGACCATCTCCGGTCAATAAGCCCCTTACACGAAACTTGACGCGTGTGTCTCCTATTATTAGTTCGACCGAACTACCGATCTCGAGCGCATGGCGATCAGCAAATGTTTTAGCTAAAACTACAGCCTGAGAGTCTGTCAGTAGTGATAAAAATTCTTGAGTATTAATCTCACTCTGGGAAGATCTATCAGAAAATCGATGCTCACGAAATGGTTGGTCTCTTAAAAGATCTACGCCTAGAACTCGTACAAGCTCGGCACGCTCGAACTCGGATTCAGCTGGTCTAAACAGCACATCTCTATCGATAACTGGACTAACTAACCCATAGTCACGAAGCCAGTCCAACTCGAGCAATTGTTCTTCGGCGATACCAATACCAGCGCCAGTTATTTCAAGTGAAGTTTTCCCAGATACAGCATCAAGTGCAGTTTCGAATCCAATCAACGACGATGAATTCGCCAGTCTAATTGCAAGCACTACGCCAACACCAACAGCGATGCCGACGATCGTTACAATGCTGCGTAAAGAGTTCTGACGAAGTTTGCGAATAATAAACCAGTAGAACAGTCTCACGGCACCATTCCTCGCCCTGCTCCAAAGCTAAACGCGTTAAAAACGCTAACTGCTATCGACAATGACACCGTCTCGCATACGAACCAACCTGTGAGCAGCTGCAGCAACCTGATGATCATGCGTCGCAAGAATTACAGTAGTGTTAGACCTCAAGTTGAGTTCAATTAGTAGTTCTAACACCCGTTTGCCATTATCAGAATCGAGATTCCCTGTTGGCTCGTCAGCAATAAGTAACGAAGGATTATTAATAAGGGCCCGAGCAATAGCCACGCGTTGAGCCTCTCCACCGGATAACTGCTGAGGAAAATGATCTATCCGCGAAGCTAAACCCACACGCTCAGCTAATGCCGTAACTATTTGTACAAACTCAAGCTTTTGGTTTCCGACCAATAACAATGGCAAACAGATGTTTTGTCCAACCGTTAAAGTGGGAAGTAAATTAAAAAACTGAAACACGAATCCGACAGTAGTTCGCCTGATTCGAGTCAGTGCATCATCATCAAGAAAATTCAGAGACTGGCCGTCTAGTTTAATCTCCCCACTAGACGGACGATCCATCGCCCCGCACAAGTGTAATAACGTTGATTTTCCGCAGCCAGATGGACCGACAACAGCTATAAACTCGCCAGCTTCCACTGAGAACGTGACACCGCGTACAGCTTCAATCTTTCGATCACCCTGAGTGTAATTCTTGCAAACGTGTAGAACATCAAGAACCGGCATTCTTTCAAGGCACACGAAAACAAAGGTGAACTAACGGAGATTTGTTAGTGATGATGGTGGTGCATTTCCTCATGTTCAGCTATTGCTTTATCTCGATGGGTCTTAGCGTTCTTCTTTCTAGCCTTATTAAGCGACAACTGTCTCGTGCCATCAGAATTAACTGAAAACATTGACAAACGCCGTTCGATTTGAGTGCTCTTACATGAAGGACACGGCGGAGTCTTCGTATCCAGTACCAGCTCTTCGAAATCATTCTCGCATGCTCGACAGCGGTACTCGTAAATCGGCATTTTCTTCTCCTCACATACAGCTATTCAATCAACTGAGAACTTACTTAACGCATACGACCCCGGTCTTCGTCTCCCACCCAGTATACGCTGTGACAAGAGTCGCATGCATTGTAAACAGTCTCGCCAATCTCAAAAAGCGAATCGACATTTCTTGATTCAGCAGCCTCATAAGCGAGCATCCCGGCATCGACTAATGCTTGTGCTTTTTGCATCCATAGACCTTGGTCACGAACGCGGTCACCCAACATAAGCAAGTTCCCACTTTCGGCGATTGTCATAGCGCTACCTTCTACAATCAACCATTTCTCTTCCGTATCTGGATACCAATCTTCCACGCCCTCTTTCGAGATAATTGTTCCCACTGCATCCCATACGACATCGGCAGCGGGATCAATGATTTTTGCCATTAACTGACTAACGTCAGCCACAGGCTTAAATGGAGGCCCAGTCGACTCCAAACCGCAACCGGCAACCATTAGACTTGTTATTGTCCCTAAAAAGATAGCCCGCATTGCTTAACTCCTACTTTAGATCATCACCATTATAACAATGGGGAAAATCCTATACCGTCACTCGTTACCTACATAGATAACTCAAGCAAGGAAGAACAGATTATACTCTCAATTGTGTTTTCGCTTAGCAAAAGACGCTTCGGATATAAGTTTAATATCTTCCCCATGCTGATTCGTTATTTTGTTGCAGCTCTTCTCTTTAGTCTCAGTAGCGCCTCGATCCAGAGCGAAGATTGGCCGGCCTTTCGAGGCCCTACAGGGCAAGGACATTCGACGGAGGTAGATTTACCGCTTCAATGGAGTGAATCGCAAAACCTAGTCTGGAAAAGTTCCGTTCAAGGTTTAGGCTGGTCCTCACCTGTGGTTGCCAACAGACGTGTATGGATAACATCTGCAACAACTTTAAACAGTGGCGATGGATCGCTTCGTTTGCTTGCTTTCGATATAGATACAGGCAATGAGGTTCTAAACATTGAGGTATTTCGCATTAGTGATAACCGAGCCCAGAACCCTAAAAACAGTCTGGCTTCTCCCACGCCAATTATTGATGGTAATCACGTATACGTTCATTTTGGTGCCTACGGCACAGCAGCACTAACTACCACTGGTGAAATCATCTGGACCAAGCACTTGCCGTATATCTCTCAACATGGCAACGGCGGGTCTCCTTTAATTTACAAAAACCTTTTAATACTTAGCTGCGATGGTTACGACACAGCTTTTGTACTCGCACTCGACAAAAACACAGGAAACGTTCAATGGAAAACACCACGTCGTCAACCATTCTCGCAAGCGTATTCCACTCCCCTTGTGATTAGGGTTGCAGGCCGAGATCAGATCATAAGTGTAGGTGCATTTCGAACAACTGCCTATGATCCTGATACGGGTGAAGAAATTTGGCAAGTGGGTTATAAAGATGGATTTTCGAATGTACCGCGTCCAGTGTACGGTCATGGCTTAGTCTATATCGCAACCGGTTTTCAAACCCCATCGTTACTCGCAGTTCGTGCCAGTGGAACTGGTGACGTAACAAAAACTCACGTCGCCTGGACTACTCGTAGAGGGGCACCTCTTACTCCTTCACCGTTATTAGTAGGGAACGAACTTTATATGCTTAGTGATTTAGGCATTGCTTCGTGCCTAGATGCACAGACAGGAAAGCTGCACTGGCAGAGACGACTCGGGGGTAACTCCTCAGCTTCGCCGGTATTTGCTGCTGGTAGAGTGTACTTCCAAAATGAAGATGGACTTACCACAGTAATATTGCCAGGCAGAACCTTTAACAAATTAGCGACAAATCAGCTCGATGGAATTACGCTGGCTTCTATGGCAGTATCCTCAGGTTCATTCTTTGTTCGTACACACAGCCACCTATATCGAATTGCCCAAAAAAAGATAAGTTTTTAAAATGTGCAACTAAAAGGAAACCGATATACGACTCCAACTTGGAATCATGCTCAACGAAAACCACTGCTTTATGCTTTGATTGAACCTTGTTACTTTGGCTGAGGCACAATTCGTATATACGGAAGCGGAGATTGCCAGCCGTCTGGATATTTCTTTTCAGCATCTTCATTAGAAACCGACGGAAGGATTATCACATCATCACCTTGCTTCCAGTTAACCGGAGTAGCAACTTTTTGTTTAGCCGTCAACTGGCAAGAATCTAACAAGCGTAACACTTCGTCAAAATTTCTTCCTGTGCTCATCGGATACGTTAATGTTGCCTTAATTCGCTTATCGGGCCCGATAACAAAAACAGATCTAGCTGTCGCATTATCAGCAGGCGTTCTTCCCTCAGAGGTATCACCTGCGTTAGCTGGCAACATATCGTACAGTTTCACAACTTCAAGATTTGGATCCCCAATCAACGGATAATTAACGACATGCCCCTGAGAAGCTTCGATATCCTTGGACCACTCTTTGTGATTACTAACGATATCTACACTTATTCCAAGGACCTTGCAGTTGCGTTGCTCAAAATCTGGTTGAAGATGGGCCATGTAGCCGAGTTCTGTTGTGCAGACAGGTGTGAAATCTTTCGGATGAGAAAACAAAATCACCCATCCATCTCCAATCCAATCATGAAAGTTAATAGTTCCAATTGTTGTTTCAGCTGTGAAATTAGGTGCTTCATCATTAATTCTTAATGCCATACGATCCCTCAAAAATATCGGTGTCTTATACCCTAAGACAATTAGTTTTTCTTAGTTTCATCCTGAATCTCAGGAAGATCTAAGGGCTCATAGTAAGGTTTTGTCCCACCGTACAAGTCTGTCTCGGCTGCCTTATCTCTAAACTTATCCCCACCAGAACCATCCCCTATAAAACTCCAGTCCTGACGATGAAAGTTCCAATTGTCAGGATAGAGCTGCTGTGCTTCTTCCCAGTAAGTCCTTGCTAATAGCTCATTGCCACGTTCAAAAAAATAGACCCCAAGCCTAAACTTTACTCCAGCAAGAGATTCCTCTGAAGTTTGTCGTTGAATCTTTTCCTTGCTTTGAGTCTCAGACCAAATATAGATGCTATTTTCTCCGTTAACGATCCAATCAAGCACTGCCCTTCTATATTCATTAGTACCAATCTGAAAACCACCTATAACGTGCTCTTTAGAATAAGTTCCCTCGTTAATGCGACGTATTCGTCCTTCTTCATCAATCCATATCGCTGATGGAACGTTAACCAAATTATAAAGCGAGCTCACCATATGCGATACATCAACGAGTGTAGTATACGTCGCATTGGCTCTATCGTACCACTCTCCAGCAACGCTCTCTCCCCCTGTATCCTGAGCGATCGCAATGATCTCAAATTGTTCACCACCGTATTCCTTGTAGATCTCCTGCCAACCTGGCAGGTCAAAACGACATCCTCACCATGAAGCCCACGTGACAATCAGAACCTTCTTGCCGCTAAAATCAGACAACCGAACGAGATTACCTTTGCGATCTGGAAGGCCAAAATCTGGTGCTAACGCCGAACTTAAAAAAGATTGCCTCGTAACAGGAAAATCTCCAAAGCTCCATACATGATGTTCGTGATTAACTATGAACGGTTGGCCAAGTCTTCGAGCTAATTCTGTAACGTTGAACCATTTCTGCTCCGAACGGATTACTAATATTTCACTATCCCTGTCCTGTAACACTGGCACGCAAAGTTCGTCGAGACACGCCCCCTCTGGCTTCAGTTCAAAACCATTCACAAGGGGAAGAACCTCAGGCACAACCCATAAGTCGTTTGGGTCAGCTAAGGTGCGTTCGACTTCAATAATTTGACCTTTATGTAACACTGTTACAGGTTGAGCCGTCGCAGTTCTCGGTAGGAGGCAAGCTACCAATACTAAACTCGTCACCAAAACTGCCATGCCATTACTCATATGCAACTTTCATTAGCAACGCAAACACATTGCAAAGTTTTAAAATCAAACAAATACGACAGAAGATTCAATAGACAGAACGAACCGCTTTATAATGTCTCAGCCTAACTATGTTGCAATCAACTAGCAGTCGCTAGAATGGTTAGAAGAGTCGATAGGTTGTGTCATACCATTACTATATTTTACTCTTCAAAAAATATAGCTATTGGGAAGACTCCAAGAGCAGCAACCTGAATAGCCCTCGAATTACCAACTAACTGAGAATCAAATAATTCTTAAACAGTAACTTGGATTTCTTGCATCTCGAATAAAGAGTCAATGCTAACGCTTCGGCACGTCCAATGCCTCAAGAGAGGCTATAAGATCCTCGCCAGCTGACGACGCGCTCGTTTCTCTATCGATTTTCAGGATATTTCCATCGCCTCCAATATAGAACGTCCAGCGTTGCGATACTGTACCAATACTCGAACCATAGTCTCTTAACACCCCATACTTTTCGGCTGTTTCTTTAGAGGGATCGCTTAGCAAAGGAAAATCAGCGTCAAGAGATTCTGCAAATTCCTTGTTAACATCCGGATCATCTACACTTGCCATGAAGTAAACAACATCGTATTGCTGAAGCTGGTCGCTGTTCGCACGCAGCGACTTACATTGGGCCGTTCACCCACCAGTAAAAGCTTTAGGGAACCACGCAAGCACCACGGTCCGGCCTGCATAATCAGCTAAACGATGAGTTTTCCCGTCAGTGCCAGGAAGCTCAAAAACAGGCGCTGCATCGCCTGGAGCTAATTCTTGCGCTTCGGCTACTGATATTCCTAATACTGCCAAAGAGAGAAGAAGTAAAAACACAGTAATTCTTATAGACATTTATACCTCTTTGATTTCCTAACTTACATAAAAAAGCAAGCTAACAATTTCTTGGAATTATTCCAAGGTTAAGAGAGTTAAGGAAGAAACATCTTTTACAAAAAATCTTTTGCCGGAAATGGCTGGCTGTGTCCAAGTCTCACTCGTAGCTACATCATACCGCATAAGTGGTTCGAATCCAGAACGGCTGTTCTGAACAATCACCAACTCAGCATCATTTTCAAGGACAAAAATGGTTTCACCAGACCTTAGAATAGATGCATTTTCGGCCTGTCGAGGGTCACTCTTCCATAACACGCTGCCTGTGTCTAAATCGAGGCTAAAATATTGCCCACTATTAAGATGTGATAATCCGAACAATACATTATCAATAGCAACTCCGTTAGACATATGCATTGATACGTCATCAGTATGCCATAAATCTTCGGTAATCCAGTTTTCTTGATCTCTTAAACGTTCGGCGCGGAAGGCGGTTATTCCATTCGCACGCCCAGCTTCAACTACGATATCCCCATAAATAATAGGCGTCTGAGAGGTCGTCGTATAGGGTGTAGTAAACGGCCGTTTCCATAATAATTTCCCTGTGGCCATCTCTACCCCCACCAAATATTCCTGGGTAAATAAAACAATCTGTCTTGTTCCATCGAGTTCGACTACTACAGGCGAACCGTAGGCTGGACCGTCTCCAGTCCACTTCCATTTCACCTCACCTGTGGTGACATCAAAGGCACTGAGTACACCATCGTCATGTCCGCCAACATGAAAGATCACAAAGTCCCCATCGACAACCGGAGACATCGCCGTGTGATAGAGCGGTTCTACAGGAGAAGCGGGTTTCTGCTGCCAAAGTCGTTGCCCCGTCTTCGCATCAAAGGCTGTGACGATGCCGCTGATTCCTAACGTAAACAAACGACCATTATCAAAAACAGGGGTAGACTTCGGACCGCCACCGTGACGAGCGGTTCCTGGGTTCATATCAAATATTGCTGGATAACTCGTCTCCCAAATTAACACCCCTGAATCAGCATCGATTGCCCTCATGACTTCGTCGTCACCTTGTCTAGTGAATATATAAACCGACTCCTCAATTAAAATTGGGGTGGAATAACCCAAACCGACATCTATTTTCCATCGTTCTACCAATTCTTCAGGCCAAGTAGTCGGCTCAAGAAAAGAGAGAACCGCACCATCCCTATTCTGACCACGCCACTGCGGCCAATCTTGTCCGGTCGCTGGAACTAGCATGGTAGAACTAACTAGTATTACGGTCGCAATAAGTGTAAAACCCTTAATCGTCAAAATTTTTAAGCCCTTTCGTATATGGTATAAAGAATACTTTATTTTACAATGGCTATGAAATCAGAGCCAGTATCCTCTTAATTTTTACAGTCAATTAAATTAACTACTTTAGGACAAACTAAATAAGACTGAACGCTAAATCACCCCCAAAAAGATGTGGGCTTTTGTACAATTGAATGCCTTGGCGTATACTCATCTATACATATAGTTCTATATAGCTACGGCTGGAGGTAGTATGAAGTTAACGCTTAAATTAATAACGATATTAATGGGAGCGACACTGCTTAGTTGGATGTACCAATTCAACATCCCTGAAACACTTATAGCCCAGGAAAAGAGCTCACAATGGGACGGGATCTTTACAGACGAACAAGCACAACGAGGTGAACCACTCTATACCGATAATTGTGAAGTGTGTCATAGCGGAGGACTGGCACCAGACTTAGCAGGGGATGCCTTTAGAGCAAGTTGGAATGATAGTTCAGTAGGCGACCTGTTCGAACTAATCAAATTTACGATGCCCCAACATAACCCAGGCAGTTTAACAGAACAGCAGTACGCAGACATCCTTGCTTATGTGCTAGGAAGCGGAGGCTTTCCTAGTGGTCAGACGGAATTACTGCCTGACATCGACACACTTAGCCAGATAACATTTTTAGCAGAAATGGATGCTACAGATTCAGCCGACGATCGACAAAATCAACCACAATCAAACGGAACCTTCACTGAAGAACAAGCTCGACGTGGTGAAGTCTTGTACATTGATAGTTGTGAGGCTTGCCATGGTGTAGACCTTACTGGTGGTGGCATAGCTCCTGGAATAGCAGGACCAATTTTTAATGACAATTGGAAAAACAGTTTAATGAGCGAGCTTTTCGAACGGGTTCAGTTAACGATGCCACAACATAACCCAGGCAGTTTGACCAGGAATCAAACTGCTGACATTTTAGCCTTTGTGCTTGAAACCAATGGCTTTCCTTCCGGTGCATCAGAATTACCAACCGATGAAAATTCCCTTAACGCAATTAGTTTCCCTACAACTTCAAATAATGCCAGTGCAAATACTGCAACGGAACCAGCATCGCAGTGGCTAGGAATCTACACTACTACACAGGCTGAACGTGGCCAATCGCTCTACGTGGAAAACTGCGAGGCGTGCCATAGTTCTGATCTTGCAGGAAGTAGTATGGCTCCTGGTCTCGTGGGAAATGATTTCAATTCTGGGTGGAATGAAAGTGCGATTGGCGAACTCTTTGAACTGATAAAGTTTACAATGCCACAACACGCACCGGGAAGCTTAACTGATCAACAGTACGCGGATGTGCTTTCTTTCTTGCTTCAAATAGGAAATTTCCCGTCTGGTGACACTGAACTGCCGTCGGATATTGACACACTCAACGAAATCACATTTTTAGCGACAAAACCCTAGCATTTCTGACTGCTTTAAAATTTTTCACTTAATAAAAATGCGAAGTACGTGTGGAGGGTTTGCGTCATCAATGACACTCTCTATCCTCACAGTAATGGCCTTAATTGGTGGGTTATCCACTAAAAGCATTGAAGTCAGCTCGGCACAAACACAGGAACCCGCAAATAAAACAATCTGGGATGGTGTATATACAAATTCTCAGGCAAATCGTGGCAAATCTGGATATGCAACTAACTGCGCCTCTTGCCATGCAGCGGATCTTACAGGCGACTTGGCTCAACCACTCATTGGTGAAGTGTTTTGGAGATTTTCTGAAGCCGATACCATGTATGGTCTCTTCGCTAGAATTAGGTCATCAATGCCACGTAGTAACCCTTCGAGTCTTCGTGATGAATCCTATTTAGATATCATTGCATACATTCTTCAAGTAAATGATTTCCCCTCAGGAAACAAAGAGCTTCGCTCTGATATTGACACGCTCCAGAATATTCTAATTGAAAGAAAACTGGGACCTGATGGAAAACCTCCAGAAGCACCGAACTTTTCATTAGTTCAAGTGATCGGCTGCCTTCTCCACGAATCCGAAGGTTCCTGGGTGTTAACTAGTGCGACACGCCCAACCGTAACCAGGGATCTCAAATTAACCACTGAGGAACTAAATGCAATTCGCAAAACACCACTCGGCACTCAAACGTATGAACTCATGGATGCAAACTTTTACGAACCGGAAATCTATGAAGGTAAAAAAATTAAAGCCGTTGGATTGTTAATAAAGTCTCCAGATATACAAAAAGTTAATATCACTTCGTTACAGATGATTGCTATGAACTGTGAGAATTAATTTCTGCTAATAGCACAAACGTATTATTTTATTTTAACTGTACATATATTGAAAAGGACACGACAATGATCAGCCAATACATTTACCTCATGCTGATTGCTTTGCTGTCTGGACTATGGCCAGCATCTCTATCCGCTAATGATAATTGGCCTCAATTTAGAGGACTGACGGCTGGATCTATTAAAGACAATACTGAACTTCCAGAAAGTTGGAGCCCTAATGAAAACGTTGCTTGGGAGTTAGATCTGCCTGGACTAGGATGGAGTTCTCCTATCGTATGGGATGACTTCATCTTCATTACAGCGGTAGTGAGTGATGAATTAGCCCCTAAACCAGGCCTGGATCTTATTGAAGATGGAAAGATGCCTGGGTACGCTGGAGGACCGACTAGTCAAAAACCAAAGAAAGGCCCATACCATTGGATCCTTTATGCCATTGATTTTAATAATGGAGAAGTTCTCTGGACGCAAAAACTACACACCGCTACGCCATTGGCTTCCAAGCATCCCAAGAATACATACGCCTCTGAAACACCTGTGACGGACGGTGAACGTATCTACGTATACCACGCAAGTGCCGGATTATTTGCTGTAGATTTTAATGGAGAGATCGTCTGGTCTAGAAACGTCAAACTCCCAGAGACTATTGACCCAATGTCCGAAGATAAATTATCACCTAAGCCAAGTCTGGATCTTATCCAGGACAGTAATAATAATCCAGAGACAAGAAGCACCGGATCACTAGATGGTTTAGGTGCAGCGGCTTCACCTACTCTCTATGATGGCCATATCTATATCTCCGCCGATTATGAAAGTCGCACTTGGTTCCTTGCGGGCTTCGACGCACAAACTGGAAAAGATTTATGGAATGTCAGTCATTCTAAGCCTACAGCAGCATACGGATGGTCAACACCATTTGTTTGGAAGAACGAGCTGAGAACAGAACTAATAACTGCTGGAGATCTTCGCGTTCGTTCATATGATCTTAAAGGCAACTCCTTATGGACACTCGAAGGACTATCGGTCAACACCACCCCAACACCGTTTACAGCTCACGGACTCCTGTATATTGCCTCCGGCCTTCCAGCCGACACACTAAGACCGATCTATGCAATCCGTCCAGGTGCAATGGGCAATATATCCTTAAAAAAAGGTGAGAAGGACAACGAATACATAGCATGGTACCAGGAATCAGCCGCACCCTATATGCCATCTCCACTTGTTCACGGCAATTATCTTTATACTCTTTACTCGCAAGGCTTTCTCACTTGCCATAATGCCAAGACAGGCGAATTAATATATGGCCGTCAGAGAATTGCTAGAGGCGCAAGCGGATTTACGGCCTCGCCATGGGCATATAATGACAAGGTCTTTGCAGCTAGCGAAGATGGTGATACCTATGTGATTAAGGCTGGCCCGGACTACCAACTACTAGGGAAAAATTCGCTTAATGAAATGCTAATTGCAACGCCTGCAATCGTACGAAACAGTGTGATAATCAGAACCGTCTCCAAGCTCTATCGGATCACCAAGACTCCCTAATCTAAAAGAAACTGCAGAGGAGAGGTTCGCTAAGAAAAGACAGATTAGCCTGAGGCGGGCGAGTGCCCGCCTCAGGAAATTGTAATCCTACTTTGCTAAGGGATCAGGACGAAGTTGGAATTGTAGCACCTTCGGGCGCTCATCTTTTCCACCTTCCTGATGCCATGTAGCCTGCTGAGCGTGTGTTGACCAAAGACCGCGACCCTTCCAACCAGCCTCAGGGTCGTCAATCCGACCATCCAAACCCCTGGCATGGAAACCCATCGGATACGGAACACGCATCACGACCCACTCCCCATCATCAAAGGCAATCAGCGAATCAGATCCGGTACCAGCAAGTATTGGTGTGTTATCGCCAAAACCAGATGTATCGTGCCAATCAACCCAGTTTAAATAGTAAGAATCAGCGCTACCTGACATCGACACACCTTTAAATTGTGGTCCAGGCGCCTGATGCAGAGTCCAGCCTTCTGGACAATGCTGTCCATCGGCATCCGGGCCATTTAGTGGCCCAGTGCATTTTCGCCGATCAAACTCAGCATAATGACCACTGTTCAAGCCTGTCCAGATAACGCCAGTGCTTCTGTCAACGTCGATACCATGCGGAAGATAGCCATCGACCTCAGACTGCTCGTTCATATAGGGTGGTTCGTATACTTCAGATAACCTGGTTTCCGGATCGACACGAATAATTTCACCAGGAATACCAGAAATATTCTTTGAGAGCCAAACAGACCCATCCACAGGATTAGGAATCACCGAATACCCACCAGGGGCATAGGCCTTATCCCTAGTAGGATCGGTAGGTTCATTCCATGCCACCGGTGGTTCATCTCGAACACCATTGCCGTTAGTATCCATGACATATGAAATCACCCCACCAGCAGCTTCATCATCACCGGTTTCATCCCACTGGGCGATATCAAAATATGTCGCACCACCATTAGCGTCAGCCCATAAAACCTCGTTATCGTCGATCTGCAAATGATGTCCTGCACGACAACCAGGAACACGAATAATTTCGTCTGTTCTAGGATCGAAGACCCGGCAACCACCTCCAGCTGTAATCCAAACACGACCTTTGCTATCAAACATAGGATTATGGGGGGAGATACTCCCATCCCAAATAACCTCTTCACCCCAGTAAGGCGACGGAACAACAATTTCCTGCCAACGAGAAGGAGCGTCTGGCTCATTTGGTGGTATCGCAACCCGTCGGGCAGAGTGATTGACTGGATCAAGAAGCTCGATATAATCACCGCTTAATTCTGCCACCCCAATAATCGGACCGTTCGCATTTATCGTTGGATCTTGTCGATAAGTAGAAATCTCATCGTGTACGAATGTTTTGTTCGTAGCGTATTCCCACTGCGTAACTACTATGTTACGTTCTAGACCCTGAGGCCTTGGCGGCACCTCAGGTAATTCGCCAGCTGCAATCCGATCAGTCCAGTCTGTAAAAATATCGAGAGACCTATTTCGACCAAGCGGTCCAAGGGTGCTTGACATGAACGCACCAAAAATTCCTACCTCTGTTCTATGTTCCCAAGCCTCACGTGTGCTATCAAATTGACTAAGCAACTCTGGAGAAATTTCACGCGTAGCCTTATTACCCATCTGATGACATTGAGTACACGCATTAGTCATCTTGGCATTGCCAAGCCACGCACCCTGAGTAAGCAAAGTTTCAGGGAAACCGTTTCCATTTCGTCCAGTGCCTGGAAAATCAGATACTGGAGGAGCTTCAAGCAACGCATACCAATAGTTTGGTGGATAGTACTGAGCTGCCACTGCTTCATTTGGAGCCACAACGGCAGTTAGATTCAGATGTTGCCCAGGCATAGACTGCACCTTGGACGAATCAACAAGACCATATCCACGAACCCAAACATCGTAATTGGCCTCAGGTAAGTCTGGAATCAAGTACTGCCCACTATCATCAGTAACAACGGTCTTAATGTATTTAGTAGGCAGATCATTCGTTTCTGCAATAACCCATACACCAGCTTCTGGACCCTGCTCACTAGTAACGACTCCACTAATATCGTCATCATCAATGGCAATCAAGGCCTCATCGGTAGTTCCACACCCTGTAAGCATGCCAAAGCTTGCAATAAAAGTGCTGACCACTCCTAACAACAGTAATCGCTTCCAAGTCATGAATCCTCCAGATATAACTTAAATTCAGATCAATCGCTCTCATCAGTTAGTTGACAGGGGCACCTGTTCCAGATGACCCCATAAATAATTTCTTACCGTCTGGAAACGTAATGTCACGCCCATTAGCACGATAGGAATCATCCTTAGCCTGAAATCCCTCGACTAATACCTCCATACCAGGAGGCAATGAATCCTTAGTAAAACCACGACGCAAAAGGCCCGTGGGTGGCCCCCCCTCAATCATCCACCGTGTAAGTGTACCATCAGACTCCTCCACATCAATATGAATCCACGAATGTGGATTAATCCACTCCATTTTGTAAACCGTTCCACGCAAAGAAATAGGTTTCTCTGCATCAAACTCCGCTGAAAAAGCATGGTGGGCTATTACAGGTGTCCCAAGCGCAATCATTCCGACCCCCACCAATATCAGTAACACTCCCACGAGTTTGTTTTCCATTTACACCCTCCAAAACATGTCAAGCTAACACTAGCAACCTTAATGCCACTGCTGCAAACCATCCTATTAAAGAATTCTTACTATAGTTGAGAATAACATAGTCTCCTTCAATTAATACCCTTGATTCGCTCTCATTAACTACTTAAGCGGTGGGTTACTTAACGTGCCTAACAAAAACGGCTCAGCAAACTCCACACATCTAAATTCATTGATTTCAGCGTTCTCTTCCACGCGACGGTACAACGGGAAACTCATTATCCAAGGCTCTGTAAAAACTTCCGGATCATCAATTGTTGCTTCATATTGAAGATGGTTTAGCCCTGTTCTTGTCCACCGTTCCGTTACACGCATCTGACCACTATGGAAATTACCTGAACGATCGAACCATGTATCTCCAATGTTGCTAGTAACATCGACTACTAAGGTATCACCATCCCAATGTCCGCGTGAATGCCCCATCCAGTTATCAACGGGGCTTTCACCTACATCTGTCATATAAATAATTCGACTAGCGTGATCAAACTCATAGGCAATTAAGATTTCATCGTGTGATTGGATTATCTGAAACGGGAAAGGCATATAATTTGCACGTGGCACACCAGGCATAAAACACTTCGCTTCCGGATCTCCAACCTTAAAATCATTCGGATCTACGATCATTCTACTTTCGAAATTTTTCTGTTTTTGCTCAAGCGCCCATGGCTGATACGGAATACGGTTTCCCTCTACAATCCCGTAACCTGCAGGGACAGCACCAATCGCACCTAATAAATGAGGAAAGGGACCAGGATTGGCTTCATGATCTTGAATGTCATAGTTAGCCGTATTAAGGGATTGCCAGATCCCATTTAAATCAGGTTTGCCATCTGCTGTACGGGGTGTCTCTGATGAAGAGACTTGCCCTATCACCGGTTGCGCTACCATCGTCAGTATCGCAATTGCCGAGACTACTACAATTGCCACACAGGCAATCAGTCGATTACGCATTGTCTAAGCTCCTTAAAAACGAGGCCAACCTTGCTATTTCGATTCAATTGTTATCTTCTAAACCTTAGCCATAATTCAGAAGATAAAATACATAAAGATTGCAACCTACCCATGAATGGTTCCGATGTCAAGTAATGCAATAGCTGGAAGATTAGTTTCTAGACACCTGTCATTGTTCCGATACCTTATCCAAAATAGCGATCGCCTGCAGTAGTTCAGGTGTAGATGCTAACGGAATGTCGCCGCTTGGCATACCATTTTCCTGGAATATATAACTCACAAGATCTCCACTTGATTCCAGACTTAATGATCCTGGATTATCAAGTGGCATTGTCTGAGAAATCTTTCCAAAAAGGCGAGCTACTGTCTGAGTCTTCCATCGAGTAACAAAGCGTATACCCCTTAGAGGAGGACCATTAGGTGAATCCCCACCATCTAGAAAGACACCGTGGCAATAAGTACAACGCTCACGATACAATAACTTTCCACGAGTTGCCTGTTCCACCGTGTAAACACCATCCCAAACCGTGCGCTGAAAATCTTGACTTAGCTTTTCCTCACTCGCTACTGGTATCGCCTTTGTAACAGATCTTACCGCACAGCCTGAAAGCACACTACTAGTCATACCAATCCACAGCACTCCAAAAAAAAAGAGCCTAACGATGGAGTTGCTTCTCACTATTTAGTCACCGTTACAGAATCTTGTTTCCCAAACGTACAAGAAAAGAGCCGGTCAGTATTAGATCGGCTCTTTTGAAATCGTCTAGTAAGCGCTATTACATGTCCGATAGAGCAGGTAATTCTTACTGTTTTTTGATAGTCGAATCCTCTGGATCATCATCCTCTTTCACTGGTTCCAGAAATCCGCCATACGCGGGCCTCGTCCGACCATCCTTGAGAAGACGCTGCTCAGTTGTATCATCGGCCTGGTAGGTACCCCGCATTAAACCTTCATCGAGTGGAATCGGTAACCCCTGTTCTTCCATCAAAGTACGTAACAGAGCAGCACCAGGAACTTGTCTAAAAAAGATGCCACCGACAACAATGCCGTCTGCGATGTGAACGGGCAGCCACCCCGTTTTATTTAAACCAAGATCGGTATATTTGCGTCCAGTCGATTCATCGCCCACGTTCGTTCTGACATTAAGGTTAGCCCCATGGTCAACCAACATTTGAATTACCGGCAATGATCCTCGATATGCAGCACCGTGTAATGCTGTCCACCCTCGCTTGTCAACCTGGTTCACATCGAGACCCTCAATGTCCAACATGAGCCTTAAGGCTTCTGGGGAATCCTTATCAATACCATCTTCCATTGGAGACCGAATACCGCTACCAGCAGCTGACATCAAAGGCGTAATTCCATCAGCCGACGGAAGAGTAGGGTCTGCACCTGCTTCGAGGAGTAGCCGCATTAACGGAGCATCGCTAACGCGAGCTGCCATTAACAAAGGTGTCGCATCAACTCTACTAACATAGGACGCTAAGCGATAAAAATCATTAAATTCCCTGGTCATACGTGCGTCAACATTGGCTCCCTTTTCAATCAGTTTGGTCGCCAGATCAAGACCAGATATGTTTCCGGTCATATTAGGGCCTTCGGTCCAACCAACATTCGTGCGCTTCTTAGCTGGCTCTGATCGCGCCCGCGCTAACTGATGAAGAGCCGACCATCCATTCGTCGCAAGATTTGGATCGGCGCCACGGTCAAGTAGATATGCGGCCAATTCATAATGGGCATTCGCGATTGCCAAGGTAAGAATAGGCGTTGGTGGTTCAGAATGCATCACAATTGCCACATCGTCTGCGTTGGCACCACCATCAAGCAACGCCCCTACTGCTTCCAGATGTCCACGGCGTGTTGCAAAAGCTATAGATGTTAGAGCGCCATAGGTTATCGATTCATCGTACCACGCCTCATTCTTGTCAGGTTGCCACATCGAAGCTCCTCGTGGCTTATCTGGTTTCTCTGGTGTATACGACCGGGCATGAACATCAGCACCGGCAGCCAACAGTTCAGCAATGGCAGCAGCATTTCCATTTACTGCTCCCCACATTAAGGCAGTTTGCCCACGTGTTTCTTCCTTCGCATGTACGTCGGCACCGTATTCTAGAAGGAGTCGAACGGTCTCAGGATCACCAGTTCTCGCAGCCGTCATCAATAGAGTCTCACCACCGAATTGCGATGAATTAGCATCAGCTCCAGCCTTCAGTAACTCCTTCACTACCGGCGCATAACCACTCTCTACCGCCAACGCAAGTGGCCTCACGCCATAACGATTCATCACGTCAACGCTAGCACCAGCTGCCAAGAGGAATTGCACCGTAGCCAAGTCACTACGATTCGCCGCGTAGTGAAGAGCAGAAGTACCATCGGGTTCAGTTAGCTTCGCACTATCTGGTTGTTGTTCGAGCAAGGCTTGAACCGCTGACGAGTCGGAATTCTTCGCAGCGTCAATAAGTGGAATCTCAGCACCAGACGCTGACGAACTCGCTATCGCAACTGATGGCACAATCACACATAACACTGCCACCAGAAGCCATCCACCTATATCTATACGCTTTTCCAACTCTAGATGTTTTAGTCCCATTAATAAGGCTCGCATTGAACGCTCCCTTTCAGCTAGCTGTGCTCCATTTCATTAGAGTTATTTCAAATATATAGCTGTTGTTTACTATAGATTCGTCACCACTCCACTGGCATCTCCGAGGGTTTCAAGATCTACCCCTGCCTTTTGAATCATGCCTAGTCCGAAGTTCATGAATGGTGTGTCGATTTCATAGTTCAGTAGACGACCACCCTTAATCTGACCTCCACCACTTCCGGCCAACATAACCGGCATGTCATGTGGACTGTGGATATCACCAGATCCGAGCGCGGCACCCCAGAGCAACATTGAGTGATCTAGTAATGTTCCATCTCCATCTGGCGTATCTTTCATCTTTCCACACAAGTCTGCAAATAACTGCATAAAATAAGCATTAATCTTAGTATTTGCAGCAATTAAATGAAGGTCGCCTTGATGATGAGAAGTTTGATGATGCGCCTCTGGCACACCAATAAACGGGAATTGACGGCCACCCTGCTCTCGAGAAGTCTGAAACGTCATAACTCGAGTAATGTCTGCCTGATATGCCAAAAACATCAGGTCGACCATTAATTTGGCATGCTCAGGAAACGACTCCGGAATTCCGGCCGGAAGTGCAGTCTCGGGCAACGGTGTTGATGCACTACTTGCTTCAGCCTTCTGAATCCGTTGCTCGACATCACGAATGGCTTCAAGATAACCATTAACAGTATTGCGGTCATTCGTTCCTAACGCCTTTTGGAACTTACGTAACTGGTCAGTCATTGAGTCAAGCACACTGCGGTCTTTACGTAATTGACCTAATCGTTGTTCAACAGTGCCTCCATCCCCGAACATGCGTTCAAAGAGCACACGAGGATTATTTTCCATCGGGAGAGGCATCGTAGGTGTTCGCCACGAAAAGGTATTCACATAAACACAACTGTAACCTTGATCGCAATTGCCGGCGAGACTGGATTCTAGGGCAAGCTCAAGTGAATTAAGCTGTGTCTCTTGACCGATTACCCGGGCTGCATGTTGATCGAGCGTAATACCTAATTCGATATCCCCGCCCTCAGTCCGCTTCGCAGGCATACCACTGAGATACGCAGAGGCTGCTCGAGCATGCACCCCACTACCCACTTGCTTGCTTTCAGCTGCAACGTTACTAAGACCGGTTGCCACAACCATATGGTCACGCAGTGGCTCCATCGGAGCTAGAATTGGTGAGAGGGTTCCAAGAGCATCACCTTCACCGCCGGTAGGTTTAAAATCAGGCCCAAATACACCGTTAGCTGTATTCCAAAAGCCAAGACGTATAGCTGGTTTAGCGGCAGTTTTACTCATTGCTGTAAGAGCTGGAACCATAGCATCTAGCAACGGTAATGCAGCCATTACACCGGTACCGCGAAGAAATGCACGACGAGGAATTGAACGTTTCGTAATAAACATAAGGTTGTCTCCTATAAAACCCTTTTCTTCATTAATGAATCGACAAATTCAGTTAAAAACATTTAGAAACTAAAAGCCACCTCATTGCCCTCTTGAGATTGTCTGACTCTTCTCATCTGAAATGGAACACTCTGCACTACTTCCGAAACTAACGAAGATAAAAGATACCCATCTTTAGAGGCAGCACGAGTTATAGCACGTACTGCTGGCATATCATAGTACTCTAAACCTCGTCCTAAAGCATAAATCAAGAGCTTTTCGGACATCGTAGCAGCAAAACGCTCTGGAGGAGAAATTAAAGCCTCACGAAAACTTGAAAGATCAGTAAATTTGGCACCATCAGGAAGTTCACCAGATACGTCTATCGGATCCATTGATGGGTCTACATTACGCCAACGCCCAGTTTGATCAAAGTTCTCTAGCGCAAAACCCACTGGGTCAATCATTGCATGACAGCCAGCACATACCGGATTCTTTCGATGCGACGCCATCTTCTCTCTCATTGAGAGCGGTTTCGTAGCACCCTTTTCCGTTTCTTCCAAATCTGGAACGTTTGGCGGAGGAGGCGGAGGAGACACTCCAAGAAAACTCTCTAATATCCACTTACCACGCTTGACAGGTGAGGTTCGGATAGCATGCGACGTAGCAGTTAACACACTTGCATTTCCCAATAATCCCCCACGAGGACTATCTTCGGAAAGCATCACACGCCGAAAGTGACTACCTTTAACGCGAAGGATGCCGTAGTGCGAAGCTAGTCTTTCATTTAAAAACGTATAGTTTGATTGTAGCAATTCATGAACGGGTTTGTTCTCTCGAAGCACACTATCAAAAAACAACTCCGTTTCTTGAATCATGGCATCTCGAAGACTCTCGTCGAAATCAGGTTCGCCCGGTGCGGCTACCGCAAGTGTTCGATAATTTAACCATTGAGGAAGAAAATTCTTAGACAGTGACTCTGCTTTCGGATCATTCAGCATGCGACGAATTTGGGCTTTCATTACATCCTGATCTGACAACTTGCCTTCGGCGGCAAGATCGAGCAGTTCATCGTCTGGAATACTGCTCCACAGAAAAAACGACATCCGAGATGCAAGATCTAAATCACTTACGCGATAAACACCAAACTCCGTTGACGAAACACCTTCACGAGTTGAAACTCGTTGAGAGGCTTCAGGCTCTCCCTGTTCGGATTCGATTCGAAATAGAAATTCAGGACGAACTAAAAGAGCTCGGAGTGCCATCTCAAGAGCAGAGTCCATTGTTGACCCAGCTTTTGTGCGCTCCTCAGCATAAAATACGAATAACTTGTCAACATCCTCTTCCGTAACTGGACGACGATAAGCCCGCCTTGCCAAAGACGAAATAATGCTCCTGACGCAAGGAGCCTCTTCAGCAGCAGTCATCGGATAACACACAAAAATCTGTTGACGACTTGGTGTGTCGGCGGCTAAACCCTCAGGAGAAAAAGGTCCAATAATAGTTACATCCTTTAGATGAGGTTGATAGATCCCTAATCCTCTAGGGACCATGTTTCCTTCGTAAGATGGAGCAATAAACCGTAATCGAGGATAATCAGATGTTTCATAAGATGGAAGTCGTAAGAAAGCGACAGTCACATCTCGCAAGCCAGCCTTCACCGGCACACGCACTGACCAGCGCAAATCTGCTGTGTTTGATGGATCACCCAAAGCTGAGTCGTTTTGCCTAGACCCTCCATAACTTCGAGATGGCTTGGAAGGCATATCGAACAAATGCACGCGCTCTCCATCAACGGCCACCTCAAGTTGATGTCCATCATCAAAGCCAGCAGTCGCATCACAACCCGCTGCCGCAACCAAAGCACAGGAGAACTCTGAACGAATTATGTACTCACCATCACGTGGAAAATCGTAGGAGATTCGAATGCCGCCACGAGTGCCGAACGGCAAACCCTTGCCGCGGTCATACTGCTGTTGATCCTGTGATAGTCCAAACGTGCTGGCGACAGGACCCAACGGAGCAATACCAAGTGCCCATCGACTAATCTTTCGAGAAGCTAACAAGTATCGCTCCATGAGCGATTGGGACAACCTCAATACTCCTGCGTTATTATCAAAACCATAACTAGAATCGTCTGGAGGAAGTAGCTTGTCTACATCGATATCAAGTGCTAATAAATCACGAATCGCATTTTTGTACTCAGTGCGATTAAGTCGATGAAACGTTTCTGTTCGACCAGGATCTTGGTTTAACAAAGCAGCCTGATCGAGCTCTTGTTCGAGCCATGAAACAAATATTTGACGAGTGCTATCATCCGGCCTAGGCATACCAGGAGGCGGCATCATCCCAGCGCTTAATTTTCGAACAACCTTCTCCAATATCTCGCCTTCAGCCTGAACATTAGAAATGTCAACAGACTCTAGAGACAGCCCTCCTACTTTTGCCGTTTCATTATGACAACCAAGACAGTACTGCTCCACCATGGCCCACTGCTCATCGGTCTTAGCAGTACTCCCCGCAGCTTGCCCTAGCTGAACTGTTTCAGTAAGAGTGTTTGAACCACCTATTAACCGAACCCCTTCTGCCTGAACATAACTCGTGACCATGACAGACAGACAAAAAACAAAGATAGACAAGCGAAGCATTACAGGCCTCTCCCTAATAAAATATTGGAAAACTTTCATATAGCTATACCACTTGCAGCCTGATTGTAAGACAAAGAAGTAAACACTGCAAATCTGAACATATCAATTAGAATTTTTACAACCAAAACAGGACACAAGAAATCACTATAAAACCAATCAAATCAAGCACTTCTTAGTATTTCTAACAAATGAAGCTAAGTTGTTCTTCCTAAATAACAATTTCATCAGTATACCTAAAATGCCGAACTGCGACTTTCTGCCTCATGAGAGTTTCTTAACTTACACTTAAGAAGATTTGAGAAAGCAATAAAAAAACTTAACCTCAAACTCTGCTGTTAGAATTCTAACCTAACTACGTCTAGTGCCAAAGAACAGAATATGATGCACTCAAATAAGAAACTGGAGGCTGCTCTGCATGCATAAATATGCTTACCTTTCGACGCTTATTCTCATTGGAATCGTTTTAGTTGTAGTCGCTAATGCTCAGGAAGTCATTAAGGAAGACATTCCAGGCATCAGAAACTTCGCACGTGTTGGAACCACCGTCGCCTGTGGAGGAACCATCGAACCTGCAGCAGTGCCGGAGTTGAAAAAATTAGGCTTTGTCGCTGTCTTTAACCTCCGACAAGCAAGTGAAGCCGGTGAAGAACTTGCCCAAGAAGAAACTGCGGTAAAAGCCGCCGGGTTAAACTATGTGCACCTTCCATTTAACTCGAGAGCACCAGAACCTCAGGTAGCCGACCGATTCCTCGAAGAAATTGTAAAACCTGAGAATCAACCTGCATATATCCACTGTGGCGGGGGGCCTCGTGCGGCTGCGATGTGGTTTATTAAAAGGATAGTAATAGATAGTTGGGAAACTGAAAAGGCAAGCGCCGAAGCCTTACAGCTTGGGTTAACCCATCCAAGACTTAAACAGTTTGCACTAGACTACATAAACGAACAACAAGAAAAATAAGACCACAATCAATACTAATTGCTTGACATGTTTGGATACAGAGGGCTATACAGGCTTAGAGCTGAGGTTGATAACAATACTTTGTCATAAGTGCCCATAACCTTTCCCAAAAAAGATGATTATAGCTAATGGTCTACTGTATATCGCTATCTTGACTTAAGTCTTTATAAATACGGAGAGCAACTATGAAACAAGAGCACCCTAATTCCTACTATCAACGTCGTAATGTTTTAACTGCTGGGTTAGCAATAACAGTTTTTGGAATTCTTACTCTAAGTCTCACACTGCACTCTAGCGTCGCGCAGCAGACTTCCGAATCTAAGACCAGACTGAATCAGATCATCGAACGTTTCGAACAAGACCAACCTGCCCTCGGTGGCCAACACTGGGAGTACATCGGGTTCGAACACCGCCCATACCGTATCGAAGAAATGATACGCATTATGGATGAACTGCGTCCTGGCGAAGAACCTCGCCCATTGCTTACGCCGGTGATTCGGTTCCCTTGGGAGGGAGATGAAGTAATCAAGTCGATGGTTAAGCAGGTTCTAGATCAAGGAGTGATGGGCGTTATTGTGCCTCATGTCAAAACGAAGGAAGACACACTGAAATTCGTTAAGGCGATGCGTTATCCACCTCAAAGAGGAGCTAAGTACCCTGAACCTCGAGGAGTGCGTGGATGGGGACCTGTTGGCGCAGCACCCTACTGGCGAATGACCATGGGAGAGTACACTGGCAAGGCTGATGTTTGGCCACTCGATCCTGAAGGTGAACTGCTAGCCATCGTGATGATCGAATCACGAGAAGCCGTTGAGAATATAGATGAAATTTTATCCGTACCAGGTCTTGGAGCAGCACTCGTTGGCCCAAGCGATCTTAGTATGTCTCTTGGAGTCGGTACGCCGGGACCAAATACAGCGGCTCCAGAGGTTGAGGCCGCGATAGAAAAAGTAGCGGCGGCATGCACTGCGCGCAAGATGTTATGTGGAACATTTGGCAGTAATGTCGAAAAACGGATAACGCAGGGCTTTCGGTTATTTCCCGGCACAGGAGACTACCAAGGGGACCGTTAAGTCAGCATTCGAAAATCTTGTAGTAATAATAGAAAGGCTGCCATGCTGAAATCCTGTTTCGTGACGATGCTTGTCTTATCGTTTGTCCTCCTATGGATGCCAAACACATTACTAGCGCAAACTACGGATACTAACGAACAGGTCATACGTATTGCGACTACTTATCGAATAACACCAAACATAACTTATCACTCAGCTAATAATTGGGAATCCAAGCTGGATGTCTACCGACCAGGGAGCGCAACAACGCCACGTCCAACTCTTATCTACATCCACGGTGGAGGATGGACTGCTGGAACAAAGGAAAGCTCTGCATTGACATTCCTACCCTACTTAGCAATGGGCTGGGCAGTAGTCAACGTGGAATATCGATTGGCAGAAGTTTCGCTTGCTCCAGGCGCAGTCGAAGACTGTCGCTGTGCACTACGGTGGATTTATCGCAATGCTGAACAATACAATTTTGACCTTGACCGACTAGTAGTGACTGGAGGATCTGCCGGCGGACATCTAGCACTAACAACTGGCATGCTTCCCACTGCTGATGGATTCGAACGAACTTGTCCAGGCGACCGAGGCCCTGGGCCAGTTTCCACTGAACCTCTTAAAGTTGCTGCCATCATTAACTGGTTTGGCATCACTGATGTAACTGATTTAATTGATGGAGAGAACAGACGTGCATACGCTGAGTGGTGGTTGGGCAATCTTCCAAACCGAGTAGCACTGTCCAAACAGGTCTCACCATTAACATATGTAAGACCAGAGTTGCCACCGATCTTAACGATCCATGGCGATGCAGACCCTATCGTTCCGTACGATCACGCCTTGCGCCTGCATAAAGCACTCGATCAAGCAGGTGTCTCAAACGAGCTCTTCACTGTGCCCGGCGGTGGCCACGGAGGATTTAGTGGCGAACAAAACAAAAATATCTACGCTTCAATCAAAAACTTTTTATCAGAACACAATATAATAAGTGCGAAATCTCCTGACTAACTTTCTGATCAAAATTTAAACATTCTCGTCACTATAAGCTTGCGGGCAAATAAGAAACTCTCAACTAGAACAACGTACGAGAAAAGAGCCGGCCTAGAACAACTAGCCGGCTCTTTTGAAATATTGCAACGATGACGCTTATACGTCCGAAAGACCCTCAGAATGAACAAAATCTTTCAGTTTGCCAGTGCTGTCCCCAAGTTGTTCCACCGGAACACCAGCTTTGCTAAGCAGAGTAACGAGCAGGTTTGATTCTGGCACAAAGTCATTGATCGGGTACTCAATGTGTCGATTCCCTTTAAGCTGGCCTGAACCGCCACCAAGCACTAGATTCGGAAGGTCGATAATGGCGTGTTGATTCGGATTCCCTAGACCAGCACCATAGAGAATCATTACATTATCCAGAAGTGATGACTCACCATCAGGCGTAGCCTGAAGCTTTTCAGCATAGTAGGAAAGCAGACTGATATGGTACGCATCAATCTTTGCCACCTCTTCTATCTTTTCCTGCCGGTTACCATGGTGTGATGTCGCATGATGCTGCCCCGGAACGCCAATATGAGGATAAGTCCGTGGACTTAGTTCCCGAGACAGCTGGAATGCGATAACACGTGTAATGTCTGCCTGGTATGCCGCAACTTGCAAATCAAACATTAGTTTCGCGTGTTCATCAAAAGTCTCAGGAATATCTGATGGTCGCGGAGGAAGTTCTACCGAAGAATCCTCAGTATATGCCTCTGCCCGCTGGATACGCACTTCAATGTCACGAACCGAATCAAGATACTGCGCGAGACGCCCTTGGTCTGAATTGCCCAATTTCTTTCTAAGCTCAGAAATCCGGTCCGTCACTGCATCGAGAATACTCGCACTGTTCTGTAAGTGACGACGCTGCTCTTCCGGCGTTGCACCATCACCGAACAAACGTTGAAAAACCACCCTCGGATGCACCTCCATCGGCATGGGTGTAGTGGCATCTCTCCAGGAAATCGTGTTTTGATAGAGACAACTGTACCCAGCTTCGCAATTTCCAACCATTTGTTCGTTCTGCTCGGTGGCTAATTCGAGAGACGGAAGAACCGTTTCCTTTCCAAGAAACTTTGCAGCAACCTGATCGGCACTAATACCCGCTCTAACATCAGCAGCTTCGGTTTGCTTTGCGTGCGTGCCTGTCATCCATGCGGTGCTGCCTCGAGAATGCGGTCCAGGAGAATCCCCCATCGCCTCAGCCTGCAGATTAGCCAATCCACTCACTACCACCAACTTATCCCGAAATGGTTTCAGGGATGCCAGGCTAGGTGTTAATTCAAAGTCCTTACCGACAGCCTTTGGAGTCCAAAATTGTCGAATGTAACCATTCGGTGTGTAGATGAATCCTAGACGACGAATCGGAGCCGCTACTGTTTTAGAAACAGCTGTAAGAGCTGGAACCATCGCATCCAACAGTGGCAACGCTAAAGTAGCACCTACACCACGTAAAAATGTTCTACGCGGCAGAGCGATCTTCGTGACTATCATGATTGCAATCTCCTCAAATAAAAATAGAAGCTTAGTGAAGAAACTACGCCTAAATCATCCTTAGCTTATACATTACTCATGCCATGCTACTTTGCATTAGCAAATAATGACTTTGGTGCTTCTACTAACTTACACCACCACTCAACTCAGTTCTGAATTTAATACTTCGTTTCATCACCATGTTCCCGTTCACTTGCATTAGGAGCTGAAAGTCCTTGCTCAATCATCGCTTCACGGATAATTTGGGCGAGTTCGGGTTGAACATGGTAAGTAATTCCCAATGAAGAACCTTCCGCTAAATCTAAAGCCGTCTCATCGCTTTTCATCTTGTGATCGAGAGGTACGCCTTCTTCGATCAACCACCTCGCCAGCCCCTCGGCTCCCCGAATAACAGCCCCTTGCAGAGCAGACGCACCATCCCAACTACCAATGCCACCAGAAGAAGCACCTGTCCGAGGGACCAAAGCACCAGCAATTGCCTCAACATCATTTCCAAGTTCTTGCAATAATTGCACAGCCTCTAACGCCTCTTCCGGGGTTCCTGGAGATTCGCCAATGGCATACCCAACTCCTGCTGCTGCCAATAATGGTGACACCTGTTGGTTTGTTTGAATGGTGGGATCAGCTCCATTCTTTACCAAAAACTTCATTAATTCTATGTCGCAGTTTTTAGATGCGATAAAGAACGGTGTAGCGCCAGAGTAACCCGTACCGGGAAACATACTAAGTGCCATATGTTTCGGTGACTGCGTAGGATTTTCCCAATCGAGAACATCATTAACCTCGGCACCGTGAACTATCAGCGCCTCAGCAAGCTCGATGGAATCGATGTTACCGGATGATATTCGAGGCAACCAGGCAGACAAGCCACGATTCTCTGCACGTCTCATCCAGGCTAAAACATGCAACGGCCGTCCATGTACAGAATCATCAACATTCGGATCTGCCCCTTTTTCCAAGAGAAAGGCTGCCAATTCCCAGTGAGCATTAATAATGGCAAGCACCAACATGGTTGTGCCATCTGGTGCTGTCGTACGCAGATCAGCTCCCTGCTTAAGAATTTCACGAGTCACATTAATATCACCAGACCGAATAGCAAACATGAGGGCAGTTAATCCAGTCATCGAACGTGCTTCAAGATCTGACCCAGCTTCAGACAAGATCTGCACGGCCGACTGATGACCTTCAGCTGCAGCCCACATCAACGCCGTCTGAGAACGAATCGAATCAGTAGCATTCACATCTGCGCCATACGCGATCAATCGCTGCAACACACCAGCATGACCACCACGCGCTGCAATCATAAGTACCGTCTCACCGCTATCGTTACGCGGGGTGTTAGGAGCCACACCTAAACGAAGAAAAGTCTCTATGATGTCCGCATGTCCATTCTGTGCAGCCAACCAAATCGGTGCAATGCCATAGCGATTGAATGCGGTTATATTGCCGCCGGCCTGTATCAACCGAACTAATATTTCTATATTTCCGTCATGTGCCGCCCAGTGGAGCGCAGTCGTTCCATCGGGTCCCGCGCTGTTAACGTCCACCCCTTGTTCCAATAGTTCATCGATAGATAATAAATCCGCTTTTTTAACTGCTTCAATAAGTGCGCTATCCAAACTGGAAGCATTAGCCGAACTGCTCCACACTAGAACCACCGCAGATAAGATCAGAACCCAAGACATCTTAGAGTTTCTTAACAGCATCATGTTGTAATCCCTATCCTAAGAAAGAATACTTTCACAAGCATATGGTCTAGCTGTTCCATTTAAAATTATTGTCTTACCATTGAAAACGCAGTCTCATTACCGAATAAATCAAGTGTTCCCTCAATCATCGTGCCATCAGAATTTAGAACTCCTGTATGAAGCAGAACGACACTTATTCCTCCTGCATCAAACCCAAACTGAAAGCTCACTTCGTTGTCTTCAACATCACCATCTAGCTCCAAGTTGGCCATCGGACCTTGCCCGCTACAGCTACCACCTAACTTAGGACCTTCCTGTGTGAACGAGCAGGTAAGGTTTACATCATTCCCCATTAAATTAGTTTGAAGAGTCCATTCCCCCGCCACTTCGATCCCATCCCAAACTAAAACCTCTATGGTGACCGGTTCTGGTCGAGGCTGGGGGGTCTCATTTAATCCAACCCCTACAACTGCCGCAACAAGCTCTGACTGCACCATAGACGATGCAACCTTGATAGGCGTGCCAGAAACTGCTTCAGCAAGGGTTCGCATAGCTCCTTCTGCTACTGACGTAGCAAATGTTAAGGTCTGATTATTTAAATCCGAGCTTATATATTTAGCATGAGTAATATAGCCGCTACCAGCAGACATGGCCTCAGTGTTTTGAACATAACTAACAACATCTCCTTCATGGTTGTACTGGGACCAAACAATAGTGATTGACTCATCGAATTTAAATCTGTCAATGTACTTGACTACATGTTTCTGAATCGGAGCCTTTGCAGTTACAGTGTTTTTAGATTGATCAAACGACACAAATTCTCCGAACCATGAAAACGAGGAATCCTCTGACTGCGCCACAACTGCTTTGCTTTCAGAAATGAAGACCAATATAGCTAGAATCAATAGTCCCTTTTGCATCATAATTATTACTACCTATCTCTTAAATGTCGTTGAATACTGAAGCTAATTATAAGCTATCCTTTAGTAGCAAGTAAGTAACGCACCAGTGTATGTCCTTAAAAAGTCAGGCGGGAGACTAGCTCAATGAAAAGATGGCGCATCGTTTTAGGCATCTTTCCAATAATATTCCTTATATTGCTCCTTCCGTCACCAGTGGCCTCACAATTAGATAAAAACCCTTTAATCGCTCCCGGCGCAACCCTCGAGCGAATTGCTCGTGGCTTTGGTTTCCTCGAAGGTCCAACCGTAGATGTGGATGGAACGCTTTATTTCTCAGATGTTACAAACGAACGTATCCACCGTTGGACACCAACTAGTGGTACAAGCATTTTTATCGAGAAAAGTGGCCAGGCAAACGGCCTGTACTTTGATCTTGATGGACAGCTATTAATTTGCGAAATGGGTAATAGACGTGTAACGGCCAGAGATGAGCAAAACTCTGTCGTCGTCCTTGCAGACGAATTGGATGGACAACAGTTCAATAGCCCTAATGACTTGTGGGTCAGCCCAAGAGGAGGAATCTACTTTACCGACCCATGGTACGGACCGAAAGAAAACAACGTACTCATAGGTGAAGATGTCTACTATATTTCTCCAGATCGAACTGAAATAAAACGTGTAGCAGATGATCTTATACGTCCAAACGGCATCATTGGCACGCCTGATGGCTGGCAGCTCTACATTGCAGATCACGGAGCAGGACGCACCTATGTTTATACGACAAACACTGATGGTTCTTTAACTAATAAGCGTTTATTTGCTGCACAGGGTTCAGACGGGATGACCATAGATGAAAAGGGAAACCTCTATTTAACGGGTCAAAATGTCACAATCTACAACCCTGAGGGTAAACTGCTTGGTTCAATTGCTGTGCCCGAAGCACCTGCGAACCTGACATTCGGCGGCTCTGAAAGCCGGACCTTGTTTATTACCGCCAGAACATCTTTATACTCTCTAGAAATGAACGTGAGCGGAAAGTAAAAAATGTTAAAAACAGAATTGCAACAGACTGTTAGAATAATCACTAAGAATTGGACCTTAGCAAGGACTAACAAAATAGAGAACTCTATCAGGGTTAAAGACTCTCATGGATCGTAAAAATGTTTGCGCTCATTGTCGGAGGCTCTCGGTTCACCAGGATTGGTTGCCGTTCTGTTCAGAACGTTGCCAACTTCTCGACCTGCGAAACTGGATAGACGAACGTTACAGAGTAAAGACAGAAACAGAATTATTATTAAACAACGATGAACCAAGTTAACAGAAACGCTACAGTCGGAAAAGCACTACCTTAAGGAAGCAGAGACAGAACATGCCTGACACTCTTACAATTACTGACAACCGTACTGGAAAACAATACGAACTCCCGATCACCAACGGAACAATCCGAGCGCTTGACCTTCGCCAAATAAAAGTCGACCCGGACGAATTTGGGATGATGTCTTATGATCCAGCCTTTTTAAACACAGCATCCTGCCAAAGTCGAATTACTTTTATCGATGGCGCCAAGGGTATCCTACGCTATCGTGGCTACCCTATCGAGCAACTGGCCGAACACAGTACTTTTGTAGAAACTGCTTATCTATTACTTAACGGAGAACTTCCGACGACAACACAACTCGACACCTGGGCGAATGAACTAAAGTGCCACACGATGCTGCACGAAAACATGAAGAAGTTCATGGAAGGCTTTCAGTATGACGCACACCCTATGGGTATCTTTTTAAGTAGTGTTGGCGCACTCTCAACTTTTTATCCTGATGAAAAGAAAATCTTTGATCCAGATATTCGCTACAAGCAAATAGTGAGAATAATTGCCAAAGTGCCTAGCATTGCCGCATACGCATTTCGGCATAGCATTGGTCAACCATACGTATACCCAGACAACGAACTTAGTTTTGCCGGAAATTTTTTAAACATGCTGCATAAAGGCAGCGAGATTCATTACAAGCCTGATCCTATTTTAGAACGAGCGCTTGATGTACTGTTTATCTTGCATGCTGACCACGAACAAAACTGTAGTACGAGCACAATGCGAGCTATTGGAAGTTCTCATGCAGGTCCATTTGCCTCATTAGCTGGAGCCGCAGGAGCATTATATGGACCTCTCCATGGCGGTGCGAACGAAGCTGTACTGCAGATGTTGATGGAAATTGGCAGCATCGAGAAAGTTCCGGCCTTTGTTAAAACAATAAAGAATGGCGAGGGACGCCTCATGGGTTTCGGTCATCGTGTTTATAAGTCTTATGACCCACGAGCGAAAGTGATTAAGGAACAAGCGTATCGTGTTTTTGAAGTTACTGGCAAAAATCCGATGTTAGATATAGCGTTAGAGCTTGAACGAATTGCACTCCAAGATGAGTATTTCGTTAGCCGAAAACTCTATCCAAATGTCGATTTCTACTCAGGACTTATCTATGAGGCGATGGGATTCCATCCTTCTATGTTTACCGTCTTATTTGGAATTGGCCGAACAGCAGGATGGATTGCTCAGTGGCAAGAAATGCTTAAGGACAAAGAACTGAAAATTGCACGTCCGCGACAAATATACATGGGTGAAAAAGAACGTGACTATATACCTGCCGCTAAACGGCTTGGCTAATTATCAAATACTCGCGCTGATATTAGTTGCTTGATTTCTACGTCGTGAGTCTCACTGGGATTTTTCAGATAACTAGAGCACTTAACTAGCGCTATCTAATTTATGAATATTTCTAAGCCTAAAAACTGCACTGCGCAACTGTTACTTCTACTCAATCGTGCGAAGCAATAAATCCTGAGCCCTCTCATAAGTAGGTGCCATCTCAAGCGCCATTAGGACCGCTTGCTTAGCCTCGCTAACTTGTCCAGCTAACAGGTAACTCTCTGCAAGATCGCAGTAAGCTTCCACTTTGTCAATAGGATCGACTGCCAAAGCAATCTGAAACTCCCTTATGGCTATCTTGGTTTCACCGCGCGCCAGAGCCAGTCGACCAATGCTTTGATGAGGAATCGCATCAAATGGATCGATACCAATAAGCCGATCGTGAGCAATAAACATCCGTTCTTGATCACCGGCTGCTTCAGCAAGAGAAGCTAGCTTTCGTGCCACTTCCACTGATGTGTGATCGTACTCGAGCAAACGTTCAAGTTCACGCATCGCACGGCCGTAATCGCCTCGTTCCTCTGCAATCTCCGCAATGATACCCAACGGACTTCCGATGCCAGTGGACATTGGAACAAGTGCTGCCGCTTTCTCAAATGCCTCAAGCGCAGCATCGATCTCTCCGACCTCACGTAGAGCTATACCTAAAGAAAACTGAACAGAAAAACGATCCGAATATTCGTCTGCTAATCTGCGGAGCGTATCTAGTTGCCCAGTTTTATCCTCCGGAATAGATTCCTCTTCTATTGGTTTCAGAGCACGGCGTAAATCTCTAAACTTAACTTCAATCGCTTTATCGAAACTAGTTTGCAGTATGTCAAAATTCAGTTCCACCTTTTGCAAAGCCTCTTCCGTGTCTAGGCCGTCACCATAAGCTTTAACTAAATTACGAAGAACCATGTCACCATAAAATTCAACTATATGCTCAACTAATAATGACGCTTCATAGTACGCAAGTGAAATTGTTTCAGGTTTTAAAAAGCCACTATTAAGATCTTTTAATGCCAGCACGCTGTTGTTGTTCAGCGCCTGGGCGAAAGCTATCTCTTGATCGCGTCCCCATGCTGGTCTAGCTCGTGCTTCTTCGTACACTGAAATTCCCTCAGTTAACCAGCGGGGCACACGCTGGTTCGACATCTGCAGAGTAATTACATGCGCGATCTCATGCCATAATGTTGCGCGCCAATTGAATTCACCAGGCACCCTCGCACGCGGCGAATCCATCGTTACAACACGACCGAAACATGCACCAAGTGCCCCGAGCAAACCTGGAAGCCCCAAATTTCTGACAGCAAAGTCGTCATGACGTGGAAACACCTCAATGAGAATCGGCCCCTGAACTTTCATTTCGTACTTCGCTGACAACGTATCAAGAGCCTCTTGCGCCATTGAAAGCATGTAATCCTTAAGCACTGGAACTTCTTCAGGATGCAGGCGCAATACAATATCTCCGTACTGAAACGTTTCGAACTGATCGAGCGTATCCATCATGGACAAAAGATTGAAAGTGATTACATCAAAAGGGTCCTGAGCAAACGCTTGTTCCAGTACCACACGAGCTTCAGCTTCATCGCCTACCCGTAAAAGATGCATCCCTAATTCTGCCTGGGCTCGACTGTTACTTGGATCAACCTCTAGCGCATGACGCACAAGACTTACCGCTTCATCAAATCGATAAGCCCTAGCAGCGTGGCGGCCAACAACTCGATAGAGTTCGCCATAGGCTGGATTGAGTTTAAGTGCAAGATCTGCTTGAACCTCGAACTCGGCGGTATCATCGTCCAGATATGCTATCGCCGCCATTAATGAAACAGCCTCGAGATTTGTAGGATTAATCTCAAACACTCTCTTCAGTGACTGTTGCGCTGCCTCTGTATTACCGTTTCCAAATTCCTGCTCCGCAACAAAAAGGTGTGCCTTAACATTATTAGTATCGATATGTAATGCCCGCTCGGCAGAAACTCGTGCAGCCGTTGGATTCTCATCTGCTAACACTCTAGCCATTCCAAGATGTGCTGGACCCCAATCATTGTCTAACTCAAGCGCCTCCTGAAACGATTGAGCTGCACTACCATTGTTATATTTTTCAAGAAATAGATTCCCCCAAGCCGTATGAATTGCTGGATCGTTAGGCAAGGCTTTGGCGGCATTGCTAAAAAGCTGATTCGCTTGACGGTAACGTCCTAGAAAACGCGCGGCAAGCGCACCGTGGTAGTTATCAACTGCCTGTTGAGAACGCAGTGCTGAGATGAGAACAGCTTCGAAGAAAACTAATGCCTCTCCGACACGACCCATCCTAACTAATAGAAATCCAAACTCAAGTCCAGCAATGCTAGACGGGTTAAGTTGAGCAATTGGAGCAAGTAGATTTTCAGCATCGACAGACTGGCCACGCATTATTAACAATTTAGCCCGTAGAGTTGCCCCATAGGGATCAGATTTTGAACGACTATCGGCCAGCCTTTCCGCAACTTGAAAATGACCATATGCTAATGCGCTTGTCGCTTGAGAGTGAAACTCCTGCTCTTGAATGTCCGTATAACGGACTTGAGTTGACAACAATTCTCCACTTTGCTGCAACATAACAAAGAATAACAACACGAAGACAACAACCTGCTTCACCGAACTTCGGAACAACAAAAAGAAAGTCTTTACCACAAGCAAGATGTTCACCACATGTCCCTTATTAAATGCAATCAGCGGATACGACCTAGTGCACGATTTTCAACAGAGATTCGTTTGGCAATCAACAGTCCACATCCAATGATTGAAATCACACCAGTTACCAAAGCTTTCATCATTAGAGCGACCCCAAGCAACTCACCAATCACTGCAATGTAGTTCGGATGTAATACCCAACGATATGGACCACTTTGCACGAACGAAGCATTTATCGGAACTAGAACACGAAAGGTCCATCGAATCCCCAGACTTGCGATTGCCCAAAACTTGAGAGCCTTTGCTGTAAGAAAAATAGCGGCACCAACCATCCACCAGGAATAACTAGCGACACCAAACAAACCACCCTCGGTAATCATTCCAACAAAGCTTAAAGGATAGACTGCCTGCATCAACACATAGACATCCTCTGCTGGCTCAATGGCTCCTGTATCTCGAAGCACCTTCTCGTGTCGTCTTGAAATAATTGCTTCAAAAACCATGACAACCACAACAACAAGAAACGTCAAAAGAGCAACTTGCATAGATCCTGTTATTGACATTACTCGTCTACTAAGCAGCCAACTTAGATACAAAAGGTCTTTTAATTAACATAAATATCGCCTGCATAATTAATTGCCCGGCGTAAAACAGCAGGTACCATCGCAGCACCTAGGCTACCAGCAGTGACACCAAGCTTAGCGCTAACTAAAAGCCGAATCGCTCGATTAAATTTATACTTATAACCGAATTCTGAAACACGCCAACTCGCTAGGTGTCGATGAGATTCAAGATTTCCCGTAGCTAATGTCATGAGTGCAGCCCGTGCCGCCAACTCTCCACCGCGCAAGGCAAACCGTATGCCATCTCCAGTAATAGGGTCAACGAAACCTGCGGCATCTCCAGCCAGAAGCAGTCCCGGAACACCGACACTACTGACATCCATTGCCATCGGCCCAAGCAACGTAACGGGACCAACTAACTGTGCTTTGGCAAAACGATCTCTAAGTGAAGAATCAGAAGCTATTACTTCTCGCACGAGCGCCTCTGGATGAGCAAAGCGATCGCGAACAGATGAAACCACGCAGACATTGGCTAATCCTCCTGGCACAGGCGACACACCAACATAATGATTGCAACGAATATGCATCTCACCCAAATCACTTAATGAGTCGACTCCACTAAAATAACTTCCAACTGCCCAGCGCCTAGGTTTCTTGGTTAATTGCGTCAAACCAAGTGAAGAACCAAGCACAGAACGCCGACCATCAGCAGCGATTGTTACTCTTGCCCGCACCTGTAACGGCTGTCCGTTTTGACTATCAATGATTAAGCCACCCACACGAACACCATCTGTGCCTTCATCAATAATTGGCCCACGAACTTTGATCTTCTCATCAAACTTTGCGCCAGCATCAACCGCAGCTTTTACTAAGCCTGCATCTAGTTCATGCCGAGTAATTGACCAACCTTGACAAGACTTACCATTTCCCTTGTACCTACCTTTCACGGCAACACCATACAATCCTGTCACGAGCATCCCTCCAAGTAGAAAACAAAGAGGTCGCAAGCGATCGCTAAGTTCAAGTCTTTGTAGTATTGCCACGGCTCCTGGATTCACTGTATCGCCACACAACTTCTTACGTGGAAACACGGCCCTATCGAACAATTGGACCTTAACCCCGGCACGAGCCAATACTAACGCCGCAACGGCACCTGCTGGCCCAGCACCTGCAATCGCAACATCAACTTGAGAATACATATTCAAACCTTGAAACAGAACCAATACAAAAAAGCAATCATCTATTGATCGCTCCGAGTACTATTGCACTGTTCTTAGATCCAAATCCTAAACAATTACATAGCGCGGCTTTAGGTTCAGCTCTTCGACCTTTATTTGGTATGAAATCAAGGTCGCAGTCAGGATCAAAGGTTCTTTGGTTAATCGTAGGAGGAATAAAAGATTTCGACAAAGCTAGAGCTGCCGTTGCAACTCCTGAAGCACCACTAGCACCCTGTGGATGTCCAATCATCGATTTAGTTGATGAACCTGGGATACCATCTGCTAGATGTCCAAACACTTTTCGAACGCACCGTGATTCAATGGCATCGTTAAGTTGGGTTGAAGTGCCATGGAAATTTACATAACCGATTTCTGAAACTGAGCGACTAGACTTTTCGATAGCTTGCTGCATCGCAGCAATAATCTCAGTTCCACCAGGATCCATCTGCACCCGATGATAGGCATCACAGGTCGATGCATAACCATCGACAAC
>Ga0315336_1000764_pt1 | contig 77814 bp, 78 predicted proteins | sample ASW5metaG_FD_204512 | JGI IMG/M metagenome (GOLD analysis project Ga0315336, IMG submission 204512) | Ammonia-oxidizing marine archaeal communities from Monterey Bay, California, United States - ASW #5 | ecosystem: Environmental > Aquatic > Marine > Intertidal zone | place: USA: California... | reverse complement strand
TCAGCCATATCCTCCTGGCGAATATCATTCATCAGACGGAATCGTTTTATTTTCTGGCCCAGTGTCAAATTAATTTGGACTGGTTTGATTTAACAATAACATTAATGTGAGCAGAGTTGTTGCGATATTGGCCGTTTGGGTAGATACCATGGTAAAGGCTTCCCAGCTATTTGGCCCCTTAGAGGATCCGCTCAAGGTACGGGGATAAATCATAATGGTTGAACCATCCACCACCTTAGGTGATGACCATTTTGATTTCGGGATGGCGGTTCCATTGGGATGAATCACCACCACATCCCTAGGGTCTGCGAATGCTGAATATCCGCCGGCCCGGTTAATATATTTTTTTAATGAACTTCCTTTTTTGAAGGTTACATATCCGGGCTGGTTTACTTCGCCGCTCACCAGCACAAGTCCAGATTTTTTCAATACATTCAGGCTATCGCCATTATTGAGGAAAAAGGTATCGTCTTCCCAGGAAACTTTCAAAGAATCTCGGAATACCTCTATCCCGTTTTTAAGTGCATAATTGGTATAACCGCCGGCCAAATCTAAAATGGTGCCCAGGGTGGTTAAATTATTCACGGGGTAAAGGCCGGGTATCTTGACCTCACCGGTGATTTTGACCGATTCAATGGGTTGATGTTGATCCGTGGGAGGAATGGTGATATGGTCGCCGTTGGCCAGTGCAAAGTTTTCATTTCCCAGATCTACAACTATTTTTAAGGGTGACTGTCCAGATGGATTTTTACGACTCACAATAATATGTGAAAAATCAATGGTATGCATAAAATCCGTATCATAAGCGGTCATGGTGGCATCAATCAAATCCTGTAGTTCCATATCAGTCTGGAAGGGATATTCCCCGGGATTTTTTATTTGACCCTCAATGCGGACAAACCGATCCATATCAGGCTTCGTTGGCACATGAATGCTATCGCCGTCGGAGAGTTCAAAATTTGATGTTTGGTTTTCCTTCAACAAGTAACCGTTATTTTCTGAATCGCTATTATTTTTATAAACAAATATTGTTTTTGCTGCTTTTACATCTTTACCACCAGCGATTTTTATGAGATCGTCCAGTGATTCCTTTTCAGCAACCTCATAATAACCCGGATTTCGTACGCGACCTGTCAAGGGAATAGTGGAAATTCTTGGAGGAATATAAATAATATCCTGATCCATTAACCTGACATCACCAACATTTTTGCCTAAAAATATATAATTATATACATCCACAATTCCGATTTTTTGTCCGTCACGTAGCACCTGAATATCCCTCAGAGAGCCCTTATTCTTGACGCCGCCGGCTTGGGTGAGGCCTGTAATGACATTTGAAAAAGGATGAATCATATGGACACCGGGGATATTTACAAAACCGACAAAGTGCACATTTACAGATTTCAACTCACCAAGGGTAATATCTATAAAGGATTTCGGAGTCTTCCCTAATAAAGTTGAATAGACATGGGAATATTTTGAAATAATATATTGTTTTGCCTCCGCTACCGTTTTTCCGCCCAAATTCAGAATGCCGATATTATCTATATAAATTTGCCCATCTCTGTTGATTACTTTAGTATTATGTGCTTCGGTTTCGCCCCAAAGGGAAATAATCACCTCATCGCCAGGTCCAAGGCTGTAATGTTTTGGAATGGGTAAATTCTGCCAAAAGGGAATGGTATCCCGCTGAGTAAAAATTTCATAACCGATGTAGGGCATTGTTTTTGCTGAGTCTTCTAAAAATTTTAACTGTAAAAGCAATTTTTCTGTGTTTGCTAATAATGATTCCACATCCTTTCTTGAGTAGATGAGTTTATCCGGAAGAGCTGTGCTCTGTGCTGTTTTTTCAGCTTCTGAAATATCAGCAGGCTTTTGGAGGGCCTGGCGCTCAAGGGCCTTTTTATATTCAGACTGGAGTTGTTGAATCTCTTGATAGGATTGAGGATAAATCAAGATAAAGGATAAAAGATAAAGGATAAAAGGAAGAAAACGGCGCAAGCTATGGAAACTTGGTACTGATTCGGTCATTTTATTATTTTTGTCTTTTTTGAATCTAAACATGCCAAAATTTACATGTTATTGACGGAATGTCAAAGCATTTGTATTATATGTCAATATAGAATTAGTCAGTAATAATAAGATATTGTACAATGTGTAAATCAAAGGAGGTAGAGTTCGGAGAGCAGAGAGCAGAAATCAGAGGTCAGAGGTTAGAGGTTAGATTATTGATTAATAATTTTGAATGTTTGATTAAAAGGAGAGGGTGTGCTGGAGAGATATGAGGAGGGTGTGGGTGCGCTGGAGGGAACCGGGTTCGAATGTTTCATCCCAAACATTGCGATTTACATCTACAAAACCATGATGCTCAAAATACTCATTTTCATAAATGACATGAACTTTCGTATTCCCTCTTTTATAGGAAGCATTAATTCGGGATTCAAATTTTACTTCTGGTGGGAAATGATAGGTGACACCGTGGCGTTCATAGTTTAATCCATAAATGAAACTTTTTTGTTCATCTTTATAACCCATAAATATTAAAAAATCATCTGAATCGGCGCCACTATGGGCGGCCCATCGTCTGCCTTTATAAGAAGAATAATTATATTTTATGTTATCATACCAATTGGGGGTTGGCAGGATATTATAATATATCCCCTGAACCAACCGGGTATATTCGAAACCAAATAATAGTTTATCTGAACCAAAGGCGCCTTGCTTTCTTAAGCCCAAATTGCTTGCCATGGCATGGTCTGAGTATACATTGGGATCTTTTCCTGCATAGGATCGGCTTGGGAAACCAATCTCTAAAAACACTTTTAAACCCGATTCTTCAAAATTGGCTAAGATGTAGTAGGTATTAATCGTATCCCAATATTTAATATTATTCTGATCAATAAGAACAGTGAGAACATCTTGCTGTCCCCATGACAGATCGGGATATCCGCCACTTACTACATTACGATTTAACCCCAGTTCTAAAAATTTGTATTTCGCCTTTAAAAACCATGCTGACAGGAAATAATCATCCCCTTTTAAATTCTGCATCGGACGTGACGCAAGATACTTAAAGCTAAAATCAACATATTTACCAACAGATTGATTTCCATCTGTTCCTATATAATAATGATAGAAGCCCTGGGCATTATTTGATAAAGAAAGACTATTGTGGATTCCCGGCCCCCACCATTGATCCCAATTCCCGAATCCAGCTGATATTCCATAATAATGTAATTTTAATCCTATATTCCTAAATCTGTTTTGCCTGTATATATCAAGTAGAGGCACATCATTTAACACTGAAAATTCATTTTCTTTGTGGGAGATCGATATTTCATACTGTATTCTATCCAGAATCATTGGCTCAGCCGTCAAAGAGAAATGGCGTGATCTGTACTGCAACAAAAGGCTCGAAAAAACGCCATATCCCTTGGGAAAGTAATTTCCGTTTTGGTTCTCGAGGTTTGGAAGGTTTGTATTTAGATAGAGTGATTGGGAAAATGTTATAAAATAGTGATGAGTGATGGGTAACACATGGCGGGTGACAAAGGAAGAATTTTTATTAATGAGTATTTTGGCGGGAGAAGGGTTTAAAGATGTTTGAGGGGTGTCCGCCTTCCCTTCACTTCCAGCGGATAAAATGGAAGAAGGAAAAAGGAAGAAGGTCAATAAAAATAAAAAGAAACGGGAAAAAAGGGTAGAAGTCAGAAAATAGAAGTCAGAATTTCGATAAATAATATTCTTTAAGATTTCGGGACCATTATGTTAATTGATAGAGAAGGAGTAACCGAGCCAGATGAGTTTGCTGACGGAAATGTTGTTTGAGATAAAACCAAAATTTTTGATGTGTTCATATTCTATGGTGATAAAGGCAGTGTGGTGTTGAGACATTTTGCGGTGGTAGGTTAAAATATATTCTGTTTTGAGTTCGGGGTAGGTCATGCTTTTAATACCATGACGCTCTTTATTAAAAGACATAAGTGTAGTGGAGATATCATTACTGAAGCCCAACATAAAAATTAAATCGTCGGAAGAAGAACCGGAGTGGGCACCCATCCGTCGCCCCTGATAGGTGAAATAATCATAGGGAATTTTGGCATAATAATTATCTGTATTGGGGTTGCCTCGATAGAAAGCAGGATTAAATGTATTGGAAGTGCGCGTTGTTAAATATTCTGCGCCTGTAAATACATTATGCTGATTGAGTTTTGTGTGCTTTGTGAACCCCAGTTGATATCCTAATGTATGGTCCCAATGGGCTTTTAGATCTATTATATTCCCTCGATTATCATCGCTGGCCACATCGGCATAAATTTCTAAACCCGTTTGTGGAAATGATATTTTAACAAAACCCGTGAGCACTTCATCCCATGCATCAAAACCAGGGGTACCTGGCTGTGTATAACCTAAATCTTTTTTACTTTGGCCAAATAAAGGTTCTATGACCAACCGGGCTGCATCCATTAATGTCCAATTATCTACAGAAACTGTTGTCGTAGATAAATTCCCAAAATCACCTGACAAATAAGTACGGTGTAATCCTATGGTAATAATTGCGTTTTTGGAATGATGAGATAGGTGGGCTTTTAAACCGGAAAAGTACAGTTGTGAACCGGTCATACTTTCGTATGGCATGGCGATTATCTGTGACCCAAATGAAAATTGGCCCACTCGTATATCTTTAAACGTACCCAAAGCATAGGTCTCCTGGCTAGGGGCATTAGATGATAAAGCCAATGCTGAATGGAATCCGGGCCCCCACCAATGGCTCATATTACCATATCCAAAGCCAATGCCATTATAATGCAGGACCAAACTGGATTGGCGCAAACCCATCTTTATCTGATCCGAATAGTTATTTGCATTATGGTTATTGGTTGCCTGATAGGTTCCGGAAATGGGGTCATTATTAAAAATACCATTCTGAGAAATGGTATATGGCTCAAGCGAAAGAGAAAGCCATGAGGTTGCATATTCTAACCGAGCGCTTATTAACCTTGCTGATGACCCTGTAACATATAATTCAGCATTATTTTCTAAGTTAGGATGACCACTATTTGAAATGAAATCTGTATGAAATGAAATGTTGTAAGACGGTGTAAGGTGATTGCTCTGTGAAATACTTTTTAGTTTATTAAAAAGAACATTCATAGGTAAAGAGTTGTGGTACAATGCAAAATTACTTTGAGAGAATAAAAGGTTAAAAGAAATAAAAAATAATGGTAAAAAATATCTAGTTAATAAAATTCTATTCATTAATACAGTCAAAAATAATGTCTATAATCCTCCCCTGGTCTTTTTCGTTTAAACTTGAGCCAGAGGGCAAACATAATCCTTTCTCAAATAAATGGCGGGAATTATCATTATCTCCATTTGAAATATAATCAGCAGTTTGATATAGAGGCTGCATATGCATTGGCTTCCAAACAGGACGGGATTCAATATTTTCTTTTTCCAAAGCATTAATTATTTTTGTGCGCCCTATACCTACCTTTTGAGCATTGACTGTTAATGTTGTGAGCCATCGGTTTGTCTTTCCATAGGATGCTTCTGACATAAATTGTATTCCATCCACCTTTGATAAAGCATCAAAATATCTACCATATATGGCTCTACGGGTAGATACGCGTTCATCTAAAATTTGTAATTGTCCTCTACCTACGGCAGCCAGCAAATTGCTCATACGATAGTTATACCCAACCTCTTTATGTTCGTAGTGTATTTCAGCTTCGCGGGCTTGGGTCGCAAGAAATCGGGCCTTACTTACTAAATATTCATCATCAGAGACCAGCATGCCCCCGCTAGACGTGGTTATGATTTTATTCCCATTAAAAGACAATATACCCAATCGGCCAAATATGCCACATTTCTTGCCTTTATAATGTGCCCCTAATGCTTCTGCAGCATCTTCAATTAAGGTAACATTGTATTTATCACATAAATATATGATGGCATCATAATCGCAACTTTGGCCATATAGATCGACGGCAATAAGTGCTTTAGGGTTATATTTTTTGATAGCTTTTTCAAGGGATGAAAGATCTATGGTCCAATACCTCGGATCCACATCCACAAAAACTGGAATAGCATTGACATATAAGATCACATTTGCACTAGCAGCAAATGTTAAACTAGGACATAACACCCTATCTTCTTTTTGGATACCTGCTATTTTTAAAGCCAGGTGTAGGGCTGCCGACCCGGAGCTCAATGCTGCTGCATGGTTTATACCTAAATACTTTGCCATTTCCTTTTCAAACCCATCTACATGTGGACCTAAGGGTGCTATCCAATTTGAATCAAATGCATCTAAAAGAAATATTTTCTCTTCATTTGTTACGTGTGGAGGAGAAAGGAAAATTCTATTTTTCATTTAATAAATTAAACTTTTTTAAAACAATTGAATCTTAAAGGAGAATAGTCTCCTATATTTGGTTTTAATGATTGACTAAAAAACTTAGCGAATTCAGAATTTCTTTTGAAATTGCCATTTCCAATAATTCCAGGATAAAATGCTCTCGATATAAAATAATGGGTTGATAAAAAGTTAATTGGCACTAAATCTAAGAACTTATTAATTGTGTTAATTTTTTTATTAATAAAAAAATCATCTTCTAAATATAAATTGTGGTGACTCATTTTAATTGGGTCAAGACTAAATTCATCGCGGACAATATTCAAGTTTGTAAGTCCTTTCCTGAAAGCTTCAATAAAAATTAAAATAGCCCCATTGTTTAGTGAGCTTATTATAATTTCAAGGGCATCTTCTTGATCTTTTTTATTAAGCAAGTTTATCAGAACTCTCTGACATATTACTATATCAGGTGAATATCCATTTAGAAACCCTTCAAGTCGAATGTCTCCTTTTATAATTTTAACATTATCTGAATAATTAAATCTGTTTGCAGAAATTTCCATTAATTTTTGATTATTTTCTACTCCAAGAAAATTATAATTTGGATAAATTTTTAGTAATTCATTAATGGTAAATCCATTCCCGCAACCTATATCAACAATATTTATTGGTTTATTATTATTCTTTAAAATTTCTGAGATAATAATATTTATAGATTTTGTTTCAATTGAACGTATTTGATCATCAAGCATTGTACTTGAACTTGAATCTCCATATTTTTCTGCTACATCATTATAATGACTCTTAATTTTATCATCATAGTTTTCCATTAATTTTCCTTATAATTACCTATAAATTCTTTTACTGGTTGATCTCCAAGTGCGTTAATTCCATCAAAAGTTAGAACTCTCTTAATTGTAATGACTAATATTTTTATATCTAAATAAAAGGTGCGATTATCAACATACCAAACATCAAGTGCAAATTTACGTTGCCAATCAATTTCATTTCTACCATTTATTTGAGCCCAACCTGTGATGCCTGGCTTAATATCATGTCTTTTAGCTTGTTCATCTGAATAATGCTGAAGATATTGAATTAATAACGGTCTTGGTCCTACAAAACTCATATTTCCAATCATTACGTTAAATAAACTTGGTAATTCGTCTAAACTTGTTTTCCTTAAAAATTTTCCTAATTTTGTAGTCCGCTTATTGTCTTCAATTAATTTACCTTCTGAATTACTAATGTTTTTCATGGTTCTAAATTTATAAAGTTTAAAAGTTTTAGCATTTAATCCTGGGCGAGATTGTATAAAAACCCCTGGGCACCCCATTGAAATTATAATCATACAATAAATAAAAATTCCCAAAGGAAAACAAATTATTGAGAGCACGATGGCGAAGAATAAATCAAATATTCTCTTAAGTTTCAAAAATAATTACCTTTATTAATTTACTGCCTTATTTAATGTTTTTTCGAAACAATCATAGAGGTTATCTCTATTAAATTTTACTTCTGCTAAATTTTTAGATGAAACAGAAGCTTTATGTAACTTTTCCTCATCTGATATAAAACTATTCAGTAATTTTGCAGCGTAAACAATATCATGATATGGAACTGTAATTCCAGATCCAGTTTCTTTTAATAATTCTGATTGCCATCCTTTATAATTTATCATAATTGGTTTACCAGCTGCAAGTCCATCAAAAAACTTGTTTGCTGAATTATTCCACATTTCTTTGTATGGCTTAAACAAAGAAGTGCAAATTGTTGCAGCTGATAACAATATAGGCATTTGTTCTTTAGCTGATGGTTTCATAATGAAAAAATTCTTATTTAAAACGCCTTCCTCAAGAGCTATATCATGCAATTTATTATTTTCTTTCCCTTCACCTATGGCTAGAAATAATATATTGTCATTTATTTTTGCTATCTCTTTAGAAAGATATATTAAATATGAGACATCATTTATGTATCCAAAAGTTCCTGCATATATCACAAGTTTTTTTTCTTTGAGCCAGTTATTTTCCTCTCTAAACTTTAAACCATAAGATGGCGAAACATTAAATAATTTAATATCACATGAGTTTGGTATAATTATAATGTTTTCTTCCGGTATTCCCTTTTTCATTATCCCAGTTTTCATCCCCGGTGATAAAGCAACTATATATTTTGAATTTATATAAGCAGATTTCTCCAGATATTTTGCTAACTTAATTAATAATTTAGATTTTATTGCTCCAATTGCTATAGGAATTTCAGGCCACAAGTCTCGAACTTCAAATACCATCGGTACACCATTTATTTTTTTATATAATATTGCTGGTATTGCTACAGTTAATGGAGTACTTGTTGCAAAAATAACATCACATTCTATTCTCAATATATAAAATGATGCATAAATAATATATTTTAAAAATGCTAAAATCCTTTTGATATAACTAAATGAGTTATCATATGGGATATATAAGTAATGAACATTAATTCCAGAAACTTTCTCTATAAATGATTTTTTACTATTGTTTTGACCTTGATGGGAGGTAATCATATGAACGTCATGACCTGAGAGGCCCAATCTCCTTCCAAATTCATAGGATCTTGTACCACCGATCATTTGAGGAGTTTTAAAATACTGATGCAAATAAATTATTCGCATTTAATTAATAATATCTAAATAAGATTCGGAATCATTGTTATTTACAGTACAATTGGCAACAATACTTTTATTACCTATTTCATTTAATTTTACACTTATTTTTTCTGATGCTAATTCAAATTCTAAAATATTATTATCTATTTTTCCATCATACTTTTTTGGATCATTAATAAACAAGCTTAATAAACGGATAGGTGCATTATCAGATATATTTAGTATAATAGATTTTTTCTTTTCTTTTAATCCATAATATGATGATTTCCAACCATAACACTCATTTGGCTTGCCTCCTACAATAGATTCAATTTTTGGAACTTTTTTATTACTTAAACAATCAACCATAAGACCATATGGATTTTCTTTTTCTAAAAGCACTACTTTTGAAGATTGACCTAAATGACTAGAATTTTCAGGTAATAGCCAATGTAATTTATAATCATGGTATCCTTCACCTAATAAATCATCTATAATTATCCAGGTGTCATTTGAAATAAATAAAACTCCACGCCTATGAGTTATACCTTTGGCTAAACGAGAATATCCATAATGCTCTCCTTCAAAATACTGGATTTTACCTTCAATTTCTTGCAAGCTATGCCTTTTAAAAGATTTAGGCCAATTATACCACATAAAACGTGGGCCTCTATCCATTTGGTCCATACCATCTACAGAGATAGTATTATGGAGTTCCGTTGACATAAATCTATTATTCCAAGGTTTATCATAATAAAGGTAAGAGCCCGGGTCTGATGCAATATTGATTCCATTGCGCCAAATGTCCAGATGTAACATATCAGCATGAGATGGTCTTGTATTATGAGATATACATCTTATCATGGACCAAGATGATTTAGATCTTAAGGTATAATATCCACTTGATTCAGCTTTTAAAATCTTGGGCTTTAACTTAATTTTATTAACATCTATGGATTGTGGCCCAAAAAGCCAAATCAAATCTTCTAGCCATGGGCCTTTATCGAAAATAATTTCTTTTTTGATTAAGTAATGCATAGAAGCAATTATTGGTCTATAATCTTGGTAATCACAACTATTTAATGTTAGAACAAGAGCGCCATCGTTTCCCCCGTAATTTGGAACCTTTCCACTCGATTCATCAATAAGATTGAACAAAAAAATATAAGCTTTTTCTATTTGCTGATAAAGTTTACTTGAAAATTTGAACTGATTTACATTGCCAAGTTGAAGTGCATAAAGGTAATCCATAAGCATAAGTCTGTGATAATTAGATGAGTTTTGTGCAAATGCACCATCTTCAAAGATTAACCTTTGGGATTCAAATTCTAAAATTGATGTTCCCATTTTTTTAATTTTTTTTGAAATAGTTAATTCAGGAAATAAAGTTCCAATAGTAAATAACCCAACACCTTCACTAATTGAATGATTATTAAACTGCAAACTGGAATAAACATGATCTTTAGCAACGCGATCTGCTTGCACTGCAATCAAACCAACTAATTTTACAAATCGTTCTGGTGTTGTTGATGGAGTATCTGCAAATGCGTATAAACCAAAACATATGGCCATTAAGCGAAGTGAAATTTCTTGCCCACATTTCCAATGAGCACCTGTGTTTGGTGGATTTTGTAAATACCAATCATCTATAATCTGCCAAAAAGTTTCAGCATAAGATTCATCGCCAGTTAACCAATAGGCTCTAACTAAATCATATGTAAAAGTAAATCGCCCAATCTCCCAAATATATTTAATATCACCCGTTTTAATTGAAAAAATCGGGATATTGTTCCAATGCAGTGTAGAATCAATACTTTCATTTGTAATTGGATTTAAATGCCAATCAGGTGGAAAGCCCATATTATACTTTTGTGAAGAAAAATATTTATAAAATCCATTCTTTATAGAATCAGCATTTTTTATTATTAGAGATATATCATTTTTAGTTAAAAGTTCATTAAATTTTTTTGAATAACAAGACAGATCATCAGAGCTGAAAAAGAAATTCGGTTTATTCCTTTTCCAATAATTAAAATAATCCAATTCGTTATTAGGAATAGAATTTACTGTCCAGTTAACAAATTCTTTTTTATCCCAAATACGTGACTTAAACCTATAATTATGCCAATTAACTTTTCTTTTTAATTCATAAAATAATCTCTTAATTACCCAATAAATCCCATTCTCTCTTATTGAGTAAAATACAAATCTTATGAAAATATTATATTTCACAACTAATTATTTTTAAAATACTTATTTGCTATATACATTGAAGAATGTGCAACATATTTAGCAATTTTTTTTGATCTAAACAAGCCAGTTGTAATATGTTCATCATCAAATATTTTTATTTCATTATCATAGACTACCCTTAAGTTTATACTCCTAATAGTTTCAGCAATAAAAACTTCTTCATTAAATAAAAAACAAGGGTAATCGAGTGTTCCTCCTTTATTAAAATAATTTTTTGTAAAAATAATGATTGAGCCATGAGGTGCATAAATATTTTTAAGGGAAAATAATCTTTTATTACTTTCAATTTTTTTATTTAGAACAAACTCTTGAAAGAAGACCAAAACTTTACTTTTTATAATATGAATTAAAATATAAAAATTTTGAAAAAGTTGACTCCTAAAAAATAATTTATAAAAATGCATTATATACTTTCTTGGCCTTCTAACTATTTTAGGATTTTTATCTCTTTTCAAACGAGCAGATATAATTGACGGCGCTATTACACCAATATCATTATCATAATTATAATTATTTAATTTTTTGATAATTGTATTATCTTTAAAAGTTATGTCAGCATTAGATATGATTAAGAAGTCAGGGTCATTACCTTTTTTTTCCCTATAGTAATTCAATCCTAATCTAGCGCCTCCAAAGTATCCAATATTTTTTTTAGATTTTAAATAATTAATGTTTTTATTTTCCTTTATAATATCATTTAAAAGATTTTTTTCATTCGTTATATCACTGTTATCAACAATTAAAATATCTAAATTATTTGTCATTTTATTTGCTTCTACATTATTGATTAATTTTAATACTTCATTATCAGAGTTATAATTAATAACAATTAAACAAATAGTGTGTTTTTGATTCATGTTGAAAAGTTCCCTAAAATATTAAAATTAATCAATAATATATTTTTAGTTGAAGGAGCCTTTTTTAAAATTTTGATTTGAATAGAAAATAATATTTTCTAAAAAATTTGGTATAAAAACTTTTTGATGTTATAAAGTGTATAAATATACCTTTTAGAATATTTATATTAAATATTTGGACACCTTTTTCATTATAAAATTTTATTCTAGGGTGTGGGTGAATTTTGAAGTAATTATTGTCATAATGATTAATATTTATAACTTCATAATTATAACCAAGTTGCCAAGATGAAAAATTGAACGATAATTGGTCTCTACTACTATTAGAGTCAATTTCTTTCCACCATTTTTCCATTAACTTCTTACAATCCTCATTATTATGTTTTCGTATTATAAATCGTCCAACAATTAAACCATTGTTCTTTGGGTAATTGAGACTTTTGTAGTGATTAATTTGATTTGAAACCATATTTTTGTCACCATATCCAAAGGAAAGTATATTTTTTGCTTCATCATAAATACATGATCTTTTTGGGTGATTAAAAAAAGAAATAAAATTATTACTTTTTTCTAAATAAATATTAATTAAGTCTTCAAGGTTATCTAATATCTCAACATTTGCATCTACCCATATACTGTAACGATAATTAACAAATAAAAAATGCGGAAGAATTTTAAATATTTTTGCTAATCTTCGTGGATCCCTGTATTCAAAATTGATTTTTTTTATATTCCATGAAGTCGATTTTTTTGTTTCTGCATTATCAGTAAAAAGAAAATAATCTATATTTTTTGATTTTACAGTAGGTTCCCATATTTTATCATACGAGTTTGTCACTGCTGTATAAACTGCAATTTTATTTTCAGTATTAATACTTAGTTTTTTAACTTCTTTAAGTATCTCTGTTTGATTAAACATAAAGAACTATCGGCTTGGTTTTTCTGCAAATAGAATTATTTTTGATCCTATATTGATTTTAAATTTTGAAATTATATGAAGTGGAATGTTTGATAAATTTTTAAATAATTTATAAAATGGTTTTATGTACCTTCGTAACTTGAAAATAAATTTTATTAAATGAGAGGTTGAATTATTCGAAATTTGATTACTCTTATTTAAAGATAAATAAACATTATTTGTACTAAATGGACCCCAATCTTCATTAATAATTTTTTTAACTAATAAATTATTTTTATTCATAATTAACTTCAATGTATCAACTGAAAAATAAAAAAGATGCCATGGGAAGAAAACAGACCATTTTTTACCTAAAATTAGTCTATTAATACTATTAAAATTTGGTGTATCTAAATAAAGAAGTCCACCGGGTCTTAATATTCTATTGATTTCTTCAATATAACTACTTGGATCTGTTAAATGCTCTATAACATCAAATAGTGAAACAACATCAAAATAGTTATCTTCAAACCTAGCATCAAATATTGATCCTACTTCTATTTCTATATTATAAAGTGAATTACCTTCAATAGCAGCTTCTTTAGATATCTCAACTCCAAAAACATCCCATTTCTTTTGTTTAGCTCCATAGAGTAGGTCTCCACGGAAACAACCAACATCAAGTAATCGATTGTTCGCCCTATATTTTTCAGCATTTTTAAAAAATAAAGAATAACTCGAAAAGTCAATTGGGACAGGTTTGTGTACATTTTTACTTTCAAACCCAACTTGGTATATTTTTGCAATTTCTACTTCTGTTAGTCTTGGTGAAATGAATTTTAGTTTACAATTTTTACATGAGTTGTAATGGTATCCATCTTTTACCCATACTAATTCAAGTTCATTAGAGTTACAAATATTACAATTAACTGATACTACAGATCTTCCATCAACTTTCATATTTAATAACCAAAGCTAAAAAACCAATTCATAAATAATCCAAAAACTAATTAAAAGAAAGTAAAATGCAATTGAGTATCGATTAAAAAACTTATTGTTTGCTATGCCTTCTGCCATAAGAATGTAAACTGGAAGACTCGCCATCATGCGTATACGGGCGTCTACCCATCCACCAATGCCCATTGCTAACAGTACAATAAATAATGAAAGAGGTAGAGTATATTCCTTCCGTTGCAACATCGACATTGCTCCTAGCAACGTAAATGGCATCATTATGTACCAAAAGATACCCCCTAAATCTCGAAATAATCGTGCCTGAATGTCGTTATCACCACTCCCCCAACTAAGTTGATAAAACTGCACGGGAGGTATTGGTGCTAGGAATGACATTATGGTACGCGCAGCTGTACGAAGCGGAAAAGTCGGTAAATTATTAATTATCAAGCCTAACCTCCCTGATGCACGGATGTCCACTTTCCCTTTTCTACTAATTTTTTCTACGTGAGATTTTTCAGTATCTATTATCGATTTCCCTTTATTTACTAAAGAAAAAATATTCGTATTAAACCCGACTAATCCAATGGATAAAATAATAATTGAAATAAGTGATATTAGTTGCGATTTTTTTCTTTTTTGATTATTCTTATTAAAAAATATCCTGAAGCCTAAGAATCCTACAATAATTGCTGAAGAACGAAACCTTAATAAAAAAGAACTAATTGTTGCAAAAACCCAAACTATTATTTGGATAAAATATCCTTTCTTAATAATTAAAACGACTAATGATACACTTACTAAAAACCCGACTAAAATATCCTTCAATACAACTGTTGAATAATTAGCTAACATCGGATCCAGAGCTGCAAGCCAAAAAACATATCTTGGATGAATGGTGGGTATTACAGTACACGCCAACATGACCGCAAATACCATTATCAACGATCCGGCAAAAATGTTTGGGACCACCAAAACAATTGGGACTTGCATACTTAAAACATTAAATATATTAACCAAGTATTTAAGAAATAGTACGTATCCAATATCTGTACCATAAAAAGTTAATAGTTCACCAATATTGGGATTGTATGCGGAACTGATATATCCAGCTGCATCATTGATGATCAATGCTGTACTTGGATTTTCATTTAAAACCAACAATTTTGAAATTAAAAAAATAGTTTTATAAGTGACTGCCATAATAAAGCCGAGTAACAGGCCCTTTAGCCGAATTAGCTTTGAGCAGTAGGATACTATTGGTACCGTTATAAACATGCAAATTGCACTTATTAACAATACTGAAAAACCACCCCAAATAGATAAAACTGCGAATGATAACAGTATTGAAGAACAAAAAAGTAGAATGCCTGCCCTTTGAGAATGGTTGAACAGATTCAGACTAATATGACTTAAATATTTTTGCTGGTTTAAATGAGACATTCAATAAAGACAATAGTTTTAAATATAGTTTTCCACAAAGTTAATTACTTTTTTTGCTCTTTTTCTCCATGAATACCCTTTTACGTCTTTATAAGCTTGTCTCGCCAGTGCGTTTGCAGATTCTTTTGTTGTTAATAACATATTTATTCCATTTTGCAACGCAACTGGATCTGATGGCGGGATTAATAATGCATTATTTTCATTTAATACTTCTCTTAATACAGGAATATCACTAGAAATAATTGGAACATTAGACGCCATATATTCAAACATTTTTAAAGGTGAGGTAAATTGCAATGTATTTAATTTTTTTGTATACGCCATTAGTAGAATATCAGATGATTTCAGAATATTTGGGATTTCAGAATTAGGTAAAAAGTCTAACATTTTGACATTTGGAATTTTTTGGGTTTTCACTTTTTCTATAATCTCAAAATCTGCATCATGCCCACAGACAAAAACAAATTCAATATTCGTCATTTTTTTTGCAGTATCAATAATTGTATTAAAGCCTCTCCCATATCGTATACTACCTATATGAGTTACAATCGGTTTATTTGTATTTAAGTCATATTTCAAGTGAATACTCTTTTTATTAACTTTAATATTGAATAAATTCAAATCAACACCATCATGTCCAACAAGTATGTTATTCTTATAACCATTAATTATTAATTCACTTTTTAAGGCCTCAGATATGCAAACTAAATATAAACTTTTATTTAATGGTGAAATTTTTGTTAAGACTTTTTGTGAAAAACTATTTTGAAAATTATGGAGTTCTAATAACACTTTTTTTTTTAAGAAAAATGATGAAAGAATAGCTACCCATTCACTTCTTGTATAAACTAAATTATAATTATTCCGAGCTATAAATATAGAAGCCATTATTCCATGAAAAAGATGTTTGAATCTTAAGTTTGGATAGTGAAATTTGATCCATTTTATTTTAAACTTATTTTTCACTCCATAAAAGTCCCATATATCTGGTTTAATTTTCTCCAAATTATATTTTGTTTTATTGTTCAATGGTGCTAATAGTGTCGTCTCAATATTATTACCTGAAAAAGCTGAACACATTTTAATTACTTGAAAGTTATTTGCCCATTTACTTGGAAAATTACTATGCACTTGAGCAACATATAAAAGTTGGGTTTTATTATTATAATGCAAATCAATAAATATAATTAGGAATTTTCTAGAATCAACATTTCTCTTTTACCTGACATCGCAGTATCAATTGAAATAAATCTATTATTTCTACTCAATCTCGGATGTAAATCACACTTATTTTCACCAGTGAAATTTGAAGGCGAATAGAATGATCCTTGATCTATTATCTGATTTTTTAAATTGTCATATATTCTCAATTTTTGGTGACCAATTAAATTTGGATAAGTATCTGTCAATATTTTATTATCATTAACAAATGAAGGGTGGCCATCTTCAATTAAAATATTTTCTGCAATTATTTTAATATCTATTTTCTTTATATTGTATAATTTGTATTTAAGCTTAAAATCATCTAATTCTGTAATAAGAATTTCATGCTCAGATTTCCATGAATAATGTGAAACTAAATTCGATGAAAGAAGTCTAATTTGATTTAATTCCATATCATATAAAAATAATCTTCTATAACGCATTTTTCCAGTGGTCCAGAGATGAAAGAAAATGAAATTATTAGAATAGGGACAAAATGAAATATGATTAAAATAATGTTCTGCTTTATCCATTGTTTCATCCGGTTCAATTATAATTATCTCTTTAACAGAAAATAATTTTTTTTGTTTTCTTGTCTTTAAGTTAAATAATGTAATGCCATCATCTAGAGTATTAATGTTTTCCGATGAATTAAGCAAATTTTTATAACCATAACCTGGTCTTAATCTTTGAAGGCTTGAAAAATTTAATGAAAGTCCCAAAGTATCATCTTTATTGATATCATAAAACGGCAAAGGATATTTATCAATTATATTTAAGTCTTCTGAATTTTGAATTACAGAATTATACATATTATTCTCGAATGTATTATAAGCAACATAATTTAATTTTTTATTTAACCAACGTAACCTTGGCCCCATTTGCCAGCACCAAGCTTTTGTTTCAGATAATTTATTAAATTTTAATTTATTATCATTAAATCTATAGTATCCTAAATCCATAATATCATTATTTGGATAATTTTTTAAAGGGACTCTACAAGCAAGTATTAGTTGATCATCATAACTAAAGGGCGTTATATCATAATAACCAAAAAAAATATGTGCCGAATCTTTTGTGAATTTTTTAACTACATTGTTTGATCTTTCAGGCACAACACTTCCCAGCTTCCTTAAAGATTTTTTAACCATGGACTTAATTAATGGTAACATGATTATAGCTAATTAAAAATAATTTCTGCAATCTTTTGACCAGCAGAGCCATGATTTAAACCTATTTCATTTTTTATTATAGTTTTACGGCCTTGCTTCCTTTTATGAGGATTCAATAATTCTGCATTTATTGATGTAATCAATTTCTGAGGATCATATACCATTTCCACACCCCCACTTTTAACAATTCTTTGATTATGGGTTTCATTTAAATCTTGATTAATATTTAAACGTGCCTTTTTAAGATTATTTGGTATTTTTCCTTCAAATGAAATATTTACTGTTGGAATGTCAAAGATACTAGCTTCTATATTTAAAGTTGAAAAAACATTTACTACTATGCTACTATGCATTAAAATTGAAGATAGCAATTTTATTTCATCATCCGCCATTGCATAATTGATGGATTTTGATTCAATTTTAGGTTGATTAAGAGTTAATCTTTTGTTTCGTTTTGAAAGTTTTTCAAAATTTTGAATAAAATTTGAGTATATTTGTTCGGAATTATTTATTCTATAATAAATTGGGTGTAATCTGACTAATAATTGACATTCTTTGATTAACTTTTTACTATTTATAGCATCAATAATTAATTGACTTACATATTCATTAGAAACGTAACAATTTGGTGATTTTGTAGCAAAAAAGATGAGATTCAATTCTTTATCTATTCCCAGAATATTAAATAGTTCATCCCGCGAGTATAATAAATTCTTTTTAAAATACATGTCATAATGTGCAACTCCTCCTATTTCAATTTTTGATTTATCAATATCACTAAGCTGAATTAGTTCTTTTTTCATTATATCGCTCCAAGTAATAATAAGATCACTTTTTGCTGATGGATATCCTCTAGTTGTTGTATTGTCCCAACTAAGTATTAAAGAAACAACTTTAGTTTGGTTCTTTTTTGCCTGACGCATAAATAATTGGTCATAATTAAAGGTCCCTAAACTAGTTACTAATAGAAGGTCTGGTTTGTATTTATTAAATAAATCTTTATGTATATGTGGTGTGAAAAATAGATTCTCTAATAATAAAATTGATTTTCTTACCATTTTTATTTGTCTTCCCCAAAAAACCAATTGATTAATAATCAACAAAAATATTTTACTCTTTAACCTTTGGTTGTTATTTCTATAATCATTTATAAAAACCGCATGATGACCTTTAGTTGTAGTGATATCATATTTAGCATTTTGTATAAAACTGCTAGACAGCCTCAAAAGATTATGGATTTTGGATGACTTAATATAATTTTCGTAATCGCCTTCTTTATAATCTTCAATTATAACGTTATTATACTTTCTAAGTTTATTATAGAACGAATCTGAAGGGTTCGGAACTAAAATAATGACCTTTTTAGCTTGTTTCTGAATTGAAGAAAAAATTTCCGTCTGACAAATATAGCGATATGCAATACCATTATTTATTGGAATTAGAATTGTTTGATTATTCATTTATTGTAGACCTAATAATTGTATAATATCGAAAATTGGCTTTATTAAATCAAAACTGTAATAGCTTTGATTTATCTAAATACACTTCTAAAAAATAGTTTTGGTAAAAATTTATGTAACTGATTTATTGAGTTTTTAACCATAAATCTTTCTAAACCAGGTAACTCTTTTGTGTATTGGTTATATCTTGAGAATAAATTTATTTTGTCTTGAGAATATAAAATTCCTTTATAACCATATTTTTTTATTATTTTTAACGTGTCGTTATTAAAATCTTTTGGACCTCCAAATGGAATTGAAAAAATATTGGATCTGTTTGGTATATCTTTTAAAATCATATGATTTCTTTTAATTTCATATTCCTGTTCATCCATAGATAGCGAAGATAAAACATAGTGATGGTATGAATGATTTCCATAGCTAATGAGAGGATCATTGAGCAGATCCTTTATAGATTCTACACAATAATTTTTTAGGTATGATTCACCAAATTTATTCTTTAAATAATTATCGCAAAGTTTTTCAATAAATTTACTATTTAGTTCTGGAGATTTTGTTTTTTTATAAAAATTTAACTTAGTTAAAAAATTGATGTCCTGTTCTTTTCTATTATAATTTAAAAAATCTTCGATTAAATCATTATTTATCAAAAAACGTATCTTATCTCTCCAAAACATAAAATTATTCATTGTGCATCCATTAATAAATATTGTGCATGGAACATTTAAACTTTTTATTACTGGTATTCCCTCTTTTAATACAGATTGATAACCATCATCAAATGTTATTGATACTTTTCCACATTGATCAGAAGATTGTTCAAATAAATCATCTACTTTAACAATATCAAAAAAATTTTTATACCAACTAATCTGTTTATATAAAATTTCAGGATGAACATTGTGAAGCCCATCTTTAATATCTTCAGGAATATTAGAAAATGTTGAGTGGTATAACAATATATGAGAACTAAATAATTTTTGAATTCTATTTAAATACTCAATTATCATTTTTTCTCACCGTTATAAACAAAATCAAGCTTTGGAAGAAAATTAGACTGTTGCAAAGAAATATATTTTAAAATATATTTTTTTATTTTTAAAAAGTAAATGAAAGCAAGAAATCCATTATAGTCTCTACCCATAATAAGCTTTCCTTTTTCCCATTGTTTCACACCTTTAAGGCTATTCCTTTTTAAGAGCTCTATTGCTTTTATCATAAGATTTGTTCCATCAATAATTGCCTTGCAATTAATTGAAGAATAATTATCGTTTATATCAATATTTGGTCGCGAAGAAAAAATAATATCTCCAGAGTCTATTCCAAGAGACATTTTATGAATAGTAACACCAAAGTGACCATACACATTATCTATAATAGGGAAAAAATTGGTCCACCCACCCCTATAATATGGTGATAACCCCGTATGCATATTTATAACATATGGAGCTGAAGAAATTATTTCTTTCTTTAATAAGCATGTTCCCATAACTACAATAACATCTGGATTTTTCTGCTTAATAAGGGATACGTAATAATCATCATTAATAGAATTATATTTTGTTTTATACGATCCTATCAGCAGATGTTTATAGTTTTTTTGAAACAATTTTGATTCACCACCAAAGTATTGTTTCTCTGCAGTTTTTTTTTCTTCCAATAATCGATTGTTATACTTATAAAATATTGCATCTAATATTTTATTTCTTATCAAATAGAAAAAGTTCCTTTTATAAATTTTTCTTTTTTGATGTTTAGATAATTTTCTATTCTTTCCGCCAGTTATAACTCCCACAACATGATTAGTCTTTGCAATTATCTTATTGCAAAAGTAATAGTGTCTCTCATCTTCATGAGTTAAAATTAAAATTTTCATCCTATTTTGGTTATTATATAAAAAAACAATAAAATATATTTCATCATTGAGTAGGTTAAAAAATGATGTTTAATACTATACTACAAATCTATCTATTAGAATTCCATTTTAATTTTTTTCTTTGAGGAATTTCAATATCTAATATTTCCTTATCTTTATATTGTAAAGATTCATATAAGTGAATTAAATCTCTTTTTAAACGGCGTAGTCCATCCGGTTCAAGAGAAGCAGCATGATCAGTCCCCTTCCAAGTTCGATCTAGAGTAAAGTGTCTCTCAATAAAATTTGCCCCTAATGTATAGGCAGCTATGTCAGCTGATATACCATTGTGATGCCCTGAGAAACCAATACCATGAAGAATTTCTCCATATGATTCAATAAGTCTTTTTACTTCTAAAATACATAAATCGTTAAAAGGAACTGGATATCCAGATGTACAAGCATAGAGAATTAAATCTTGTGCTCGATTGAAGTCTTGAAATAGGTTAATAATCTTAAGTTCTTCTTCTCTAGTTGTCATCCCAAGTGAAACATGTATTTTACCTTGATAACTCTCGCAAAGATATGATAACAGTTCATAGTGTGTATTCGTTGCCGAAGGAATCTTTATATATTTAGGATTAATCGAGCAGATTTCTTTTGCAGATGTTAAATCCCATACAGATGTTGAATATGTAATATCTAAATTTTCACAATATTCTTTTAATTCTTTGTGTTGTTCAATATTAAACTCTAAAAATTCTCTATGATCTCCATAAGATTTACCATATGAATTTTCAGGTACTGGATGCGGTTTATTAAATTGTTCGTCTGATAATAATTCTTTGTTATTTCTTTTTTGGAACTTAACGTGTTCTATATCACAGAAATTAGTTGCAATATCAATGAACTTTTTTGCAGTTTCCATATCGCCCACATGATTGCAGCCAATTTCTGCTATTAAGATTGGTTTATTATACATTGGGAATCCTTTTTATTATAATTTTTATTAAAGAGATGTCCAACCTCCATCAATAACCAAATTGGCACCAGTCATATAACTGGAAGCATCTGACGATAAAAATATTATACCTCCCCAATATTCATTCTTTTCAGACATCCTACCTAAGATTGTATTAGCCGAAAAATTTTTAACAAATTCATCATCATGATTATTAAAAACTCCCGCAGGGGTTAGCATATTTATTCTAATTTCAGTGCCAGCATAATATGTTGCTAAGTACTTTGTAAATCCAATTAATGCTGCCTTACATACTGAATAAACAACTGGCTTATATGATTGATGTTTTTTGTTCTTTTGTTTATATATCCTTTGATCAGGGCCTACAATTCCATAATGAGATCCAATATTAATAATGGATCCTTTCCCTGATTTATTCATGATTTCACAAACAGCTTGTGTTATTTGAAAAGTGCCTGTTAAATTGATGTTAATTGACTCATTCCAAGCAGTAAGTGGGAAATTTTCGAAACCCGTAAACTCTGACACTTCTGATCCCTTTTCAAACTTGCTATCAAGGGCAGCGCTATTCACAAGTATGTCTATTTTCCCATACTTTTTTTCAACTTTACTTACGAAATCTTTGATTGACTTTTCGTTGGTAATATCAAGCAAAATCGCAGAAATGTTAGAATGATTAAAATTTTTATAAATTAAATCTTTCGTTTTTAAAAGTTGATTTTGATCAATGTCACCAATAATGACATTCGCACCGGCTGAAATAAGTGCCTTTGAAAATTCTTTTCCTAATAATCCACAACCTCCTGTAACTATCGCTACTTTTCCATTCAAATCAAAATTAGTACCCGTGTATAAATTCTCTGCTTTCATTTCAAAATCCTATTGGTTTAGTAATTGTTGTGCTGCCAATGCAAGTTTCAATACTTCAATGCCTTCATTTAATGGCGAACAAACGGATTCATTACCTTTTGTGGCCATTAAAAAATTTTGCATCATATCCAAAAAAAGATCATTCCGATCCCATTCCGATGATAATATATTAGTATTTACTAGCTCGCCACCTGCATAAAATGATAATTCCCTTTTATGGAAATCCCATAATACTTCTCCTTTTTCAGCCACAATATTCAATGTACGCTTTGGTGGCTTGCGCCAATAATCCAAACGAAGATGTATTAGAACATCCTTCTCACTCTTCATGGCTATTAAGGCAGTATCTTCCACATCCATTTCTAAATCAGTCAGATTACCGCCCATAGCATGTTCAACAGATAGTGGGCCAAACAGCCAATAAAGATAATCTATTTCGTGAATAATAGTAAGGATAATGCCTCCGCCCTGATCCTTGCGGGCCGTATAACTTTTTTTATAATCTTCCCATGGATGCCAACCTGGTAAATATTCACCGAAATCGGATACTACGGAATATATTTTTCCCAATTTATCTTGGTTAATCCATTCTTTAATCATTAGTAGATGGGGATGACATCGTAATTGGCAACCCACCTGAATAACAGATTGCTTTTTTGCTTGAAACTCAAGTAGTTGCATCAAACCATCAAGATTATGAGACACCGGCTTTTCTAAATAAATATGGCAATCCGCTTTTAATACCTTCTGAGTATATGCTAAATGCATTGATGTTGGGTTAGATATTACTGCAATATCAGGTTGTTGGTTTAAAGCTTTATCAAAATCGGAAAAAATCTTAACATTTTCAGGCATATTTCCAATCGGATTAATGTTCATTTCTCTGAATACTGAAACTTGCTTAATACCCAGAGTAAAAAGATTATTTAAATGGCGTGTGCCAATAGATCCTAAGCCAATAATAAGTGCATCCATTACATTGTAATCACTTTTTGACTATCTCGATACCAGCATTAACCAAATTGATAATATTATAATTCAACCTTCGATAAACAAAATCTGATTTTTTATTACCTCTTATTCTTGACGCGCCATTGATATAAACAAAGTCTATATTTTTTGGTATTTCTTGATAATCCAAGTCATAATAAATTCCATGATATATATTATACCATTTTAAACGTACTAGACACAATTTTATTTCAGCAAAATTATTATATTCAACTAGAAAATTCTCGATTAGCAGGTTATAGTATTTTTCTGACTGTTCAAAAGAAATACATTTACCCTTGATATTATAATCTCTTTGGTCTAGCCTTAAAATTTCCGCAATGAAAACTGTAGAAGACCCCCGAATTCTAATACATTTTGGGGTTTAATCCTTCGTAGGATTTTGAACAAATGAAAAAATCTATAGTAACTCCATAGCCCTGTAGTATTCTCTGAAAACACTTTTCCATGATGACCTATATTTTTCCTGCCAAATTCAATCATTGCATAATAAGGCATAAACTTATGAAATAATCGATGAAATAAAGTGGCATCTTTACCACGTGGGATATTTATATTAAACTTAACCGACTGTTCTTCTGATGATGTTACGGTTTGTTTTGCTATTAATATTTCTCTATCAGTTAGTATGTCGTATTTTATCATTTTACCTCTTTCATTACATTTCCGCGATTAATATTAAAAGAATACAAATAGATTCTTGATATACTATTTTGATTTATTAGACAAATATATCATTTCAGCAAACTTGAAAGTTAATTCATTATCAATATCAATTATTTCCCTGCTATCAACAATCAATGGGAGAATTTTCTTCCCTGTCATAGAATTTTTCTCTATAATTGTAGAAGTACGCGTAACATCTACATATCCATTCTGCCAAAAGACATCAGGTAAAGCTTGGCGTGGTTGATTAAATGGCTCTTCTATGGATATATCTACTAATGGGTTCAAGTAACCATCTTTTGTAATTGTCCACATTTTATATGGGTTTTGACTTGGTGAACAAACTGCTCTTACAGAATCTGCTTTAGGATGATCCAATAATAATTGTATACCTTTTTCAACCATATCTTCTGAACGCAAAGGTGAGGTAGGCCGTAATTGTACAATTATGTCTGGTTCATATCCTTCATTTTCTTTTAAGTATTTTAGACAATGGATAAAAACTGGCAAATCGAGCGTATCATCCTGAGCCAATTCTTTGGGACGTATGAACGGCACTTCAGCACCATATTCTATAGCAACATCCATGATTTCTTTATTATCTGAACTGACGATTAATCGATCTATGGTAGGACAAATTAGCGCAGTTTCAATAGAATAGGCCAATAATGGCTTGCCACAGAGTTTAACTAAATTTTTTTTCGGAATAGATTTTGATCCGCCACGGGCAGGGATAATAGCAAGAACTTTCATTTATTTATTTTACTCTTAATAAAAAATATTAAAACTGATATTATATTTTTTATATTATCAAATACAAATAGCTCTCTCAAATAAAATAAGAAGGTTTGTTTTAAGCCAAATGGTGATACTAGTGTCTTTTTTACTGATCTAATGATTTGAGAATATTCATTTATATTTAGACGATTTACAGTTTTTATCTTCCAATTAACAATATGTTTTTCTTTCCGGTAATCTAGTGCCGATATAAAATTGGTACAGGCCATCGTTTTTATTGTTTCTATTTCATAAGGAGAAAGAACACTTTTTCTGTCATAGTTATCTTTATATATAGGTTTATTGCTTTTTTCTACTAAAGAGAAAGCTGACTTTTGTTTTACTGGATAATCAATCATGTTTAACATTCTATCTTTTTCATATGGAATCCCTATCCAATCACATAATGATGCCATATAATTATCAGGTTTACTTTTTAAATCTTCAAAAAAAATAGTTCTATATGACTCTGGATATTTAATTGCACCATTGAGGCCGATAGCTGCAGACTGTGCCCACATATTACAAAATTTATTTACAGATGAATTAAATATATGTGGACTTCTCAGTTTCAGACCTACCTTTCGTGATCTTACATAGCTACTATAGTTATCATATGGGTCCCTAATAATGTGAATAAATTTTAATCTTTTATATCCAAACCAATCAATCAACACATCAAAATATTCTTCAGAATTATGTATATAAGTACCAATATACTTTCTTTCCGGCCAATATTTATTTCTATATAATTCCAGAATTGACATGTATAAATCTTTTCTACTATTACCGTTTATATCTGGTTCTATTTCATTGATACCCCATTTTTTTGCTTGCCAATGGTCATTTATAAAAAAATTTATGTTATCATTGAAACTGCCTCTATGATTATATCGATCCTCACTAAATATTCCAAAATAATTAAACCCAGTAGGTGTAAATGCAATTTGACTATGTGACCCAATAGAATTTCTTAATATAGACTTTCCCGTCCTTGGTAAGCCACCAACAATGATAATTTTATCTGTATTATTCATTAGTAATTATAATTTGATTATATAATATAGTACTGGTTATCAATAATGTATAATATACTAATATAATAAAATGCTTTATCATCCCATTTACCATATCAACCTTCTCGAGTAATTAATTCTATTATTTTTTTTATATTTGTTTCCAAGTCAACTGCTTTGTTATTTATCAATACTAAATCAGGGTTTTTAGGGAATTCTGCTTCTATATCCCTACCCATAACATTCTTTATTCCAGAACTATATAGTCCTTTTTTATTTCTACTAACTAAAACATCTAAATCAACCTCTAATAATATTTCATAATAATACTTATTATTTAATCTGTTATAGCTATGAATATCACGATACAAGCAAATAGTACTCATTATTACACTAATGCCACGTTCAGTTAAATAATTACACATTCTTGAATAAACTTTAGCTGTTTTTTCCCTACCCTCATCACTGAAGGAACCTAATTCACCTAACATTTTCCTGATATCATCTCCATCTAGATGGACTACATTATCCTCCTGTTGTTTTAAAATAGAATAAATATTTTTTGCCGTTGTCGTTTTTCCTGCTCCGGCAAGACCTGTAATCCAAATTAACTTTCCTTCTTTATCCATTACATTTTTTTCTTTTAATTAATATAGTATATAGTTAACGTTTATTTAATAGTATTACTTCGCAGCAATTATAATAATGACTGAAAAATATTCATTACGTCAGTCGAACACAAATCTACAATATTGTTATCCATCCTTCCTTTGGTAAATGATGCATCTACTAATTTATTTAAATTCTTTTCTGTTATCCCCCAATCCCTCAATTTATATGGAATAATATTTTGGGGGATTGATTTAATATTTTGTATCAATTGGCTATAGGTTATTTTATTTTTTTTACAAATTTTATTTATAGAATCTTTGATAGAATTTTTATTTATTTCCAAAAGTGGCAGCAAACTCATGGAAGAAGCAATGCCATGGGGGATACCATAATAAATTGTTAGTGGGTAGCTTATTGAATGGGCTGCCGCTGTTTTTGTATTCGAAAAAGCTAAACCTGCTATATTAGATGCTAATAGTAAATTATGGCGCAAATTTACATCAGCATATTTTTTTTTAAAGGGTTTTATATTTTCTAAAATAATTGAGATTGCCTGAATCGCATAATTAGTAGATTTAACGTTCGCATTCTTATTCCATATAGCTTCAAAACTATGACTTAAAGCATCCATAACTGTTATAATCGAAATATCTAATGGTAGACTTAAAGCTAAATTTCCATCTAAAATTGCTAAACTTGGATACAAATTTTTATGAGAAATAGAGTGTTTCTTTTTTTCTTTCATATCCCAAATTGTTCCCCACATAGTAACTTCACTTCCTGTCCCATGAGTTGTTGGAATAAATATAGATGGAATCGTCTGCGGGAACTTCCCTTTATAATCTATTAATTCATAAATATCCGGTTTCTCTAAACACAAGTATGCCATTACAACTTTTGCCAAATCCATGACAGACCCACCACCTATGGCAATTACACCATTAAATAAATTTTTTTGACAAAACTTTATAGCATTTAAACAATTCTTAAAATTTGGATTATTCCCAACATCACTAAAAATGGAATCGGGATCAAATTTTGAATCGAGGCTTAATCGTTTTCTATTCCCTTTAGAAGTTACAATGATTGGTGCTGAAATTTTTAAATCCTCAATTCTGAAATTCAATTCATGCGACCAACTTAAAGTTTTAATAATTTTTACAGGATTATAATAATTTAACATAGCAAAAACTGAAGTTTATTCTTCTACAAAACTCATGAATTCTACTTTATTATCAACAGGTTTAATTGTTGGTCTACCTAGATCTTCTCTTGAGCCAGGCTGTACCTTTACTTCTAGAAACGATGGCCCAGAACATGTTATAAAATCTGTGAAACTTGTTTTTAATTCAGCTAATGTTTCCGCCTTAAACATCTTACTTGATCCAAGAGCTTCAACAATTGCTGACAAATTTAAATCCTTTGCAGCTGTTTCTTGCCCACCCACAGATTCATGAACTTCATTATTAATTAAAATATGTCGGAAATTTTTTGGTTTCAGCCTCGCAATGGATGTTAAGCTACCTAAATGCATCAACATCGCACCATCACCATCAATACAAACCACTTGTCGTTGGGGCTTGGCCAAAGCAATGCCCAAAGCTATAGAAGAACAATGACCCATAGATCCTACAGTTAGAAAATCTTTTTCATGTGATTGACCTCTATTTTCACGAATCTCAAAAATTTCCCTGGATGTTTTTCCTGTAGTTGAAACTACGATGACATTACTATCAAGATTGTTCAAAATAATCTTTAATACTTCCTCGCGACTTATTCGCTCATCATCAAATTTATGGATTTCTTTTCTATATTTTTCAAATGTCCTTTTTTTAATTAAAAGAACAACAGGCTTGTTTCCATTTTTTGCAATTTTAATAGCACTGGATATTTTCATTGAAAACTGATCATTATCTTTCGATATTATCTTATAGGGAATATCCATTGCATCCAACAGTTTTAATTGAACTTTGCCCTGCTTTATGTGCTGTGGCTCATCTTTTTTACCTGGCTCACCTCGCCAGCCAATCATCACCAACATGGGAATAGAATACACATCAGGATCACAGAGTGATAAAAGAGGATTGACCGCATTTCCCAAACCGGAATTTTGCATATATACCAATGGTAGAGATTTTTTAGCCAGATAATAACCTGCCGCCAAAGCAACAGCATTCCCTTCATTGGCAGTAATTATATGTTTTTCTTTAGGAACACGATCATCAATGCATAAACAAAATTCTTTCAGCAGAGAATCTGGAACTCCCGAGAAAAAATCAACACCGTGACTAGCTAACTGATCGTAGAAATCAGTAGGTTTTATGGCCATCAATTGTCCTCGGGAATCAGGGTAATTATATCCTTAATAGACATGCAGTATTTGTCTGCTGCTTCTTTGGCGCGTCTATTTTCTAGAATAGATTGCGCGGCATCCATCATGGCCGGGTATGCAGAGCGCAATAAATGGTTGGCATAGATAACTACATTTACACCTAAATCCTGTAATTCTGATTCAGTCATGTGGGCATAAGTCGAAGGCACCACAACTAGAGGCACTTTTGATTCAAAATTTTGATACTTTTTGCAAAATTCTATGATTTCTTTACCATCTTTTTCTTTGCTATGAATCATAATTCCATCTGCACCGGCAGCAATATAAGCTTCTGCTCTTTTGATTGCATCAGCCATTCCTCTTTGCAAGATTAGGCTTTCCACACGAGCAATAATCATAAATTCTAATGTTACCTGGGATTTTTTGCCCTCATTAATCTTTTTTGAAAAATTCTCGATCGTATCTTGTTCTTGATATACGTCGGAACCAAAAAGTGAATTACGCTTACCGCCAACTTTATCTTCAATTATAATTGCAGATACTCCCATTCTTTCTAAGGACTTTACGCGATATTTAAAATGTTCAATGCGACCACCTGAATCACCATCGACAATGATCGGTTTAGTCGTAACCTCAAGAATTTCTTCAATTGTAGAAAAACGAGATGAAAAATCCACAAGTTCTGTATCAGGCTTACCTTTTGAAGTCGAATCAGTTAAACTGCTTTCCCAAATGCAATCAAATTCAATGTTTCTTCCTTCTTTGTTAATGCTTGTTTTTTCAACTATTAAACCAGTTAAACCATTATGTGCCTCAAGGACTCGAACCAAGGGTTTTACTGATAATAATCTTCTAAGTAACTTTCTACGAGCTTCTGTTGTAATACCGTTTTTCGTTAATTCATCAATTAGAACTGTACTTGAAATCCCTTTTGTATATTCCGGTTCAACTAATTCACCACCCCATTCTCTTAAAATATTAATTATTTTTTCTCGCATTTCACTTTGGATTCCAGTTTTCCAATCGTCACCATGAACTAAATAATCAGGTTTTAGTTTACGTAAAATCGGCTCGTAATCGTATGTGTCTTGTATAATTATTGATTTTACACCTTTTATATTTTCAACAATCATTTTTCTTTTTTCTATTTCAATTAAAGGCAATCTTTTATAATTCATAATTGCTTTATCTGATAATAAACCAATTGTCACTTCACCTAAATCACGAGCAGCATTAATTATATTAATGTGCCCTGTATGTAAAATATCCACTGCCATGGGGACATAAACTTTTTTATTACTACTCATCAATATTTACTCAAACCAACACAATGTTTCATTGAAGGTTCTATCAATATTTGTCATATAAGACATTTCTTTTTGTGTTTGTAAATTCAGACTCCCAGATACACGAACAACATACAGTTTTCCATCACCACTTAAACAACTGAAACTATGATTAATAAATGGTTGTATGTATAGCGAATCATGCTTTTTCAATATTTGTTCATAATCTCTACCTTCATATTCCCAATAAATTATAATATCAGAATCACCATAGTTGTAGTTATAAGTATGTAAAGAAGTAAATAGATTATTTACTGGTTGCCTTTTAGTTAACACTTCAATCGAAAATCCTTTTAATAAAGGCATTTTCGAAGTCCTTGCTAAGGTCTCTATTCTATAACAAGGGTTATCTTCTTGAGGATATAAATATTTATTTCCCAATCTACTTATATTAATAACAACTTCTTCTTGTGATTTGTAAATAGGAATTAATAAATCACTCAATTCTATATTTAGAAGAGTTGCTATTTTTCTTAAATCTTCAGTTGGTATTTTATTATTTCCATTTAAGAGATTTATTACATCAATTTCTATTGATCTTTTATGTGCCATTTCTTTTAAATGGTTAATTGTCATATTTTCATTCATCAAATGTTGTTTGATTAGCTGTTTTATTGCTTTATTACTATTTCGATAATCAAGAACAATATTTTTTGATCTTTCACCAATAGCATACAATTCTTTTTGGGCCCTTCTAACTTCACCACCAAATGTAGTTGCTAATATATATGCCTCTTGATTTTCATCACGGTTTGTGAATGAATGTGGCCAATAAGGCGTAATGTAATTAGAATCACCCGTATTCATTTCTTGACAGAATTTCTCTCCTTTAATTTCCCAATAGAAATTTACAGTACCTACAAAAAATGTTGTTTGATGCATAAAATGTCCATTATTCAATACTACATCAGGATTATTAGGATCATTATTATCAACAATACGCAGCTCTTTTATCCATTCTGGTTTATAAGGTCCAAGTTTTGACATTGCAGTATCACGATATTCATAATATGGTGTTTTAATTTTATCTTTATTAATACGATTAAAAATACGGCTTGACTTCGCTGAATCTTCAGCTCTCATAATTTTAACTGCATGTTCACAGTCATCTTCAAATAAATAGAGATCTGAATTATCTATAGGATAGATATCCCCCATCTTCTGTATAACTTTATAACTATCTTCTAATTCACATTCACCATTTATGATATTTTTTATAAAACCTTCATCAATATTAATTTCATTTGCTAGAGCTGTTATTGTTCTCTTTAAATCATTGGCTTCGCTAAAAATTCTTTTACCTAATTTTTTTACTAATTCTTTTTCTTCTATATTATTCAATTGCTTTAATCCTCTCTTTAATATTTGTTGAAGACTGCCTAGGATAATAAGGAAGTGCTATAACTCGGCCTTCAATACTTTCCATAAACTTCCTTGCTTCTTCAAGTGTATTTTCATCATGTTGCGGATTTTCCATTAAAATATCAGGCTTTATATCTTTTAAATTTTGTAAAGGAGAATATGTTGTCTGTACAACAACTATATCTACATATTTAATCGAACTTGCAATATCTATTCTTTCCGAAAGTGAAAGGATAGGCTTATTCTTTTTCTCCATAGCTGCTTCATCGGTAAGAATACCAACAATTAGTCTCCCATCTTTACCAGCTATTGCTTTTGAATTTTTCATCATAAGCAAATGCCCCTTATGGACAATATCTAAAACATAATATGAATAAACTATTTTCATTATTAACTCCTAATAATATTTGTTACTTGCTTAGTTTTTGTCACCATCTGAATTGATTCTTATTTTATGCTTATAATGAAATTATTTTTTAAGGGATTTAAAAAAATATTCATCTAGCATTGATCTTTTAAACTTTGATCTAAGGTATTTTGAAGAAAATCGATTTTTATAATATTTTATATTCTCCATTGCAGTCTTGTGATCGGGCTTTAAATTTTTTTCGGAGGACATAAAAACTTTATTAAAGTAATACACAAATGTATTCTCAACAACTCTCTTTGATTCATTTTTTGATAAATTAGTCGTTTTATGAACATCTATCGTAAGTAAATCTATCATTTTTGCTAACTCTTCTGAGAAATTTTCTTTTGATAACCAATAAATATTATTTGTTCGTTCTTCAGTGAAGTCTCTCTTTGAATGGTTTTGACGTATCAAATACAAATTATTCAATAATTTTATTTTTTCTGTTATTGCAACCTTCAAATTCATCCCTAGAGCCTGAAACCTTTCAGATTTGAATTGCTGTACAAAATTCATTGTTTTTATATAATTTTGACTATAATGAAGTGAAAAAATGACATCGTAAGCACCTCTTTGGCTAACTTGGTTAAGAAAGTGTAAGTTATCTTCGTATTTAAAGTGGTGATTGAAATATTTTTGCTGGGTAATAATACCAAATGGATTATCAGAACGGGTTTTAACTTTAATCCCTAAACCCCAACACGCAGAATAATTATTATTATTAATCAAAAATTCTTGTGATTGGGCTAATGATTCGGTAATTAAAAGATCGTCATCATTACAAATTGTTGAATATTTGGTGTTGATTAAATGAAGATTTTCACATATGGCCTGAATGGGTCTTTTTTGCTCAATAACGTGATTAATGTTAAAAAAATAATCCATTGATAAAAGATTCTTATTGCTTTCTAGGTCGGTTCCATCACTTGCATCTAAAACAATTAAAGTTCCCCTAAAGTTTGTTTTATCATAATATTTAATTAATCTATATAAAAATAAAGGCCGATTTTTTGTAGGTATAAATAAGGTGATTTCGTTTGTGTTTAGACTTTTCATTTAAATAATTCTGATCAGCTCAGGTTATTTCTAAATAAATGATCCTAAATGAATCATTTTATTAATTAATATTTTATTTTTAAACATAAAGCTAATTCAATCTCATTCTTTCTACTTTATCAAGTCTATCCGGCGTTCCAATATCAACAAAATCATCAATATAATTATATGCATAACATAATTCGGATTGATATATGTTTTCAAAAACATCTTTTTCTAATGAAAAATTGCTTTTTCTTGGCATCATTGTTATTAATTCTTTTTGAAACAAATAAACACCCGCATTTACATATTTACTGGTACATATTAATTTTTCAGAAAAACCTGTAATACGCAATGATTTATTAAATATTACAACACCAAAATCAGTATTATCCACCACTTTTGAAACACCAATTGTGATAAGTCCTTTGCTATTAATATGATCAACTATCATAGAAGTAAAATTGATATTAGTATAGGAATCCCCATTCATCACCAAAAATGGGTCACTTTTTATATACGTTTCTGCATTTTTCAAAGCACCGCCAGTACCCAGCGGTTCATTCTCTACTGAAAAAACGATTTCACAATCATTTCTTCGACTTAAATGTTCAATTATCTGTTCTTTGAGGTAACCAATGCAGATAATAAATCTCTGTAATCCTTGATCAATAAAATTATCCAGCAAAATATCAATAAATGGTTTTCCGTTTATGGGAGCCAGACACTTGGGTTTGTCTTTTAATACCGGCTGCAAGCGAGTGCCCAAACCGCCGGCTAAAATCACAGTATCTATTTCAGCCAGATTTACGTTTTCCTTATTCATCTTCATGAGAGTAATAGATAATTTATGATCCCTTGAATTCAAATCGAAATGGTACATAAAGTTTGGATTTTAAGATATTTCTAACAAACTTTTGTTTTTCTTTTGGAACATAAAACAACATAAACCCGCCGCCGCCGGCTACAAGTACATTTTTCGATTTGAAATAGTTCGTAATATCTAATCTACAAAATGACCTAATTTATCTCGTTCAGAGAGAATAGGGTTTTCAAATGGCCACTTAATATTGTATTCGGGATCATCCCAACGAATCGTAAACTGTCCTTTTGGGTTATAGTAGGTATTTTGCTTGTAATGAAATATTGCTCGTTCTGAAAGTACTAAATGGCCATTACCAAATTTTGGCGGAATTAATACCTGAATACGGTTTTGCTCCGATAATACAAATGATTCCCATTGATTATATTGGGGTGCGTTTTCATCATTGTTGACTACCACCAAGTAAAATTCACCTTCAAGACAGCTTATGAGTTTCCATGTGTTCTGGTCGCCATGGATTCCTCGTAGTACATTCTTTGTAGATACTGAAATGTCATCCTGAATAAATTTCATATCAATGCCGTTTTTTTTGTACATATCTTCATTATAGGTCTCAACGTAATACCCCCGATGGTCCTTAAAAGCATCGAGTGTAATCTTTTGAATCCCTTTTAATTTTGTTTTTTCAATTTTCATTTTTCTGAAAAATAATATTTACGTTTCAAATACAAATTATTCAATAATTTTATTTTTTCTGTTATTGCAACCTTCAAATTCATCCCTAGAGCCTGAAACCTTTCAGATTTGAATTGCTGTACAAAAAACACTTTAGAGTACACCATGAAAATCCTTAACAACCGTCCGACCTGCCCGACTGTGTCATTTAGGCAGTAAAAAAGACTTGGGTATAAAACGCCCCTGTCTGCCAACAGGCAGGCAATCAAGTATTTTTTGGAAAATTAAACAATGTTGCATTCATTACTTGAATCCAGTTTATTTAATTGAACAAATATATCATTCCAAATAATATATTCTTCAAAATATTTTTTCATCATTTCATGCTCATCGAATGGTAAATCCGTTAATGACTTTAATTTTATTAATGATTTTTTCATCAATTCTTTTAAAGCATCTGTATAGGTTTTACAATTTAAATCTTCTATTGATCTTAGAATCTCAACAAATTTTTCAGTTGCCTTATTACTTATTAATTCGTCTTCTAAATCAATCCATAAATTATGAGGATTCCTAATTTGTTTAACCATTGGACTGCCATAAGCTATTATGTCATCAAAATTTTCTACTAATTTACAAATAACGAAACTCGTCCAAATGTCCGAGTTTCTTCCTCCAGAAGGAGGAGTGAAGAACACCTCTGTAAGCTCTCTTGATGTTGAAGTATTTTGATTATTAAATGAACACCACGTTCCTGGATTAAGACCATAATTCCCCAAAAATTTCTTATCTATATCTACAACTCTTATTGGCCAGAAAAGTCTTGAAATTGCATCAATATCAGGATCTTCGTAAACAAGGCCATTAATTGTCACAATTTTTGCTTTCTTCTTATGAGAATTTATTTTAATCTCATTATGATAATCTCTTTTACTCCAGGGATATCCTCTCGGGAAAAAGGGAATATTATTTTCTTCTACAAGTGGTAAATAAACATTAAACCATCCATTATTTGATTCAAATAATTCAATCTCAGATATCGTATCAACTTTACAATGGGCACCAATAAAATCATCATTTAAAATGAAATTATCATCATCAATCTGTATAACCACATCAGCTCCATCAATATATGCAATTAAATTTCCAAGTAATTTTCTAACACCGCTATTGTATGGAATAATTTTTAGTAAATCAGGATAATTTGATAGTTTTTTTTCTTGATCAACGATACCAAGGTATTCATAATCATATGGGAATTTATTATTTAGCGACTTACAATATTCAATACACTCTACTGGTGTTTTCTTGTCTCCTATAATATAGAATTTCAAGTTAGATTTATCGTACTTCATGGCATTTTCTGATAAATCACTTAAAAAAGTAGGAACATTTATGGTAGTAGTAACTATGGCAACATTTTTCACTTTTTATCCTTTATTTTAATTAATTATTTGATTGAAAAAATGGTTCTGCATTTTTGACCGCACCACCAGTATCTAATGGTTCTTTTTCTATTGAAAAAACTATCTCACAATCATTTCTTTCACTTAAATGTTTAATTACTTGCTCTTTGAAGTAACAAACACACATAATAAATCTTTGCAATCTTTGTTTAATACAACTATTTAACAAAATATCAATAAAAGGTATTCCATTTATGGGTGCCAAACATTTTGGCTTATCTTTTAATACAGAGTGGAGACGAGTACCCAAACCACCAGCTAAAATCACAGTGTCAATTTTAGTTAAATTAATGTTTTTAATATTCATCTTCATGAGAGTAATAGACAATTTTTGATCCCGTGAATTCAAATCGAAATGGTACATAAAGTTTGGATTTTAAGATATTTCTAACAGACTTTTGTTTTTCTTTTGGAACATAAAACAACATAAACCCGCCGCCGCCTGCACCAAGAAGTTTTCCACCAAGAGCACCAGCGCTAATACCAGCATTGTATATTTCATTAATATCTTTATTTGTGATTTTATTGGTTAAACTTCGCTTAACTTTCCATTGTTCATTTAAGAGTGTTCCAAATCGATCCAGAGATTGCTTGGAATCAGTAAGCTGTTCTAATCCTTCGTCGCAAATTTCGATCATCTTATTCAGTTCATTTTCTTTTTGATTAGTTATTTCTATCTGTTTTTTTGCTACTTCCGAAGCTGTACGAGCAAATCCGGTAAAAAATAGCATAAGATTATCTTGAAGCTCTACAAGCCTTTCATGAGGAATAATAATTGATTCAACATCAATATTTTTTCTACCATCAAACACAATTTTATTTAAACCACCGAATGATGCTGCCGTTTGGTCTTGGGAACCAACGTTTTCTCCAATCAAATCTTGCTCAATATGAATTGCATTAATAGCCAATTCACGTTTGGTAGGCATATAATTTTTTAATGCGTATAAAGCGTTAAGTAAACCAACAGTAAATGTTGAACTGGACCCTATGCCGGATTGTGCGGGAAGGTCAGCGTTATGAACAATTTCAATTCCTCTGTCTATTTTAAGATATTTGGTGCATTCCCTAACAGAAGGATGTTTGATTTCCTCTAGTGTCTGAGTTTCCTCATGTTTATAATAGCGAACCCTATATTTATATTTAAAAAACGGAGGTAAATAGCGGACAGTTATAAAACAATATTTATTTATTGTTGTACTAATTACTCTACCTCCATGTTTTTCGTACCATACAGGATAATCTGTACCTCCACCAAAAAAGGATATTCGAAAAGGGGTCCGGCTGATGATCAAGAGTTTTCTTTCATTAAATTTTCTTTATACCATTCCAAAGTTTGACGAATTCCAGTATTTAAATCTATGGATGGTTCCCATCCAATATTTTCTTTTGCTTTTTTACAATTTAAAAATAAACTAGTTTTGATTGATGGTTGACTTAAATCATGTTCAATATTTATATCTATTCCTGAAAGTTGTACAATTGTTTCAACCAATCGTTGGATAGATGTGGCTTTTCCAAGCCCACAATTGAAAAGCTCATAGAAATTCTTTTGTTTTTTTATAGACTTCTCCACAAATAAAACCAAATCATCCACATGCAACAAATCTCTCTCTTCTTCACCTGTTCCCCATACTTCAATTTTGTCTTTTGCATTCATTACTTTTGTGATTGTTGCACCGAATACGTGGCTTCGCTCCAAATCATACTTATCATAGGGTCCATAAATATTAGAATGGCGTATTACAGTGTGCTTCGTACGATTCAAGCTTGAAAAAAACTTACACATTTTTTCAATGTATACTTTCGTCCAACCTACACCATAATACCTTGAATATAATTCTTGTGAAGAGTCAAAATCCGATTCAGACAATGCATTATTTGAAGATTGGTACATCACCGTGCAGCTGAAAAAAACAAAATTCGTTATATAATGATCAAAGGCTGCACGCAATAGTAGTGAATTCATAACTGCATTGTCAGTCACGTGGATATATGGCTGATTAACAATATCTTTTGAACCCGAGGTTGTTGCTGCTGCTTGTACAATTATTTCCATGCCATCCACTATACGTTCTACGTCTTCTGTTTTTCGTAAATCCCCTTTTATCCAAGTGACATTAGCGATTTGAAACTTGGGACGTTGATGCCAAACAGCATATACATCATACTCCTCACGTTTAGCAAAATACTCCGTAAGATTTCTTCCAATAAAACCCGTTGCTCCGCAAATTAATAATTTTTTCATTTATCTTGCTCCATGTACGGGGATAATTGTTCCGCTGATAAAAGAAGATTTAGGAGAAATCAGCCAAGCTATTAATTCTGCAACATCCAATGGATCTCCCATCCTACCCAACGGAATTTGTTCAATTTTTGCATTTTGTTGTTCTAAATTTTTAGTAGTATTAATTAAACCAGGACTAACAGCGTTAACACGTATCCCATCAGACCCTAATTCTTTGGCCAAGGATATTGTAAAAGCATTGACAGCACCTTTTGAAGCAGCGTAGAGAGTAAGATCACTGGCACCAAAAAAAGCTACTTGTGAAGTTAGATTTACGATTGACCCCCCATTGCCTCCTTTTGAAATTGCCATTCTTATGTAAACTTCTCTACACATTTCGACAAGTGAAAATAAATTCACTTGAAATAAATCTTTCCATTCTTTTGATGATTTTTCGCTGAAGTGAGCTCTTCCTCCATCAATTGCTACATTATTTACTAATCCAATAATTGGAGTCTGAACCCAATCATCAATTTCCTTGAAGATTTCTTTAATATTATTATTTTCTAATTGTAGTTGTATAGCCTTTACTCTAACACCTTTTGAACAAATCTCTTGTACAACTTTTCTAGCTTTTTCTTTTGAAGAATGCCAAGTTAGGATAATATCATAACCGAGTTCGGCTATAGTTAAAGTTGATGCTTTACCAATGTTCCGAGTACCTCCGGTTACAATAACAGTTCCCAATGATTCATTCATACAATTAAATCTTAATTATGTTATGAGTTTTCTGTGAACGAATTATATCTCATGTCGAATGTTTCATGATTGGCCTTATACCAATCCAATGTTTCATGGATACCATCTTTTAGTGAAATTTTTGAATAAATATCATAAGATTCTGCTCTTGATGTATCCAATACACGACGAGCATCACCAGAGGGTTTCGAAGTATCCCAAACAACTTCCGGTTGCGGTTCAACCAACGGTACAATCGTTTCAACAATTTCACGGATACTAATTCCATTTCCACTGGCTAAATTGACCGGTTCAGTAATGCCACGCTCAAACACCTCAATCATACCCTTTGCACAATCACGGGCATGGATGAAATCTCTTATTGCAGAACCATCACCCCAAACAGTCAGCGGGTTTTCCCCATCAACCGCTCTTTTGATTAACGAAGGTATTACCATGGCATTTTTAGGGTCAAAATTATCCCATGGACCATAGACATTTGCAGGCCTAACAATATATATATCATTCCAGCCATATTCGATACGATAAGCTTCTGCCTGTAATTCACCCATGCGTTTCGCCCAACCGGCAAACCGATCGTTGGGTGAAGGAAAAGTCTTCCAAACTTCATCTTCGTAAAAGATTTCCGCAGGTTCATAAACACCAACAGAACTGGTAAAAAGATATTTTTTTACACCTTTACGACGGGCAGCTTCCATCATATTTATACTAAATTGTAATGTGGGTACAAAAAAACTGGCTGGTTGTTGTGCAGTCATAGCAGGTGACCCTTTAATGCCAACCAGATTAAATACATAATCCATGTCATCACAGGCATTCACACATTGATCTAAATAACGGAGATCTGTTTTAATGAATTCTGCATCCGGATGTGCACGAGATGAATCATCCAGTGATGCAATCCTCACATGGGCACCCATGGCAATGAGTGTCTCAACTAAGGGCTGACCAATCATCCCTGTACCGCCAGTTACAAGTACATTATTATTATTAAAATCTGCAGTCATATTTAACATTCATTTAATTGGGTACATAAAATTTTTATTTGGTTTTCATTTAATTCAGTATGGTTGCCTATATACAAGCCGAAATGATGGACATGATTTGCAATCTCAAGCTTCTTGGAGATTTTAAATTCATAATTTTTTAAGTATGGCTGTAAAGCCTGGTTTCCACCCCCAGCTGTTCCTACACGAAATTCTATCTTCTCCTCTTTTAACAAATTTTGAACATTATTAAATAATGTCTTTGATTTTTTTACCAATATTAGTGGCAATGCAAAATTGCTATTTCCTAAAGAATTCAAATCAGTATGGAATAATTTTGAATCTAAATTATTGAGCCAGATATCAAGGTTGTTTTTTCTGGCTTTAATATTTTCATCAAGTCTCTTAATCTGATTTATTCCAAGTACAGCATTTATTTCAGTACTTCTAATATTGTACCCCGGCACCGCAAAAGTAAACAATGGATTTAATTCCGGGTGATTATCAATATATAATTTTTGGATATTACTGTTCGCCTCTCTTGTCATACCGTGAGAACGAAACAATTTGGCTAACTCATATAAGTTTTCATCATTTGTACAAACCATACCTCCCTCAATTGTCGTCATATGATGTCCATAATAAAAAGAAAAACATGATATATCCCCAAAAACGCCTACTTTTTTTCTCCCATGTTTAGCACCATGTGCTTCACAGCAATCTTCAATAAGAAAAATGTTTTTTTCTCTTACAAAATCAATCATGCTGTCTGTAAGTGCATTAAATCCTAGACAATGGACCAGAACTATTCCCTTCGTTTGATCACTAATCGCTTCCTTTATTGTTTCAGTATTGATTGAAAGTGTCTCCAAATCAACGTCAACAAATACTGGAGTAAACCCATGATTTAAAACAGATGCAACATCCGAAACCCAGCCAATCGGCGGTACGATAATTTCTCCTTCAAAACCTTTAATTTCTTTTAATATTGCAATAGATAAATAGTTTGCCATTGCTCCCGAGTTAACCATTACACTATATTTTACACCCAGCCATTTTGACCATTTTTTCTCAAATTCAGCTACTTTGGGTCCGTTAGTAAATCTATTAGCAGATAATATAAATTCAGATAGTAATTTTTTATCTTCAAAAGATATATTTTCGTTAATTAGCGGCCAAATGATATTATTTTGTTCCATAATATTCACCATGCTCAATAAAAAGCGTGGGTCTTGAGTCCTTTCTTTCATATGCTTTTTTAAATGCAGAAAATATTTCTTCCGATTCTGTAAGTTCAACAACTTTAATATATGTCAGCATTTTTTTAATCGCTTCAGTATGATTCTGGGTATGTTGCGGACCTGCATCAATTGGGGTTTTTGAACCAATCGCTACCCTAATGATAACTCTAGGTTTCATCTTACCCTTTGACATTTCATTCATTTTATCTAAATGATTGATAAGTTGATTGCAAGCCAAAATAAAAAAATCAAACCTTGGGTACATTGTAATCGTGGTGAATCCTTCCAGCGCCATGCCCGTGGACATTCCTAACTGACTTTCCTCAAATACAGGTAATTCTATCCTTTTCTCAATTGGTACGCCTTCTAGGGTTGCAGATAAAGCGTGACCGCTCACAGCACAAGCTTGCCCAAGAAAAATTGTATCTTCTTTTTCAGATAGCCAAGTCATAGCTTTCGTTAATTCTTCTTTATACTTCATTTTAAAAATTCACCCATTTACCGGTTCCATGATGAGGGTATTTCATTTTGTATTTGTAATAAATAACATCACTGGGAATATCTTGTTTTATACCCCATGCCATGTCCGTCGGCGTATGCACACTTAAATTATTATCTTCCACTACCCACCGAAGAGGAAGATTAAAATTCTTAGAATATTTATATGCTTCATGGAATACACCTGTTTCCATTGTCATATCACCTACAAAACACCAAACTCTTTTGTTCGATTTCTTTCTTTTCAACGCTAAAGAAACACCTAAGGCGATTGGAAGAATTCCACCAACTATGGACGATGCATAAAAATAGGGATCAACACAATTAATTCCCATACTATGCCCATCGACAATACTGTTAAATAATATTTTGGAATCAACTCCATGTAGTAATGCATGATAATGATTTCTCCAAGGAACAAATACCCAATCTTTTTCACTTATGTATTGAAAAATCTCTATCAATTCCTCCTCGTTATTTCCAGCAAGATGTATTGGTCCCTTTATTTCACCTTTTTCATACTTATCTATTACTTTATTCTCAAAATTAATTAATTGTTTAGCTGAAAACTTTACATCCCTAATTTTATTTAAATTAGCTGGTATTATAATTTTAGTTGTAATCGTTTATTTTACTGTTTTAAGTGGTTATATAGAATTTCGTTTGGTATTAAATATATATGTCAGACAGATGGCTATGAAGGGAGCCGTGAAAAATAGCCCTTGATTAATACTATTAATAATCTCTTCAAATGACATAAGTATTATATCAGAAACTTCAGAATCATGTTTTCCACGATTTCGATACTCATCCATGTTAATATTAATAAAAAAAATTTTCAACATATTATTGGTCCTACTCGGCATATTATTTATTGAAGGCATTTTAATAAGTCTATCTTTATTTACAATTTTAATTCCAGTTTCTTCACCAAATTCACGGAGCGCAGCTATTTCAAATGTTTCTCCTTTATCTACAGAACCAGCAGGAAGCTCAACAACTGGCTCGTTAAAACCAGGACGCTTCGCTTTGATAAATAATATTTGGCTATCCTCAACAATTGGGAGAACGACGACCTGTTCAGTCGGAAAACTGAGGGAATAATAATCATCATTAAGATTTATCGTAAAGTAAGGATTTTTGTGTACAATCATTTATGAAAAAATAAAATCAATTTATTATAATTCATCGTGTCAGGTAATTACGGCCCTCACTGATATTTTGGCGCCAATAATTTAATAAATCCTTCATAGTTTGTTCAAATGATATTTCAGGTTTCCAGCCAGTATGATTACAAAACTTACTTGTATCAGGAACCTGTAAATCAGCATCAATTGGTCGCAGGCGCGTTTCTTCCACTTCTATCTTTATATTTTTTATTTTTGATAAGGATAAAAGATAATCCAGCATTTCCCCAATTTCGCATGTATGATCACCTCCAATATTATAGTATTCACCAACAATCGGATCCACCGTAAGTAGTGTATAATAGGCTCTTACAGCATCTCTAACATCCGCAAATGTCCTAAGTGAACTCAAATTTCCCACCTTAATAATTGATTCAATTTCCCCTGCTTCAATCATTGCTATTTGTTTAGAAAAAGAAGATTCTACAAATACATCTCCACGCCTTGGTCCTGTATGTGTAAACATACGTGTCACAATAACTTTTTGGCCATAGGCTTCTGCGTGAAACCTCCCAATTAAATCTGTCCCAACTTTTGAAATAGCATATGGTGATGCTGGATGAAAATTACATTCCTCATTAATGGGCACTTTTTCCTTGGGAACGCGTCCAAACACCTCTGAAGATGAACAAACATGTATCCATGGATCTATATCTTTACATTTTCGCAAAGCTTCAAGTAATCTTTCAGTCCCTTGTATATTAGTATTTAGGGTATCCAAAGGAGATGTGAAACTGGTTTGGGGATAGCTTTGTGCCGCTAAATGAAAAACATAATCGGGCCTCACTTTTTCTATTACATTTTGAAGAGAAATATAATCACATAAATCACCATGGTGAAAAAACACCCTGTCTCCGTCATTAACTCTTGGTAATAAATGTTCCACATTGTCCTGCGAGCTGCGCCAACGGCACATACCGTGGATGTCCCAGTCGGTGTTTTCCAGTAAATAATCAGCTAAATGGGAGCCGACCATGCCGGTGATGCCGGTTATGAGTGCTTTATTTATCAATGCAATGCAATTAAATAATATTTACAAATAGGATCAGCTTAGGAAACGGGTCTAATTCCTTGTAGTTTTTTTCATTTTCGTGCTCTTACACTCAAGTCAATTAATAAAATCTCTTTTAATTGTTCTTGTTTGGCCACCGTTAACAAAAAATATGCGATAGATATCACTGAATAGCCCTTTTCAACTGACTGATATTATTTACAAAAGTGATACGATCGTTTGAATTTTTTGCAAGAAATGATTTGAGTTGTCTTGCAAATCGCTTCTTTTTCTCAATCCAATTAGCGAGATTAAGAATACATATTACCTTTAAATGTGGCATTTCAGAAGCTGCAATAAGCGCTGTAGAAGATTCAGAGATAACATTTTTTCGAACATTTGGCAAAATCAATTCGACAGGAATAAAACTGGGAATTATATCGAACTCTGGGAAAAGAGTTCTAGCCTTATCTTCAAAATTATATGAATCAATAGTAGTGGGATGGATCTTTATTCCTATGCTTGATGAAAGCTTTGGGATTTCACGTATGATTCGATTGTAAATTGAATAATCAATTTCCTTATGTGGGTAGGCAGAAATAATTAAAGTATCATATTCCTTAAATATCATTAGATTCTTCTTGATAACATTTTTTACTATAATTTTGTAATCTCCAAAATTCCTAAAATTAATCTTATGTCGTTCTTTGAATTTTTCATCAATACCAAAATGAATTGATTTTTCATTTACTACATATAATTTCAATTTTACCCCATAAATAATATAAATTATTAATGCAGATTTAATCTTTTTTATATAATGCTTCATTCTATAGGGATGTGATCTTTTTTTATAATTGTATCGAACGATTTTATCATTCAGTAATTTTGTATTGAAAATTTTTCCTTTACTTGCCCATTTCTTTATTAAATAGTATAGTTTATATTCTACAACATATCCATCAAAATATAACGTATCATTTTCTCCTGGATTTATACGTTCAAATAAATTATTTAAATTTCCTCTTTCCTTATATTCTGCAAACAAATCTTTTAAAAAAATAAACGGTTTTGAATAACCTAAATACTGATATTTAATTTCCATATGGACACAAAATTTCTTAACACTTTTATTATTGGTGAGAATGGTGATTTCATCCTCCTTATCACGAAGATAAAGAGCAAAAATAATTGAGGTATAACATGGGCAATAGATATATATCATTACTTTACTTTTTCTGTATTAGATAAAAAGAGTTTTCCTTCATAACAGATGAAAAAAGATTCTCATATTCTTTATATAGCATATCGGATTGAAAAAATATAATAGACGCGAAGAAATTACTCTAAAATGCTTGTCTACTCCTTTGGCTAAACTATTATTAATTACCAACAAGTTCTTCCCCCATCAATCACCAAATTTGATCCAGTCATATACGAAGATGCTTCTGAACATAAAAATACAATAGCTGCTTTATACTCATCTTCACGAGCCATTCTTCTTAATGGAATCAATTCAGAAATTTTTGATACAAATTTGTCAGGTTGACCTGTATATACACCACCCGGTGAGATTGCATTTACCCGAACATCTTTATCCGCCCAATAGGTCGCTAAATATTTTGTTAGACCAATAATTCCATGTTTTATTACAGAATATGTAATGGGTTTTACAGGCTGTTTATCTTCCTTCAATCCATCTTTTTTATATAAACGTTGGTCCGGTGATATAAGCCCTAAATCAGAAGAAATATTTACAATGACACCTGACCCAATTTTTGCCATTTCACTCCCAATTATTTTACTGCAAAGATAGGCACCAGTTAAACCAACAGATAGTTCTAAACTCCATCGATCTAAAGAAAACATTTCTAACCGAGATGTTTCATACGAATTATCTGTTTTTACTTTCGGGTCTATTGCTGCATTATTAATTAAAATATCAATTTTACCATGAAATTTTATAATATCATCTTTAACCTTTTCAATCTCATCTTCATTCGTAATATCGCAGTTATAATAAGAACAAGTTGTTTTGTATTTTTTAGATATTTCCGCTGTAACTGACTCACCTTTTTCATCATTAATATCCAATAAAATTGGCGTGCCACCCATTTCAGCAATGGCTTCTGCATGATTTATTCCAAGTAAACCTACTCCGCCGGTAATAATTGCAACTTTATTTGTTAGTTTAAATTTATCTAATAATATTTTCATATTCTATAGACTAACTTTATTACCGTTATTCATGGATTGTTTAGCTGCTTCAACTATTAATAACGATGATTTAGCAACATTTAAATACTTAACATTATCTGATAAATCAAGACCGTCTAAAAAAAACTTTGATTGAGCTATAAACATATCATCATTTGTATAGTCAGGATCACATAATATCTCTTCATTTCCTTCCTTGTAATTAACAAATTTGAAAGTATTTCCAATCGCGTTCCACTCAACATAACCATTTGTGCCGGCAATGTATACATCCCTGCGATTATACTGCTGCATAAAACACAAATTTACCTGTACAACAAAATCTTTATACTCAAGGGTAACATGTGTTGTGTCTTCTACATCAAGTTTAATATTTGAATAGTTTCCTCCGACACAACTAGCATAGTTAGGTAAACCAAAGTACCAATAACATAAATCCAACTCATGTATTTCTGTAAGGAGAACCCCCCCTCCTAAATCTGCTCTACATGCATAAAGTTCTTTATAATCTTCATAGGGATGCCAAGCTGGGACATAGGACGCAACATTAAAATTAGCAGTGATGATTTTACCTAACTTACCTCTTTCTATTATTTCTTTCATTTTTTTAAGGTAAGGATGGAACCTGCGTTGGAATGAAACAAAAAAGTGCAAGTTTTTTTCAAGAACAAGATTCTCGAAATCATTAAAACCATCAAGATTATGAGAAAATGGCTTTTCAACAAAAATATTGATATTTCTTTCAGCAGCCTTTTTTACCACTTCAAAATGAAGTGCTGTTGGCGTGGAAATAACAATCAAATCAGGCTTGTTATCTAAACCATCTTCAAGGGAATTAAACAAAGTTAAATTATATTTCTTTTCAAGGGATGTTTCATTATTAACTGAAAAATCCGGATTTAGCAACGGTGTTTGTCCAATTAAACGATAAACAGAAAAATCAACATTGTCAGGCAATAATTCTTTAAATATACGCATATGCCTCTGACCTGCACCTCCCAAGCCAACAAAAAAGATTTTCTTAATTTCTTGATGTATCATTGATGAAAAACTTTGTAAATGATATATTGTACTTTGCTGTTTCTACTGGATTGTTTCCACGGGTAGTTTCAAATGTATAAGGACCATTATAGTCTATTTCAGACAGAGATTGGAAAACCTTATGAAAATTAACTTTTCCTGTTCCTAGTATTACATTTTCGTCATTTTCATTTTTGTCCTTTAAGTGTAAATGCTTTATGTAATCACCAAGAAGTATAATATCTGAATAAATATCGTGCCCAAAGACAATTCGATTCCCAGTATCAAAGACAGCAAATATATTTGGATGATCAAGATCTTCTAAAACATCTACTAATTGTTGGCCGTCTAAAATCGTTTCAAGACATAATAACATGTCATTTTCTTGTGCAGCATCTCCTATTTCTGTCAGTACACCCCTGTAGTCCTTATAATTACTATCAGTCAACTCTGAATGCTCAAACAGAGGAAATATTAGTTTCTCAAGTCCTAATAATTTACCCTTTAAAATTAGGTTTAGTGTTTGATCCACCACTTTTGAATTCCTGATCAAACAATGATCAATGACATAATCGTTACAGAACGCATGAGAGAACAAATTACTATTTTCCGTTAACTCATTTATTCTTTCAATCCCATTAATATTCCAGATAGGATTATTAGAATTATGTTGACGCTCAGCAATCAATTCTATGTAGTTGAAACCTAATTGTGAAGCGATCTCGAATTCTTGTTCCCATTCTTCCTGGGGGAACCATTGTAATTGGTCGTTGGGTGGAGTAGATAACCTTCCTTGGACTATTCCAAAACTCAAATTATTATTGTTTCTAACCAATTTTATTAATTAAATCAAAGAGAATATTTGCTTTCTTTTCCGCAATACTAAGATCTCTATAATTAGTTTTAAATTGCATGATCTGAGGTTGGATTTCTTCTGCAACAGGACAAATGCCTTTACTGTAAGTAATTCCATTAACACTTAAGCCTTTAAATGCAGGCTCTAGATAAGGAACTTTACAGGCTCCGTAAAACCCATCTCCTCCCATTTCGACGTAACAGTTATAAAAATCTTTCCAAGTTAAACCAGTTAACTCTTCCCCAGTGTACTTAACGGTAAAAGTGTAATGAGAATGTTCACAACAATTAGGTATTCTTTGCATCTCGAGAAAATTGCACCCATCAACAGCTTCTTTAAAGAAATTAGCACTCTTTTTCCTTTTATCAACAATCTCTTCTAACCTCTCTAGTTGTCCTAATCCAACTGCAGCAGAGATTTCATTCATTCTGTAATTTAATCCCACAGTATCGAATCTCTCATAATAAGGATCTTGAACTTCAGACAAGGCTAAAGATGTCCTGCCAGCATTTCCTGTCATATGTTTATAACCTAAACCAGAAAATTTTCTTGCTCTAGTGGCAAGGTTTTCATCGTCGGTAACAATCATGCCCCCTTCACTACCACAAGTCATATGTTTCTTATTCTCAAAACTAAAAACACCGATATGACCTAATGTGCCTGCCAACCTACCTTTATAAGTACCGAGCATAGTTTGTGCTGAATCTTCAATTACAATCAATTCATGTTGATTGGCAATTTCCATAATTGGATCTATATCTACAGACAAACCTTGAAGTGACACGACAATAATAGCCTTAGTTTTAGATGTAATTTTTCTTTTTACATCTTCAGGATCTATGGTCATAGTCTTAGAATTAACGTCAGCAAAAACAGGTGTACAACCTTGATGAATCATTGCCCAAGCATCCATGACTACAGTAAGTCCAGGTCCTATAATTTCATCACCTGACTTAATTCCAGCTGCATAAACTGCTGCATGTAAACCTGAAGTCCCTGAATTACACGCTATTGAATATTTACAGCCAAATTTTTTGGAAAAAGCTTCTTCAAATCTTTGGTTGAATGACTTTTTACTTACTACATTTGAGTCTAATGCCTCTAAAACATACTTTTGTTCATTTCCATTAAATTTACCAAAAGGGTTATCTTTTAAATTTTTCATTAAAGCTTCTTTTTACAGTATTTAGTTATTTCAGTGTATTTTTTAAACCTAATGGACCAAATTTAGCTTTCTCTTCTAGAGCATTTTCTATCATCGAAATTGGAGAGTGGAATCTCTCTCCAAGTCTCACATTCTTAGTAATATCTTTATTATTCTCATCTATGACATTTCCTATTTTTAGAATACCTCCGATAGAAGCAATGTAGATTCCTTTTGCATCTTTTCTCAAAATTATTCCTCTTTGAAAAGGGTGGAACCTTCTAGTTGTGCTTAAAAATTTTGAGTTCTTTAAATGAACTATTTTCCCCATATATTTTGTTGAAGCCCCTTCGTAAGGATTATCGAAAGCTTTAATAAAAATATCAATATCCTGACATTCCCATCTCCAGTCGATAACTCCATTAATTATTGTATTTACTAAAGGGAAATAGAAAGAATCTTTAACACTCTGGTTATATTCTTTCAATTCTTTATGTGATTGGATCATAGATAAAAATTCTTTTAGGAATTCTTGTTCTATCCCTTCTTTATAATTCTCAAAATCTATAGTTTTTTTACAATCTTTTGGAAATTGAAATCTCTTTTCTATAATTATAGGTCCTGTATCTATATCCAAATCAACCTTATGAATGTTCATACCTCCTTCATAAAATTGCGAAAGTATTTTATGGGTAAAAGTGCCCCCTCCTTTTTCTTCTGGCAACAAGGCGCCATGATAATTGTAAAGTCTTCCTCCAAAAAGATTAATAATTTCTTCCTTAAAAATCCAAAATGTTACTATTGAAATGCCTATAGTATGATTGTTGATAAATGGTTGTAAAACTTCCTCAGTTAGGTTCTCTTGAACTTCTAAATAATTTATTTTCTCTTGAGTTAAAGCTTCTCGAAAACTTCTTTTTTTATCAATCTTTCCAGATAATCTGAAAGGAGTAGTTACTACTATTACATCGAGACCACTTTTGATGGCTTCAGTTATAAAGAAATATGCAGCACTAGTACCACCAAAAACAATTACTCTATTAATCCTTTTAGAGCTCTTAATCCTCATTCAACCCTAGTCATTAGAAGTAAATACATAAGGAGTAGGTTGATCTTTATTCAAGTTTTTGCACTCTTTGGAATAATCTCTTATTTGTTGGAAAATATTTACCCCAACATTTTTGCTCCATTGATCGTGAAGCTTTTGGGTTACCTCTCCGATCTTTCCATGCCCTATATTTTGACCATTGAATTTGCAAACTGGAAGTAAACAGAAAGGCGTTGCTGTCATGAAAGATTCATCAGCAATATAAGCATCATAGGTTTCTAAATTTTTCTCAATACATCTAATATTCAATTGTTTACAGAGCTCAAAAATATAATTTCTACTAATACCTACCAAAATATCTCTTGCCTCTGGTGTATAGACTACTTTGTCTTTTACAAAGAAGACGTTATCTCCAGTGCCTTCAGTAATAAACCCATCTGTACCCAGTAAAATAGCCCAATTATTTTTACCCTTAAACCTGGAGGCTTCAATATTAGCCATTTGATAAAACAATCGACTTCTATTCTTAATTTTTGGCTCCATCAGGCTAGAAGGAATAGCTCTCTGACTTGTTACAACTGCATTTATTCCTTCATCAATAAGTTCATCCATGCCTGCAACTGTCCACTTAAGAGGAAAATCAGCAACTATTACCGTGGGTTCTAATTTGTTATCAAAAATTTCTGAATAAATACCAAGAGGTCCTCTGCTAACATTAATGAGCAATCTGTGTTCATCATGGGATTGAAAGATTGTTTCATTTCTTTTGATAGTTTCATAACAAATTTCTTCCAATTCTTCTTTAGATTGCTGGATAGGAATCTGCAAGATCTTTAAACCCACATAAAGTCGATCTATATGCTCTTTTAATCTAAATTGTTCTTTGTTGAAAGATCTTGTCATTTCAAAAACCATATCACCAAACATCAAAGCTGAGTCGAAGATGGACACTTTCGCATCTTTTTCTTTGACAAATTCTCCATTCTGGTAAACAACTCTTCCCGAATCCATATGCACTCCTTGTATTATTTTTTTTCTAAAATGTACTGCTTAAAAAGTGATTCTACAAAAATCCAATCTTCTGGGTTATCTAGTTCAAAAGATTGCCAAAATTCCATCATATAAATACCTATATTTCCTCCAAATCTATTATTCTGTTCTAATATTTCTGGCTTAAATAAATAGATAGCACCGTTTTCCACGTAATCAGGTTTCCTATCTTGTCTTCTTGTTTGATTTTCATAATCATAATTAACACTCACTAATTTATCGTTATCATCTTTTGTCCAAATTAAAAAATCTTCTAGCTCGGCCCCTGAAAAACCTGAATCCCATTGTTCGTCTCTAAATTGAATAATTGATTTCCCTAGATCTTGATTTCGTCTGAGCGGAGCAGTAGGTTCCAGCATGACGACAATCTCAGGTCTATACTCCAAGGTGGACAAAGCATGCATAATAGCAGATTCAGAAGACGCTGCATCTGTAGCAAATTCATCCGGTCTTCTTATGAGTTTAGATCCAAAATCTTCACCAACTCTAAGAATTTCATCATTATCGGAACTAAGGTAAACTTCGTCAATTTCTGGAGTCTCTAAAGCTTGGATAATGGACCAGGCGATTAAAGGTTTACCACAAAAATCAAGAACATTTTTTCTTGGTATACCTTTAGAACCTCCTCTTGCTAAAACGAATGCTGTTACTTTTCCCATGTATGTTTCTACATACCCTTGGCTGTCCATCCACCATCTACACACAAATCACTACCAGTAACATAGCTAGATGCATCTGATGCTAAAAAAATAGCTGCACCTATCATATCTTCAGGTTCAGCCCAGCGACCTAACATTGTGTGGGTAGCGCGTTCTTGGCGTGAGTTGTTGTCTTCCCAACTCTTTTGATTCATTGGAGTATGCGTGTACCCAGGGACAAGGTTGTTAACGCGTATCCTATACTTACCCCAATCATGAGCTAGTGCTTTAGTTAGTTGACGAACACCACCCTTTGTTGAACAATAAGCTGGGTTATTAGGAAATCCTTGTAAGGCACCTATACTGGTAATATTAATTATACTTCCTCCCTTGTTCTGTTTTATCATTTGCTTACCGACAAGTTTACTTAGGGAAAAAACAGCGGATAAATTTGTTTCCAATGTTCTATACCAATCATCAATGGGGTAATCTTCGCTAGTAGCTGGAACAGTTATTGCTGCATTATTAATTAATATATCAATTTCACTATAATCGTCTAAAAATATTTTGAAGCTTTCCTCTAATTCATCTTTATTAGAAACATTAACAGAATAGAATTTAATCTTGGAAGGCAATTTATCTGATACGTTAACATCAAAAATAGCAATCTTAGCATCGGCCTTCAGAAATCCAATGGCTATAGCAGCGCCAATACCACTACTTCCACCTGTAAGTAATGCTGTTTTTCCTTCTAGAGAAAATAAATTGTTACTATTTGAAAAATGGGGCATTAATCTCGTAGGTTACAAAATACATTTTTTATGTTCTTCGATAGTAAGTTTATTTGATTTGACTGGCTTCCCAAGACAGGTGTTGTCTCAGGTTTTCTGCTATTGATATTTCTTTTTCAATATAACCTAATTTCCCATCACCCATGGCTTCCTCTATCTTCCGAGCTGCCCCCACCAGAATACGGAAACCCGGTGGTTCTACAGAAGCTGACTGGTCAGATCCATACATTGCTCGATCAAGGGTGATATGTCTTTCAAGAGCTGTAATCCCCAGAGCTGCTGCTGCATATGAAACTGCAAGCCCAACTTCATGGCCGCTATATCCAACTTCACAATTATATTTTTCACGCAGTGTTTTAATAGAATTCAAATTAGCATCCTCATCTCTCATTGGGTAGGTAGATACACAATGTAATAAAGTAAATGGGCAATTGGCAGATTTAAATATGTCTACTGCTTTTGTAATATCCTCCTCCATAGTCATGCCAGTTGAGATAAATGTGTGCCTAAGTTCAGATGCAACCTTCTTAATAAGTTCATCATCAACAATCATTGCAGATGCAATTTTATTATACTTTAAATTAAATTGATCTAGAAAATCCTGACTTTCTAGATCCCAAGCTGAGGCAAACCATTCTATTTTCTTATTTTTACAATACTGGTCAATTTCTTTGTATTCATCTAAACCAAATTCCAAGCCTTCCTTTTGTTCTCTCTGAGTTGAACCCCATGGACTTTCTCTTGGTGAATCCAAAAATTCCTTTGTATAAACAAGATCAATGGTACGCTTTTGAAACTTGACTGCATCAGCACCGGCATCTACAGCCACATCAATAAGGTCTTTAGTAATCCCAAGGTCACCATTATGATTTATACCAATTTCTCCTATTATGAATAATGACATATTATTCTCCTTATTTTTTGTTTAATAAATCTAATAATTCCCTGACGACGCCATGACCACCATTGGTCTTAAGAATATGATTAGAAATAGTTTTTATGCTTTTGTGAGCATCTAACGGGCAAAATACATAACCTGATATTTCCATAGCTTCTTTATCGTTTATATCATTGCCAATGTAGGCAACATTTTTCAAGTCGTAATTATTTTCTTTACAGTATTTTTGTAAAGATTCTTTTTTATCATCAATGCTCTGCAAGCATTTGATGTTGAGCTTTTTTGCGCGTGCTGATACAACAGGGTTTTTTTCGGTTGAAATAATAATTTGTTCTATTCCCATTTTTTTTATTTCTGAAACACCAAGCCCATCGGCACGATTTACCTGAATAGTTTCAATACCGTTTTGATCAACATAAACTTTGTTGTCAGTCATTACACCGTCAAAGTCGTAGACGATAAGTTTAATTTTATTTTTCAAGGTATCCAATTTATGGTATAATTATAATCTGTTTTGGACAAAACATTTGCAATAGTTCTATTGCAGAGAACGTGAGTTCATAATTTGAGGAATACTAAAATTATACAAAAAAATATTTTGTTTTAGGAGAAATTTTTCTTTCATTATTCCTTCTTTATTTTTTCGGTTTTCCAAATTAAAGGTGGCTCTAAACAAAACAAATGATAGTTTTTAGATCTACATGGTGAGGGAACAATATCAGATTCAGTTATTGTAAACATCAAATTTTTGGAGTAATCATGCAAAATTTTTGATGAACCTAACGTTATATAAAATTGATAATCCCCTATATTTAATATACCTCCCGGAATTATAACTTGAGATGAATAATACCCAGGGGAATATGAACCCTTGTTGTCTTTTTCATAATCAATATTAAAAGATTGACAAACACCCACATTCCGTAATGTATTAAGTGTAAAGATTACAGCCATATTATTAATATGTTCATTAACAAAATAATCTATTTTAATAGTAAATGGATAGCCCCTATCTATTCTTACTGATGGTTCATTCTCATGATTAGATATTTGAATTTTTTGTATAGACATCGGTTTATCATTATTTGAGCTGTTCAGTTGAATTGTAGCATCACCAATCGAGCCCATACTTTCATAGTAAAGTTCAATTATTTTATCTACTTTATCAGGTTTACTTATCAAACCATTATTCAACAATACTGCGGTTTCACATATATTTTGAATGCTATTCATATTGTGACTTACAAGTAATACCGTACGGCCTTCACTTGATGACATAGAATCTATTTTCTTCAAACATTTATTTTGAAAATCAATATCACCTACTGCAAGGACTTCATCAATCAATAATATTTCTGGCTCTAAATGAGCCGCTACAGAAAAAGCCAAACGTACTCTCATTCCTGAAGAATATCTTTTTACTGGGGTATCAATAAATTTGCCAACCCCAGAAAAATCAACTATTTCATCCAATTTTTTATCTATTTCCCTTTTTTTCATACCCAATATTGTACCATTAAGATATATATTTTCTCTTCCTGTAAGTTCAGCATGAAACCCTGTACCAACTTCCAGTAATGAAGCAACTCGGCCATTTATAACGGCTCTGCCACTCGTAGGATCCGTGATCCGTGATAAAATTTTAAGCAATGTTGACTTTCCAGATCCGTTGGGTCCGATGATTCCCAACACTTCGCCACGCTCTACTTCGAAAGATACATCCTTAAGCGCCCAAATAATGTTTTCTGATTCTTTTTCCCCGTTGAATTTACTCAGTTCTTGAACTCTCCTAAAATTTACAAAAGGATATTTTATCCAGGATGAAAGAGACCCAAAAAATGTATCACTGAGTTCTTCTTTCAAACCAATACGGTAGCGTTTGGAAATATTTTCGACTTTTATTACGGTTTTGCTCATGGTAAAAAGTTATACATAAAAAGTTGAATAAAAACGGATAAACTTGTCATTTATTTTTCAAACCTTGGCTGAATTATAGATTCCTGTCAAATTCTTGGTTCTTTAAATATTTCTACTGACACAACATTAGATTTCATTATAAGAATAAGAATTGATTATTTTTATTACTTTCAACTTAACTATGCCACATCCGCAAAGATTCGTTCTTTCCGCCTAAAATACAATGCTCCGGTTATGAACAAAATAACCGAGGTTAACATGCCAATTCCTATAAGATCCCAAGGCATGGGGTTCTGACCAAGCAAAGCGGATCTAAAACCTTCAATCACTCCCACCATTGGATATAAACCATAAATTAATTTGGCTGATTCACCAAACTTTTCGGAGATTAGGGAAGTTGGGAAAACAACGGGAGCAGCATACATTAAAAGTTGGGTAAGAAAAGGGGTCCCCTGTTGAATATCACGATACTGTACGGCCAAGGCTGAAAGCCACATCCCTATACCTGTTGCTGAAAATATCATTAAAAAAATTAAAAGTGGTAACCAAAAGATATTCAGTGTTGGAGTGATTCCGTACCATATCATAAGTCCAATAAGGATAATAAAAGAGATTGCAAAATCAACAAGTTTTGATAGCACAGGTGTTAGGGGAATAATTAATCGTGGAAAATAAACTTTAGTAAAAATTCCTCTCCCTGCAATTACACTTGTGACTGATGAGGTCATTGCAGCGGAAAAATATGTCCAAGGAATCAGAGCAGTATAAGAAAAGATAGGATAAGGAATACCATCGCTTTCAATCCGAGCCAGTTTCCCAAACACAATTGAAAAAACAATCATTGAAAAAACGGGTCTGATTATAGCCCATGTGAATCCCAAAACTGTCTGTTTATACAGCGCAAGCACATTACGCTTTATTAGAAAATAAAAAAGATCCTTATAATCAATAAGTTCTCTCAAATTAATTAACTGCCAACCGGATCTGGGTTCAATTATCGTTTGATTGGTTACATTTTTATCATTCATTATGTAACACCACTTAATATTTTTCTAAAAACTGAGAAATCTTCTATTTTTCTATTTTCATTAAATAAAACATCTTTGTTATCTTTTATTCGCGCAACAAATAGAATCCCCGTTTGATTTGCTGCATTTTTATCAGTTAGACTATCTCCAATAAATATTATTTCTTTCTTATTAAGATTATGCTTATTTATAATTGTAGTGATATGATCAATTTTACTTTGCGGTGATCCATAAATTTCTATAAAATAATGTGAAATTCCTTTTTCTTTTAAAATAATTTCAATTTCATTCTGAGGTGTACCAGTAGAAATGAAAAAATTCATTTTATTATAGTTTTCCATTATAAATTTAAGTGCCCCCTTCACATATGGCGCTTTTATTACTCTTCTAACTACAAATTCTGAAAATCTACTTCCTAATTCCTTTAAATCATTTTTATTTAGGTTAGAGCCAAGGAACGCTTTATGATAATGGCGAAACTTTTCGTAGCGAGAAACTCCGCCATTTGCATAGTGGTGAGCAAGGACTTGATTTACAACATTTTTCCCATAAGGTTCATAAAGCATGGCAAAACCATCTGCTTTTACACCCACTGATTCTGTAATAACACCATCAAAATCAAAAATGATTGTTTTAATCACTTAATTCGATAATTAATTGATCCAAATCTTCTCTGCAGCCCTGCAAAAACTCACTACAGGTGCTGGCCACATGGGGAGTCATGTAAAATAGCTTCGGATAAAATTCTTTCAATTTCCCCTGATAAGGCTCTTGCCAATACACATCGAAGGCTGCTCTTATTCGACCATTAGCAATTTCATTATATAATGCGTCCTCATCCACAATTGCACCTCTAGCCGTATTAACAAGTACACTATTATCTTTCATCCATGAAAGTTTTTCTCTATCAATAAATGATATATTATTATTACTTTTGGGAATATGGATTGTGATACAATCAGCTTGCTGAATCATTGGCTTTAGTTCAAATATTTCATTTTGCAACATATCAAATGTGGACACTTGTATAAATGGGCGCATTAATTCAACTACCTGACTACCAATTTTACCTGTACCTATAACAAGCAGATTTTTCACTGACATTTGACCCCTTGGTTCTTTCACCCAAGGTTCAATAGTACCTAAATCACTATACAACATATGAAATATTAAGCTACACGTAAAACAGGCTGTTTCATTAAAAATGATATTAACCGTTTCTTCTGAAGGATATCGAACAACAATTTCATTTTCCTTGGCTTCTTTCTCGGGGACATTATCTCGCCCCACACCCGCTCTAAATATTCCTTTAAGATTTGGGAATTTATTAATATCAATCGGTTGACTCCCCATCAAAATAATTTCAGTACTGTTTTTAATATCTGTAAAAGATAGGCCATCGCTACAAGTATCCAAAATTGTTGTATTTTTCCAGATTAACATTCTATTTGCATTGCTTTTTCAACTTTTCTTAAATCATCAGGAGTATCCACCGCATGGGTATTATAGGCTGTAGGCACCATTCGTACATTCATTCCATATTCTAATACTCTCATCATATCTACAGATTCTGCAATTTCCAAGGGTGTTGGTTTAAGTCCATTATAATCTATAAGAAAATCTCGGCGAAATGGAATAATGCAAATCTGTTTACCCATAGAAATATTTCCCGTCTTTGAGCGCGTCGGAATAGGCTCTCTTGAAAAATAAAGTGCATTACTATTTAAGCCCCACACAACCTTTATGCAATTTCGATCTTCAAACTCTTCTTGATTTTCAATTTTACCTAATAGGTTTGTTACAAGTATTTCCGAATCATCTAACATGGGACTTACAGCTTCAGTAATCATATCGGGATGCAACATAGGTTCATCCCCCTGCACCATAACAACAATATCATATCGTATATTATCTTCTTGTTCAATTATTAATAGTGCCTCAGCACAGCGGTCTGATGCTCGTTCGTGCTCATTAGAAGTCATAACCGCACGACCACCAATGGATTCAATATAGTTATAAATTTCATCATCACAAGTGGCAACAGCAATATCTGTAAGCAACTTATTTTTTTTTACATTATCATAAACATGACCAATCATTGGTTTTTCCATAATCTTAGCCATTGGTTTACCTGGGAACCGACTGCTCCCCATACGAGCAGGAATTAAGGCAAGAATACTTTGTTCTCTAATCATGCTATTTTGTGGGATAAAGATGAGCTATAAATAAAAACACCATCTGTTCCATATGCTATAAATTTATATCCTTGCTGAATTCTTTTCTCTAATAACTTTTGATCTGGCTGAACCACATGATCTCCACAGGGCACATTATGCTTTTTACAAAGACTCAAAATACTATCCATAACAGCAATGAATTCTCGAGACTCAAATTCTCCTGTAATTCCCATTGATGCAGATAAATCATAAGGGCCAACTATAATGGTATCTAAACCATCTACTTGCAGAATTTCATCCAAATTATTGACAGCATTAATATGTTCAATTTGGGCTATCAAAAGTGGAGACTTGGCTTCTTCTTTATAGGAATCAAAATTCTTACCAAAAAGATTTGCCCGTGAGAACCCTACACCTCGAGTGCCAACCGGTGGCCAACAGCATGCACTTCTTACCTTTTTTAATTGATCTGCGCTTTCAATCATGGGGGCTATGATACCACCTGCGCCCGCATCCAAAGCTTGTTTACAATCCTTGGCTTTTGATTCTGCTATCCGTGCAAGTGGAAGCGTATCGCCCAATTCAATAGCACAAAATAAATTTGGTAATTGGGTTACACTAATAGAACCATGCTCAATATCCACAGCCACCCAATCATACCCTGCTTGACCCAATATTTCAGAAATGGATGCATGGGGAATTTGTTGCCAAGTGCCAATGCTTACCTGGCTATTTTGAAGTTTCTTGCGAATCATCTTTATTATATCAAGTCTCATAATAAACCTATAAAGTTATTAATAATTTTGCCTTTAAATGTGTTGACCAACTTTTCATTAAAACTATTTTTAATTAATATAAACGAGATGTTTGCTTGTCCGGCTACATCAATATCTGTATTAGCATCACCATAAAAATATGAGTTAATCCGGATGATAATTATACTTGGACATAATTTTTGATATATGCGCACTTTTTTTCTCGGGTGAGCCATAAACTTCTATGAAATATTTGGCAATTTCTCTTCTATCAAGAATTTAATTCATTTCATCTGTTGGTGTGCTGGTTGAAATAAATTGTCTATATTTTTTAGAACATTTTTGAATATACTCAGGTGCTCTAAGAACATAGGGCGAGTCAATCACCTTTTTCACAACCAATTTTGAAAACTAATTTGCCAATTATTGAGAAAGGATTCATGATATAATTTTATTTTTCAAAACGAGACATACCACCATTGGCTCGATAATGGGGTTAAAACCCCACCTTTATTGGCCAACTACAATGCCTGACCTGAAGGACGGGGTAAGTATTGTCCATATTTCTCATATTATCTACAATCACTGTATCACACCTACAGCTCGAACAGGCGAGCCATCTAAACCAACAAAAGATAAAGGAAATCCATAATATTCAAAAGGTGTAAGCAAAGGTAATTGACCCAGGTTAGTCAATGATTCGTATATAATGATATTATTACCTAATAGTGCATTATGTATGGGTTTATCTATTGAGCCACTACCATCTACACTGGGCAGGTCACAGCCAAAATATTTAATACCCATTTCAATGACTTTTTTTACAAGATGTGTTGGGATTTCAGGCCTATCTGAACCAAAATAAATTTTGGGTTCATTAAATTTCATATACCACCCGGAATCAAAGATAATACCATCAATCTTTTCGTCAATATTACCCAAATCACTTATTGAATTGAGATCCACTTTAACCGTTTGACCCGTAAAGGAACTTATGGCAAAATCATCCAGTGTTTTACCACCAGAAATAATATGTGCAGGCACGTCCAAATGGGTTCCTGTATGTGTCCCCATTGTAAATCGGTGCAAAAGTGTTCGGTCAGAATGAATTTCTTTTTCTCGCACAATAGAAATGTCTGGGTCTGAAGGATAGGTTGACATTTCGTCAGAAATTGGATGACTTAAATCAACAAATTTCATTTCTTACGCTTCCGCAATCCAATTTTCTTATTACCATTTTCTTTATCCAGTTCTATCTCTAAATCAAAAATAAGATCCATTAACCCTTGCCCAAGATCATAAAACGTATTTGAAGTTAATTTCTTGGCAACTTGGGGCTTATAATTATAAGGCGTTATTGCGTAATGATGTAATTCATCTTCCAAACCATATTGAACTTCAATTTCACCCTCGAATATTTCTTGAATCATTGTTAATAAATTTTTAACCTTTATCTGCTGATTCCCAGTAATGATTAAGTGCTTATTTTGGTATTGTTCACTTAAAGCATCTACAGAAAGTTGAGCCGCGTCTTTTACATGGATATACTCCCTAATTTCTTCACCATCCCCCCGCCTAACTATTCTTTTATTTTTTAAAGCTTGTATTAAAAAATCGCTAATAGCATTAAATGCATTTGCTCGAGGGCCATAAAGTGATCCGAATCGCAGTATAGTATAATCAAGACCAAATACTTTTTGGTATTCTTCAATAATTTTTTCACAAGCCTGTTTTGATACCCGATAAAAACTGCCTAATTCACTATATACATAGATGGTACTTGCAAACATAACTCTTTTCACATTGTTTCTTCTAGCCGTTTCCAGAATATTTTGCGTACCAATAATATTGTTATGTATGGTTTTCGTTGGATCATTGCTTGATGAACCAATATCTGCTTGCGCTGCAAAGTGAAATACATACTGGCAATCTTTCATCGATTTTTCTATGTCATCGGGGTTTAATATATTCCCGATATATTCTTTTTGTGATTTTGTCTTATACTTCGATGGTACTGTATCAAAGAGAATTACTTGATAACCCTGTTCTTCCAATGCATCAGCCATATGGCTTCCTATAAATCCTGAACTACCTGTAATCAAAACTTTTTTATCCATTATGAATCAGTTTAACTTCGCCTTTGAAAGAATGAAATCCTTGTAATCACCCAAAACATCCCTGTTTTTCTTATGGCCGTAAACAACATATTCAATAAACTTATCCACATCACTCTGAGAATAGGGTCTATAACCAATATCTGCTTTTATTTTAATTAAGGCATCTTCCAGTTCTTGGTAGTTATTGACAGTCCAACAGGCGTTCATTTCACTATAAAGAAGGCTATTTTCATGGAAGTATTGTGGATGGACCAAAATCTTATTTTTCAGTAGCACTTCGATGCCAATACTGGAAATAGTATTGATAACAACATCTGCCCATTCAATAAGTGAATCAGAAGAAACATTTTCTTCAAAAGTAATGCCTGGGCAGTTTTTATGATTTAAAACACCCAGTTCTTCCTGAATCATGGATTTGTGTGTTCGACCGGTCGTCGGCTTCACCACCAGATTAATAGAATCAAGGCTGGCCAATTTATTGATTGAATCAATCACTTCTTCTTCATAAAAACGATATGCCAAACGGTGGTCCATATAAACAACATTTATTCTATTATTTGATTTATTTTTGTATTTATTTCCTGAGTTAATTTTTTCAAGAATATTTCTCCATTCTTTACAAAATCTAGTACTACCTAAAATAATTATTCTATCGCTCTCGTAACCACCTAACTTAATTCTGTCTGCAAATCGTTTGTGTTGGGAGATAACAAAATTAAAAGATTTCCAGCTTTCTCTATAATTTTCAACATAACCATTCACAACTTCCTTATTTAATATAAGATTATTTGATGCGATAAACATTCCATGTGGTACTAGTAATAGTGGTATTTTTTTTTCTTTTGAATCATTAATAAATGAATGTAAAAAAGGTTTTGGTTTTTGCCAGTCAAAAATCACAGCAGTAGGATCAAGTGAATCAATCAATTTCGAAGCCCATATTTCACCGCAAAATTTCTGAAAAAATGATTCATTATAAAATTTATCTAAATATCCTTTCGCTATTCTACTACTACGATTAATCTTATGCATATAAAAAATTATAAACCTAGCAAAAGTAACAACTAAAAAATGTTTGAAGCCGATGGGTTTATATAATAAATAATATTCTGCTTTTATATTGTATTCTTTGAATAGAAAAGAAATTCGAAAATCAGACTTAAGGTCGAGTTGAAAATTGGTGCAAAAAATTTTAATATCTTTGATGCCATCCTTTGCCATGCGATATATGATTGGAACAATGTGATCAATATCATTATAACGCCTTACAAAAAAAAGGTACATAATAATCTAAATAGTGGATTTATTAATTTCATTTAATGGATTAATTCTTAATCAAACTATAAATATATTTTCCAATAGACTCGCCCGCATTACCAATGTTTGTTGTTATTTCCTGCTCTACAAGTTTTTTTCGATTTTCGCTATCCAGTTGTGGATTTGAAAGATATTGGTTTATTTGTTCAATTAATTGATCCATATTATACGCTTGCCGTGTTGCTTTTGTTTTTAAGACTCTTTGTATATGGTTTAAACCTTCTATAATTGATATGGGTTGATCGGTATCTCTAAAATTACCAAGTGCTACGTTTATAACTGGTGTATCAAAAATTGAGCCTTCAATCATTAATGTCGAATATTCAGTTAATAGCAAGTCTGACTTAATTAATAATTTGCCAAGGATCTTTATATCCTCAATTGGTAACTCATAATCATCTTCAATCCAGTTTACCATTGGTAAATTAAATTCCACTAAATCTGTATATTCCCTTTGCAATTTATCAATTTTTTCTTTGTAAATATCCAGTATTAATCTTTCATTACTTTTTTGTTTTGCTAAATAGTTAGGGTGTAACCTGACAATGAGTTTAGACTCATTTACAACAATCCCATTTTTTATATTGATCAAAATATTTTCTATTATATCAAAAGTTTTTTTAAACATTAATGGTGCAGATGTTGCATACATTATTAATTTTCTTGTGGTATTATTTGCTACTTTTTTAAAAAACGGCCCTCCATTTTTTAATGAACCATTAAAATAATCATCCCAATGTGCTATCCCACCAACATGAATATTTTCTTTTTTGATGTCTTGAAAAACACTGAGTTCTTCTTTCATGATCTCATTCCACGCTACTACATAATCGGGTGATGCCCCACGATAGGCTTTTGTGGTTGGATTATCCCAACTGTGCACTATTGATAATACTTTACAGTTATTTCTTTTTCCTGCTCTCATGAACAAGGGATCAATCATGTAACCTGTTGAAGATGTAATTAAAAGATCTGGATTATAGTCAGAAAAATAGTTGTTGTATATGGAACCATTTAACAATTTTGTTTCTAAAAAAACTATAAACCGTCTTAGATATGAGATTTGATTACTCAAAATAGCAATCAATTTTATCAAGAAAAAAATGCTCTTCCCTTTAAGATTTGATTTACCATACTGTTGCGTATAAATGAATCCCCATATTTTAGGTGAGTTATTTTTAATTCCCCCCTTACTTCCATACATATATATTCTTATTAAATTAAAAAATGAACCCATCCGTGACCTAAGAATACTATATGCATTTTGATAAAGTATGTCTTCAAAATAAATATTTGTATTTGCGTCACTATACTTTTTCCGATAATAGTCAATATTCTCGCCCTTAATAAATATAACTATCCTTAAACCTTTTTGCCGCTTAAGAAAAAGAAAAATATCAGTTGATAGTATATATCTAATTGATACATTTCTATATGGCGCTATGAAAATTGTTTTCATCTATATAGATTATTGTAAAAAATCAATTGCTATAACTTTCTGATTATTTGGTATAAATACAATATAGATGTTTACTTATTTTTTTAATTACAATTCTATCCATTTCAGGCCAATAATTTTTAATAGCATTTGAAACGGGAAAAATATTATTTGATGTGAATCCGCTTAATTTTTTCCTAATTAATGTATCTTGTTTTCCTGATTGAAACATTGATTGAATTTTTTTAAGAATAAATTTGATTCTAATACCTAATGGAAGTTTTTTTTCTGATATATAGTTAGATTCATAAAAGAATTGAAACAAACTATCTGTAATAAGCTTAGTAATTGGTTTTGACATAGAAAAATATTCTTCCGCGAACGGATAAGATCTCAAATTAACTTCACTCAAGGAATTTGGTTCCTTTTTTATGAATGAGATTAGGTCAGAAATGGAAATGAAACATTCGCTTGCTTCAAGAGGCAGATGCGTTACTATATTTTTTGGATAATCCTTTGGCAAATATGAAATTGGTTTTTTACCAAGAAAAAGTGATTCAATTGCAGTGGTGCAGTCGGGGTGTATCATAAAATCTGCTGCTAATATCCATGGTACAACTGATCCTTGGGAAACAACGTGAATATTTTTTTGATCTTTGAATGCATCAATATAAAATGAATGGTTTTCTTCTGGGTGCGGTCTTAAAATAATTGTTTTATTTAACTGTTGAGAAAGCTCAAGGATTAAGGACCGATAAGCTTCAAGTTTTTTTTTATCAAAGGCAATCATTTGATCAATATTCTTAAAGCGACCTCCATAATTTGAACTGACAAAATCATCACCCTTAATATTGTTGCCAAATCCCATATTGGTATTTATCAATATAAAATTATTAAATCTTTTTTTAATGCTATCTACTTCAACTTGATATAAAAAATGAAATTCGGGTTTTAGTAGTTCAAAACGAGGGTGACCTGAGACAATCACTTGGTTTTCTTTATTCATATTATTTTTTACTAAATCAAACTGTTTTCTCCCCCACATAAATGACAGATTTGCATTATTAAATAAAGTCTTCGAATAGCGACCCTGTAACGTACTTCCATCGGAAAAATCAACACCACCTTCTTCATCTATATTGACAATAAATCCATTGTTTTGTTTTACTACTTCATAAAATTTTTCAGAAACACCTCTATGATATCCTTTATCAAGGTATATATAGTTTTTTAGTTGTCTCATTAAGAAAAAAATATTTGACTTATTGCCAAGGTAACAGTGAAATCCCTTTAAGGCCAAATGATGACACAAATATACTTTATAAAGTAGCTCTCTCGAGTTAGTCTCGATTGGTATAAGAATATTTATTTGGATCCTACAGTTAGTAAAGGGATAAACTCTATTTTATTTAAACTTTTTTTTTGTATTTGCATTTGTTCATAAAATGCTCGGGCAGTCAACACATCAATTGGTTCATCAATATTAATCGCATACAATGTGCGATCCATTAAATATCCATAAGGTGCATCACCCCAAAGGCTATTACCTTTTATTGTTTTTGTTGGAAAAACATATACGGCACAGTTTCGGATAAAAACTGGATCTTGATCTTGTCGTCGTACCCCGTCTGGCTCATCCATTAGAATTCCCCTTAAAGCGCCACCGCTTTTCATCTTTTTCATCCTAATGGGATGATGGTCTCCCACTTCCACAACGGACACAACACTACTTGCCTTTGTACTAACTGCGATTTCCAATGCTTTTTCTATATGTACTGGTAAGCGAAAAGGTGATGGTGGTTCCAATAGAACAATATACTGATAATTTATTTTATCGGATTTTTCAGCCCATGCGAGAGCATCTTGAATAACAGATAGAGATGTAGCCTGGTCTGTAGCAAGGATCGAAGCTCGTTTAAATGGCGCATAATCTCCATATTTATTTACCAAATCAATTGTTTTTTTAGAGTCAGAAGAAACAATTATTCGATTAATTACCTTACAACCTATGGCTGTAAATAGGGCACGCTCGACAAGGCTGTAATTTCCAATTTTTAATAAATTTTTTTCCCTTACGCCCTTAGAACCAATACGAGCTGGTATTATTGCCAATATATTCATTATTTAAAGATAATCGTCAATAGTGTAATTTTTTTCTGACGTAGCCCATTTGGGTTGTAATACGCCAATCTTAATGATTTTTTCAATTCCTTCTTTTAAGGATATTCTTGGCTCATATCCCAAAAGTTCTTTTGCTTTGTCTGTACAGCAATACCTTTGATAAATCTCCCTTTCTTCAACACGATCAGTATCTTCAAAACTATTTTTAACTATTATCCCCAATTCGTCTTTTTTCCCACACAAATCAATTACTAATTCACCTAAATTTTTAAGCGATATTAAAGCATCACTATTTCCAATATTCAATGTTGTATTGTTTGTTTCTTGCGAAAATAATGCATCCACAGTACCACGAGCAGTATCTTCGGAAAAACTATATGATCTCTCCTGCATGCCATTGCCATAAACTATTGGTGGTTTATTATTTAATACATTTCGTATGAACTTCGGAATTACAAACTGAGCAATTTGGTGTGGTCCATAAGTATTAAAGTATCGAAGAATTGTATATTCTAACGATTGGAATTCTGTATGGTACGCTTTTATAAATTCCTCCCCAGCCAATTTACTTACAGCATAAAGTGTTTTACCTTGAGTTATATCTTCTTCGCTAATAGGATTTTTTAATGGTTCTCCATATACTTCAGATGAAGATGCGAAAACTATTTTATTAATTTTAGCATTAACAGCTGCATCCAAAACTTTTTTGGTACCATTAATATTAATATCCAAGCAACGAAGGCTGTTTATTTCTGTACGACGTACGCCTAAATAAGCTGCAAGATGTATAACCGCATCACAACCTCGAATTGCCTCCCGAAGGCTCGATTCATCTAAAATTGAACCGTAAAACAAATTAACTTTATTATTAATGCTCTTCTTTACCACATTAACTTGCTCATAGAGATCAAAAAGTACGACATCTACCCCTCTTTTGAGCAACTCATCACAAACCGCCATACCGATACATCCCGCACCGCCAGTAACCAATACTCTTTTAAAACTATAACTCATAAGCTATCCTTTTTTGTACCAATTGTTGATTTAATGGTATATTCTCCAAAATCTCTACAATTCTTTTTGCTGATTTTCCATCTCCATAAGGATTAGTTGTTTCATTTACTTTTTTAATAAAATCTCCGTCAAATAACCCTTTTTTAATTGCCTTTATTATTTGCTCTTCATCATGTTCTACATCTATTACATTTTCAGCTCGTAGTCTCCCCTGTTGTCTGGAACCTATATTCACAGCGGGTAAATGAAAACTTGGAGCTTCTCTAATTGCTGCTGATGAGTTACCAACCATTACATTCGCACAATTCATCAAATTTAAAAAATCTGAACTCACCATATTCGTTATATGAGTAAAATTCTTCTCTTTTTTTACAGTATCAATGATTTCTTTGCCACCTGCATCCGTATTTGACGAAAAAGCAACTACCTGACACTCGGAAAAAGATTTTAATGCTTTTAATGTGATACTAATTTGGTTGGCAGAAGAACCAAATTCTGTGGTAACGGGATGTTGTGTGAAAATGATTAAAGGCTTATATGCTGAAAAACTGTACTGTTTTGCCAATTTTTCTTTTGATTTTTTTTCTATTGATTTAATTATATCAATATAAGGGCAACCAACCTGAAATACCATTTTCGGATTTTCACCCATTCTGATTATTCTATCAGCGGCATCTTCCGTTGCAGGAAAATGAATATGAGACATCTTTGTAACTGCATGGCGGATACTCTCATCAATAGTCCCCGTAACTTCCCCGCCTTGGATATGCGCGATTGGAAAATTCATAAGACTTACCGCAACCGTGGCCGCCAGCGTTTCAATTCTGTCTACTGTAATCAGCACAAGGTCCGGCTTAAGTTCCTCTAATGCTATAGCAATACCATCTGTACATTTCGCTGCTGCTCTTGCCATGCCCACTGGTGAATTATAATCACCAGAGAACATCGGTATCTTTTTATCTATTTTAAATCCATCGTCAATGATTTCTTGAATAGAATAACCATATTCTTCGAGTAAATGTGAACCGGTCACAATTAGTTGTAAGTCGAGATTTTTCCGTTTATTTATTTCATATAATACACTCTTGACTCTGGGATAATCTGCCCTTGTACCTGTAATACAGAGAATTTTACGGTTTGTAATATCAGTCATCATACACTATAGAGCTCTGAATGAATATTTTAATGAATGATAAAATTTTTTATCAAAGCCTTCGGTAAATCAGTTGCAATCTTAAAATAGTCCTGAAATAATGTCTCTTTGGCAATTTTTAAAAAAACATTTTTTTGAGTAGTATATTTATTAATGATGCTTTGATCATTTTTTTTTGAATGGCCAAGCAACATAAATATTTCGCCAGACGTATCAATCTGCAATGGTGTTAATCCTGCATAATGAGAAATACGTTTAACATTGTCAACATGAAAATATGATACATGAACCGGTCTAATAAAGCTCGTTCGGAAGCCCTTTTTCTTTGAAGGACGTTCTGCATTTGGCAAAGCCAGATAAATTATTCCATCATTTTGTAATAGGTTCTTCAAAATTTTAAGAGAAAGTTTTGGCTCAAGCAAATGTTCAAGAACATGTCTAAATATAATGATGTCAAAAAAAGAATTATATTTTTCATACTTTTTAAATATGTCACTACCTATTACCTCCCCCCCCCGAGCTATAATTGAGTCTGCTAATTTGGTAACAGATTCAATAGCATAATAATTGCATCTGTTCTTTTGAAAATATTCCAACGCCCAAGCTTCACCTGGACCAACATCCAGTATATTCATATTTTCTTTAATTATTGGCGCTAATTTATTTTTCAGTTTATTAAGTTTTTTATAATTATTTAAATGGTCCTGTTTATTGGTTCGTAGGTATAACCCTCCAAAGAACCTATCATTTATATTTTTTAATTCTTTTTCATTAAACATTGGGTATACTTGGATATGACCACAATTTACACAAATTGAAACGCGACGGAAAAACTTTGGCAAAAATCGTGAATAAAATAATATCAATGATTCCAACTTGTTTCCATCACAGACCAAACATTTTTCCATGATTATTTTTTTGCAACCACGATAAAAGACATTATTTAATGTCCTCACGTTGGATATGAATATCATTATTAATGTCTATGGCAGCGGTTTTACCAAGAATATTTTTATAATCACCCGCAAAAAAGGGGCCTGTACCTGGGCGCTTAACCCATATATTATCTGTCGTGAATTTGTCCCCTTTTTTAATTTCAGCAATTGATACGACTGATGCAAAAGCAAAGTCAATAACAGGTTTTTCCTCTTCAACGGGGCCCTTTTCACCTCCCCGTTCTTGCTTAATGAGATTTGCGCCCTTTATCAATTCTTTAGCGGCTTGTGGATCCATAGAATTTTCGATATCAGGGCCTTCACGATCCATGCTATCAGTGTAATGCCTTTCTAATATACATGCGCCTAATGCAACTGCGCCAAAACAAGCATGGTTTGATGTAGTATGATCAGATAGACCAATCACAGCATTTGGGAATGCTTCCTTAAGTTCAACCATTGCCCCTAATCTTACCAGATTAGGTGGGGTAGGATAAATATTCGTTGTATGTAATAAAGCATAAGGAATATTATGTTTTTCAATTATTTCAACTGATTTACTAACAGAATCTAATGTATTCATTCCGGTACTCAGTATAATCGGCTTACCAAAATTACAAATATGTTCAATAAGAGGATAATTATTGCATTCGCCTGAGCCAATTTTAAATGCCGGCACGTCAAATTCTGCTAATCGGTTTGCCGCGGCTCTCGAAAAAGGTGTGCTGATAAAAATCGCACCTTTACTTTCAACATATTGCTTTAACTCAAACTCCTCCTGCTCGTTTAATGCACATTCATCCATTAATTCATAAATAGTTTTACCGATATAACCGATCTTTTCTTTGTTGGCTTGTGGGCTCATCTCATCTTCAACAATATGTGTTTGATGTTTGATTGTTTCAATTCCTGCTTTAACTGCTGTATCCACCATATGTTTTGCTACATCAAGTGAACCGCCATGATTGATTCCAATCTCTGCAATCACAAGTGGAGTATAATTATATCCAATTTTTCTCTCTGATATTTTAAATACTTTATTCAATATAAATCCTTTTTACATACAATAACTTATAGTTGATGATATCCAAGTAGCGATCTATAGCTAATAAAAAGTGATGAATTTTGGCTCAATAAATAGAATTGTATTCATTATACCAATTAATAAACTTAGGAATCCCTTTATCTATAGTAGTTTTTGGATTAAATCCCAATTTTTTTATTATATGGTTAATATCTGCAAAACTTTCGGTCACATCGCCAGGTTGCATAGGTAAAAAATCAATTTTCGCTTTTTTATTAAGGCTATCTTCAATTAAGGAAACTACATTCATTAATTGTTCACTTTTATGATTACCAAGGTTGAAGACTTCACATTTGTAGTTTTTATCTATTGCAGCGCGTGTCCCAGATATTATATCGTCAATATATGTAAAGTCTCTTTTCATATTACCGTTATTAAAAACAGGTATTGGTTCGCCAGCTAATATTTTTTTGGTAAAAATAAACATAGCCATATCCGGACGGCCCCACGGTCCATATACAGTGAAGTAACGCAATCCTGTGGTATGTAGGTTGTAGAGATAAGAGTAAGAATGCGCAATGAGTTCATTGGCCCTTTTTGTCGCACCATATATTGCGAGTGGCTTGTCGACTCTATCCTTTTCACTGAAAGGGATTTTTTCATTTCCCCCATAAACAGATGAACTTGAAGCATAAATAAATCCATCAACCTCATTATGTCTGCACAATTCTAAAATATTCAAAAAACCAACCAAGTTGGAACTCATGTAAGCGTAGGGATTTTCAATACTATAACGAACGCCGGCCTGGGCGGCCAAATTCACTACTTTATTGGGCTTAAATGATTTGAATGATTGGGTGATTGAATCTCTTTCAGCAATATCCAATTTTTCAGAAATGAAGTTTTTGTATGGCTTTAATTGCTCAAGGCGGGCAAGTTTAAGGTTTGGATCGTAGTAGTCATTAATATTGTCTATACCCAACACTTCATATCCATCATCAAGTAATGATTTGCAGAGGTGAAAACCAATGAAGCCGGCACTACCCGTAACTAAAATTTTCATTGTATAATACCCACTATACAATTCATCACAACCGCCAATGATTTATACCGATGTTAGTGAAATTCTCTTTTTCATAGATTGACTTCACATCAATTAAAACACCATTACCACTGAACATTTTTTGCCATTTCTCGTTAGATATTCCTTTGTATTCATCGTGAGCGACAGCAACAATCACTGCATCACTTCTATTGATTTTATCCAACTCCAATAATTCAATATTTAATAGTTCTTTTGCTTCATCGGGATCAGCAAAAATGTCTGTCACTTCAATATCACAACCATACGTTTGTAGATGGTTAATAATATCGGGGACTTTTGTATTTCGCAGATCGGGGCAGTTTTCCTTAAATGTAATTCCAAAAATGGCAATTTTAGCACCTACAGGGTTAATCCCCGCCTTGGTCAATTCTACAATCGTATTATCAGCAATATATTTTCCCATGGTATCATTGATTCGCCTACCGGCCAAAATCATTTCCGGATTAAAACCTATTTCATTTGCCTTATGGGTTAAATAATAAGGGTCAACACCAATACAGTGGCCCCCCACTAACCCTGGTCGAAATGGTAAAAAATTCCATTTAGAGCCTGCTGCTTCTAATACTTCGTTCGTGTCTAATCCTAATTTATTAAAAAGCATCGATAATTCATTAATTAACGCAATATTTACATCTCGCTGGATATTTTCAATTACCTTTGCCGCTTCCGCGACCGCAATAGAGGAAGTTTTATGTGTACCTTTTTCCAGAATACTACTATAAAGGTCATCCACAATCGTGGCGATTTCATCATTTGACCCAGATGTTATTTTTGTAATATTGGTTAGGGTGCGCTTTTTATCTCCCGGATTGATACGTTCTGGACTATACCCACAATAAAAGTTAGTATTATATGTTAGACCCGATACTTCTTCAAGTATTGGAACACAAAATTCCTCTGTTGCTCCAGGATAAACTGTTGATTCATAAATAACAATATCATTTTTCTTTAAAACACTACCTATTTTTTTACTTGCAGATTCTAACGGCGATAAATCTGGTGTATTGAACTTGTCCACAGGGGTAGGTACTGTTATGATATAAATATTACATTCTCCAATTGTCTCTAAATCCGTCGAAAAAGAAAGATTTTTTGCGTCAATAAAATCTTTTTTATCTACCTCAAGTGTCTTATCAAAGCCTTTGTTTAACTCACCAATTCTGATTTCATTTATATCAAAACCAATTGTTTGATATTTTTTCCCAAACTCAATTGCAAGTGGTAACCCAACATACCCCAATCCAATTATTGCGATTTTGGACCCTCCTACGCTAAGGCTATGGCGGGCAAGTTTTTGATCCGCCTTCTTCGCATCCTCTACGGCAGACCCGCCTTCATCTGACAAATCAGATTTTGATCGAACAGGTAAGTTTTTGATTTTCGATTGACTATTTTCTATTGAGAATTTTATTATTTCTTGTTTTTACGCATTATGTGAATAAATGATCCTACACTGGCAAGTAAGACTAAAACATAGATCGTATTTACTATCATTAGTTTTGCTGAATACATGCCGAAAAAAACCGGGGCTTTTGACTCGTATCCAAGATAGAATGGAAGACCCATCATTAACAATACACTCACAATTCCAGATACACGATGATCTATAAAAATATCTTTTATTTTTTTCTTAAAAAAGAGTTTTACTCGTCGGAGTTTTTTGCGCTCATCCATATCGGAATTATCGGCATAAGCACGGATGAAGCCAATCATTATACCGAGGCCAATTCCAAGAATACCTGCAAGTAATACGCTATATTTCAAATTTTTATTAGAAGAACCCAAAGGAACTTGCGGTTCATCCACAACTTGAACAATTGTTGCTTTCTCCACTTCTTCAATTTTAGCCAATTCCTGCTGTTGTTTAAGTGTGAGGTATATACCCTTTTGAATTTCTACGTCTCGGCTTAAATGCTCAAGTTCAAGTTGTAATGCGGGTGACGAAATTTGACGATTTTGCTCCCTGAATCTTTTAAGTGTTTGTTCCGACTTTTTAAGATCATTTCCTACGGATTCTATTCGAATTTTTATATAGGCAGTTTTTTCATCTAAGTGCTGACTTTTGAAATATCGGTTCAAAGATTGAAGTTCATCTAAAACTACTTTATTTAAATCGCGAGCAAAGTACGGATCACCGGCCTTAACAGTAAGTATACTAAAAGAACCTTCACTCTTAAAGCTGATCATACCCTGCAAGGCGCCCATTGCGTTTTGTATCAGAGGGTCTAAGTCTTTATTCGGAGGTCCATTCCCGTAAGTAAAAATAGCCAATAGTGATAACTCTTTGTCAAATTCTTTCGAATAAAAGGGTTTATCCAAAATACGTTCTGCAAACGTACGGGTTTTTATGAGTTCCGGGAATAAAGAAGGATTGGATAAATCAGCTGAAGACCCACTCGTCATATTGACGCCAAATTGAGAAGCTAAACCTGCAAGTCCACCTAAACCCACATTGCCTTTGGGTAATAAAATAGTAGAATGGGATTCATAAATTGGCTGTTGGATAAATTGCACATACGTAAATGCGAGGAAAACAGTAATAAAGGGGACCAGAACAATGACTTTGAGTTGCTCGGCCATTGTTAGGAGGATGTCGGAGAGGGAGGTCGTATCTTCTTCGTAAAATGGTGATGAGTGATGAGTGACGGGTGACGAGTAAACCGGTGGCCCAGCTGAAGTTTGCGGGTTGTCAGTAGGTGGGGGCGATGACTTGTTGAGCATTGCTACCACATGGTGGGGGACCTGGTTGCGGGCCTTCCAGTTGGAAACCGCCTGGGGGGTGGTGTTTAAGGCTCGGGCGATGTCAGCAAGGGAAGTGACGCCGCGGGAGGACATTAGTTGTTCTAATTCACTGAAGTTCATTAGATAGAAACGAGTGATGAGTGATGAGAAATGGGTGAATATTAGATGAAACGGAAACGACACATCGCCTTATTTGGTTTGTTAGTCCATACTTTTCAGAGGGAGGGAAACTATCAGTACGACGATAAACCTCTTCTACTAAATCCATGGATTTCTTCCAAACATCCAAATCTTTGTGGGTTTTTATATTTGCTTTTTCTGTGATTATTTCACTCATTACTAATTAGAGCTGTTTTGAGAGGACTAATATTGTGACCAATGAGGACACTAATGAAAGAGTGGTATTGGCGAATTCGGTTGGGTCAAATGGTTCTGAAGGGGGTTTTTCATTTACAATGATGGTAACGCCATCTTGAATTGTGGGGGTTGAGTACCATTTATTCGGACTCACCACTCCATTGGCATATACTACAATAATGTTTTTTTTGTTACCTTGGTCCGACACGCCCCCTGCCCCATTAATATAATATTTTAACCTTTTCCCTTTTCGAAATTCCATAAGACCGGGGTTATACACCTGGCCAGAAACATTGACGGTCATTGTACTTTCTTTTACCACCACACTATCACCAGGCATGAGCGTGATGCTCTCATTTTGCCACGCCACACGCACTTTAGAATCTTTAGAATCTTTAGCATCCAACAAAATTTCACTTTGGGCTGGTGTTACTTCAAAATATTTTTTATTTCTGTAGATTGAAATACCATTTTTTAACGCCTTCGCGGTAAGGTTTCCTGCGCGGCCAATAACAGATTGGAGTGTTTCGTTATCTGAAATTAAAGGGTATGCACCAGGGATGTTTACTTCTCCACTTATATAAATATTGTCTTTTTCAAAATAATTCAAATTGGCGTGGATGACGACTCGGTCCAAGTTTTGAAGGGGGATGTCTTTATCTCCGTTGCCATTATAAATATCTACCAAGTTTACTTTAATCACATTTTCATAGCGGGACTCTGGATCCCGGCGGATGATTTCTGCTTGATCGTGATATATAGATTTCCCGAAAGTGGTATCCTCAAATCCACCGCCCAACGCGAGGAGGGCCTTCAATGTTATTCCCCTATAATAATGATAGATACCAGGGACTTTTACCTGACCGATGATCTCGACTAACCGATCCTCTTTAAAAAGGCGGCGGACTGATATATGGTCGCCATTTTGTATGGGAATCAATTTGGCATTTTCAATATTGATATAATCCCCTTCATAAATGCCTTCGGAGCCCCTTTCGCTCATTGGCTTTATGCGGCTCAAGCCAATTTTATCTGCAGCATCCGGTGTCAATCCACCTGCATATTGAATCAAGTCAAAAACAGACTCACCTGCAACACCTTCATAAATACCCGGATTTACGATTGCACTATCTACTTCTACCATACTCCTGCGAACGGGGATAACTACAATATCTTGATCCCGCAGTTGGATATTGTCGGGCAAATTTCCTTTTAGTAAATAATCATATAGATCAACTACTGTCACCACTTCACCATTCCTTTTAACCTGTATTGTCCTTAACGAACCGGTGGTATCTACACCGCCAGCTTGAATGAGGCCGGTGATCACCGTAGAAAACGGATGCACAGGGTAAACACCGGGGAACTGAACTTGCCCCACAAAGTTGACATTAATAGATCGCAATTCACCCATAGACACATCAATAAAGGTGGAGGGGCTTTTTCCATTCAATGTGGCATATATGCGGCCGAATTGGGTTTGTAAATATTTTTTGGCACCTTCCATAGATTTACCCATCAGGATCAATAAGCCTACTTTGTCATCGTAAATCTTTCCTTCCCGGTTTATGGTGTAGGTTTCTCGCAATTGAGTTTCACCCCATAAGGATACAACCAATTCATCACCGGGGCCCAATTGATAGTTCGCAGGCGTGGGTAGATTCTCCCAAAAAGCAACTGTATCTCGTAGTGTAAAGAAATCATAACCAAAATGTTTTAGCCCTTCATCTTCTTTTTCATCCAATAAATCATCCTCAAACTGATATGGTATTAGTTGGACTTCTTTAGGGAGGCCAGTTACCGGATCAACGCTCCTATCTATCGCAGTTGGGAGCTCTAGCTGCTTTTGACCCTTTTGAAACTTTTGATAGTCCCCCTTAAGCCTTTGCAATTCCTGAATGGACTGTCCATACCCCAATGCAAAGGCACTCACGAAGAGGACATACACAATATGTTTATATTTGTTTATCATGATTTTATCTCAATATGGAGGAAAATAAGATTATTACTGGTGAATTCATACCTTTGTTCATGGCTCCGCTCTGTCAGTCCCAATTTTGGGCCTGTACACGACTATTATAAATCATGCCCATCTTTAAACCCATATGGGGGTTAATTGTTTACTTATTTAGAGAATTAATCAATTTCTGACCGAACACTGGCGACAATAATACAGTGAACACACTGATCGTGGATGTGATATAGCTCACTTTTCCGCATGAAATTATTATGATAATTCCCTATAGTAGACCTAAATATACACAAATACAGTGGAATAAGGCCATTTATATAAATATATGGTGAATATATATTTAGCCTATAAGTGCGGTAAGGACGCCGGAATTGTATCACGGGAACCGGTTTAGTTTTAAACAATTTCCAAATAGTTTTGATTCGTTCGTTAGGAACTTATATAATGATTATATATTCAATTTTATTGGAAGAGGATGAGTAAGATTTCACATAAATTCTTTTTATATATTTAAGGGATTAAAATCTCTTGTCTCTCTCCATAGTGATATTACTAAAAAGAGAAAAACATAAGGAATCCTATGAAAATACTTGTAACCGGCGGATGTGGATTTATCGG
>Ga0315336_1000763_pt1 | contig 77848 bp, 78 predicted proteins | sample ASW5metaG_FD_204512 | JGI IMG/M metagenome (GOLD analysis project Ga0315336, IMG submission 204512) | Ammonia-oxidizing marine archaeal communities from Monterey Bay, California, United States - ASW #5 | ecosystem: Environmental > Aquatic > Marine > Intertidal zone | place: USA: California... | reverse complement strand
CCCGGCAGCGACGACGACGATGACGATGAGGGCCGCCGCGAGTCGGTTGGTGAGACGCATGGCCAGATTCTCCGTCAGCCCAGGGTGTTGCCGACAGGCAAGAAGATGTCGAACCCGCACGGGTCGGGAACAATCCACTCGTCGGTGAATTCGGCGGCCGCAGCGACGAAGCCGGTCTGCCCCTCGAAGAAGTCGCTGACGAGCGTGCCCATCACGTCGACCCCATCGATGAGGATCTCGCTCGGGAAGTCGACATCGCCCGGTCCCTGAATCGGCCAGTTGACGTCGAACCCGTTGCCGCCGCCATCAGCCCCCGTGGTGAAGTGGGCTTCGGTGGAGAGGGCGTGGGTGGCTTCGATCGAATCTCCGGCGGCCGTCGTGTTCACGATGATCGTGGCGTGATACGGGAAGCCCTCGAAGCTGGAGTTCGAGTAGTGGCGGAAGAAGACGCACGCGCTGGTGACCTCGATGCCAGGGTCTTCGGGCGGGTCGTCAGCAGGCGGATCATCGGCCGGCGGATCGTCAGCCGGCGGGTCGTCAGCCGGCGGATCATCGGCCGGCGGATCGTCAGCAGGCGGATCATCGGAATTGTCGGTCGAGTCGTCGGTGATGTCGTCCACCACCGAATCCACGGTTGCCTGGTCGACTCCTCCATCGTCGCTGCATGCGGCGGCGAGAAGGACGAAAACCGCCAGGGCACTGATCAAACGCTTGCTGAACCCCATTGAACTACCTCCAGAGTGGTTGGGACCATCACCCAACTGAACGGCCGTCACCGAGGCGTCACCGACGCGCCATTCAGCGAAAGTCGTCGAGAACTTCGTCTTGGAGCTGTCCCAATACGTCGTCGCGACGTTCGCGGGGAATGTTGAAGTCGGCAATCACCAATTCGTCGACGCCGGCCTCGCGGTAGGCACCCGCCGCGTCCCTGATCTCCTCGACGCTCGCGCCCACCAGACCGCCGTGATTTCCCAAGCGGCCCAGCACCTCATCGCGCTTGCTCGGCGTGTCACACAGTCGGGTCATCGCCGAGATCGTGATGCGAATCTCAGCCGGATCGCGCCCGATCTCGCTGCACCATCGCTCGATCACCGCCCGCTTGCCCGCGACTTCGTGAGGAAAGGCCCACACGTTCCACTCGTCGGCGTGTCGTGCCACCGTCCTCAGCGTCCGCTTCTCGCCCTTGCCCCCCACGAGCAGCGGGATCCGACGACCACCGCCACTTGGCTCGCACGGTGCGCCGTCAAGCTCGTAGTGCTGTCCCGCGAACGACGTGCGCGGCTGGTCGAGCAGCCCTCGAATGACCTGACACGCCTCCTCGAGACGATCGGAACGCTCACCCGGGTCGGTCAGGTCGAGGCCGTAGCGAGCGTGTTCGTTCTCCTGCCACCCCGCGCCGATACCGACCACCATTCGCCCGCCGGAGATCTCGTCGATCGTGCCGGCCATGTTCGCCACCACCGCCGGGTGGCGGTACAGATTCCCCGTGACCATCGCCCCGATCCTCACGCGAGGTACCAACGCGGCAAGCGCAGCCTGGGTAGTCCACGCCTCGAGCCACGGCGCGGTCTCCTCATCGGCCTCGCGACCGACGGGTGTGTTCGTCATGAAGTGATCCGGCACCCATACGCCGTGCCAGCCGTGCGCCTCCGCCCACTGACATCCCCGGAGCAGCTCGGCCCAGGGTTGGGCGGTGGTTGGCCAGAAGCTGAAGTCCATCGCCGCACCGTAGTTGCGGGGGGTGGCTCAGCCGCCGAATACGAGGGTCAGAAAGTGCTGACCTGAGCGGGAGTACTCGGCGTGTCCCCCGGTGCCGGCGTTTCGGCCACGGGTTCCGCTGTGGTGATCTCGCTCGCATCCACGGGCTCGACCTTCTTGCCGTAGCCGCCGGGTCCGCCGAGGCCCCTCGTGTAGTAGAGGCTCAGGACCCGGTCGATCGAGTGACGATCGAGGACTGGCGTGACTCCCTCGTAGAGCGACAGCGCCTTCACCAGCTTGCAGACATCGGCCGGCAGGTACGGACGGAGATCTCCACCTTCGGCGATACACAGCGTGCGCAGGTATGCGGCGGACTCGCCATCGCAGCCGACCCCCATCGCGTGGGCGACGCGCGCCAGAATCCAATCGAACGCGTCTTCGGTGATGGCACCGACGAAGATCTTCGTCTGGATCCGACGAAAGAATGCCTCGTCACCGAGGTCCGATGGATCGAGGTTGGTCGACAGCACGACCTTCACATCGAACGGCACCTCGAAGCTGACGCCGTAGTTGAGCGAGAGGTAGTCGACTCGACGATCGAGCGGCACGATCCAGCGGTTCAGAAGCTGATCGGGGGTGAGCACTTGACGACCGAAGTCGTCGATGATCATCACGCCGTTGTTCGCCTTCATCTGCAGCGGAGCCAGGTAGACACCGCTCGACTGGTCGAAGGTCAGGTCGAGCATCGAGCCGACGAGCTCGCCGCCGACCACCACGCGCGGCCGATGACACAGCACCCAGCGGGGATCGAGATCGTCGGGTTGAGTGTCGGCCGCGATGTGAACCGTCGAATCGAAGACGCTGATCACCTGGCCGTCGACCTCGATCGCGTTCGGCACCAAGACGTGGTCGGGGCTGATCCGAACGATGCGTTCGGCGATGGACGTCTTGCCGGTGCCGGGCGGACCGTAGAGAAACATCGCACCGTTGGCGTTGAGCGCCGGGCCGAGATCGTCGAGCAGTTCGTCGGCAATCACCAGGTCGGAGAACGCCGTCTTCAACATCTCCCGGTTGACGTAGACCGAGAGGCGCTGCGCAGCAACGACCGTGCGGTACTGCTCGAGCGAGACCGGGCAGGCGCCGGCGTACCTCGACTGGGCAAGGCGATCAGTCGCGTGTTGCGCGCCGAGATTCGTGAGAGCGAGCGTGTAGTCACGCCCGACCATGCCGAGGACCTCGATCTCCTTCTTCTCACGCAGTTCCTGGACGATCTTGTCGACGAGACCGGGATTGAGAGCCAGCGCGTTGGAGAGACCGGTGACGTTGGTCTTGCCCTCGAGCAGGCAACGCCGCAACACCAGGTCGGCAACGAGTGCATACGGGACGCCGAGGTCCTCAGGTGACTTGGGCGGCCGGAGACCCGGATCGTTCTGGATTCCAGTTGACACTGCACTTCTCCCCGAGGCCCGAAGGCCCCACGACTCGTGCGTCTCCTATCGGTCGAGAATCCGCTGAGTTGACGAATTCTCGGCCGGGTCATGGGCCGAATCGGCTCATAGAGCGATGGCGTGAAACCTCGCCTGTCGTGAACGAAACGCACTCGTCACTGAAGCGAAGGAGTGGCCGTACTGGTCAGGCTCGAAAACGAGAAAGTCTCAGGCCGGGACAACCCTTGACCTGAGACTTCACGGGGTGGAGGTGAGGAGAATTGAACTCCTGGCCTCCTCGATGCGACCGAGGCGCTCTACCAACTGAGCTACACCCCCGTGGGAGCCGCAATGGTAGCGGCTCGAACGGCGATTCGACTCAGCCGTTGACCACCTGGCGCGGCGCCAGCTGAGGCTGTGGAGCACGCTCGGGATGCAGCATGTGGACCTTGATCTCGCGCTCGGCTTCGTCGTTGCGTCGCTGGACGAGCGCGTAGCCGTAGCTCGCCAACGCGAGGTCGACGATGACGTGGACGAGGACGGCGACACCGCCGACACTGACCGCCGCGAAGAAGGTGAGCACGGCGGAGACGCAGAGTGCCATCAGCACTTCGCGGCGACGACGAGCGGCCTCGTTGATGCTCCGTGGCGCAAGCCCGGAAATCGCAGGGGTGAACGCCGACGCGCGCGTGGCCGAGCCCCCGAGCGAGCCGAGGCCGCTCGAGAATGCACGAATGCCGTCGGATCGACGATGAGACGTCTTCCGATTCTCGCGCCAGTACCAGCCGAGATAGCCGGCCCAGCAGGCGCCGAGAATCAGGAGAACGATTGACTCCTTCATCGGATGAGGTCTCCTCCAGGGTGCGGTGCGGCGGTGCACCAAAAAACGAGGCCTCCTCGGAAGGGGGCCCGTACTCCAAGTTACGGTTTTACTACGAAAGCAACGCGAAGACAATCACCGGGCGACAAACGTCACACTCCGTGACTCGACCCTAGAGGCCGTCTCCGTGCGTCGTTTCGTCTCGTTTGTAGTGTCCACTGCGGCCACCCGTCTTCTCCCACAGGGCGATCTCGCCGATGACCATGCTGCGGTCCTTCGACTTGCACATGTCGTACACCGTGAGCGCAGCAACACTGCACGCGGTGAGTGCTTCCATCTCGACCCCGGTGCGATCGACGGTCTCGACGATCGCTTCGATCTCGATGCTCTCTTCGTCGATCTCGAAGTTGACGTTGACCGCGCCGATCAAGAGCGGATGGCAGAGCGGAAGGAGATCAGAGGTGCGCTTCGCCGCTTGGATTCCGGCGACTCGGGCAACTCCGAGTACGTCACCTTTCTTGATCGCGCCCTGCGCGACCGCCGATGCCGTCTCCGCAGTCATCGACACTCGACCGCGGGCGATCGCTCGACGGTGAGTGGGCTCCTTCGGAGTGACGTCGACCATGCGGGCTCGACCGAGCGGGTCGAGATGGGTGAATCCGTGATCCGACATCTCCGCAGTTTACGGCACCAGCGACGGGCCCGAACGGTTGCGCTCAGCCGCCGATTTCCGACATCGACCGACGGGGCCTGATGAAGTGCACCTGGTTGATCTGATGACCGGCCCATTTCGAGGCAACGGATCGGGCGAGGGCGTCGGCCACGATGTCGTCGGTGGATCCATCTCGCAGGAGGCTGCGGACGTCGGTCTCGTCGGTCGCGAAAAGGCAATTGCGGAACTGACCATCGGCGGTGATGCGAACCCGGTCGCAGGTGTCGCAGAACGACTGGCTGACGCTGGCAACCACGCCGATCTCACCGCCGCCATCGGCGTAGCGCCAACGGGTGGCGGGGGCCGAGGTGCGTTCGATCGGTTCGAGGTCGAACTCAGCCTGCAGGGTGGCGAGAATCTCGTCCTGGGTGAGTACCCGGTCGTTGTTCCAGACCTCGTCGGCGTCGAGCGGCATGAACTCGATGAATCGCACGGTGACGCCCCGGTCCCGACCGAAGTGGGCGAAATCGACAACCTCGTCGTCGTTGATGCCCTTCATGACGACGACATTGATCTTCACGGGGTCGAACCCCGCCGCTTTGGCCGCTTCGATGCCATCGAGCACCCGGTCGAGCTCATCTCGCCGGGTGAGCTCCTCGAAACGGTCGGGACGAAGAGAGTCGAGCGAGATGTTGACGCGGCGCAATCCGGCCGCTTTCAGGTCCGCCGCCAGCAGCGGCAGAGTGACACCGTTGGTGGTCATCGCCAGGTCGACACCGAGTGCGGCGAGCTTCTCGACCAGGATGGGCAGGCGAGCTCGCACCGTGGGTTCGCCGCCGGTGAGTCGGATGCCGTCGACGCCATAGCGTTCGACCATGATCCGGGCGACCCGCTCGATCTCTTCGAAGGTGAGCAGGTCTTCTCGTCGTTGCCACTGCATGCCTTCCTCGGGCATGCAGTACGCACAACGAAAGTTGCAGCGATCAGTGACCGAGATCCGGAGATCACGGTGCACCCGCCCGAAACCGTCGATCAGCTGCGTGGTCATGTCCCCACAGTACCGAGCGGGATGATTTCGACCTCATCACCGGCCTGGATGTCGACCTGATCAGGCACGATCGCCAATGCCGTGGCTCGCGCCATTGCCGTGAGTTGATGCGACCCCTGGCCACCCAGCTTGCGGACGTGCCAGCGCCCCGCCGCGTCGGGACCGCCGTCGACGCGCAGGAAGTGGGTCTTTCCGTCGTCGTGACGGCCGAGCGGGTCGTCGCTGATCCCCTGGCGGGTGATGGGCCCGAGGGACGGTCGCCCGGCCATCTTGCGCAACGCTGGGCGGGCGAACAGTTCGTAGCTGACCATCGACGACACAGGATTTCCGGGGAGACCGAAGATCGGCGTGTCTCCCACGAGGCCGAACGCGAACGGCTTTGCCGGTTTGATCGCGATCTGCATCCAGCGCATCTCGCCGATGCGATCGAGAACGACCTTCACGTAGTCGAACGCGCCCATCGACACGCCACCCGACGACAGCACCGCATCGCAGCGCTCGGCGCCGGCGCGAAAGGCGGCTTCGATATCCGGCTCGTTGTCGCGGGCGAGCCCCAGATCAACAGCCTCGAACCCCGACTCCTCCACGAGCGTCAACAAGGTGCGCCGGTTCGAGTCACGAATTTCACCGGGAGCAAGCGGTCGTCCGTCGTCGACGAGCTCATCGCCAGTGGACACCACGCCGACGACCGGCCTCGGGATCACATCGACCGTGTCGACGCCGACGCTTGCGAGCACACCGAGATGACCCGCTCCGAGCGTGGTGCCCGCGGCGAAGAGCAGATCACCGGGCCGCACATCCTCACCGGCGCCGCGAACATGATTGCCGGCGGGCACCGTGACCTCGACGGCGACCGTGCCGGCCACCTCGTCGAATTCGGTGCGCTCCACCATCACGACGGCATCGGCGCCGGGAGGCATCGGGGCTCCGGTCATGATGCGCATCGCTTGTCCCGTTGTCATCGATCGATCGGCGGCGGCGCCGGCCGCGACCGTGCCGACCACCTCGAGCGTCACCGGCGCCTGGTCGGTGTCGCTCGCGACCACGGCGAAGCCGTCCATCGCGGTGTTGTCGAATGGGGGAACTGTCTCGGCGGCGATGACATCGGCGGCGAGTACAAGCCCCGCCGCCTCGGCCAGGGGTGTCCGGATCGAGTCAGCGACGCGCACCCGCTCGAGGACGTGCTGGCGGGCTTCGTCGAGCGAGATCATCGCGCCAGCGTGCCAGAGTCGGCGGCTGCTTACGACCGTGCGGTGAGGATTCGTGTCAGGTGAGGCCGCGGGCCTGCATGATCTCGACGATCATGTCGGCGACCTGTGCACCCACGCCGGGATCGTCGAGCGACAACTCGACGTTGGCACGAAGCCAGTCGAGTTTCTGGCCTGCGTCGTAGCCGGCGTCCTTGATGACGAGACCCTTCAGCCCGGGATCACCGATGAGCATCGCCATGGCGTCGGTGAGTTGGATCTCGCCGCCCTTGCCGGGCTCGGTGATGTTGAGCTTGTCGAAGATGTCGGGGGTGAAGACGTAGCGACCTGTGACCTTGAGATTGGACGGCGCGTCCTCGTAGGCCGGCTTCTCGATGATCGAGTCGATCTCGACGACGTCGCCGTCGCGACCGGAGAATCCTGCACACCCGTAGTTGGAGATCTCCGGACCGTCGACCTCGAAGAGCGAGATCACCGACGAGCCGCTGGACTCGCACTCGTCGATCATGCGGCGGAGTGTGGCGCCTCCATCGGGAAGAAGTTCATCGGGAAGGAGAACCGCGAAGGGTTCGTCGCGAACATGGCGAGCGGCCATCGAGACCGCGTGACCGAGGCCGAGCGGAGCGCCTTGGCGGGTGAAGTGGAACGTGGCCATCTCCGTGATCTGGCGAACGCTCTGCAGCATTTCCACCTTGCCCTTGGCCTCGAGCAGGGTTTCGAGTTCGGCCATCCGATCGAAGTGATCCTCGACGCCCTTCTTCGTGGGGCTGGTGATGATCAGTACGTCTTCGATGCCGGCAGCGACTGCTTCCTCGACGACCCACTGGATCGCCGGGCGGTCGACGACTGTCAGCATCTCCTTCGGCTGCGACTTGGTCGCAGGAAGAAAGCGCGTGCCCAGGCCAGCCGCCGGAATCACCGCGGTGCGAACTCGTTTGCTCATGTGAACACTGTCCAATTCCCCACCCGGTTCAAAGCTACGACGTTCTCTCCCGCGAGAAAACACTTCCGGATGATGTTCACATCGGCGTGAGCAAACTCGAGTTGAGCAGGATCAGGCCGCGGCCGGGCCGGATTCGTCGATTCTGTTCTCGTCACGCCGCAGCATCCTGCGGATATTCGACTGATGGCGGATCACCAGAATCGAAGCCACGCCGGCCGAAACCGCCACTTTGTAGCCCGGCTCTCCGACAAGCGCAGAGATGACCGGGAATGCCAGCGCGATCCCGAGTGAGCCGAGTGCGGCGATGCGGGCGACCCGCACGAGCACCAGAAACACCCCGATGCAGGCAAGCCCGATCAACGGATTGATCACCAGACCCGCCCCGCCGGCAGTGGCAACGCCCTTGCCGCCGCGAAACCCGCGGATGACCGGCCACACATGGCCGGCAACGGCCGCAACCCAGACCGCGTGCGCCTCGGGCATGTCGGCGACCAACAAGGCGATGCCCACCGGCACGGCGCCCTTCAGCATGTCGATCACGCCGACGATGACACCGGCCTTGCGGCCGCCGAGGCGATACACATTGCTGGCCCCGGGATTGCCCGAACCCTCGGTGGTCGGATTCACACCCAGGCGACGCCCGACGATGTGAGCCGTCGGGAACATCCCGACCACGTAGGCGCCGATGACCAGCGAGACAGCAAGGATCACGTCCCCATCGTAGGGCCATGAAGGGGAGGGTGGCCCGTTACCGGTCGCTCGGTATCCTCCAATGCCGTGCCGACCTACGACTACCGATGTGAACGCACCGGCGAGATGTTCGAGTTGTGGCAGTCGTTCAGCGACGACGCCCTGACCGAATGCCCGCAGACCCACGACGGCGAAGATGCCGAGTGTGCTGCGCCCGTGAAGAAGGTGTTCAGCAAGGTTGGCATCTCGTTCAAGGGTGACGGTTTCTACAAGAACGACCACGGCAGCTCGTCTCGCCCGTCCAATTCGTCGTCCGACTCGTCAGGTTCGTCATCGTCGGACTCCTCAAGTTCGTCATCGTCCGACTCGTCTTCGTCGTCGAGCAGCGAGAGCTCCAAGCCCGTTTCCGACTCGTCGAGCTCGAGCAAGCCCTCCCCTTCCTCGGCCGACTGACACTCGCGGCTTTCCGCTCTCCCACTTCCCCCGACTCATTCGATGAGGAAGTGCCGCACGTGGAAAAGTCCCGAAGTCCGATACGCCCCTCGTGGCGTCGATCGCCCGATCTACAAGCCCAGCTCCGCCTGCTCCTGCGACACCGACGCGCTCGTCCGGTCGCAGCGGCGATCCTCGTCGTCATCGCCTTGATGATGGTTCGTGGTGAACACGAACGGATCAGAGCGATAGAGGCAAGTTGGGGCGAGAGCCGGCTCACATGGGTGGCAAATCGCGAGGTAGGGGCGGGCGACGCGATCGGCGACGCCGACGTGGTGTCTCGCGAACTCCCGCTGGCGGCGCTCCCCGACGACGCAGCGATCGACTCTCCCGTCGGCCAGCGCCTCACCGAGGCAGTAGCGACGGGAGAGATCATTCGTACCGGCCGACTCAGCGATCGCGCCGCCAGCGAAACTGCGTCGCAGGTCGAGGTCGGCCACGGTGCCCTGGCGCTGACCTCTGCGGCGCCGCACCTCGAGCCCGGCGATCGGGTCGATCTCTACGCGCTCCTGACTGGCGAAGTCGTGGCCCGCAACGCCCGGGTGATCCGCGTCGTGGATGGACAACCGGTGGTGACGGTCGAGCAGCGGTCGCTCGCCGCCGTGATCGTCGCCTTCACTACCGGCGATGTCGTTCCGGTGTTGGTGGGTTGACGCTCAGCGCCAGTTGGTGGCCAGAATCGCGAGTACGGCGACACCGGCCCCAATGCGATACAGCACAAACGGCCGGAACGTATGCGTCCGGACCAACCGAAGAGTGCCCCACACCGCGACCCAACCGGTCAGTGCCGACGCGGCCATGCCCCACAAGAATGGAGGCCAGAAGTCACGCGGGATGTCAGCGTCGACGAGGGAGAACACGCCGGCACCGGCGATGATCGGGAGACTCATCAGAAAGACCAGCCGAGCAGCGGCGTCGCGCTCGAAGCCGACGAACCGCGACACCGTGAGGGTGGCGCCGGATCGCGACACACCCGGCTGCAGAGCGAGGGCTTGACCGACACCCATCAGCACCGCATCTCGCAGCGTGAATTCATCGAGAGAGCGGCGCTCGGGAAGACGATCGGCGAGGAACAGCAACACACCGAACACGATCAACATCACCGCGATCATGGCAATGCTGTCGAGATCGGCGATCTGGTCCTTGAGGAGCACGCCTGTGATGCCGGCGGGCACCGCCGAGGCCACCAGGAACCACGCGATACGGCCATCGGTGCCGAGTGCGTGGCCGCGAAGCGGGCCGAAGCCGGCGACGAGGTACTTGAGGATGTCCTTGCGGAGGTAGGCGATCGCACCGAGCAAGGTGCCGAGATGAACCGCGACGTCGAACGAGGTTTCGAGCTCCGCGGAGAGGTCATCCCAGCCAAACAGCCAACGGGTGAGTTCGAGGTGACCGCTCGACGAGATGGGCAAGAACTCGGAGAGGCCTTGGACGACGCCGAGCACGATCGCATGCAGGATTTCCATCAGCCACCACCTCCCAAGGTGAGACCCTCGACAACCATCGACGGCACAACGGAGCCGCCGGGCTGATGGTCCAGATCGGCGCCAACCGCGGCGATATCAAGCAGCAGTCGCGGAATTGCTCCGGCCAAGGTGCCTTCCCGGATCGGCTCAGCGAGTTGTCCGTCGCGAATGCGCACGCCCTCGACCCCGACCGAGAGATCTCCGCTCACCGCATTCACACCGGAGTGGAGCCCTTGCAGCGATGCAACCAGAAGCCCGTCGTCGATACTGGCGATGAACTCCTCGAGCGAGCCGGTGCCGGGCGCCACGTGGAGCGAGCGGTAGCCGGGAGAGGGTCCACCCCTCACACTCCGGAGAGCCGATCCGGTCGACCGCGTACCGAGACCCTTTGCGCTCCGGGTGTCGTGGAGAAAGCCGTCGAGGCGCCCACCGGTGATCAGCGGCACTCGTCGACAGGCCAGCCCTTCTCCGTCGTAGGCCGCCGCGGCGAGAGAAAGTGGATCGGTTGCGTCGTCGAACATCGTCAGGAGATCGCCGGCGATCTGCTCGTCGACTCGCTCGGCGAATGGAGTGCGGCCCTTCACGACGCGCTCGCCCGAGAGCATGCCGGCAACGAGGCCGAGCACCGTGGCGGTGAAGCGAGGCTCCAACACGACCGTCGGTCGGCCGGTGGTGGGCGCAACCGCTCCGAGAAGCTGCAGCCCGCGCTGCACCGCGAGGGTCGCGACCTTGTCGAGATCGAGCCCGGCGGGCCCTCGGGCTGCGTCGACTGCACCGCCGGTCCGCGTGCCGCCATCGATGTCGTCGACCATGACGCTGGTGGACAACGAGGCCATGGTGCCGACCGTGTGGCTCTCGATTCCGGTGGTGCTCAACACCGCTGCCTCGCTACGGGTGTCGCCGTAGACCGACGCGCGAACGCCGCGGATGCGAGGGTCGGCCTCGATGACGGCAGCCTCCAAAGCCACCGCCAGGGCGATCTTGTCGTCGACGGAGGTGGCCTCGACCGAGGGGTCGTAGCGATCGACGGGCGTGGCTTCGACGCCGTCGGGCACGGCGAGCCCGACCCGATCATCCGGTTCGGCGAACGCGGCGTTGTCGTGGGCCTCGGCAACCAGCGCGTCGATCACATCGGCGTCGAAGCTCCCGGCATGGGCGTGGCCCTCGCGTCCCCCGACCACCACGCGGACACCGACGCCATGCGATTCGGCCACTGTGAGCGACTCGACCTCGCCGCCATGCACGCGAACGGAAGTCTCGACCGCTCTGCCCACCGCCACTTCCACATCGACGCCGGCCGGCGCCGACGCGAGCAGACCACGGGCGAGTTCGTTGAGATCGGTCAAGGGTTCAGGAGCCCGACATCGTGATGTCGGCAACCACCACGGATACCCCGGCAGCGCTCATCGGCAACCATTCGAGATCCGAGCCAATGCCCTGAATGTCGAGCAACAGCCGCTGGATGGTGGATGCAATGGTGAGCTCGCGCACCGGCTCCGCCAACTCGCCGTTGCGGATCCGCAACCCCTCGGCACCGGTGGAGAAGTCGCCGGAAACGGGGTTGACCCCGGAGTGGAGTCCGGCCACTCCCTGAACGAGCAGACCGTCGTCGATCTCCGCGATGAGCTCGGCTTGTGTCTTTGTGCCCGGCTGCAGCGCGAGTGCCTGAGCACCCACTCCGGGACCGCCCTTGAACCCGCCACGAACCGCCGACCCGGTGGACAGGGTGTTGCCGCGACGCGCCGTATAGCTGTTGTGGAGGAACGCCTGGAGTACGCCGTCCTCGATGAGCGAGGTACGGCGAGTGGCCAAACCCTCGCCATCGACCATGGATGCGGTGAACGCAGCCGGGTCGGTCGCGTCGTCGACAAGGACGACATCGTTGACCGCCACCTGCTCACCGAGCCGATCGGCGAACAGTGATCGACCGCGCTGCACGGCATCGCCGGTGAGTGTGTGGCCGATGATGCCCAACATCTGAGCAGTCACCCACGGATCGAGCACGACGGTCACTCGTCCCGTTTCGGGCTTCACTGCGCCAAGCAGACGAGTCGCCCGCTCGGCGGCCTCCGTTGCCGCTTTCTCGGTGTCGAGATCGCTCGGCCCTCGTCCGATCGAGAATCCGAAACCGGTCTGGGTTTCACCGTCGGCCTCGGCCAACGAATAGGCGGAGAGGTAGCAACCGGTCTCGCGAGTGGTGGTGGCGAGTCCGTTCGTGGTGGCGACGGCCGACTCGTAGATCGTGTCGACGTATTCAGCCGACTCGATTCCGCTGATCCGCGGATCGGCAGCCCGGGTGGCCCGCTCGAGTTCGATGGCGAGGGCCACCTTCTCGTCGGCGGTGAACGACGCCATCGAAGCATCAAAGAGATCGAGGTCGGCCGGCATGACGCCGTCGGGTTCGGCGACGCCGTTGAATTCATCGGGCTCCGCGAACCGCGCGTTGTCGCGCGCCTCTTGCAGGGTCTCCTGCAGCGCGCTCTCCTCGAGCGTGCCGGCGTAGGCGAAGCCCTGGCGGCCGTCGGCCACCACCCGCACACCGATGCCTTGGCTCTCGGCGGACGTGAGCGACTCGACGTCGCCCTCGTAGGCCCGCACCTCGGTCTCGCGTTCGTGGACGACGTAGGCCTCGACCTGCTCGCCGTCGTTGGCCCACCCGGCGACGCGGGTGGCGATGTCGATGAGTTCCGTCATGACGAGTGCCTAGGCGGCCGTGCCGCCAATGGTGAGGCTGGTCACACGGAGGGTGGGTGTGCCGTCGCCGACAGGCACGCCTTGACCGTCCTTGCCGCAGGTGCCGGGCGACCCCATGGCGAAATCGTTGCCGAGCGCGTCGATGCGGTTGAGCACCTCGGGGCCGTTGCCGATCAGGTTGCCTTCGCGGATCGGCTCGGTGATCTCGCCGTCCTCGATCAGATAGGCCTCGGTCATTCCGAAGACGAAGTCGCCGGTGGCGGTGTTGACCTGCCCGCCACCGAGCTCGGCGACGTAGACACCGGAGTCGGTGCTCGTGATGATGTCGGCGGGCTCTTCGACGCCGTTGGAGATGTAGGTGTTGGTCATCCGGACCATCGGCAGGTGCTGATAGCTCTGACGGCGTCCATTGCCGGAACTCACCCGCCCTTCCTTGCGAGCTCGCAGGTGATCCCACATGTAGTCGGTGAGGACGCCGTCTTGGATCAAGACGTTGTGGGCCGCAGGGCGCCCTTCGTCGTCGATGGTGAAGTGGCCCCACTCGCCGGCCATGGTGCCATCGTCGATCAGGGTGACGAGCGGGGTCGCGACCTGTTCGCCGACTCGGCCCGCGAACACGCTGGCCGACTTGGAAACGAGGTCGGCCTCGAGCCCGTGGCCGCAGGCTTCGTGGAACAGCACGCCGCCGCCACCCGGGCCGACAACGACGGGCATTGCGCCCGACGGTGCAGGGCGAGCGGCCAGCTTGGTGATGGCACGGGCCGCGGCTCGCCGAGCCATCTCCTCGACATCGGTCTCGTCGAACAGTTCGAACCCGACCGTGCTGCCGGTGGATTCTCGGCCGGTCTGGAGTCCGGTGTCGCCGGTGGCGACGCAGGAGACAGAGAACAGGGTGCGGACCTGGTCGTCTTCAGCCAACAGACCGTCGCTGTTGGCAACGAGGATCCGCCGGCGACTGTCGCCGTAGCGGGCTGAAACCTGAGTGATCGCCGACCCCTCTCCCCTCGCGGCCGCGTCGGCGAGCGACAACAATTCGACCTTGGTGGCCTTGGCCACGTCTTCGGGCGGAATACGAACGGCCGCGGGGCGCGGCCCGTCGGACCGACTGACGGAGACCTCCCGAACTCCCCCGCCGCCACCGCGAGCGGCGGCCGCCGCGGCCTCGGCGGCGCTGGCCAGACCCGTCTCGGACAGGTCGGCGGTGTGGGCGAAACCGGTGGTGTCGCCCACCACGACACGAATGCCGGCGCCACGATCACGGCCGCTGGTGAGCTCTTCGACCCGGCCGTCGTCGAGCATGGCCGACGACGACTTCTTGTCTTCGACGAAGACCTCGGCGAACTCTCCACCGGTGCGAAGCGCGGCGCCGAGGGTGCGATTGATCAACTCATGGTCGAGCACGAAGTCCTCCTGGGGCAAGGGTTGGCTATGGTACCGCCGATGTCAGTCGACGCCCGGTTGTCCACCGGTATCGAACCCCCTGCTCCGTCGCCTCCCGCAGACGCCGGAATCCGCTGGTGGGTCGAAGGCCTGATCACCCTCGTGTTCTACGTGGTCTACTCGGCGATCCGGAACCAATTCGGCTCCGCGATCGGCGGCGACATCCTCGAGCGGTCGTTCGAAAACGCCCTCACCATCATCGATATCGAGCAAGCCCTCGGGTTGTACCACGAAGAGTGGATTCAGGCTCGCTTCATCGACTTCGACGCCTTCATCGTCTTCTGGAACGGGTTCTACGGCAGCTTTCACTTCGGCGTGACCATCTTTGCGATGGTGTGGCTGTTCCTCAAATTTCCACAGCGCTACATCTTCATGCGGTCCACCTTGGCCGCCACCACCGGAGTCGCGCTCATCGGCTTCGCCTACTTTCCGCTGATGCCGCCGCGGTTGCTCTCGGCCTGCGAACCCGACTCGGCCTACGGAGCGTGTGCGCCCGAGCACGACTACATCGACACGCTGGTCGATCCGGGCGGACTCTGGAACTTCGAGAACGGCCCGATGGAGTCGATCTCCAATCAGTACGCGGCCATGCCCTCGCTACACATTGCGTGGGCGGCGTGGTGCGCTGTCGGCCTCTATCCCGTCCTCCGACAGCGCTGGGCACGGGTCGCGATCGTCTCGTATCCGTTCGTCACGCTCTTCGCGATCATCGTCACTGCGAATCACTATTGGTTCGATGCCATCGGCGGGCTCGCTGCTCTCAGCGTCGGCCTGCTTCTCGCTCGCCCTGTCTCGAGGCTGCTCCCTGGCCGCGTCCGCCACCTGGAAGACCCGGCGGGTACCCTGAACGCCGGGTGACGCCCGCCAAACGCGAGAACCGTTCGTGAGGAAAGATGCTGCTCGACGCCATTAACGGCCCTGAGGATCTCCAAGGACGTAGCTCCGCCGAACTCGCCGACCTCGCCGAGCAGATCCGTCACGAAATCATCGAGGCCGTCAACGAACACGCCGGTCACCTCGGGTCGAATCTCGGGGCCGTCGAACTCACCATCGCTCTTCACCGAGTTTTCCGCTCGCCGCACGACGTGATCCTGTGGGACACCGGCCACCAGACCTACGTCCACAAGATGCTCACTGGCCGAGCCGCCGACTTTCGCACGCTGCGCGAAGCGGGAGGGCTCTCCGGCTATCCCTCACGTGAGGAGTCGGAACACGATTGGATCGAGAACAGCCACGCCTCCACGGTGCTGTCCTACGCCCACGGTCTCGCCACCGCGTTCCACGCCACCGACGCCCGCCGCGAGATCGTCGCCGTGATCGGCGACGGTGCCCTTACTGGCGGCATGGCCTTCGAGGGCCTCAACAACCTCGGCCACAGTGGGCGCGATGTGGTCATCGTTCTCAACGACAACGGTCGCTCCTACGCCCCGACCGTGTCGAAGCTCTCCGAGAGCCTGGTCAAGATCCGCAACAACCCCACCTACATGCGACGCCAGGCGAAGCTGGAAGACATCGCCGAGCAGATCCCGTGGGTCGGTGAGCAACTCGAGCGCACCATCAAGATGTCGAAGGCCGCGATCCGTGAGATGTGGGAGCCGTCGGCCTTCTTCGAGGATCTCGGCGTTCGCTACATGGGGCCCTTCGATGGCCACGACATCGCGTCGATCGAGGAGGCCCTCGAGAACGCGAAGGAGTTCGACGGCCCGGTCGTCGTTCATGTCCTCACGCAGAAGGGTCGCGGCTATGCGCCGGCCGAGCAGGACCATGTCAAGAACATGCACGATGCGAAGCCCGGCTTCCTCGGCGACGACGCCGGCTCGACGAAGGAAGGGTCCTACACCGCTGCCTTCTCCGAGACCCTGGTCAAGCTGGGCGACCAGCATCCCGAACTCGTCGCGATCACCGCGGCCATGCCCGACTCGACCGGCCTGCTCCCCTTCCGCGAGAGATTTCCCGATCGCTGTATCGACGTGGGGATCGCCGAGCAACATGCCGTCACCGCGGCGACCGGCATGGCGATGGGCGGCCTTCGTCCGCTGATCGCCGTCTATGCCACGTTCCTCACCCGGGCCTTTGATCAGGTGAACCTCGACGTCGGACTTCACGGACAACCGGTGATCTTCTGTCTCGACCGGGCGGGGATCACCGGCCCCGACGGCGCGTCTCACCACGGCATTCTCGATCTCGTGCTGCTCACCAAGGTGCCCGGTATGACCGTCTTCGCTCCGTCGAGCTACCAAGAAGTCCAGCAGATGATGGAAGACGCGATGGGTCTCACCGACGGCCCCGTCGCCATCCGCTGGTCTCGCGGCAAGGCTGCCCACGTCGCCGACGATGAGATCGGCGTCGGACTCAACGCCCGCCAGATCCGAAGCGGCGACCGATCGGTTGCGCTACTCGGTTTCGGCCAGATGCTGTCGGCCACCCTCGGCGCCGCTGATCTTCTCGCCGACGACGGAATCGACGCCACCGTCTACGACCCTCGCGTCGTCACCCCGCTCGACCCGGCAATGATCGACGACATCGCCGACCACCGACTCGTCGTCACCATCGAGGACGGGCTCCGCATCGGTGGCGCCGGTGCGGCCGTACGCGACGCGCTCGGCGAACGCGACGCCGACTGCCGGATCCGAGTACTTGGTGTACCCACCGAATATGTGCCCCACGGCAACCCCGACGACATCCATGCCGGATTCGGTCTCGACGCTGCCGGTATCGCGGCCAGCGTGCGCAAGATTCTCAGCTGAGATCGAACCCCGGCACCCTCGGCACCCAGCAGCGAACATTCTGCCGATAGCGCACGTCGTCAACGCCAGTGCCGCGAGCATCGCCACGAGTCCTGCCGAGATCGGTGGTCCATGGCGAGCGACGCCGGGTGAAATCAGCTGTAGTAGGGGTTCTCGCCCTGGTCGTGGTCGGTCGTGTCGATCACCTCGGTGATCTCGGGGATCGCCTCGAGGATTGCCTTGGTGATGCCTTCGCGCAGCGTGGCTGCACTCATGGCACAGCCCTGGCAGCCACCGCCCATCGTGACGAACGCCTTCTCACCTTCGACGCCGACAAGCTCGGCAAAACCGCCGTGGGATGCCAGCGCGGGGTTGATCCGCTCGGCGAGAAGAATGGTGACCTTGTTGGCGGCGTCGCCGGTGAGCTCGAGCTGGCCCAAGTCGCCCAACGGATTCGGTCGGTTCGGGTTGCGGATGACGAGTCCGCCCTGCCCGGCCACCGAAGGAAGGTCGAGCGTGGCGCCGGTGAGAGCGGAAATGCTGTCGGCCGGGACGATCACGGTGAGACCTTCGTCTTCACGCACGTAGTCGCCTTCGACGGCTTCAGCGATCGCCTCGAGAGAGAGGTCGTAGGTGTAGTCGACGCCCGACGCACCCGTGACCTCGACCCTCAGGCCCAGCGTTTCGCCGTCGTCCTCTTTGGCTCGGATGTCGAGCACGGTGGCACGAGCAGCGTCGGTCACGAGCAGTACCTCACCGGCGCCGGATTCAGCCTCGGGAGTGGCGGTGTCAGTCATGGAAACCAGGGTACCGATGCTGTTTCCTCATCGGCTCTCGAGCTCCTCGGAGAGTTCCAGCCAGCGCTCCTCGGTGTCAGAGATTTCCGCATCGCAGGCCGCGATCGATTCGCCGGTGCGAGCCAGTTGCACGTGATCGCTACCGGCCTCGGCCAACTCGACATCGAGAGCATCCCGTCGTTTCTGAAGCTTCGACATCGCCTTCTCAGCCGCCTTCAACTCGTGGCGGATCGTGCTGTGGCTTCGACCCGCGGCCGGCTGCTCGCGCTCCCGCTCTTTCGGCGCCGTCTCGCTGCTGGCGACGCTGCCTCGCGTGCCGGTCGTCCGTCGGTCTCGTAGCCACTGTTCGTAACCGCCGGGCCAGCGTTGGGCCCGACCGCCGTCGATCACGAGCACATCGTCGACGGTGCGGTCGAGGAACGTGCGGTCATGGCTCACCACGATGACGGCTCCGGGCCAGTCGTCGAGAAAATCCTCCAGCGCTCGGAGCGTGTCGAGATCGAGATCGTTGGTCGGTTCATCGAGCAACAACACGTTGGGTTTGTCGGCCAAGGTCAAGACGAGTTGGATCCGACGCCGCTCTCCTCCCGACAGCAATTCGATCGGCGATCGCTGTGTGTCGCTGTCGAACCAGAACCGCTCGAGAAGGGCGAGGTCCCACCAATCGGGCTCAGCCCCGTCGCCGGCGATGAGCTCACGGACCCGGGCGGTCGGAGGAAGGTCACGGCCTCGCTGATCGTGCAATCCCACTTGCACGGTCGGACCGAACACCACCCTTCCCGCTGTCGGCTCGCGGCGCCCCGCGATCACGTCGAGCAGGGTCGATTTGCCGCTGCCGTTGGCACCGACGATCCCCAACCGCTCCCGCCGGTCGAGGAGGAGATCAAGCCCTTCCACCAGCGGCGACGCGCCCTCGAATCCAACGGTCACGTCGTGGAGTTCGACGACTTGATCACCCAGCCGCGGGGTGCCCTTGTGGAGTTGCGCGAGGTCGAGGTCGCCGTCGCGGGCCGCGGCCTGCGGACCGTTCTCGATGAGCGCCGTGGCTCGCTGAATTCGCGACCGACTCTTGCGGGTGCGAGCCTTGGCGCCGGTGCGCAGCCAGGCAAGTTCACGCCGAGCGAGGTTTTTCCTCGTCGATTCGGACGCTGCGGCCCGCTCCTCGCGGGCGGCGCGACCTTCGAGGTAGCCGGCGTAGCCCCCGTCATGGACATACGAGGAGCCTCGATCGAGTTCGAGGATTCGCGTAGTGAGAGAGTCGAGCACCTTGCGATCGTGAGTGACCAACACGAGCCCACCCCGGAATCCTGCCAGCTCGTGTTCCAGCCACTCGATGGCATCGACATCGAGATGATTCGTGGGCTCGTCGAGAACGAGCAGATCCGCGTCGGCCACGACGGCCTGGGCGAGCGCAACCCGCTTCTCTTGTCCCCCCGAGAGTTCGGTGGTGGACCGGTCCATCAGGTCGCCGACGCCAAGTCGGTCGAGTGCAGCTTCGCCGCGCCACCCCGCACCGACCGCGTCGCGAACAGACCCGGCGGGGAGCTTTGTCACCTGATCGACGACCGCGATCGAGACGTTTCGGCCGCGACGGATCGTTCCCCCCTCGGGCTCCCGCGTTCCGGCGATGACCGAAAGCAGGGTGGACTTGCCGGTACCGTTGATGCCGACAACCCCCAGTCGGTCCCCCGCCGACACCGTCACCGAGACGTCGTTGAAGAGCGGTCGGTTCGGACGGCTCATGCTCACACGCTCGATGTCGACGAGGATCACGTGGCGCAGACTATTCCTCCCACCCCAAGGCCCCTCCCGGCGAAGGACGATCACCATCCGGTGATCGCTGCTCTCCATCAACGCGAGGCGTGGGCGCCGCGGCCGTTCACCCGAACAATCAGCGTGGTGAGCAAGGGCACCCGCGTGATCGCGGCGCAGGTGAATCCTCGCGAGACCGTCTGGCGCGAGATCTCGGCGGACGCGATCGAAGGCGACCTGCCGATCTGGGTCGTACTCGGCGACTCCATCGCGCAGGGCATCGGGGCAACATCCATCTCACGCAGCTGGGTCGCACGAATCGCGGGCGCCCTCGCGGCCGACGGCCGCCCCCACGGGATCGTGAATCTCAGCCGGTCCGGAGCGCGGAGCCGCCATGTGCAGCATCAGCAACTCCCGCTGCTCGACCATTTGGTGCGTCGGCCGAAGCTCATCACTTGTGGCGTGGGCTCCAACGACCTGATGCGCAATCCTCACCCGCCGTCAGTGTCGGCTCGTGTCAACGAACTCATCGAGGCACTCCCCGCCGAGACGATCATTTCGACGCTGCCGGCCCCGCCCGTGAGCCCGTCGGGACGATGGGTCAACCGGTCGGTTCGCCGCACGGCCGAGCGACGCGGCCTCGCCGTTGCCGATGTCGTGCCCCATCTCGTGACGGGACGTCGGGGCTGGGCTTCAGACCGTTTCCATCCGAGTGACGAGGGCTACAACGCGTGGGTCGCCGCATATTGTGTGGCGCTCGATCTCGACCCCACGAGTATCCCCGACGAATGGGACCCGGCCGAGGGGTGAGAGCGCCACCGCCGCTAGCGTCGAGCCTCATGACCTCAGAGAACGTGTCACTCGAAATCACCGACGACATCGCTGTCATCCGCATCGATGACGGCAAGGCCAACGCCCTCGGCCACGCAACCATGGACGGGATCAACCAGGCCCTCGACGAAGCCGCCGGGGTCAAAGCCGTCGTGCTCTTCGGTCGAGAGGGAAAGTTCAGCGCCGGGTTCGACCTCGCGGTCATGAAGGACGGGCCCGAAGCGGCGCAAGCCATGACCAAGAAGGGCGGCGAACTCTGCATGCGCCTCTACGGATTCCCCGCGCCGGTTCTGGCTGGATCCGATGGCCATGCCCTCGCAGCCGGAGCGCTGGTCCTTCTCTCGTGCGATGTCCGAATCGCAACCGACAATCCGGGACGCATCGGGCTGCCCGAGACCACTCTGGGCATGCCGCTTCCGGTCTTTGCCACCGAACTCGCCCGAGATCGGCTCTCGCGTCGCCACTTCACCGCGGCCACTTTGCTCGGGACCACCTATTCGCCGGAGGAGGCGCTCGCGGTCGGCTACTTCGATCAGATCGTTCCCGCGGCCGACATGGAATCGACCGTCATGGATCTCGCCAGAACCCACGCGGACGCACTGAGCCCCACCGGCTTCGCCATGACCCGCCAGAACGCCCGCCAGGCCACCATCGACTTCGTGATGTCCACGCTCGACGCCGACATGGCCAAGTTCACCGTCGGCGCCTGAGGGAATCAACCGGAGCACAGCGAGGTTTCACAGGCATGAGCGACCACGAGATCAACGGCGTCGAGTTCTATTGGCGTCCCGGTTGTGGGTTCTGCATGAACCTCGACCGCGGCCTCAGCAAGGCCGGAATCCAGATGAACAAGCACAACATTTGGGACAACCCGGCCCATGCCGCGACGGTCAGGGAATGGGCCAATGGCAACGAGACAGTGCCGACGGTGATCATCGGCGACGTCGGTCTCGTCAACCCGTCGGCGAATCAGGTCATCGGCGTGCTCGCCGAGAAGGCCCCGCACCTCGTGCCTGAGGGTTGGGAACCGCCCCAACCCAGTCGCATCGGACAGACCGCCCGACGGCTTCTGGGCGGCTGAGACGGTTCAGCCGGGCTCTTACTCCAGGTGCCACCCACACTCGGGCCAGGTGTTCTCGTGGCCACGCCGGGCGTAGAGCTCTCTGGCTCGGGCGTCTTGCTCGGCCGGAGGTGCCGCGGCCGGGTCGCCGGTGCCGCCGACGGTCTGCCACGTCGCAAAGTCGAACTGATAGGCGCCCCGATACTTTCCGGTCGGTGACGTCGCTTGGTAGTTGTGGGTCGACTCACAGAATCGGAGTTTCTCCCACTTGTCGGCCGGCGCGATTCCGTAGCGACCTTCCTCGATCGCGATCGCGGCTCGATCCCAGGCATCGGCCAGCGGCTCCAGGTCGCGGGCTTCGGCGATGAGCGGCTCGAGGGCGGCGAGGTCGATACCCAGGGAGGCAATCTCGGAGCGAAGACGCTCAGCGGTGTCGATGCTGTCGCGCACCTCGTCGCTCGCTTTGGCCTCGAGGGCTTGGAGCCGCTCGAGCGCCACCTGAGAAGAGCCCGCGTGGTTGCGCATGAGGTGGTGCCGCCAGCTCAGATCCGAAACCGACGTGACGTTGACCAGGAACTGGAGTTCACCGGCATCACCGCCCGAGACAAACGTGCGTACGGCAACGGCTCGCAGATGATCAGTGGCCGCTTCGATCTGTGATGCAAGCCGACGTTGGTCCTCATCGAACCCGTCGCGGGCCTCGAGGGTGGACGTCAGGTCGGATTCGGCGATGTTGAGACGCGACAACAACGCATCGCGTTCCTCGACAAGACGAGCTATTTCCTCGCGGACCGCCTCACCGGTCGGAACGCCCTGGCGAAGCTCCTCGATCTCGTCAGCAGCAGCCCACGGACCCAACAACGCCGTGGCGGCCAGCGCAGCCGCGACAAACAACACACCAAACAAGCGGCGCTGGCGGGGACGAGAGAGACGGATACGCATCGCGGAAGACCCTGGGTGGACACACGTGCGCGTCGGACCGGTCGCCAGACCGCACTCCACCCGGAGGACCCGAGGACCCTAGCCACAACCTCGGTGCAAACGAAAGCCGCAACCACGCTCGGTAGCCTCGCGACCGTGACCGATTTCGACGCGGTGGTGATCGTCTCCTTCGGCGGGCCCGAGGGGCCCGACGATGTGGTGCCCTTCCTCAGAAACGTCACGCGAGGACGAGACATCCCCGACGAGCGTTTGGCCGTCGTTGGCGCCCACTACAGCCACTTCGACGGCGTATCCCCGCTGAACGAGCAATGCCGCCGTCTCCAGGTCGCGCTCGACGAAGACCTGCGAGCGAGCGGCCACGGGCTCCCGATCTACTGGGGCAACCGCAACTGGCATCCCCATCTGGCGGCCACCGTGCAACAGATGGCCGATGATGGGATCACCCGGGCGCTGGCCGTCGCCACCTCGGCCTACAGCTCGCACTCAGGCTGTCGTCAGTACCTCGACGACATCGCTACCGCCCGCGCCGCGGTTGGACCCTCGGCTCCGGTGATCGAGAAGATCCGTCCGTATTTCGATCACCCCGGCTTCGTTGACCCGTTCCGCGACGGTCTGTCCCGGGCGGTCGGCAACCGTGCCGTTCCCCTGGTCTTCACCGCACACTCGATTCCCACGGCGATGGCCCAACGCTGCGACTATGAGCAGCAGCTCCGCGCCGTCGCTGCACTCGTCGCCGAAGTGTCACCGGATGCTCGTTGGGATCTCGTGTGGCAGAGCCGTTCCGGTCCACCCCGCGTCCCGTGGCTCGAACCCGACATCAACGATCATCTTCGCTCGCTTTCCCGAGAAGGCGTGAGCGAGGCAATCGTGGTGCCGATCGGCTTCGTCTCTGACCACATGGAGGTCGTGTGGGACCTCGACACCGAAGCCGTCGCGACCGCCAACGAGTTGGGCATCGCGCTGACCCGTGTCGAGACGCCCGGCACGCTCCCCGACCCTCGGTTTGTCGCCATGTGGCGAGACTTGATCCTCGAACGCATCGATGACGGTCCACGCCGGGCCCTCAGCGCGCTGGCTGAGCGACCGCTCCCCTGTGCGCAGGACTGCTGCCCCTCCGGGCGTGACTCTGGTCACTGATCGCGCGGCGAGCGGGGGATCCACCGCTTAGCGCGCGAGCGTTTCTATTGTCGGTCCACGAGTTATCCACAGGGACGATTCGGGGGAGGGCACCCGGGTGAACCATTCGAGGATTGCAGCCGAGGCGTTGCGCTATCGCCTGAACCTCGTCCGTAGCCCTCTCGTCGACGACTCCGACTGGGATCTCGATCAGATGGCGAATCAGTCCGTGACCGCCGCTGATCCTCGAGTCGACAGCGCGATCCGTCATATCGCCACCGCCTGGGTGAGAGCGGGCTTTCGGCCTGAGGGGCTCTGCGAACCATGGGCCGGCGACGACGTCGATGCCTTGTTCCACGGGTGCCCGGACCTCGTTGACGCCCTCGACGACATCGTCCGCGTCGCCACTCGCTCGCTCGCGGCCTGACCACCGCGGCGGCCGTCGCAGCTCAATCGTCGATGGTCTCTCGCAGGGGAAGCTGCGGAATCGTCAGAGCAAGAAGAAACGACACAACCGCTCCCCACGCCGCGAAGGTGAAGACATCGGTGACCGCAAGGCGGAAAGCGTCGGCCGCCAGCATCTCGACCTCCGGCCCGAGACCGCGGATCGCATCGATGTCGCTACGCAGGTCGTCCACGCCGAACCCGGCCAGCCTCTCCGTCGGCACGAGACGATCGAGATGGTGCGACAGGCGGGAGACGAACAATGCGCCGGCCAGCGCGACACCGAACGCTTGGCCGCTGTTGCGGGCGAACATCGCCATTGCGGAAACTACGCCCACGTCGCGATGGGGCACCGCGTTCTGCATCGAGAGCATGAAGACGGGAGAGCCGGCGCCCATACCGAGACCGAGGAGGCCGGTGCCGACCCAGACGACCACGATGCGCGGATCGGGTCCGATCGAGGCCAGCACGAAATAGCCGGCCGCGAACACGGCCGAACCGACCGCCGGCCAGATGCGGTAGTGGCCAGTTCGTACGACAAGGCGGCCGACGATCGTGCTGGTAATGGCAATACCCAGGGTCGTCGGCAGAAGGGCGAGGCCCGCGGCCGTACTGCCCATGCCGGTCACGACCTGCAGCATCAGCGGCAGGAACGCAACTGCGAGGAAGTTGACCATTCCGATGCAGAACGTGGTGGCGGCGCTCGATCGCACCACGGGAATCTTCAGGAGGGAGAGTGGCATCACCGGGTCGAGGGAACGCAACTCCTGCACCACGAAAGCGGCCAACAGCGCGCCACCACCCACGAGTCCGACGATGACGACCGGGTCGCTCCACGTGAGGAGATCACCTCCGACCGACACCGAGAACACGAGAGCGCCGTAGGACACCACCAGGAGGATCGCGCCAGGAAGATCAAACGACCGCCGCTCCCCTGTCGCCCGGTTCGGGAACGCGTCGCGGACGAACCAGACCGACAGAATCCCGAACGGCAGGTTCAGCAGAAAGATCCACCGCCAGTTGGCGTGCTCGGCCAACGCGCCACCGAAGACGGGACCGAGAAACGAGGCAATGGTCCACACAGTCGGGGTCAGCCAGGCGTAGCGCCCCCGCTCGCGGGCGGGGACCAGGTCAGCGATCACGGCATGGGTTTGGCTGATGATCCCACCGCCGCCGAGCCCCTGGGCCACGCGACTGATGACCAAGACCGGGAACGACCACGCAAGCCCCGCCGCGAGCGATGCCACGGTGAACGCCGTCACCGATGACAGGAAGACCACACGCCGACCCTTGAGGTCACCGAGCTTGCCGTAGAGCGGGACCGACACGACGAGCGCGAGCTGATAGGAGACAAAGAGCCAAGCCACCTGATCGAGCCGACCGAGGTCACCGGCGATCTCGGGAGCCGCGGCGCCCAGCGCCATGAGGTCGAGCGCGGGCAGCGTCATGGCCAAGATGAGTCCTGCGAGGACGCGGCGGTTCACAACGGCATCAGCCCGCGGCAGTGACGAGATCGAGGGTCGTGGTGCGCACGCGCATGAGTGGATCACCTTCGGGCCCGTTCGTCACTTTCGCAGCAGCCGACTACGCATGGCCGAGAGCGCGTCGCGTTGGCTACGTTGTCGACGTGGCAGTTCTCGCGGTGGTCAATCAAAAGGGCGGCGTTGGCAAGACGACCGTCGCGCTCGGCCTCGCGGCCACTGCCTGGTCGAGAGGTCTCGACGCGTTGGTGATCGACCTCGACCCTCAGGGCAATGCCACCACCGGCCTTGGCGTGTGGGACCCGCCGTTCAGCGTTGACCAGGCGCTCGCCGAGGAGCGCCCCGGCTCGATCGCGGGACTTCGCGTGACCTCAGGTTGGCCCGAAGAGGGCGGGCGGCCGCCGTCGGTCGTCCCCGCCACACCCGCGCTGGCCGCTCGGGAGTCGCAGCTGCTCACCGACCCGATCGGAGCCAACGACCGGCTGGCCGTGGCTCTCGAAGGCGTCCACCACGATGTCGTCATCATCGACTGTCCTCCCTCCCTCGGCCTCCTCACCGTCAACGGACTCTTCGCCGCGGACCGCGCGTTGATCGTCACCGAGCCCGGCGCGTGGGCGTCGGACGGAGTGGGCCAGATTCTTCGCACGGTCGAACGCATCGCCGCGCGGCGGGCAAACCCACTCACCGTTGCCGGGGTGGCCGTCAACCGCCTCGGCCGCACCCGCGATGCCCGCTACTGGGATGAGCAACTCCGAGCCGACCACGGCGACATCGTGCTGCCCGCGGTCCATCTGCGGGCCGCGGTGCCCGAAGCATCTGCCGGATCACTCCCGATCCATGCCCTCGGCCCGAGGCCCGGAGCGCAGGAGGCCGCCGCCGAATTCGATCAGCTCTTCGACCTCGTGCTGCCAATGGAGGTGGCCCATGGCGTATGACCCGCAAGCCAGCCGCCGGCGACCGAGACCCGCGGCCGAAGATCCGGCCCCGGTCGACGCCATCCTGGGGAAGCCGACAGAGCCGCCATCTCCCACCGCCACCCCGGACGACCCACCACCGACCCCGGCGGTCACGCCCGCGCCGGCCGACCCGCCGTCGGACACGTTGCTTCTCAGCTCAGGAGTGGTGACCGCGATCGGCGCTGTGGTCGCATTGTTGACGTTGAGGCATCTCTGGAACCGCCGGAAGCGTCGCGCCGCGGGAGGCTCGACGAACGAGGCCTGATCAGCCGGCTGCTTCGAGATGCGCGGCTTCCTGCGCGGCCTGCGCCTTCCTGCGCTTCTCGACCGCCTTGGTGCCCTCGGGGCAGAGGTCGATGTAGGGACACCAGCCGCAGAGCGGACCGGTGCGAGGTTCGAACTCGTCGGACGCGCATGCGGTGTTGATATCGGCCCAGGTGCCGGCAAGTTTCTCGGTGACGAGGTCGAGTTCTTTGCGGGTGACATCGATCCCGACCGGGCGTTGGCCCAGATACAGCAGTCGCGCCCGAACCGGCATCTCGCCGGTGTCGGCCTCAACCGCGGCGGCGTAGAGCAGCACCTGGTCGAGCCGCCCTCGGCGATAGCGCGGCGAGGGAGCTTTGCCTGACTTGTAGTCGGTGACGACGATGCCATCGCCTTCGCGCTCGAGTCGGTCGACGATGCCGCGAAACGGCACACCGGCGAGGTCTGCCTCGATGTCGCGCTCGGTGGCCGCCACATCGACCTCGGTGGGGTCTTCGAGCTTCCAGAGTCCTTCGATGGCCTGCCATGCCTTCCACCGGAAGTGGCGGCTCTTCTCCTCGTCGTAGCCGAGCGCCGCATAGTCGCCGGCCGCTTCGGTTTCGGGCCACTCCTGACGAGCGATCAGCTTGGCCGCGTCGGGAGTGCGCTCCTCGGGTTCGCGCTGCATCAGCAGCTCGAGCACACGGTGAGCAAAGCTGCCGGCGAGTGCTGCCTCTCCCGGCGGATCGGGAAGACGATCGACGTAGCGATGCCGCCAGCGGCGGGGGCACTGTTCGAAGGTGCCGGCGCCCGAGGGCGAGAGACGGGGTGGAGGCATCGGCACGCCGACCTCGCGAACGCCTCCCTCCAAATCGAGCGCCGCGGGCTCGACGGGATCGGCCAAGCCGATGGCGTCGGGGTCGAGTTCCATGTCTGTAGTTCTACTCCACGGGTGTGACACCGGCATGCCGTTCGCCTGGTTTCGAGGCCACTCCGGGAATGACATGGGTGGCGCGAGCACCGCCGCTCGCGCGAACAGGTCAGTCGTCGCCTCGACTCGTTGGATCACCCGCCGCGGGACCCCGACGACGCCAACCACGTGCCGATCGGATCATCGGTCCACAACTGGATCTCGACGAAGGTGTGCTCCGCGGTCATCGGGTCACTCGGAGCCTGATCGTCGGGGCTCGGCAACCCGTGGGCAGCAGCAAGCGTGGCGACATCTTCGAGCCGATGGACCGTCCCCAACAGGTCGGGCGGCGCGACCGGGAGACCCAAGTCCTTCCCCGCCCCCATCGCCGCGAAGCTGTCGTACCAGGTGACCGAGGTCGACTCGGACGGGAACTCGGCGAGCGGGACCTCGATCGAGCTCATCTGGGGGCTCAGACCGGCAAACCAGGCCGACGAACCGAGAGTGAAATAGTGAGGCGCATCGCGATGGATGGTGCCCCCTGCCGCGACAACACAGCGACGCAGCCGTTGCTCGGTCTCTGCTCGCAGCGACATGTAGAGCGCGCCGAATCGGCGGAGGTTCTGTGCGGCTTGATGCTCCGCGCGGAGCGCCTCGAGTACGCGGTCGAGCTCGTCGCCTACCAGGTCGGACAGGTTCAGGAACGGAGCTCGAGACGAGATGAAATAGTGCGTGGCGAAGTCGGGCAGATCGCTCGACTCGCCCGACTGAACCATCGCCTACACGTCCAAGGTGCTCGCGTCGACGAGGGCGGAGTTCTTGACCAGGAAGTCGCGGCGAACGCTCACGTCGTTGCCCATGAGCACATCGAACATCTTTGCCGCATCGCTGGCCTCCTTGGCATCGTCCATCGTGAGGCGACGGAGGGTGCGGGTGGTGGGGTCGAGAGCGCAGTGGCGCAACTCATCGACGTTCATCTCGCCGAGCCCCTTGAAGCGTTGCCACTTCACATTTTCGCGCTTTCGCTTGCCCTTGCAGAGTTCGTCGGTGACCGCTTCCTTCTCCTCATCGGAGTAAACGCGGTACACCTCGTCGCCCACCTTGGTCGTGAAGAGGGGCGGCTGCGCGGCGAACACATTGCCGGCCTCGAGCATCGGCAGCATGTATTGGTGGATCAAGGTGAGGAGGAGGCACCGGATATGGCTGCCGTCGACATCGGCATCGCAGAGGATCACGATGCGGCCGTAGCGGGCGTCTTCGAGGTTGAATTCCTTGCCTGCTCCGGCGCCCATGGCAGTGAAGAGCGCCTGCGCCTCGGCGTTGTCGAGCACCTGCTTCTGGCTTGCCTTGGCGGCGTTGACCACCTTGCCGCGCAGAGGAAGGATCGCCATCGTCTCGGAATCACGACCTCGCTTCGCCGGGCCGGCGGCAGAGTCGCCCTCCACCAGAATCAGCTCGGCGTCCGGACCATGGACGCGACAATCCGCAAGCTTCTCCGGCATGCCGGTCGACCCGAGGCTCGCGGCCTTGCGCTTGTTTTCGAGCAAGGTCTTGGAGTCGACGCGATTTTGGATCGCGGTGGCCAGCTTGTCGGCAATGGCCTTCACGTGGGTGCGGGGACCGCCGCCCGGCTCGAACCATTCCTTCAACTGTTCGTAGACAACCCGCGACACGATGCCCTCGATCGCCGGGGTGCCGAGTTCTTGCTTTGTCTGACCGCGGAACTGAGGCTCGGGAAAGGTGACCTTCACCGCCGCGACGAGCCCTTCCTGCACATCGTCCTTTGTGGCCTTGTGTTTGTCTTGTTTCGCCAGCTTGGCGAGTTTGCGGTTGTCTTTCAGCACGACGTTGTTGACGACCCGGGTGAGCGCCTTGTCGAAACCGGCACGATGGGTGCCGCCCTGGCTGGTCGGGATCGTGTTGACGAAGCTGACCACCTCCGTGTCGTAGCCCCGGACCCATCGCAGGGCGATGTCGACGACGCACTCTCGTTCGACATCGGTCATCTTGCCGTTGACCGGCACCTTCTCGACGAACGTGTCGATGCCATTGCAGGTGATGGTCTGACTGACATTCTCACCGCTCGCGAGATGATCGACCAGATCGGCGAGGCCGCCACGAGAAACGAAAGCAAACGGCTCCTTGCGGCCGCCGGTGCGTTTGTCGGAGACCGCGACCTTCATTCCAGGCACGAGGAAACACGCCTGCGTGGCGCGAGAACAGATCTCCTCGACATCGATTGCGGCCTCAGGGTCGAAGATGTCGAAGTCAGGCCAGAACCTGACTCGAGTGCCGGTCTTGTTCTTCGAGATCTTCTTGATCTTCTCGAGCTTGTGGCCGGCGGTGAACTTCGACCCGGTGAATTGCCCGGCCACGCGCTCGTTGAAACCGAGCACATGGGTGGCTCCGTCTCGATCAACTTCGGCGATCAGCTTCGCAGCAAGGGCGTTGACCACCGAAGCGCCGACACCGTGGAGCCCACCGGAGGACGAATACGCTCCACCGCCAAACTTGCCGCCGGCATGGAGCTCGGTGAACACGACTTCCAGCGCCGAGACCTTCCGCTTGGTGTGGAGACCGATGGGTATCCCACGACCGTTGTCGCTGACTTCGATCGACCGGTCTCGATGAAGGGTGATCTCGACCTTGTCGGCGTAGCCGGCCGCGGCCTCATCTACGGAGTTGTCGATGATCTCCCACACCAGATGCATGAGCCCCTCGGACCCGGTGCCGCCGATGTACATGCCGGGACGCTTGCGCACGGCTTCGAGACCCTCGAGGGTCTGAATGGCGTCGGCGTCGTAACCGGTGGATTTCTTTGCAGCCAAGGGTGTCTCCGGGTGGCCCGTGAAAGGCCGACCGTAGCGCCACCCAGTGACATTGCCGGGTCTCTCCACCCACCCATCGCGATCTCCGTCCTGTTCTACGCCGGATGCGGTGTGGAACAGAACGGAGATCGCTTGGGCAGGGGGTCGGTCAGGGCTGTTTCACGAAGCGGAGATAGGGCACCGGGGCATGGAACTCACCGTGTTTGGCGCGGGCGTCGTCGTCGGACACCGACGGCACGACGATGACGTCGTCGCCCTGCTGCCAGTTGGCGGGGGTGGCAACCTGCTCGGCCGCCGTGAGCTGGATCGACTCCAGCAGACGGAGAATCTCGTCGAAGTTGCGGCCCGTGGTCATCGGGTAGGTGAGATTGGCCTTGATCTTCTTGTCGGGGCCGATGATGAACACCGTGCGAGCCGTCGCGTTGTCGCCCGCGGTGCGACCCTGCGAGGTGTCGCCCGAGTCGGCCGGGAGCATGTCGTAGGCCTTCACGATCTCCAGCGTGGGGTCGCCGATGAGCGGGTAGTTGAGCGCATTGCCCGTCGCCGTCTCGATGTCGGCAGCCCAGCCATCGTGGTCGTCGACCCCGTCGACGCTGATGCCGATGAGTTTGGTGTTGCGGGCGGCGAAGTCGTCCTTCATTCCCGCCACCGTGCCCAGCTCGGTCGTGCAGACCGGCGTGAAGTCCTTCGGATGGGAGAACAACAGCGCGTAGCCGTCGCCGATCCAATCGTGGAACTCAATGGTGCCCTCTGTCGTTGTTGCTGTGAAGTCAGGAGCAATGTCGTTGATGCGTAGTGCCATACATCCATTCAACGCAGTAGGCCGCTGGCCATTCCAGAGAGACGAGAAATCGTGAAAAGACCGACAGCGAACCATTCGCGGACAGCGTTCACACATAGGCCAGGGCGGATCGCTACCGTGAGCAGCATGCGATCCCCCCTGCGAGCATCCGCCGTTGCGTTGTTTGCGTTGCTGGGGCTCATCGCGTCGGCCTGCGGAGGCGGCGACTCCGCCGAAACGACCAACGCATCAGGCACTGCCGACAACTCGAGCAACGATGCCCATGCCGTTGCCGAGGCCAACATCGACGATCTCGCCACAAGCGACGACTTCAGTCAGATCGAGGTCCTCGACGTCGACACCGGCGAACCGACCACGCTGGCCGCCACGGTCACGGGCGACCGACCCGTGCTCCTGTGGTTCTGGGCGCCGCATTGAAGTACGTGCCGGCGGGAGGCTCCCGCTGTCGAGCAGTTTGCTCGAGACCACGCCGACGAACTTCAGATCATCGGCGTCGGTGCGCAGGACGACTTCGAGTACGCACTCGACTTCGTGGCCCGCACCGGCGTGCAGACACCCGACATGGTGTGGGACCCGTCCTTCGAGACCTGGGCCTCCTTCGAGGTTCGCTTCAACAGCCAGATGATCCTGATGTCGAGCGATCTCTCCACTGACACGGGGCTCTTCTACGGTTTCGGGCGCCTCGATCGCGAACGCGTGCTCGACTCCCTAGCCACACTGGGCTGATACGAGAGCGCCGGTGGAGGCGTTGTGGCTTGCGTGGTTGAATGATGCCCCCGCGTGCAGGAGGAGATCGTTGAAGCGACCACCGATTCGTGTGCTCGACGTGGCCGGTTCGCCCGCCGCCATGGGCCACGCCCATGGCGCAGCCCATGCCGACGAGATCCGTAGCTATGCCGATGAGCGGGTCGGGCTCGTCATGTCGGGGGCATGGAGCGGTGGCCCGGTGAGTCGATCGACGGTCCTCGAATTGGCCGAGGCCTGCCTGCCGGCGCACGCTTCGTTTTCACCTGCCCTGTACGAGGAGATGCTCGCCATGGCCGAGAGTGCCGGCATCAGCGCCGCCGAAGCGGTGGTGGTGGGCGGATTCACCGACTTCGTCGACACGGTACGCGCCAACCTCGGCGGAACGCATCCGCCCGAGACGGTTGAGGACGATTGCACCGCGTTCATCGTGCCCGACCATCGGGCCGACGGTGCGGGCTTCTATGGCCAGACATGGGACATGCATGATTCGGCGACCGACTACGTCGTCCTGCTCCGCACCCGACCCACGGACGCACCCGCGGCTCTCGTCTTCACGACCACTGGCTGTCTCGGCCAGATCGGAATGAACGAGCTCGGGGTCTGCGTCGGCATCAACAACCTGACCGCAGCCGACGGAGGAATCGGCGTCACCTGGCCGGCCGTCGTGCGTGAGGCCTTGCACCAGGAGTCGGCCGCGGCGGCGCGAGACGTCATTCTCGGCGCCGCCCTTGCCGGCGGTCACAACTTCATGACTTTCGACGCGGAGGGCGACGGCTACAACATCGAAGCAATGCCGACCGTTCGACCAGTCACACCACTGGGCGACGCCGCTCTCTCCCACACGAACCACACCACGTTGCCGGACACACAAGCCGTCGAGGGAGCCCGCGCCGACGAGATGCAGGCCAATTCACGTTTCCGACTCGAGACCGCCGAGGCAGCCCTCGACCGCGAGGGTTTGACCGCTCCCGACCTCATCGCACTCACCGCCGGGGCCGTCTGCCAGATCTCGCGCGAGCCGACCCACGTCGAGTCGAGCGGTGCCGCCATCATGCGGCCCAGAACCCGACAATTCTGGGCGTGCTGGGGTGTCCCGAACGAGAACGAGTACCAACAGGTCGACTTCGTGTGACATCGAGCAGGCTGCGTCAGCCACCCGTGGGTGCCACGTCTTTCTCGCTCAGTTCCAGTGTCGCCGCGATCGTAAGGGCGCTTGCCCCGCTGACGACGAGCCAACTCCAGCTCTCGATTCCCACGACCTGATCCATCGCTTCGAAGGCGCCGACAGCAACGGTTGTCGCTGCGCCGCAGACCAGCGCGGGCTGATGACGACGCAGGGCTCCAGCCACACAGATCGCGAGGCCGACGGCGCCCAGCAAGAGCGTATGGCCGGCGTCGCCACCATCGATGCGTTGACCGAAGGCGACAATGCCGGCGAGACCCATCGGAATGGCAACCGCCGTCCACCGACTCCGTGGTGACCGGCCCGCGTGGATCGCCCACCCGATGCCGGCAATGATCGGATAGAGGTAGGGCTCGAGGCTGACGATCCCAGCGCCGGCGAGGCCGATGAGGGAGGCCCACCACACGACGAAGGCGCCGCCGAACCGAGCGGCTTCGACATCGCGGTCGAGTCCCCCGCCCGCGAGAGTCGCGCCCACGGTGGTGATCGCCATGGAGAAGAGCACCATCGGCTCGGAAACGGTCGAGACGGACAGCATCGCGAGACCGGCGATGGCCGCCCACGCACCGAGGAGGGCGCTGCTGCGCTGCCGCGTGGCACTCAGGTGAGCGAGCAGAAGCAACGACGACAAGAGCAATGCCAGCCCAGCGAGCGCGGTGTCGTCACCGGCGAGGGCGACCAGCACCGCTGAGCCCAGGCCTCGAAGGACAAGGGCGGCTACGGGAGCGGCGGGATCGACGATCATCGCCGCGAGCCAAGCCAGGACAAGCACGGCCACGCCGCTTCCTGCGGCCGAGTGCGGCCAGACGACGATCGCGGCGACGCCAATAGGAGCAACCACACCGGCAATTGCCTGGATCCCCAGGGTGTGGTCGTACTCACGGCGCGCCTTCATCGCCGAGACGGCAACGAGCGCCGTCCCGATCGCGGCTCCGATCACCGCCAACGTCCAGGCACCGCCGATGAGCAGGATCGGCGCGACGATTCCCGTCAACCAACCCACGGACAGACGTCCGCTCCGCCGAGTGAACGAGAGTGCGGCTCCGATGCCGAGGGCGACAAGTGCCGTCGTGGTCATCGTGGAGAGGATCGCGACCGCCGCCAAGATCGCGGCCGAGGCCCCCCAGGTAGCGGGCGCCCACGCGCCCCCGTCGATGAGCGATCGACCCTTCCGGTGCATTCGTCGTACATCGGCGACGATCCATGCGAATGCGGAAGCCACGGCGGCGTAGGCCCACTCGACCCCGATCACGCTCGCCTCCGGAAAGAGGACCTCCACCGAAAGGCCGACCGCCGCGAAGGTGATCACGGCATTGATCGAAGCAACGACTTTCTCACCGACACCGACTGCGCCCGGCACTCGTCCGGCGAGCGGGTGGGTCAGGCCGATCTCGGCCAGCGCCACGAGAATCGCCGCGGCCATCACAAGGAGCGACTTCGGCGGTTGGTGCTCGGCCCAGATCGCAGCGCCGGTCGCAACCGCGACCGCGGCCGTGGTGACAGCTGCGAAGAAGCTCCGCCGGAGAGCAACCGTGATGATCAGAGCCGAAGCCGCTATCAGTCCCGCGGCGAGCGTGGCTTCCCACGGCGTCGCATCGAGAAGGCCGAGACGACGCATCGTGCCATCGCCAGGAAAGGCGACTTCATCGAGTACTCCGAGAGCCGGCGCCAGGCCGGCCAGGCCGGCCCATACCGGGCCGGCCGCCCGCTCCTTCGCCCAAGGCGACACCACGCATCCGGCAAGACCGAATCCGGCCACGAGGACAGAAAGCGAGATATCAAGTCGCGCCGCGGCGCCGCTCGCAGCGAGAAGACCACCCACGACTGTCCCGACCTCCGTCACCGCCACGGGGTCTCGCCGCCGCCACACTTCGGCTGAGACCATCGCTGCAGGGCCTGCGGTGAGTAGAACAGTCGGCCAGGCGGCCCCACTGACCAGCGCCAGCGCGGCGACATCGACAGGGACGAGCGCGGCCATCAACGCATCGAGGGAGCGCGCCGTCGCCGGGGCCACACGCCGGAGGCTCAGCGTGAGCCCGAACACCAGAGCCGACGCCACGAGTAGTGCCGCAAAGCGGTCCCCGGGCCCGAACCGGTCCCAGCGGGCCGACACGAAACTCACCGCGGCCGCGGTGAGAAGAAACGTCCCCACGCCGGCGAGAAGCTGAGCCGGGCGAAACGAAAGCGGACGGTCGGGCATTGTGGCATCCATGCCTTCAGCTTGGAGATCTCGCCCGCGGGCGGGAATCCGGGAATTCCCCCATCTCGGCCTGGGGGTCGCCCCGGCTAGGTTCGCCGTATGGCCAAGTACATCGCCACCAACTGCATCGTGAGTCGCGAGGACCTCGAAGAATTCGTTCGTCCCCGCCACCGCGGCATCCTGCTGACGACCCGAGCGGACGGTCGGCCCCAGTCGTCGTTGGTCACCATGGGGTTGGGCGACGACGGTTCTGTGCTCGTGTCGAGCTATCCGGAGCGGGCCAAGGTGCACAACGTTCGTCGCAACCCGCTGTGCTCAGTGACCGTCATGTCCGATGAGTTCAATGGCGAATGGGTCCAACTCGACGGGTCGGCTGCGGTGGTCGACCTCCCCGACGCCCTCGACGGGCTCGTCGAATACTTCCGAGTCATATCCGGCGAGCACTCCGACTGGGACGAGTACCGAGCCGCCATGACGACACAGGGAAAGTGCCTGATCAGACTGACCATCGAACAATGGGGTCCAATCGCCAAGGGCGGCTTTCCGGCCCGCCTGGCCGGCGACTGACGACTACCAGCGCCCTGGGGCGAGCACGAGAATCTGACGTTCGGTTCGGGCGGGCACGAGATCGCGGGCTGACGGCTCGGGATCGAGCGGTACGGGATTCGGGTCGGCCTTCTTCGGATCGTCGTCGTCGGCCATCTGCGCGAGGAGATCGGCGGGCATGGCGCCGAACCACGCGAGCGTGACGGTCTCGTCGTCGCCGACCCTCGCGAGGCGAACACCCTGCCCGCCTCGACCCTTTGGCGGGAGTTCTTCGTAGGGCGTGGCCTTCAGCCCCTGCGCATCCGTGATGATGATCGAGGCGCCGTCGCCGATCAGGGCTCCCGCGCCGACGACTTTCGCGTCGTCTTTCAGCTTCATGCCGGCGACACCGCCGGCGCCGCGGCCCTGAAGGCTCACCGATGCAACCGGCAGCCGGAGGACCTGGGCATCGCTGGCCACGATCGCCATGTCGGCACCCGTCGCAGCCCGAAACGCGGTGACGACGCGGTCGTTGGCCTTGAGGCCGATGGCGGTCTTGCCGCTCTTCGTGCCCATGACCTCGTCTACTTCGAGCCGTTTCGCGACACCGTTGGCCGTGACCAACACGAGCGGGTCGCCCTCGGCGACGACGAGATCCAGAACGTCCTCGCCCTTGTTGAGGCCCAGCAATTGCGCGGCTGGTCCGCCTCTCGTGCGGCCGGTCGCCTCGGAGACCTCGCTGCCACGAAAGACAAAAACCCGCCCTTCGGAGGTGACAGCAGCGATCGGCGAGCCCGTGGAGGTGACCACTTGGGCGGTCAGAAGGTCGTGGCGTCCGGCCGTAGCGCGTTTGGCACCATCGGTGGGCACACGCCCGAGGTTGCCGGAGGTGGAGAGTGTCACGACACACGGCTCATCGGAATCGGGATCGAACGTCGCATCGGTCTCGGTGGGCTTTTCGAACACCGGAATTTCGTCGATCGCGACGATTTCCGCCCGCCGATCGACGCCGTGGCGCTCCACGAGTTCGGCCAGCTCACTCAGCACCAGGGTGCGGCGCCGTTGCTCGGAACCGAGAATCTTGTTGTAGCCGTCGATGTCGGCTCGCAGTGCGGCGGCTTCCTCCTCGAGCTCGAGCTTCGCCAGGGCGGTGAGGCGCCGCAGCGGCATGTCGAGAATGTGGGCGGCCTGTATGTCGCTCAGCTCGAATCGCTCGATGAGCCGCTCGCGAGCCTCGGCTGCGTCTTGCGAACTGCGGATGATCTGCACCACCTCGTCGATCGCATCGAGGGCGATGAGCAGCCCCTCGAGAATGTGCAGTCGATCCTGGGCCTTGGCCAGGCGATACTCGGTTCGCCTCACGATGACTTCGAGTCGATGGTCGATGTAGTGACGGCACAGGTCGTAGATGCCGAGCGTGGTGGGCACGCCGTCGACGAGTACGACGTTGTTGACCCCGAAGGTCTCCTCGAGCGGGGTGAGCCGGTAGAGCTCCTGCAGAACCGCTTGCGGGTTGACGGCCGGCTTCACATCGATCTGGATGCGGAGACCGTGCATGTCGCTCAGGTCGGCAATACCGGCAACGCCGACGATCTTGCCGTTGTTGGCCAATTCCTGGACCTTGCCGAGCACTCGTTCGGGCCCGACGAGATAGGGCAGCTCCGTGACCACGATGGCCTGGCGAGATCGAGTGACCTGCTCGACGTGAGCCTTGGCGCGTATTCGAAAGGTGCCGCGACCGGTCTCGTAGGCGTCGCGCAGCCCGTCGTCGACCACGATGCCGCCGGACGGAAAGTCGGGCCCGGGCAGCACGGCCATGAGCTCGTCGACGGTCGGCTTGGGCCGCCGCTGGGTCATCACGAGCTTGATGGCCTTCTCGACCTCGCGCAGGTTGTGCGGTGCCATGTTGGTGGCCATGCCGACGGCAATGCCGCTGGTGCCGTTGACGATGATGCTCGGCAACGCGGCGGGCAGGACGATGGGCTCTTCGCCTTCGCCGTCGTAAGTGGGCCGAAAGTCGACGGTGTCTTCGTCGAGTTCGCGCACCATGTCCATGGCGGCATCGGACAGCCGGCACTCGGTGTAGCGCGCCGCCGCAGGAGGATCGTCGAGCGAGCCGAAGTTGCCCTGGGGATCGATGAACGGCACCATCCGCGAGAAGTCCTGACCCATACGGGTGAGGGTGTCGTAGATCGCTGCGTCGCCGTGGGGGTGGTAGCGGCCCATGGTGTCGCCCACGATGCGCGCCGACTTCCGAAACGGCGTGTTGGGGCGGATCCCCATCTGCAGCATCGACCAGAGGATGCGGCGCTGGACGGGCTTGAGACCGTCGCGCACATCGGGAATCGCTCGAGAAGTGATGACCGAGAGCGAGTAGGCGAGGAAGGATTCGCTCATCTCATCGGCGACAGGCACGTCGATGACTTCGCGGGCGTAGTTGGGCTCGAATTCGAGCTGTCGGGACACGTTGACTCCGGGGTCCGGTTTGGCGAGTTGAACCCGACCGTAGCGGCGGGGAGTGACACCGCGTGACCACTCGCTACGGTCGTTTCGTGAGCCAAGACCCCCTCCACGATCCACGCCGCGTCCTCATCGTCGGAGCCGGAGATCTGGGGCTCGCACTAGCGGCCCAACTCGTGGAAATGGGGATGGCCGTCACCACCCTGAACCGGTCCGGGCGCGCCGTCGCTGGGGCCGTGCCATGGCGCGGTGACCTCGCCGATCCCACGACCCTCGCTGGCCTACAGGCATGCGATCTGGCGATCTTCACCACGGCTCCTCCCGGCCGCGACCTGGCCGCTTACCGGCTCGCGTACCTCGACGGACCACGACGAGTCCTCGACGCGCTTCCCGGACGACCGGATCGAGCCGTACTCACCTCCACCACCGGTGTCTACGGCGACGACGACGGATCATGGATCGACGAGCGTTCCCCGACTCGGCCAGTCCGAGAGTCCGCCGAGGTCGTACTCGAGGGCGAGCTCGCGCTCCGCGCCGCATTGGAGACAGTCGCCGTGCGCTCCGCCGGTATCTACGGACCGGCCCGAACGGGCTTCCAAGATCGTGTCGCCGCCGGCGAGGAGCCGATCGCCAGCGACGGCACACCACGATGGACGAACCGGATTCATCGCGATGACGTGGTCTCGGCGCTCCTCACTGCCTCCGTCGCCGCCCGGCCGCCCGACACACTGATCGCGGTGGACGACGAGCCCGCGCGGCGCGACGACGTGATCCGGTTTCTCGCCGATCGACTCGAGGCGCCGACGCCCGAGGTCATCGAGATCGAGCGTGCGAGCGGCAAGCGATGCCGAAACTCGGCGCTGCGAGCGCTCGGTTGGGCACCGCAGTTTCCCACCTACAGAGAGGGCTACTCCGCGTTGCTCGGGTGACCGGCGGCCCACTCCTTTGCCCACACGTCCAGCGGGCGCAGGGCCTCGGCCAGGCCGGCGCCCAACTCCGTGAGGACGTAGTGGCCGCGCTCGTCTTTGGCGATCAACCCCGACTCCGCCAGCTCGGTCAGACGTTGATAGAGGACGCTCGACGACAGTCCGTCACATCGGCCCAGGATCGCGCGAGCACCGAGCGGGCCGTCGCGAAGTTCCCACATGAGGCGGAGAAGCCAGCGACGGCCGAACAGGTCCATCGCCGCCATGAGCGGACGACCGGTGGTCGACCCACGAACCGCAGCACCGGGCTGCGGCACCGACTCTCGAGCGTTTCTCATTTCGAAACGTTAGCGTGCCAATGCGTTTCTGATTTCGAAACACATCCACAACCAGGACGAGAGCGACAACCCATGAACCGCATCACCCCGATCGAACCCCCCTACTCCCCGGAAGTCGACGCTCAGCTCGGGCGGCTCATGCCCGATGGCGTTCCACCGATCGCCCTCTTTCGTACGTTCGTCCACAATCTGCCCCTCACCGCCGCCATGGAGCCGTGGGGTGGCTACGAGCTCAGCTCGGCACTGTCGCTCTCCATGCGCGAACGAGAACTCCTGATCGACCGCACCTGTGCGCTGTGCTCCTGCGAGTACGAGTGGGGGGTGCACATCGCCTTCTTCGCGGAACGCGTCGGGCTCACCCACGCGCAGATCACGTCGCTGACCCATGGCGACCCCTCCGACGCCTGCTGGGAGCACGAGCCGGATGCACTGCTGCTCCAGGCGGCAGATCAGCTGCATCGATCCTCGAGCATCGACGACACGACCTGGACAGCGCTGGCGCGCCACTACGACTCGGCTCAGATGCTCGACATCATGTTTCTCTGCGGTTGGTACCACGCCATCAGCTACGCCGCGAACGCGTCCGGCACTCCGCAAGAGGAGGGAGCGCCGCGCTTTCGTGACTATCGGTAGGCGAGCTCAGCGCCAGGCCGCTGCCAGCGCGGCGGGCAGCACTTCAGCGCCGAGTTCGGTGAGCGTGCCGTCCTCGACCAGACCGAGCTCTCCCCATGTCTGCACGACGGTCTCGAAGGCCCACTCGATGCGGTCCCGGTCGGCCTTCGGGATCGACGTCGTCACCTCCGGGCAGCGATTGACGTGGTCAACCAACGCAGCGCCGTCGACCGTCGCGCCGGCTCCGGCCCGCACGAGGCCGATCACTGCGCCCAACCAGTCCGCCCATTCGAGGATCAGCACGGCATCACGTTGAGCCGCCGTGAGCGGTCCGAGATCGCGCGGCGCCACCAACGCGGCCACGGCAGAGCTGAGATCGGGGTCGACCCGAGGTGAGTCCCCAAGGGCTCGTCGCAGCACGTCGAGGGCATAGGCATCGTCCTCGGGATCCCGCTCGGGAACGGTGGGGAGTTCTTCTTCGACGAGAACGGGAGCCGAGCTGGTCGGCTCGATGACCGTCGCCAACCGCCGCAGGAGGAGCCGGCCGTTGACGACGGCGGACATCGGCGGCCGCGCCGTCGCCGCGAGCGCGGCGTCGCAGCGCCGGGCCAGGTCAGCCGCGTCAGCCGACTGGATCTCGACCTGCGCGTCGTCCTCTTCGAGTGCATCGAGAAGTTCCCCGGGACCGAGAAGGACCTCGCCCACCGTCTCCGGCGATTCGCCGATGATGTCGATCGTGATCACGTGTCGCCCGTCAACTGCGTCGACGAATCGAAACGCGATGGAGGTGGAGGGACCAGAACGAAGCGTCCACGCTCCTTCACAGCGGCTGGTGCCGACGACCGCCGCCCACGCCGGCGGGTCCGAGGTCCAAGTCGGCTCGGGAGCGTCCTCGAGGACGCCGGCGAGGGCAGCCAGTGCGATCGCCGCGGCTCCGGAGTCGGTCGCCGCGAGGGCGGCCATGAGCGCATCGCCTCTCGGATCGCCCAGTTCGGCGGCCATTGCCGCGATGTCGCTCCCCCACGCCTCGGCCCGTGGCGCATCGAGCGCGGCGATCTCGTCGGCCTGGACCAGTACCTCTTCGACAAGGCCGGCGAGCGCGTCATGGGAATCGGAGAGGTCGGTCACGGCGATGCGAGTCTAGAGTCCGGCCGATGCCAGAGCTGCCCGAGGTCGAGACCATTCGTCGCCAACTCACGCCCCATTTGACAGGAGCGGAGATCGTCGATGCCGGGAGCCATTGGTCCACGAAATTCATGCCCGCCCTGGAGGCCATCGCCCACGAGGTCAGCGGCACGAGACGGCGGGGGAAGTACCTGATCGTCGACCTCGTCGATGACGCCGCTGTGCCGCGAGAACTCATCATCCACCTCGGCATGACGGGCCGACTCGCGATCGAACCCGAGCCCGACTTCGAGCATCCACATCTTCGAGCGTGGTGGACACTTGACGACCACCGGGTCCTCACGTTTCACGACGCTCGACGGTTCGGACGCATCCACGTGGTCGATCGGGACGACCACGCGGCGATTCCGACTCTGGCCGCGCTCGGACCAGAGCCATTCGACGATGCGTTCAACGGCAGAGAACTGGCTGCATTCGTGAAGCGCAGCAACCGCCACCTCAAGACGATCCTGCTGGGCCAGCGGGCCGTCGCCGGCGTGGGAAACATCTATGCCGACGAAGCGCTCTGGGCTGCCGAGATCAACCCGGCCACGCGCCGCCTCAGCCGCGACCGTGCCGAGCGACTCGTCGAGACTGTGCGCGCCGTGCTGCAGTCCGGGCTCGATCACGGGGGCACGACCTTGCGGGACTACGTGGACTCCGCGGGAGCCGAAGGAGCCAACCAGCACGAGCTTCACTGCTACGGCCGCGGCGGTGAACCCTGCGAACGCTGCGGCACCGAGTTGCGCCGGCGCGAGCTCGACGCGAGAACCACCACGTGGTGTCCGCGCTGTCAGGCTCGTTGACGGTACGACGGCAGCGCAGTGAACATCACGAGCGAGAGACCCGCGAGGACCCCAACGACGAGAACGAAGCCGATGCCGGCGGCGGGCTGACCGTCCATGACATCGAGCGGCGTGTCGCCGGCGGTCGCGACAAGGGACGCTCCGGCGAGCGCGAGATTGCCGATGATGTGGACGGCCGATGGAGGCGTGTCGACTCGTCCGAAGCAGCCACACGAGGAGGCTCCGGTGGCAATCGCTCGCCAGACGACGACCACGAAACCGAGGTAGAGGGCACCCGTCACCGCGGCGAAGACCGGTCCACCGATCGCGAGTGACCCGACGCCGACCGCGGATTCGACAACGCCGATCCCCACCGTGAATGCGAAGCGTTCGGGTAGTCCGAGACCCGCCAGCAGGTCGGCGGTGGGCGCGGGGCGAGAGATCTTCGCCAGTCCGGCTACGAGCAACAACAATGCGGCTGCCGCATGCACCGCGACGACGATGTCCATCCCGGTGAACGTAACGCGACCCGCAACACGACGCGACGAACCTCCCAGGCATCCGGGGGGCCATGCGCCGTCATGGGCCCGAGGTACGCCGGTACGGTTGCGGTCATGGCTGGCGAACGACCCGACTTCTACGACCTGATCGCCAGCAATCGTCGCCGAACATGGCTGCTGATGTTCGCCTTCTTTCTTCTCCTCGGCGCGGTCGGAGCGGTCATGTCGCTCGCCCTCGGTGGCGGCATCATCGGTCTCGTCTTCGCCCTCGTGCTGTCGTTCGGCTTCACCTTCGCCTCCTACTTCCAGAGCGACACGCTGGCGTTGCGTTCTACCCGCGCTGTCGAGGCCGACCCGGGCGAGTTCTCCCAACTCCACAACCTCGTCGCCGAGGTGTCGCTGGCCGCCGGAATCGCGCCGCCTCGGGTGTTCGTGGTCCACGATCCGTCCCCCAACGCCTTCGCGACCGGACGCAACGTCGACAACGCCGTCGTTGCGGTCACCACCGGGCTGATGGACAAGATGAATCGGCAGGAACTCGAGGGGGTCATCGCCCACGAGATCGCCCACATCCGCAATGGCGACATCCTCGTGATGACCGTCGCGGTCGCTACCGCCGGAGCCATCGCGCTCATCGCCGACATCTTCTGGCGAATGCTCTACTGGGGGGCGCTGACCGGTGGCGGTGCCTCGCATCGTCGCCGAAGCAACGACAACAACGGCGGACCGAACCCGCTGATCCTCATCGGTATGGTCGCCGTGGCCGTCCTCGCCCCGATGGCCGCCGCCCTGCTCCGAGCAGCAGTGAGCCGATCACGCGAGTCCCTGGCCGATGCGACCGCGGTCGAGATCACTCGCTACCCGGCCGGCCTGCGCCAAGCCCTCGAGAAGCTCGACGCCGACATCACCGTGGTGCGTCGCACGTCCCATGCCACATCGCATCTGTGGATCGAATCGCCCGACGACCACGAAACACAGGCTCGCGGTCGCAAGTTCAACGACATGTTCAGCACCCACCCGCCCCTGTCGGAACGCATCAACTTGTTGCGCGAGATGGAGGGCCTGCCGCCCTACACCGGGCCCGACCCCGAGATGGCAGAAACGCTGCGCACGATGCAAGACGACCGAGCCCATCCGCACGCGGCGCTCGGACTCACTGGCTCAAGCGCCTCGAGCGATTCCGCTCTGTCGACGATCAACCTCGGCGCACTCTTTCCGGGCATGGGCGAAGTCGCCGCCAACGACGACGACCCCGAGCACGCGGCCGCCGGCTGGTACCACGACCCCGACATCGACGATGGGGCGTTGCGCTACTGGGACGGCAAGGCTTGGACCCAGCACCGTCACCACATTCCCGATCGGAATGTCCTGAAGCCCAAGGGTGCACGGCGCAGCCGGCTCCCGCGGCCTCCCGGTCGCGGCCATCGATGACCGACCTTCCCGATCACGAACCGACCGTCGGGGTCGGACCCCACCCTCGACCCTGGCCCGACGACGATCGGCTCGATCCGACCCTGCTCGCCGAGGGCGACCGCCGAAATGTGGGCGACGAATATCGCTACTGGACGGTCGAGGCCATCGTCGCTGATCTCGACACCCGTCGACACGGCTTCCATGTCGCGATCGAGAATTGGGAGCACGACCGCAACATCGGCACCGTGGTGCGCACCGCCAACGCATTTCTGGCGGCCGAGGTCCACATCGTGGGGCGTCGAAAGTGGAACAAGCGCGGCGCGATGATGACCGACGTCTACCAACACGTGCGCCACCACGAATCCATCGACGACCTGGTCGATTGGGCGCGCAGCCAGGACCTCCCTCTCATCGGCATCGACAACCTTCCCGGCTCGGTGCCGATCGAGACGATCGACTTGCCGAGACAGGCTGTTCTGCTCTTCGGGCAAGAAGGTCCCGGTCTCTCCCCCGCGGCCCGAGCGGCGGTCTCGCAGGTCTGTTCCATTGCTCAGTTCGGTTCGACCCGGTCCATCAATGCGGGCGTTGCCGCCGGGATAGCGATGCATGCATGGGTGCGTAGGTGGGCGGCCGACGCGGCCACGGTTACGACGACCGAGGCTTGACACCGACCCCCATCAGGGGCTGCATCACCTGGTCGTCGAACGGCAGCTCGAAGCCCGTTCCGACACGGACGTCGACCAGGCCCGCTTGCCGAAGCGCGTCGCGGATCGCCGGTTCGGTGAGGCCGAACGGTTCGGCTTCGTCGGGGTCGAGCTCCCAATCCCAGTGGGCGAACAACCCACCCGGGAGCAACCGACCGACGAGGTCGCGCACGACGGCCGGGTGATCGTCGACAAAGGCCAATACCGAAGAGCAGACGATCAGGTGGTATCCCTCGCCGCCGGAGGGCAGTGACGCATGGGTGGCGACTCCCGACCAGCCGCGCGCCGCGACCTTGGCATCGAGCCCGGCCAGCATCGCCGGCGAGGTGTCGACCGCATCGATACGGACGCCGTGGGGGACAAGACGCTCGGTGAGCAATCCGGTGCCACAGCCGAAGTCACAGATGGACAGGTCGGCCAGCGCCACATCGTGTGCGGCCGCTGCCTCGAGCAACGACGCATAGGCGGCACCGGCATACGCCCGGGCGGCCGGATCGTCGTCCCAGTCCGCGGCGTGGTCGTCCCACTCCGAGCCGCCGGTCACGGCATGAGAGAGGTCGTCATGATGATCCTCGTGTCGGCCAGTCCCGCGGTGCGGTGATGGACCGCGCCGCGATAGCTGTCCTTTGCGATCATCTCGAGAAACGCCGAGGGGTTCGGGTACTCGATGATGGCCACGAGGTCCCAGGACTCGTCCTCCGGACCGATCACGGTCATTTCGGCCGACGCCGCTTCGAACTGACGACCACCGACGGCGGCCACCTCCACCATTGCCACCTCGCCGTAGCGGGCATAGGCCTGGGCGCCGGTGCTCGGACCGTCGTCGCTCGGGTCGGTGTCGCCCGGGTAGTCGGCGACCTCCTTGAACTTCAGGAGGTTGATCATGCGGATGGGACCCGTGATCGTCTCCGCCTTTGCGATCACGTCGTCGAGCTGAGCGGAACTGGGATCGATCGTTGGCATCCGCCGACGCTATCGCGCCGCCGTTTCCCGTCCCTGATCACTCAGCCGGTTCACTCACGCCGGTTCACTCGAGAGTGCGAACAGGATCCCTCGAGGCGGCGAGTGGCAGAACGCAGGCTGAGACGTTCAGTCAGCGCTGTTCACTCGACTCTGCTTATTCAACCATGGCGATGAGTTCCTCATCGCTGGGAATCTCCACGCCTGGCACGTAGTAGGTGTAGAGCTCACGAACGACGGTCTCGAGATCGCCGGGTTCGTTGGTGGCCAGCGTGACGGTGACCATCGAGCCGTAGATGTGAATCGATGCAACGTTGCCGGCATCGAGAATGCGACGGGCCAAGACGTCAGGCGGCCGGTCGTCGATGATCTCGTCGCCTGCCTTGTAGCGCTCATGACCCATCCCCGTGAGGCTGCGATTCAGCTCGAATCGCAGCACGCCCGGCTTCGGTGAGGTGGTTGACAGAAACGTGACCGGTTGACCCATAACAGAGGTGAACGTTATCGGTCGCGGCTCGTCCAGGCCCACATCGCCAACCCGATCGATCCGAGCATCAGCAGCGAGTGGACGATCTTGAAGCCCACGGCGTGGTTGCCGTCGAGAATGATGCCGATTCCCCGGATCGCCCACCATCCGGTGGTCCAGGCCACGAGAGCGCCGAGAAGTGGCGGCGCCCATCGGAAGCGGATACGTCGGGCGACGAAAACCACCACGGCGAGAACAACGAAGACACCGGCGGCTCCGAGCCGCCACGCTTGCCCGCCCGACGAGAGACTCTCGTCCTCCACGATGTTGCGAATCCGGCCGACCCACACCAGAAAGGTCCAGCCGAGAAACAAGAGAACCGGGATCTCGCCGCGCATCACTGGAAGGCTACGGGCGATGTTCAGAACAAGCCGAGCTGGGCTTCCTCGTCGACCGCTGTCCGAGGTGTGGCCGTCCACCGAAGGTCGTCCATGAAGGCCCACCGTCGACGATGGATCGCGCTGGGCCCATAGGCCGCCAGCGCGGCCTTGTGTCGCGGACACGGATAGCCCTTGTTGCCGGCGAAGCCGTAGGCCGGGTAGGCGAGATCCCACTCGCGCATCATGCGATCGCGGGTGACCTTGGCGACGATCGACGCCGCTGCAATCGAGAGGCTTATCGCGTCGCCTTTCACGATCGTCGTGGTCGGGTGAGTCTCCACGAAGTCCCAGTTGCCGTCGACCAGAACATGGTCGATCGGGACCGCGAGCGATGTCAGTGCCCGCTGCGCGGCGAGCTTCTGCGCAGCCGACATCCCGAGTTCGTCACACTCCTGCTGCGTTGCGTGAGCGACGGCGACGTGGGGTGCCCAGTCGACCACGCGGTCGTGCATGAATTCTCGTTCGGCGGCTGTGAGCATCTTCGAATCACGGACCTTGTAGAGCTTCTTGTCGCGAGGGACGACCACCGCAGCGAGGGTCAACGGTCCCGCCCATGAACCTCGGCCGACCTCATCGATACCGGCGACCAGTTCGCAGCCTGACGCCCAGAGCTCGCGCTCGAGCCGAAGGCCCGGAGCCTTCCCCTTGATCGAACGGCGCAATTGCGGCGCGGTGGCGGCCATCGGGTCGGACGGTAGCCGATCGTCGCCTACGACTACGGTGCTTCACATGATCGATTCTTGGCGTTCAGAGCGCTCGTTCGCCTCCGTTCTGTCGTTTCGGAGTGCGGTCAGCGTCACCTCGGCGTTCTCGGCGATGTCAGCATTCTCCGTCGCTTCACTCGGCTCTGCCGGTTGCATCATGTCAGTCGGGTCGAGCGGATCGATCCTGTCGGTCGGATCGAGCGGATCGATCCTCTCCGTCGCCTCGAGCGGTTCGATCGGAGCAATCGGCGGGCGAGGGGTGATCGGATCCCAGCGAGCCGGAGAAACAATTGCACTCTTCGCGATGCTCGCCGCCTGGACGGATCGCTGACTAGGTCGGCGGTTCGGCGAGGAGCACCTCGCCCGAACGGTCGAGAGTCGACCATGCGGGATCGAGGCCGGGGCAGGTCAGTTCGACCGCGTCGCTCCCGCCATGGCGCTCCCAAAGCAGCGCGGGACGGGAGCCATGCCACCGAACACTGAACGACACACGACCGTTGGCGGTGCCGCACGAGCGCACATCGATCGGCTGCCCCATCCACGCATCGGGCACTTCGGGGAGTGCGGCGATGGATGCGGCGTCACTCACCGCGATGACCTTCGACAGGACGCGGTCGGCTGCGGCCGCGGCCGGCGATGTGGGAGCGAACGTGCCCGAGGCCCGACCCGACGCCGCCCGCGCGTCGGCAGCACCCTCGGGAGCGACTGCCTCGAGTGCACGAGCGACCTGACTGAGGGTGGCCGAGTCGAGCGTGTTGCCGGCCGCGGCAGCCAAGGGGCCGGCGAGTTCAACGAGTCCGGATTCGGCACCGGCCAGCAGATCCCTCGACGCGAGGCTCCGCAGCGCAGCGACCGCGGCGTCGCCCATCATCGCACCGGCGAGCGCCGCCGCGACGACCGTCGCGCGCGCGCGGTCGGCCTCTTCGTGGAGACCGGCGACGTCGAGGATCACGGCCGCCTCGGCAGCCGCCTGCGGATCTGACGATCCAGCCTGAACGATCACGTCGGGCAGTATTCGGTCCCATGCCTCGCCGAGATCGCTGTCGGGCACGTCGATCGTGAGACTCTCGGCTGTGATCGTCCGCCAACCAGCCGAGATCTCCTCGGGGGTCACCGGTCGGCTCGGAAAGTCTCCGTCGATGAGCACCTGCACCTGCACGGTCTGACGATGTGGCAGAGCGAGGACAAGGGCGCCGGATGCCTCTCCGCCGGTTGCGCTCGCTCGAGCCGCGTCGGGCTCGGCCATGATCCTCGACCAGGGGTCACCATCGACGGCCACCACCGCGCCCGCCGGTCGCTCGCCCCGGATCCACTCGATGCCGTCGATCGCCACTGCGTCGACGTCGGCCGCCACGGTGGACTTCCCGGCGACTCGACCAGTGATCGCAAGCGTGACCGCATCGGCCGACAGATTCTCGAATTCGACGATCAGAACCCGGCCCAGACCGTCGTTGGCAGAAGCAACCCGCTGCACGACGTCGCCCGAGGGAACCCGGAGCCAGGTCTCGTACACGGGAGCGTTGGCCACTCGTGACTGACGAACCGCCACCTCATCATGAGCGATCCGCCACCGATCGGCGGTACCGATGCCCCACTCGACCCACCAGGAGTCGTCGATCGCCCCCAGTCGGCCGAAGCGATCCACGACGGCTGTCGGGCCATCGAGATCGCCGATGACCGCGCCGTCGAGCGCGTGTGAAGATCGTTGTCCGGACCGACTCGACCGGTCCTGCAGCCAGCGTTTCATCAGTCGGGGGCGTTTTCGCTGGTGGCCCGACGGGCGACCAGGCCGCGATAGGCATCGGTCGCGCTACGACCCTCGGTGACACAGGCGCGCATCTCCGCGGCGATCGGCATCTCCACGCCGTACTCGTCAGCCAACTCGAGCACGATCTTGGCGGACTTCACGCCCTCGGCGACTTGATTCATCTCTTCGATGATCTCATCGAGCGACCGGCCACGGCCAAGTTGTTCCCCGACATATCGATTGCGGCTCTGCGGGCTCATACAGGTGGCGAGCAGGTCGCCCATTCCCGCCAGGCCGAAGAAGGTCGCGGGATCGCCGCCCATGGCGACGCCGAGACGGGTGAGTTCCGCAAGACCTCGGGTCATCACCGCGGCACGAGTGTTGTCGCCCGTTCCCAGGCCGTCGGCCATTCCCGCAGCCAGCGCGATGACGTTCTTGAGGGCCCCGGCGATCTCGCAACCCACCACATCGGTGTTGGTATAGACCCGAAACAGCGACGACGAGAAGACCTCTTGGAGCTTCTCGGCGATGGTGAGGTCGGTGAAGGCCACAACCGCGGCAGCGGCACTACCGGCAAGGATCTCCTTGGCGAGATTCGGGCCGGTCAGCACGCCCACGGGATGACCGGGCAGCTCTTCTTCGGCAATCTCGGTCATGCGCTTGCGGGTTCCGAGTTCGAGGCCTTTGGACAATGAGACGATCGGGACCCATGGACGGAGATGCGCACGGAGATCGACAAGGGTCTCGCGGAACCCGGCGGAGGGAACGCCCATGACCAACACGTCGGCCTGACCCACGACGGCGGCGAGATCGGTTGAAGCCTTCAGATCGGGATGGAGCTGAAAGCCCTCGAGGTACCGCGTGTTTTCGTGACGCTCGTTGATCGCGTCAGCCACGTCGGCGCGACGGCTGTGGAGCAGCGTCGGCTCGTTGTGCGCACACAGATGGGCGACGGTCGTACCCCAAGAGCCCGCGCCGACCACGGCTACATTCATTGTCATAGGCGCCACCCTAGACCTGGCGTCCCCGGCATCGCCGAGCGTGGCGTGCGATCCTGAAAGCGTGGCGGAAACCCCAGTCGTGGCCGAGGAAATCGCTCGAATTCCCAGCAATGCGCTCGTGGTCCTGATCGGTCCTTCCGGCTCGGGCAAGTCGAGTTGGGCGCAGCAGTGGTTCAGGGACAATCAGATCGTGTCGTCCGACCAGCTCCGCGCCCTCGTCGGGACCGGCGAACGCGACCAGCGCGCCGGCACTGATGCATTCGAACTCCTCGACGAGATCCTCGCGAGACGGCTCAAGCGCGGACTTCTCACCATCGTCGACAGCCTCGGCTTCGACGACAGCCGCCGAGCGGCATGGGTGGGACTGGCCCGCGAGCAGAAGATGTCCGCCGTTGCGGTCTTCTTCGCCACCTCCGACAAGGACTGCCGGGCCCGCAACAAGGCCCGGGCCGAACCGGTGCCCAGCAAGACGGTCACCGCTCAACTGGCTCGGCGCAAGGAGGTGTGGCCTCTTCTCGACGACGAGTTCGATCTCGTGCTCGCGCCAACTCCGACCGCCGTGGTGGCCACTGCCCTCGCCAAGGTCACGCCCCGTACCGAGGTCGCCCCGGACGCGCCCTCCCCATCCGAGGCTCCGCCGCGCCTGCGATTCGGGCTTCACCTGTCGAGCTTCACGTGGCCGGGCGAGAGCCGCGAGATCGGCCCTCGTCTCGCCGACATTGCCGAGCGGGCCGAGAAGGCGGGATTCGACAGCATCTGGGTGATGGATCACATGCTGCAGATCCCTCAGGTCGGCCGCGAGTGGGAGCCGATGTTGGAGAGCTACAGCACGCTCGCCTACCTCGCCGCGGCAACGACTCGAGTCCGCCTCGGCGCACTCGTGACCGGAATCACCTACCGCAACGTCGCCCATCTCGCGAAGACCGTGGCGACGCTCGACGTGCTCTCGTCCGGACGAGCCGAGTGCGGCCTCGGCGCCGCATGGTTTGCCGCCGAGCACCGGGCCTACGGATGGCGATTCCCTCCCGTCGACGAACGCTACGAGCTTCTCGAGGACGCGCTCGAGCTCCTCCCGCTGATGTGGGGCCCGGGCGCGCCGAAGTTCGAGGGTCGCAGGGTCGGCACCGTGACCGCGACCTGCTATCCCCGACCCGTCCAGGACCGGATCCCGATTCTGGTCGGAGGATCAGGCGAGAAGCGCACCCTTCGACTCGTCGCGCGCCATGCCGACGCGTGCAATCTGTTCGGCGAACCCGACCGAATCGAGAATCTGGTGGCGATCCTCCACCGGCACTGCGAGCGAGAGGACAGAGACCCGGCCGAAATCAAGGTCACGCAGCTCTCGTCGGTGCTCGCCGCGGCGTCTCCGGACGCCCTCAACGGTCGGATCGAAGAGCTCCGCGGCAGCGCCACCCCCGAGCAGATGATCGAGTCCACCACCGCCGGTCTCATCGACGATCACGTCAGGCGATTCGACTCGCTGGCGAAGGCCGGGGTCGACGAGGTGATGGTGCGTCTCCACGATGTCGGCCACGCAGGCGCGATCGAAGACTTCGCCTCCGTGATTGCCGAGTTCCGCTGAGCCTCGGCCACCGTAGGATTCGAGGATTGTGCCGTCGCATGACAACGCCACCGTGGTCCTGATCCCCATCAGGAGCTTCGACGACAGCAAGTCGCGTCTGGCTGAAGCCCTCGACCCGACCGAACGCCGACGGCTCACCATGTGGATGGCCGCGAGAGTCGTTTCCGCGGCGGGCGCCCTCCCGGTCCGCGTCGTCACCGACGACCACGACGTCGTCGAATGGGCTCACGAGGTCGGCGTGGGGGCGATGAGGGTCGACCGGAAGGGACTCAACGCTTCGGTCACCGCGGCGGTCGACCACGCGGCCCGCGTCGGGTTCGAGCGGGCCATCATCGCCCACGCCGACCTTCCCGCGGCCGAAGACCTGTCGGTGGTCGACAAGCCCGGGGTCTCGATCGCTCCCGACACGGCCCGAGACGGATCGAACGTGATGTGCATCCCGGCCGCCAGCGGGTTCGTGTTCGCGTACGGCCCCGCATCGTTCTCGCGCCATTGCGACGAGGCTCGTCGGCTCGACCTGCCACTCACGATCGTCGACGACCCCTCCCTGGCGTGGGATGTCGACGACCCATCCGACCTTCCTCCCGACTGGAACCACTGACATGCGTGTCAATCTGCCCACTCCGGCCAGCGCCCTTGCCATCGCCGCGCACCCCGACGACATCGAGTTCGAGTGCGGGGCGACCTTGGCGAAGTGGAGCGAAGCCGGAGCCAGGTGCCACCTGCTCATCTGCACCGACGGGCGCAAGGGCACCTGGGACGTCGATGCCGACACCGACGCGCTGATCGTGCGGCGCCAAGCCGAGCAGCGCGAAGCCGCCCGCCGACTCGGGGTTTCCGGCGAGGTGCGTTTCCTGGGCGCCGAGGACGGCGAACTCGATCATGGAGTCGAGCGTCGAAGTGAGGTCGCCCGAGTCATTCGCGAGGTGATGCCTGACGTCGTGCTGGGCCACGACCCTTGGCGTCGTTGGCGCATGCACCCCGACCATCGCGCCGCCGGGTTCCTCACCGTCGATGGTGTGGTGGCGGCCCGCGACCCGCACTACCACCGCGAGCACGCCGTGCCCCACCATCGCCCGTCGCACCTACTCCTGTTCGAATGCGAGGAACCCAACCTGAGCGAGTCGATCTCCGATGCGCACCTCGAAGCCAAGGTGCAGGCTCTTCTCGCTCACGAAAGTCAGTTCGAGACCACCATGGTCATCGGCGACGACGACGACGGCACCCAGGCTGAGGCCTTCCGGGCCCGCACCCGCGGCGAGGCTCGCCGCGACGGACGGCGGGCCGGAGTGGCCCTGGCCGAGTCCTTCCGGCTCCTCGACCCCGCCACCTGAGCACTTCGGCCGCGCCGTCGAGATCAGGCGTCGACCCCACCGGTGGCAGTGAATTGGAACGTCTTCGACCCGCCGAGACCACTGGCCGTCACCGCGAACGTCTCGCCCGACGGAGCCCCCGGAAACTCGACGGTCCGCTCCCAGTGTCCATAACCGTCCGCAGTAGCCGAGCCCGATCCGTAGGGCGAGGAGATCGTGATGGTCGAACCCGGCGTGGCCGTGCCGGAGAAGATGTCGTACGGCACCTCCTCGCCGCACGAGCCATACGCCTGCGAAGCTCTGAAAGCAACGGTGGCCACCGGCACCCTGGTCGTCGTGGTCGGCGGGACGGTGGTGGTCGTCACGATCGCGATGGGCTCGGGCGTCTCCCGGTCGGCCGCAGCGCGGCCCTCGGCGAGAAGGTGGTCAGCCGCGCCGGGGGGATCAACCGCAACGGCGAGATCACCCGCGGCTTGCTCCGCGACAGGCGCAGGCTCGACGGAGGCAGTCGACACCTCGAGACGGTCGACGACCGGGGCTACGTCGATCGCGGGGCCGTCCAGCGGCGGGGCGGCCTGGCCGGCCGGCAATCCCCATGCGCCCACCGCAAGAGAGCAGGCGGCGGCAATGAAGAGGGAGGCGAAGAAGACGGCGATGCGTCGCATGTGAATAGGACTCCTGTTGTGGTGTTCTCGGCCGACACGCCCACCCCGGATTCCCGAGCATCGGATCGACTCCGTCTTGCGGGCCGACACCACTACGACGTTCATGGACCCGTGATCTATGACACCGCGCACCAACAAGTTCTCAGCCGATGCCTATCGTGACGACGTGACCTCCTCCCGTCGTCTTGCCCTACTCCTCGTGTTGGCCTCGCTTCTCGCTGTTGCGTGTGGCTCCGACAGCGAGAGTTCGGCCACCGCCGATCAGACCGAGAGCACCGATTCGACCACGACAGCAGCGGCGATCGTCGAGCCCACCACATCCGATGACCCGATCGACGATGAGTCCGACACCGACGCTCCGACCACGACAGAGTCCTCGCCGGTCGAGTCAACGTCGTCCACCACTTCTGCACCACCTGAGGGCGGCGGGCTGGGAGTGCTCGCGAAGGGGACGGTCACCACCGCGGCCGGTCTCTCCAGCGAATGGTCACTCACCGCGACCGCTTCGACTCTCTGCTTCGCAGCCGACCTCTCTCACCCCGACCCAGAGGTTGTCGACGATGCCGGCAATGGAGTTGCGGCCTGCCTCGAGCCCGAGGGCGGCCTCGATCAGATGGATGGAGGGCTGAGCCTCGATGTGGGCACCGTCGACGGAGAGTCGACCATCGGGTTCCTCTGGGGGCGAGTCAGTCGCGAAGTGATCGTGCTGACCATCGAACATGCCGACGGCTCTCAGACGCCGTTGACGATCCTCGACGGGCCGACCGACGTGAAGGTGTTCGCCTACGTCGTGGAAGTCGACTCGATCCCGCCGGTCCAGGATCTCGACGCCGTGAGCGGCACACAGATAGAGGGATCCGAGCCAATTCGGGACTTCCTGCGAGCGGGACCGACCTATCCGGAGGTGGAGCCGCTTCCTCCCACCACCACGCCCGACTACCCGGTGAGTTGACCAATGGCTTCGCTCGAAATCGACGGCCCCGATCTCGTCCTCCGACTCGGACGATGGGAACGACTCGGCGCCCTACAGCGCGGCGATCTGCGGATCCGCTCCACGGCGATCACCGCCTGCCGCGCCGTCGACAGTGCCTACGCCGAGGTGCGCGGTCTCCGCATCCCGGGCACTGGCGTGCCCGGGCGTCTCTTGCTCGGTACCTGGCGCACCCGAAGGTCGAAATCCTTCGTTGCCGTGAGTGGCAAAGGGCCGGGGTGCGTGATCGAACTCGACAGCGGTTCGTTCGATCGCTGGGTTGTCAGCGAACCGCTTCCCGACGGGCTCTAGTCGTACTTCGGGGCGTCGAACGCGCCTTCGAGGTTGTATGGCTTGTACGGGCCGAGCATCACCTGCTCGAGCACGCCGATCCCCACCCGGTCGCCGTAGTACGCCCGCACGAGATGCTGCACGTGTTGATTCTCATAGGCCGTCTCGTCGACGTCGGCGAGCGCCCATGATTCGCTCTCCATCTCGAGCTCGCCGTGCCACTGGCCGTGCACCCATTTCGGATGCATGTAGCCGATGCCCTTCATGCGGTAAGTGAAGATGGGTTCGAGCCTGACCACGTGTCGGTCACCAGTCTCGATCGACGTCATCGCGATCGTGGCCTCCTTGGCCATACGGCTTCCGTCCTTGAAGGTGATCTGATGCTCGAGCGCTCGCATGTGTTCGGCGGCCTCGTCCTCGACCCCCGGGAGATCATCGGGTGAGTCGTAGACGGGGAGCTTCGCGCCCACGTTGAACAGGGGCCGGCCCTTCCAGTCCTCGAACAGCTGGTAGTGCAGACACATGTCGCCGAAGTTGATCGGCGCCCAGAGGAAGAACAGACCGCCCCCGGGACGCGGCGGGTTCGGCGCGCCCCGAGTGTCGCCGCCGATCAGTGGACGGATTCCCCAGGACCGATCCTTCGTTCCCCACGTGTCCTCTCGCTTCAGGTCGAGGCGCTTGCCGCCGAACTCGATCCAGCCGCTCCAGTGACCGAGTTGTGCGAATCGTGTCGTATCCATCGTCTTGCGGGTGCCGCCCCCACCGAAGCTGTGTCGCGGCTCCTCGACGTTGCCGGTGCGTCCCTCCCACAGAAGGTCGCAGGCGAAGTCGGTCTCGTTCGGTTCGAGCGTGACTCGCAGCGACCGCATCGGGTCGACGATCTCGATGTTGAACGGGCCGACCTTCAACTCGCTCGGCTCCGGCGTTGCGCGGGCCGACGCGTGAAACGCGTACTGGTGTCCTTCGTAGACCACCGAGATGCCGCAGTCCTGTATCCCGAGATGGGGATACAGCGCGGTGCCGATGCCGAGATACATGTCGCCGGACGTCGAATAGCCGTTGAACCAATAACGCTCGTAGACGTCCTTGTCGCTACTCGCGGGGTGAGCGATCGGATCCGGCGTCTGATGGATCGGGAAGTCGTCGAACTTGGTGAGCATCCCCGCAGATTCGCAGCTCTTGTCGAACGGCGCCAGCTGACTCAGCGTTGCCTACGGCTCCTCCGGCCGCGAGTAGTGGAGCTTCCCACCGATGGCTCCCACCTGAACTTCCGCCAGGCGACCAGAGCGCCGAGCAGACCCCACAGAAGCATCACTCCGAGCCGTTCCCAGACGATCGCAGGAGCATCGCTGAAGGGGCTGAGAGCCTCGCCGTACGAGAGCGCAAAGTGGCGCAGAGGGAAGATATCTCCGGCGAGCACGAGCCAGCTCGGAGCCTCACCCTCGAAGCTCACGAAGACGTTCGAGATGAAGGCCATAGGCAACAGCGTGGCGTTGGCGAGGGCCGGCGCAGCCGACGCGCTCGATGCCATCGCGGCGAGGGCGACGCCAAGCATGGCGAACACGGCAGACCCGACCACGAAGGTCAGCATCATCGCCGGCACCTTCGCGAGCTCGATGTTGACGCCGTAGGCAACCACGCCGAGCGCCGTCATGAACGCCGTGCCCATCATCGCGACGTAGACACCGGACCCGACGACACCGCCGAGGTAGATCCACGGCGGCAACGGTGTGCCTCTCACCCGACGAAGAATTCCCTCGTCGCGGCGGGTCGCGAGGTTGATGCCGATGTTCGTGTAGGTGGCGCTCGCCGCGGAGAAGACCGCCAAGGCCGGGGTGTAGAACTGCGCCCGCGACACGAAGCCGTACTCCGTGGTGAACTCGTCACCACCGAAGAGGGCCACAAAGAGAACGAGCATCACCACGGGGAGAGCGAGGGCGAAGAAGGCGCCGATCGGGACTCGCCAGAAGATCCGGTTCTGGGCGCGGATATGGAGAAGAAGCAGCGAGACGTTGTTCATGCTTCGACCTCCGGCTCGCCGACGAGTTGGAGGTAGACGTCTTCCAGATCGATGCTCGACACGGTCAGACTCTCGAGCTCGAGCCCGCGTGCGGTGGCCCAAGCCGTGATGTGGGCAAGATCGGCGGTCGGGGCGGGAGTGAGAATCTCGAGGCGTCGATCGCGGCCCCGACTGGTGCCCACGAGCGGATCGAGCAGTGCGGCGAGTGGCTCATCGACCGCGGGAAGGCCGAAGGTGATCTTCGAGTCGGTGTCGAGACCGGACCGCAACTCGGCGGCCGTTCCCTCGGCGACGATCGACCCCCGAGCAAGCACGAGGATGCGGTCGGCGAGTTGTTCGGCCTCCTCCATGTAGTGCGTCGTGAGGACCACGGTCTTGCCTAGCGAGGTGAGGTTGCGCACGATGTCCCAGCTGCGGCGACGCGCCGCCGGGTCGAACCCGGTGGTCGGTTCATCGAGAAAGATCACCTCGGGGTCGCCGACGAGACCGAGGGCGAGGTCGACGCGTCGTTGCTGTCCCCCCGAGAGGCGGGCGACACGTTCGTCGGCCTTCTCGCTGAGCTCGACGAGCTCGATGAGCTCATCGGTCGGCCGCCGTGTCGAATAGGGCGCCCCGTACAGGTCGATGACTTCTCTCACCGTGAACTCGCGATCGATGCCGGCCTCTTGAAGGACGACTCCAATACGATCCCGAAAGGCCCGACCGGCCGTTGCCGGATCGAGGCCGAGCACGGCGACGTCGCCGCTGCTGCGTTGACGATGACCTTCGAGAATTTCGACAGTGGTCGACTTACCGGCTCCGTTGGGTCCGAGAATTGCGAAGACCTCGCCTGCATCGACAGCAAACGAGACACCGTCGACAGCCTTGGTGTCGCCGTAGTGCTTGACGAGATCACGAACCTCGATCGCTGCGCCTTCGGTGATGCGGTCCGCAGTCAGGTTCATGGCGGCCACCCTAGCGAGACGGTGCCGCACGATTTCGAGCCGCGGAGTGGAACAATCTGTGACATGCGTCCACTGCCAGGGAGATCCGTTGTTGCCGAATACGGCACGCGGTTCGACGCCGACGTCGGCCGAGCTCGACTTACCGAGGCCGGTCTCGAGTCGGTGATCCTCGGCGACCCCGCACACTCGGTCGCCCCGCACTTGGTGACCGAGCGAGGCTTCCAGTTGGTGGTGCGCGACGAGATCGCCGATCACGCCCGAAGCGTGCTCACCGACGACCTGCCGACCGATGCCGAGGCAGCCGAGCTCGACGCCGCGTATTATCAGCGACGCTTCGCCGACCGGCCGCGGTGGATACGCAGAACGACCTGGACGATCGGCATTGCCGTCATCGGTCCCACTGCTCTGGCCGCGGCGATCCTCCTGTTCTGGATCGTCCGCGGAGTCTTTCCCTGACGCCGATCGGCGTCAGAGGGCTACATCCCTTGGCCGCCAGAGGTCTCGGCGACGCTCTGCTTGCCGGCGGAGATCCACGGCATCATGGCGCGGAGTTCCTTGCCGACCTTCTCGATCGGGTGATCATGGCCGGCCTGCTCGAGAGCATGGAAGGTCTCACGACCAGCGCGCGACTCGGCAACCCAGTTGGCCGCGAATGTGCCGTCCTGGATCTCGGTGAGAATCTGCTTCATCTCGGCCTTGGTCTCGGCATTGACAATGCGGGGGCCCGAGGTGAGGTCACCCCACTCCGCGGTGTCGGACACGCTGTAGCGCATACCGGCGATGCCCTCTTCGTACATGAGGTCGACGATGAGCTTGAGCTCGTGGAGGCACTCGAAGTACGCGACCTCGGGCTGGTAGCCGGCCTCGATGAGCGTCTCGAAACCGGACTGCACGAGGCGGGTGGTGCCACCACAAAGGACTGCCTGTTCGCCGAACAGGTCGGTTTCGGTCTCCTCGGTGAAGGTCGTTTCGATCACGCCGGCGCGGGCGCCGCCGATGGCATCGGCGTAGGCCAACGCGAGCGCCTTGGCGCCGCCCGTCGGGTCCTGCTCGACGGCGATGAGCGCCGGAACGCCGCCGCCCTCGCTGTAGGTGCGACGCACGAGGTGGCCGGGCCCCTTCGGGGCGACCATGCACACGTCGAGGTTCGCGGCGGGCGTGATGAGGTCGAAGCGGATGTTGAAGCCGTGGGCGAAGAACAAGGCATCGCCCTCGCTGAGGTTGGGCGCCACGTGGGCCTCGTAGATCTCGGCCATCTCCGTGTCGGGCATGAGCATCATGACGACGTCGGCTTCGGCCGACGCGTCGGCGATTGACAGCACTCGTAGGCCGGCGGCCTCGGCCTTGGCCACAGAGCCAGAGCCTTCGCGGAGACCGACGCGCACGTCGATTCCCGACTCCTTCAGATTGAGGGCGTGGGCGTGCCCCTGCGAGCCGTAGCCCAGGATCGCGACCTTGCGGTCGGCAATCGCGGAGCGGTCGACGTCCTTCTCGTAGTAGATGTTCGCCACAGCGGAACCTTCTGTTCTGTTTGTTGAGATTTGTACGGATGGATCGATCAGTCGAGCGACGGGAGTGCCACTCGGCCGGTGCGTTGGAGTTCGGCGATCCCGAAGGGACGCAGGCGCTCTTCGAATTCGTCGAGGCGCTCGGTGCGAGCAGAGAACGAGAGCATGATCTGCTCACTGTTCTCGGCCAAGACGTAGGCCCGCCAGTCTTCGATGAGCTCCATGAGCTCCTTGCGGTGCTCGGCATCCGCGGAGACGGTGACGAGCATGAGCTCTCGGGAAACGGCGTCGGCGGGGGCCAGCTCACGAATGTCGACGACGTTGATGAGTTTGTTGAGCTGCTTCACGACCTGCTCGAGCGGCGCCGATTCGACATCGACGGTGAAAGTGATGCGGCTGAAGTTGTCGTCGTCGCTCGGCGCAACGGCCAAGGACTCGATGTTGAAGCCTCGCCGCGAGAACAATCCGGCAACCCGCGCGAGCACACCGGGCTTGTTTTCGACGGTGGTGACGATGGTGTGGAACCGATCAGCGCTCACGACTCGCCCTCCAACAGCGCCTGCTGGCTCGGATCGACCACGAGCTCCGAGTTCGTCGCGCCGGCCGGGACCATCGGGAAGACGTTTTCGCGGGCGTCGGTGACGAACTCGACCACGACAGGCCGGTCGTTGATCTCGTTGGCCTTCTCGATCGCCGGGGCGACCTCTTCGGGCGCTTCCACGCGAATGGCGGCGCAACCCATGGCCTCGGCCCACTTGATGTAGTCGGGCACTCGCTCCTGGAGATAGACCTCGCTGTAGCGCTCCTCGTAGAACATCTCCTGCCACTGGCGGACCATGCCGAGGTACGAGTTGTTGAGCAGCGCGACTTTGATCGGAATGTTCTCGACAGACGCGGTGACCAGCTCTTGAGCGGTCATCTGGAAGCAACCATCGCCGTCGACGGCCCACACTCGCTTGTCGGGCATACCGGCCTTGGCGCCGATGGCCGCCGGGATGGAGAAGCCCATGGTGCCGAGTCCACCGGAGTTGATCCAGGTGTAGGGGTGATCGAACTTCCACCACTGGCTCGTATACATCTGGTGCTGGCCAACGCCAGAAGCGACGATGGTGTCGCTCGGGTTGCCGTCGCGCAGCTCCTCGATGACGTATTGCGGCTTGAGCTTCTCGCCCGGTGCTGACTGTTCGTACGTGAGCGGGAACTTCTCCTGCCAGCCGGACACCGTCGAGCGCCAGGCGCTGCGATCGACCTGCACCTCGGTGCCGCCGAGCTCACGCATCGCGGTGATGATCCCTTCGATGACCAGGCGGCAATCTCCCTGGATGCCGACGTTGTACTGGCGGACCTTGCCGAGTTCGGCCGGGTCGATGTCGACGTGGATGATCTTGGCGGTGGGTGCGAAGCCGTCGAGCTTGCCGGTGACACGGTCGTCGAATCGGGCACCGAGTGAGATGAGCAGGTCGCTCTGCTGCATGGCGGTGACAGCGGTGTAGTTGCCGTGCATACCGGGCATGCCCAGGCAGAGGTCGTGGCTGTCGGGGAATGCGCCACGAGCCATGAGCGTAGTGACGACAGGGATCTGCACCATCTCGGCGAGCTCCATGAGCGCCGCCGCGGCCCGCGCCTTGAGGATGCCGCCGCCGACGTAAAGGACCGGACGCTCGGCGTCGCGGATCATCTCGGCCGCCTGGCGGATCAGCTCGCGGTCGCCTTCGGTCTCGGGGTGATAGCCCGGCAGCTGCATGTCGGCGTCGGTCGCGTTGTACCAGTTCATGTCCGACCGGGGGTTGGTCGGATCGACGATGTCCTTGGGAATGTCGACGAGCACCGGACCGGGGCGGCCGGTCGTCGCGATGTGGAACGCCTCGTGGATGATGCGCGGAATGTCCTGCGCCTCGGAAACGAGGAAGTTGTGTTTCGTGACCGCCATCGTGATGCCGGTGGTGTCGCACTCCTGAAATGCGTCGGTGCCGATGGCCGCATACGGAACCTGCCCGGTGATGCAGACCATCGGGACGGAATCGAGGAAGGCATCGGCGAGCGGAGTGACGATGTTGGTCGCGCCCGGGCCGGAAGTGACCATGGCGACGCCCGGTTCTCCGGTCGCGTGGGCATAGCCCTCGGCCATGTGACCGGCGCCCTGCTCATGGCGCACAAGAATGTGGCGGAGCGAGCTGTCGATGATCGGGTCGTAGACCGGGAGGATCGCGCCGCCCGGATAGCCGAACACCACGTCGACGCCCTCGTGTTCGAGGCTCTTGACGAGGGCTTCGCCGCCGGACATCTGCTGGTTGTCGCTCATGGAGTGTCTCACTGGGATTTCGGTGCCCCGGAAAGGGACAGAGAAGTATGGGCCGAAAAAACGAAACGACCTCCCTTTCTGGGAGGTCGAGGCGCACGTTTTTCGAAAGAATTCGATCGCGAACGTGCGCTAGCCGAGTCCTACTACGAGTTGGAGGGCAAGGGCGTTGTTCACGGCCACGAGTATGACGAGTCGCGAGGCACATGGCAACATCATTCCGTGAGGATGTGGATTTCGTGAGCGGCGTCGGCGTCTACCCGGGGTCTTTCAACCCCCCGACCCGGGCCCACCTCGAGATCGCGTTGGCCGCTCAGGAAGTGCACGGCCTCCATCGAGTGGATCTCGCGGTGTCGGCGATCGCGCTCGGCAAGGAGTCAGTGCAGGTGCCTCGATTCGAGGAACGAATCGAAGTGATCCGCGCGTCGATCGAGGGCATACCGGGGCTGGGACTGATCATCACCCGTGCCCAACTGATCGCCGACATCTCGCGGGGCTACGACGTGGTCGTGATGGGCGCCGACAAGTGGACTCAGGTGAACGATCCCTCCTGGTACGGCGACGACGCGGCCGAGCGCGATGCGGTCGTCGCCCGCCTGCCCCGCCTTGCGTTGGCGCCCCGCCCCCCTCACGCGATCCCCGACGCCCACCGTCTGCCGGTGGCTGAGGATCTGCTCGACATCTCGTCGAGCGCGGCCCGTGACGGCCGAGTGGATTGGATGACCGAAGCGGCGCGCGACTTCAACCACCGCACGGGTGCGTGGACGGACCCGGAGAACTACCGCCGACCCTGATCTTCCCTCTGAGGATCTACTCGGGCGTGACCTGATCGAGAATCCACGGGATGACTTCGACGAGCCCCGCATCGCTGATGTGCACGCCGTCATCGCGACGACTCAGCTCCTGATCGCTGCCGATCGGTCCGATCCAGCCCGGGAAATCGATCATCGTGACATCGTCGCCGGCGGCATCCGCGAGCTCGGCCACCAGGACGTTGAGGGCGAGGATCCGTTCCGGGTCGTTCTGCGGAGTGATCACGCGATTCAACGGCGCGCCTTCGAGGATGAACAGCTGAGCACCCGTGGAGGTGAGCAGCTCGATGGCCTCGCTGTATTCGCTGCGGGCGTAGTCGTCGTAGACGGGCTCGCCGATATGGGTCCAGTCGCCCCCGTTGAGGCCTTCGATCCGCCGATCAGTGACGTCCCACGGGCTGATGTGGGTGATGACGACGTCGGGGTTGAACACCTCGAGAATTGTGGTCCACGACACGACGTCGTACTCCGAGACCACCAGCGGATCGACGGGTTCGGCCCAGTCCGAGCACACGTCGCCGACCGGGCCTTCGAGACCTTCGGGGACTCGCTTGTCGCCTTCACGGACCGTGCCACAGCCGATGTGGGACTCGTTGAAGGCAATGACCCCCGCCTCCGGGTTCTCGAGTGACCAGTCGGACAAGGTCACACCGATCTGGTCCATGACGGAGTCACCCACCGCGAGGATCCGAATGGGGCCCTGCTCATCGGTCGGCTGGGTGTCCGTCCCCGGCGGGTCGGTCGAGTCATCAGCGGCTGCACCCGACTCGTCGGCGCTCTCCACGAACACCACACGCTCGACCTCTTGCGGAGGGCGCCGGGTGTGGGCAACCAGGAGTCCACCGAGGATCACCACAATGGCCGCCGCGCCGGCAAACCAGCCGGCCGCGGGAACCAGGGGACGCAACGAGAAGGGCCACTTTCGCTTCACGAACGGCTGCTCGACGAAATGGAACGACAACGCGGAGACGATGACGGTGAGCGTGAGGTGGATCCCTAGCAGCGGCCAGCCCGTGATGTTGTCGACGCCGAACAGGCTCCCGGCCCTCGCTGGCGTGAGGAGAAGATAGATCGGCCAGTGATACAGGTAGAGGCCGTAGGAGATCTTGCCCGAGTAACGGAAGGGCGGCGACGCGAACAGTCGGTGCAGAGGACTCCACGGCGCATCCTGCGACAGCCCGAACATTGCCAGGCCGGCGACCACGGCGACGAGAAGGAACCCGCCGTCCTCGAACAACCACACGTCTCGCTCGCTGATGGTGAGGACCGCCCACAGGTGCCAGGCCGTGGCCGGATAGGCGATGAACGCAGCGATGCGAGTGCCCCACACCGAACGCGGCGCTCCATAGAGATGCACCGCGAGCGCGATGGCGATGCCAACGAAGAGCGCTTGCGCACGAGTGTCGGTGCCGTAGTAGGCCCGAGACGGATCCTCGCCCTCCACGTGGACCCGGGCCATCCACCAAGCCGATGCCAGCGCACCGACAACCGAGATCGCCAGCAGGATCTCGCGGCCACGACGACCACCCCATCGCAGGCCGGCGATCAGGAAGAGCGGGGCGAACAGGTAGAACTGCTCCTCGATCGCGAACGACCACACGTGTTTGAGTGGTGACGGGGCCCCGAACGCCTCGAAGTAAGAGACATCGGCGGCGATCTCATGCCAGTTGGCGCTGTAGGTCAACGCGGAGACGATCGCTCCGGTCCAGCGATCGATGATCTCGGGATCGTCAACGGCGGCGAGATAGATGCTCAGGAAGCCGAGCGCGAGGAAGAGCGCCGGAAAGAGACGCCGGACGCGGCGGCCTGCGTAGGCCACCAGGTCGATCTGGCCGGTGCCGTCCCATTCCCGCAGAGCAATGCTGACGATCAAGTAGCTGGAGAGAACGAAGAAGAGATCCAGGCTGAGAATGCCGCCCGGCACGATGTCGGGGCCGCCCTGAATCGACTGGGGACGCGCGTGATACAGCAGCGGGCCCATGAGGACCCAAAAGCCGCGCATCCCGTCGAACGTGGGGATATAGCGGAACTTCGGTCGCTCGATCGCGGTCATGGCGACGCCACCGCTTCCGCAAGCCCCATCTCCTCGACAAGCCAGGGCGCCACCTCGGCCTGGCCGACATCGGAAAGGTGGACTCCGTCGTCACGAAGCTCGGCGTCGCGGGCGCCGCCGATCGGTCCGAACCAACCCGGGTAGTCCACCTGCGTGACCGAGGCGTCCGGGTTCTCGGCGACGACGGCAGCGATCGCCTGACCGACGAGTGCGTTGATGCCGTCGACCCGTTCGCGATGGTCCTCGGCGAGGGACTCACGGTTGAGGTAAGGCGACATGAGCCAGAAGACATCGGCGCCAGTGGCCGAAAGGACCGCGGTCGCCTCGGTGTATTCCGAAAGCACATAGTCGTCGTAGACCGGATCACCGATCGAGGTCCATTCGTCGACCACGCCCGGCACGGTTCGGTCAGTGGCGTCCCACGACGACACGATCGAAAGCACCACGTCCGGCTGGAACATCTCGATCGCGGTGGGCCAGGACACGATCTCGGGAAGGGCCGCTTCGTGGAGGGCCACCGTATCGTTCCAGTTCGAGCAGATGTCGCCGACGGGTCCCGACTCGCCGTCGACCCGCTTCTCGCCGTAGCGGACGACCCCGCAGCCGATGTGGCTCTCGTTGAACACGACGAAGTGTCCCGGGTTGGCTTCGCTCCAACCGTGGAGAGCCCACCCGATCTGAGAGGCGACCGAATCGCCGGCAACGAGAACGCGGACCGGGGCCTGGGCGATGTCCTCGGTAGCAGCGACGTCAGCGAGGCCCTCAGCGGGGTCATCGGTCTCAGGCGGGGGCTCGCCGACCGTCACCGTCGGCGCAATCGTGACCTCGGGTCCGGCGGTCTGCGTGTCGCCCACCGTGGAGGAGTCGTCATTGGCCCACAACAGTCCGCCGAGTACCGCGTTCAGAACGAGCGAGACCCAGAGAAGCGGTGAACGCCAGACGCGGCGAGGCCAGGAAGACTCGTTCTGCACGGCGGGCTCAATGTTCGAATCGGTCACAGCCGTTGCATTCTGGTGCACACAGAAGGATTCACAGTGATCTGCATCACGCTAGTGGTCGCACCGCCGCTATCAGCGAGACCGGAATAGCCTGCGAAGCCATGAGCTCACCAAGTCGGCGATGGTGGACCGCCGACGATCGCGAGATCCTTCGACTCGCGTTCCCCGCACTCGGTGCGTTGATCGCCGAGCCGCTCTACATTCTCGCCGACACGGCGGTCGTCGGGCGCCTCGGCACTCCACAGCTCGGCGGTCTCGCCCTCGCCTCGTCGCTGTTGCTGATCGGCCACGCCGTCTTCATCTTCCTGGCCTACGGCACCACCTCAGCCGTAGCCCGCCTCCTGGGCGCGGGCGAACATCGGCGCGCCGCTCACCAGGCAGTGCAGTCGTTGTGGCTCGCCGGTCTGGTGGGCGTCGCCCTACTGGGCGCCGGCGTCGTGTTCGGCCCCGCGCTCATCGGTGCGCTCGGTGGTGAAGGCGAGGTCGCCGCCAATGCCGAGGTGTATTTGCGCGTCTCCATGTTTGGCGTCCCCGCAATGCTGATCAGCCTCGCCGGTGTCGGCTACCTACGGGGCCTCCAGGACACGTCGAGGCCGTTCTATGTGGCGCTGGCCACGGCGCTCCTCAACCTGGTTCTCGAACTGGTGTTGATTTACGGATTCGACCAGGGCATCGGGGCATCGGCCCTCGCAACCGTGGTTGCCCAGTGGGTCGCCGCCGGGCTGTTCGTTTGGTGGATCCGACGGGCGGTCGCCGAGCACCATGTCACCCTCCGCCCCGACTTCGCGATGATCCGGGAGCTGGCTAGCGACGGCTTCGATCTCTTTCTCCGCACCGCAGCCCTCCGCGGCAGTCTGACCATCACGCTCGCGGTGGCCGCACGTATCGGCGACGACGACCTGGCCGCCCACCAGATCGCATTCGAGATCTGGAACCTCATGGCGCTCACCCTCGACGCGATCGCCATCGCCGCCCAGGCAATGATCGGCCGGGAGTTGGGCGCGGGCAGCCCCGCCCGAGCAAGAGCACTCGGACGGCGAATGACGCAATGGGGCGTCGTCGCCGGGCTCGCGCTCGGTGTCCTGTTGCTCACCACATCGCCACTGCTCCCCCATATCTTCACGGAGGACACGGCCGTGCTCGGCCTGGCATCGTTCCTGCTCATCCACGTGGCGATATCTCAGCCGGTGGCCGGCGTGGTCTTCGCGCTCGACGGCGTCCTGATCGGAGCCGGCGACCTCCGCTACCTCGCCTGGGCGATGTGGGGCTCGGCCCTCGTCCTGATCGCCGGTGCCCTGACTGTCCTCCAGCTCGATGCAGGGATCGGTTGGCTGTGGTTGGCCCTCCACGCGTGGATCGCGACGCGTGCGGTCACCCTGCTGCTTCGCTTCCGCGGCGATGCGTGGCAGGTCACCGGGGCGACTCGCCGCTGAGGCGGCGGGCTACGACTTCTGCGCGAGCAGTTGGGCGACGGCCTTGCCGTCGGCCTGACCCTGCGTGGCCTTCATGATCTGACCGGTGAAGAAGCCCTGCATCTTCTTCCTGTCGCCGTCGTCGCCGGTCGTGAAGCGAGACCATTCATCAGGGTGATCAGCGATGAGCTGATCGACCAGCGAGGCGAGCTCGCCGGTGTCCATGGCTTCGAATCCGCGCTCGGCAGCATGCGTCGCGGGATCGCCACCGTTTTCAGCCAAGTCGCCCAGCACCTGCTTGGCCTGGGTGGCGCTGAGCTCACCCGCCGACTCCATCGCGATCAAGGCTGCGAACGCGGGAGCGGTCACCTTCGACCAGTCATCGACCGCGAGATCGTTGACCAGACGCGTGACGACCTTCTCTGGATCCGCACCGTCGGTGATGGCCGAAAGAGCCAGCGCGTCCTGGCCACGTTCGACGAGGATGCCGATCGTGGCCGCCTCGGCCCCGGTGGCGTCGGCGAGTGCCGCTCGACGGGCGGAAGGCAGTGGCGGCATCGCCGCATCGATCGCCTCGATCGCCTCGATGCTCGGCTCGAGCGGGACGAGGTCGGGCTCCTGGAAGTACCGGTAGTCGTCGGCGTCCTCCTTCGAGCGACCGGAGCGAGTGCGCCCGCGCTCCTCGTCCCAGTGGCGCGTTTCCTGATTGGGTTCGTCGCCGTTGGTCCAGAGGTCGATGTGGCGTTGGGCTTCGAACTCGATCGCGCGGCCGAGCGACCGAACAGAGTTGACGTTCTTGATCTCGCAGCGAGTGCGCAGCTCGCCCGATCCGAAGGGGCGCACCGAGACATTGGCATCAACCCGCATCGAGCCCTCCTCCATGCGAGCGTCGGACACGCCGGTGGCGAGCAGGATGCCGCGGAGCTCCTCGACGTAGGCCTTGGCGTGGTCGATCGTGCGGAGATCCGGGCGGCTCACGATCTCGACCAACGGGACGCCGGCGCGGTTGTAGTCGACCAATGAGTAGACCGCGTCGCTGATACGCCCGTCGCCGCCGATGTGGGTCGACTTGCCGGTGTCTTCCTCGATGTGGGCCCGCTCGATGCCGACGCGGTAGCCGTCGTTGAGCACCATCTGCCCATCGGAGTTCGTCGGTTGGTCGTATTGGGTGGTCTGGAAGTCCTTCGGCATGTCCGGGTAGAAGTAGTTCTTCCTCGCCATGACCGAGCGATTGACATCGCAACCGAGGGCGCGGCCGAGTGTCATCGCCATCTCGACCGCGCGGCCGTTCATCACCGGCAAGGAGCCCGGCAGACCGAGGCAGGTGGGGCATACGTTGGTGTTCGGTTCGGAGCCGAACTGGTTGGCGCATCCGCAGAACAGCTTCGTGGCCGTATCGAGTTCGACGTGGACTTCGAGCCCGACGATGAGTTCCCACCCGTCGGGCAGTGTCGGCTCGATAGGCGTGGAGCCAGTCGAAGCAGCGGCGAAGAAGTCGGTCATCGGGCACCTCCGGCCGCTTCGAGCACGGCGCCCACCTGGAATGTGAGGTCGTCGCCCAGCGCCGGGGCAAGAATCTGAACCCCCACGGGCAGTCCGTCGTCGCCGACTCCGAACGGCACCGAGATGGCCGGGTGACCGGTGAGATTCGACGGGATGGTGCAGACGTCGTTGACGTACATGGTCATCGGGTCTGCCGTGCGTTCGCCTAGGGGGAAGGCGGTGGTCGGAGCGGTGGGAGTGATCAACACGTCGACACGTTCGTAGGCCGCCGCGAACTCGCGCATCATCATGGTGCGGACCTTCAACGCCTTGCCGTAAAAGGCGTCGTAGTAGCCCGCCGACAGCGCGTAGGTGCCCAGCATGATTCGGCGTTTCACCTCGGCGCCGAAGCCGGCGGTTCGGCTCGCCGTGTTCATCTCGCCGGTGGTCGGTGCCTCGACGCGAAGTCCATAGCGCACACCGTCGTAGCGAGCGAGATTGCTCGACGCTTCCGCGGGGGCCACGAGGTAGTAGGCGCTCAGGCCGAGCGTGGACGACGGCACCGACACCTCCTCGACGGTCGCGCCGGCCGCCTCGAGCGCGGCGACGGCCTCGTTGGTGCGGGCGATGACATCGGCCGAGAGCCCTTCGACCGACCCCTCACCGCCGGAGAGCTCGCGGACGATACCGACGCGGAGACCGTCGACTCCACGATCGAGCGAGGCCGAGGCGTTGGGCTTGAAGTCGGCAATAGAGGTCGAGTCGAGCGGGTCGTGGCCGGCGATCACGTCGAACATCGCAGCTGCGTCGGCGACATTGGTCGCGAAGGGACCGATCTGATCGAGCGACGATGCAAAGGCAATCAGTCCGTAGCGACTCACCGCTCCGTAGGTCGGTTTCATCCCAACGACTCCGCAGAAGGCCGCCGGCTGCCTGATCGAACCGCCGGTGTCGCTGCCGATAGCGAGAGGAGCGAATTCGGCGGCCACCGAGGCAGCCGATCCACCGCTGGATCCGCCGGGCACACGCGATGTGTCGAGCGGGTTCTTCGTGGGGCCGAACGCCGAGTTTTCGGTGGAGGACCCCATCGCGAATTCGTCGAGATTGGTCTTGCCGACGGCGACCGCGCCGGCGTCGCGGAGACGGTTGACGACCGTGGCGTCGTAGGGCGGCAACCACCCGTCGAGAATCCTGGACGAGCACGTGGTGGGAATCCCCCGCGTACACATGTTGTCCTTCAGCGCGAGTGGCACACCAGCGAGAGGACCCGGGTCATCGCCCGCCGCGACCGCGGCGTCTACCGACTCGGCCTGGGCCCGAGCGGCCTCGGTGGTGACGAGGTTGAACGCATGGATCTCCTCGTCCCGCGCCGAGATGCGGGCGAGGTGTTCCTCGAGGACATCGACCGCGGATCGATCGCCGGCGCGAACCGACGCAGCGAGTTCGATGGCACTCACGGTTCTTCTCCCAGGACGGGCGGAACTCGAAAGCGTCCAGCCTCAGCGGCCGGCGCCTGCGCCAGAACTTCTTCACGATCGAGCGACGTCACGATGACGTCGTCGCGCAGCACATTGACGATCGGCAAGGGATGCGACGCCGGAGGGATGTCGCCGACATCGAGCGCCTCTATGTCGGCAGCGTGTTCGAGGATGTCGCCGAGTTGACCGGTGAAGAGATCAATCTCCTCGGAAGAGAGATCGAGGCGAGCCAGCCGAGCGACATGCTCGACATCGTCCCGAGTGATGCGTTCAGACATGAGGAGGAAGGATACGCAGCCGGAGCGCCGACGCTGCGGCCGGTTATGGTGCCGATCGTGATCGCCCATCCCTTCCTCAGCCCCGAATGGATCGAAGCCGTCGCGGGAATCCGCGACGAGTACCGCGATCGCGTGGGTCCCACCGACGTCCTCATCCGGGCCAATGTCACCGTCACCGAGGCACCGTTCGGCGAAACCGCCATACACGGCCACATCGACACCACCGGGGGCGCGCTCTCACTCGATCAGGGCCACCTCGACGAGAGCGACTTCGCGATCGAACTGCCGTACTCGCTCGCCCGTGAGATGTTCGTCGAGCGAGACCCTCAGGCGATGCTCGGTGCGCTCCTCGGCGGGCAGGTGAAGCTCACCGGCGATTCGTCGAAGGTGCTCGGCCTCGCCGGCATGGCGGCGCCCCCGACCGAGGGGTCGGACCACGGCGACCTCGCTCGTGAAGTGGTCCGTCGCATCGACGAAGTGACCGCCAAGGACGACGGGTCAGGCAAGGCCGGCTAGCTGACCGGAACCTCGGTGTAGATCGTGATCTCCGTGCCGCGGGGGCGGAACTCCCCTGCCCCCGGGTCGGTGAACCGCACCGAAAGTGCCGTGTTGCCGCTCACACCGACCACGACGAAGCCGAGGTCCTGGAGGATCTGATCGGCTTCAGAGACGTCGATGCCGATGAGCAGCGGGATCTCGACGGGTTCGGGGCCGCGCGACACGATCACGGTGACCAGGTCGTCGACCTCGACCACCGAGCCCGTGGAGGGTTCGAAGCCGATCACGGCGCCCTCGGGGACGTCGTCGGAGAACTCGAGCCGTTCGGCGGGAGCAAGGCGCAGATTGAGCAACCGGTCGCGCGCGTCTTCGGCGTCGAGCGACTCGGGCACCTCGGGCACGGTGCGCGACATCGGACCCTCTGACACGACGAGGTCGATTGCCTCGCCGGGTTCGGCCTCGGTCTGACCAGGGGCGAGCAAGACCTCGATCACGCTTCCGGCCGGAACCGTCTCGCTTTCGCGACGACTAATCTCTCCGACCGCCAACCGAACGACATCAAGGCGAGCCTCGGCATCCTCGAGAGTTTGGCCCACAAGATTGGGCACGAGAATCAAGACCTCGCCCTTCGAGACCTCGACGACCAGGAATTCACCCTCCTCGAGCTCGGTGCCGGCTTCGGGCTCGATGAACAGGACCTCACCCTCGACGGTGCCGTCGCGTCGACCGTCTCTCAAACTCAAGAGCCAGCCGTTGTCAGTGGCCGCGGCAACTGCCTCTTCCACCGTGCCTCCGACCAGCTCGGGAACGGTGTGGTTCTCGGGCTGACTGTTCTGGAACGCAGCCACGCCACCGACAGCCGCCGCGATCAGGGCGAGAACCGCAAGGGCGAACCATGGCCATCGACGGGCAGAGTCGTCGGCTTCGGCGGGCGCCGCGATGCCCGGAGTGGACGAGCGCGGCCCGGGAAGATCAGGGACGAGTTGGGTGCGATCGCCGCCGCCATCGTCGACCACCGGGCCGACCAAAGGGAGCATGCCGGGCCGGGGCAGATCCTCGGCGGCAGCCATGAAGCCTCGCACGAACTCGCCTGCGGTGGGCCGCTCAGCCGGATCGAGGACGCCCGCCTTACGAAGCGTTGCCCCCAATGGGCCGAGATCAGGATGAGGTTCGAACGGTGCGTCGGCCCGCGCCATCAGCGTGCCGATCGTGGTGTCGGACGCGAAGGGCAGCTCGCCGGTGACGGCCTCGTTGATCAACAAGGCAAGTGCATAGACATCGGCGGCGGGACCGACTCGCTCTCCCCTCGCTTGCTCCGGTGCCGCGTAGCGCGCGGTGCCGACCATCGATCCGTCGGGTTCGGTCCAGCCGGCCTCGGCCAGCGCACGGGCCAGCCCGAAGTCGGCGATCCGAAGCCGTCCGCCCTCTCCGAAGAGCAGATTTGCGGGCTTGATGTCTCGATGGACGAGGCCCTCGGCATGGGCATATTCGAGGCCTCGAGCGGCTTCGAGCCCGACGAGGAGCCCCTGCGACACCGTGAGCTGGTTGCCGCCGTCGAGCATCGACCGCAGGCTTCCGCCGCCCAGGAACTCGCTGACCAGGTACGGGACGTCGTCGTGGCCCCAGTCGTAGACGCCGAGAACATGGGGGTGATTCAGCGATGCGGCCGACTGCGCTTCGGCGCGGAATCGGCGCAGGAAGCTGTCGTCGGCGGCCAGTGCCTCGTGGAGAACCTTGACCGCCACCCGTCGACGCAGCGTGATGTCGTCAGCCAGAAAGACCCTCGCCGACGCGCCAATGCCGATCGGCGCGACGATTCGGTAGCGCCCGCCGAGAACGCGGCCGATCTCGGCATCTGAGTCGTGGGTGGCCATCGCCCACAAGGTACAAGCAGCTCGACCACGGACGGTGGCTCCCCGGCCCGTGATTTGGGTGCGCCATCTGGCAGGATCTCCGCATGGGCCGCAAGCAGTACCTGATCTTCAGCGCTTTGCTCCTCGGCGGTGTCGGCATGTTCGTCGCGCTCTTCTTCATTGGTCGCTCCGACCCGCCGGACTCTGCCCTCCGCATCCCGGGCGTCGAAGCGTTGATCCCCGAACGCAACGACGAAGTGCTGCAGCAGCAACAGGTCGGCATCGATCTCGAGCCCGGCTATGTGGTGCGGTCGTTCACGATCTCGCCCGATGCCCGTTGCGCCAGTCCCGTCGAAGTACGCGACTTCGTGCGCCCGACCGATGGCGTCAACCTCTACGTTTATCAACCCGACGAGGGCAAGCCTGTCGAACGGCTCTCGCCCGACAACAACTGTGTGCGGGTCGTGATCGAGAACATTCAGCGACCAGGTGATCTCGAAGAGGTCGTCTGGGAATTCACCGTCAACTGAGTCGGGTCACGAGCTCTCGGAGTTCAGCCATCGCCGGCGCCGGGTCACCGCCCACCACGATGCCGTGCATGCCCACGGCAATTGCCGCGTTCACGTTGGACGCCATGTCGTCGAGAAACACCGCGTTTCCCGGAGCGACTCCGAGCTCGCCGAGGGTGTGGCGGTAGATCGCGGGATCCGGCTTCCGTATTCCGACCACTGACGAGTCAATCACCACGCTCATCAGCTCGATCGGGACGATCTTGCGCCACCCGCCATCCTCACCGTCGGAGAACTCCTTGATGTTGTTGGTCACGATGCCCATCGAGATTCCCTGCGAGTGGAGATCTCGCACGGTGTCGAGCACGACCGTGCGGTCATGGGGATCGTCGCCGAAGCGGCGGAACAGCTCCATCAGGCTGAGTTCGATGCCGAATTCGGCCACGGCGGCCGCGACACTCCCCCAGGCTTCCTTCAGCGAGATCTCGCCCCGCTCGAGCCGATGCCAATGATGGTCGCCGTCGAGATGATACGGCCCGAACACGGCGGCGAAGAGGTCATCGGGGTCGAGGTCGTACTCAGCCCCGATACTCGCCATGGCGTCCATGGGGCGACCCGAGAACACCCCACCGACGTCCCAGCAAATGGCTTCGATCATGCGGGAAGGCTGGCCGCGATCGAGCCGGCACGACAAATCCTTGGCCGCGCCTACGCGATCGTTCCGACCAGGTAGCCCAACCCCACCGCGGCGATTACTTCGATGAGCCACACCGTCCGGGATTGCCACACGACATGACCCCAGAGACCCCAACTCGTCGGTCGGATCTGCTCCCACAGCCCCACCGCAAATCCGCCGACCGCGAACACTCCGCCGATGGCCGCGATTCCGGCCCCGCTCAGGTCGGCGCCGCCGTGGCGCTGCCCGACCGAGAACATCGTCGCCGCAAGTCCGACCACGAACGCAAACGCGGCCGCCCGACCGAGCCACCGCGGCCAGGTCAGAAGATTCGGATCGGTATCGGCCACGACACGGGATCGAGTGGGCATCGCGAACCAGCTTTGCCCAAATTCAGGTCCAGCTGCCCTCGCGCTCCTGCTGCGCCATCTCCTCGAGGAGAAGCGGTGCAGGGTCGCGCCAGCCTTCCGGCTTGAGAATCTTGCCGTCGTCTCGGCGGATGACCCGGCCGTCGACGACCTTTTGCATGTTGGCACCGTGCACGATGTCGAAGATCCGGTCGAGGTTCATGCCGTGACGAACCGCCGTATCGCAGATGTAGTAGATCGCATCCACCAGAGCGTCGGCCTGTTCGGCGACATCGGTCGCTTCGCGCAACTCCTCCAACTCGTCGTTGACCATTTCCGCCACGAACTCGACTGCGGCCTCGTCCATGAGTCGCGGCGCCGACGGGTTGCGCCCGTCGTTGCAGGCGTCGCTGAACTCCTTCACCGAGGTTGTGTAAGTCATTCGCTCTCCTTCTGGAATGCTTCGGGCAGTTCGCCGGTGTCGAGCAGCAGCACGAACGCGGCCTCATCGATCACCGGAACACCGGCTTCCTCGGCCTTGGTGACCTTCGATGCGCCGGGATCGCCGCCGATCACCAGAGCCAGCGTTTTCTTCGACACGCTGCCGGGCGACTTTCCGCCCCTAGCGACGATCGCCTCTTTCGCGCCGTCACGTGTGAACCCATCGAGTGTTCCACTCACCACCACGGCAGCACCGTCGAGAGTTTTCTCGAGTGAATCATCGATCTTCGCCGCCTCCATCGTGAGGCCGGCCGCGGCGAGCCGCTCCACGAGATCGCGGGCAGCGTCCTGAGCGAACCAGGCGTGTACGGCTTCGGCGATCACCATTCCGAAGCCGTCGACCGCAGCGATCTCATCGATACTCGCGTCGACGATGCGGTCCATCGTGCCGAATGAGGCTGCGAGCGTCTGGGCGTTGACCTGGCCGATCTCGGGAATCCGTAAGCCGAAGAGCAGGTTGCCGAGCGGTTTCTCCTTCGAAATCTCGATGGCCTGTCGAAGATTGTCGACCGACTTCTGTTTGAAGCCGTCCATTGCGAGGATCGCGTCGAAGTCGAGTGAGTAGAGGTCTCCCACGTCGGTGAGGAGATCCGCTCCGACGAATCGGTCGACGTTCTTCTCGCCGAGGAACTCGATGTCCATTGCCGTGCGGCCCGCCCAATGCTCGATGCGGCCGCGCACTTGTCGGGCGCAGTGGAAGTTCATACAGTGGGTGGCCGCGACTCCCTCCGGCCTCACGAGCGGTTCGCCGCAGACCGGGCAGTCGGTCGGAAACTTCCACTGCTTCGACTTCGGATCGCGTTCGCTGAGCACCGGGCCAACGACCTCGGGGATGACATCGCCGGCGCGTCGCACCACGACGGTGTCACCTGGCCGCACATCCTTCGCCGCCACCTGGTCCTGATTGTGCAGCGTTGCGGTACCGACGGTGACTCCTCCGACAAACACCGGATCGAGCACGGCGAAGGGCGTCGCCTGCCCACTCGGTCCGATCGACACCTCGATGTCGAGCAACGTTGTGGTGCGTTCCTCCGGCGGCAGCTTGTAGGCGATGGCCCAACGCGGCGCCTTGGCGTCAGCGCCGAGTTCGGCTTGAAGCCGCAGGTCATCGACTTTCACGACCACGCCGTCGAACTCGTAGTCGAGATCGTGACGGCTGCCGTTGAGCTCGTGGACCCGGTCACCGACCTCTTCGATCGTCGTGCGGGTCACGGTGTGTTCGTTGATGGGAAATCCGAGCGAGCCCAGCCAATCGAGGGTGGTGGTGTGCGTCTCCAACTCGGGTCCGCCCTCGACAAGTCCCAACTGGTAGCAGAAAAAGGAGAGCTCGCGATCGGCCGTTGTCCCGGCATCGATCTGTCGCAACGAACCAGCAGCGGTGTTGCGGGGATTGACGTAGAGCTTTGGTTCCTTGCCGGCCGCCTCGGCCTGGGCGACCTGGCGGGCGTTGAGCGCGGCGAAGCTCGACAGCCTCATGTAGACCTCGCCGCGGACTTCGAGCACCGCCGGTGCGCCAGCCGGCAAGGTTTCCGGGATATCGGCGATCGTGCGAACGTTGTGGGTCACGTCCTCACCCACTGCTCCGTCGCCCCGGGTCGCTCCCTGGACGAGGGTCCCGTTCTCGTAGCGCAACGAGATGGCGAGTCCATCGAATTTCAGCTCGACGGAGTACGCCGGCACCGCCTTGTCTTCGAGCCGGCGCTCGACGCGTTCGCTCCAACCCTTCAGCTCGTCGAGGTCGAAGGCATTGTGCAACGACATCATCCGCGCCTGGTGAGTGACCGGTGCGAACGCGGTGTTGATGCCTCCACCGATGCGTTGGGTCGGCGAATCAGCGGCGGCGAGCTCGGGGTGCGCCGTCTCCAGCTCGAGCAGGTCGCGTAGAAGACGGTCGTACTCCGCGTCGGGAATCTCCGCCGCGTCGTCCTCGTAGTACGCCTCGGCGTGGCGGTCGATCACCGCACGGAGGGCAGCGATCTTGTCTGCTGGAGTCTCGTCAGCCATCGGCCGTGACCCTAGCAACGCGGGTGGGCAGCGGGCGGAGCCGTGTGAGAGCGTTGCGACGATGATCGACCGACTCCGGCGAGAGCCCGAGATGCTCAACGGATGGCTTGCCCTCGCAGTCTGGGTCGTCCAACCATTCACGCTCGGACCGCTGCTCGGCGATGCGCTCGATCCGAGCAGGGAAGTCTTTCGCACTGCCGCCACGTGGGTGCTCTGGATCGGCTGGCTCGAAGTCCTCATCGCGCTCACGCTCCCCCGGCCTATCACCCTCACCATCAGTCGCATCGGTGCGATCGCCGCGCTGCCCGCCGCGGTGTGGGCGGCGATCGAGAGCGACGACACCACGCTTGTGGCTATCGGCGTCGTCAGCGCGATAGCCGCCGCCGCAGTCGTGCTCGCTCCCACCTTCGCTGACCGTTTCATCGACGGCGCCAGCTACGGCGAGGAACGCCGGTTCGCGCTCCGACCACCCGGCCCGGTTCTCCTCGGCCTCGTCCTGCCGACGTGGGCCGCGGTCATCGGCGGTCTGGCCGCTGGTCCGCTTCTCCTGGCCGACGAGCGCTTCCTTCTCGGTGGCATCCTCACCGCGATCGGCTGGCCCGTCGCCTTCCTCGCGGCGCGTGCCCTACACCAGCTCGCCAACCGGTTCATCGTCTTCGTGCCCAACGGATTTGTCGTTCACGACCTCACGGTCATGCGCGAACCGGTGCTCTTTCAGTCGAAGGAGATCGCCGGTCTGGCTCCGGCCTCGGCCGACACCAACGCCGACGACATCACGAGCGCTGCGCTCGGCCTCGCCCTCGAGCTTCGCCTCGGCGCCGCCGTCACGCTTCCGATGGTCTCGGGACGACAAGAGACCGATGACCGTTCGGTCCGGTCCCTGCTCATCGCTCCGAGCCGCCCCGCGGCCGTCATGACCCTCGCCCAGTCCCGCGGCTTCCGCATCATCTGACCCACCCCCAGCCCAAACCAAACGTGCAGCGGGGGTCAGACTCCAGTTGCAGCGGGGCCGAT